>ERZ772987.29-NODE-29-length-29569-cov-7.38897_pt1 | contig 29569 bp, 27 predicted proteins | sample MGYA00511129_ERZ772987 | MGnify/ENA primary metagenome ERZ772987 (study PRJEB29015, sample SAMEA2738058) | human oral metagenome | biome: human oral; feature: human-associated habitat; material: saliva | place: China | collected 2222 ...
GTGGCGGGCCAGACCTTCTTGCACGCCCTGGCGAACCCGCTGCCCCCGTCGGTGACGACCAGGGCCGGGGGCGCGATCCGGCTCATGAGCGCTTCCCAGGCCCGAGAATTCTCACTCCTAGCCGCATACCAGCCCAGCACGCAATCGGGTGTTTGGGCGATGAGCACCACGGCGTTTCGCCCCAGGTGGATACCGTCGACGAAGATGACCTCATGAACCTCATCGATGATCGGGCTGAACGGCCATAACTGCCACAACGGTTCACAACGCCTACGAAACGAGCGGCCCCCGCCAGGCAAATCCGCCTGACGGCGCCGACTGAGCAGCCAGGCCAAGAACTCATCAAGATGCTTGGCCGTGGAATTAATGCGGCTGACCTGGCTGATATTGCACGGGGTGCAGCGCCATCGCTGCGCCCCTGACGCTGAGTGTCCATACCTGGTCATCGTTCGCCCGCACGCCGGGCATTTGGGGGTATTCATTCCCCCACGATGAAACAATCAACTTCAATGTGGATTTTCCCGCACCAGCAAGCCGAAAAGTAGCTACAAAACCAACACGTTCTGTCCATCCTTCAAGTTGGCTCCCACCAACTTCAATACCGATTTTTCCGCACTAACAAGCCGAAAAGTAGCTACAAAACCAACACGTTTTGTCCTATAACCCTAACGCTGCCACCCATCGGGCCGCGCTGCCGGTGTGCTCAGTGCAGACATCGAGGCGAGCGCCGCGTGGACATATTCGCTCGCTTATACCGTCTCACGTGCCAATTGTTCCGTGCCAATGCGATGAGAACTTGCCTGTCGGCGACACGTTGTGTCCTCTAGATTTAACTCGCACTGCGCGAACGGGTATACCAAGGGATCCTCGCCGTGATGGCGAGGATCCCCGTAGTAGACTGCGCCGGTCCAAGCCCGACGCGATTAATAGAATGCTAGCATTGGGGGTCGTAAAGAGCCACAGGGGGGTGCCGTTCAGTGGCGGTATCTCTCCGAACGCGTCCGTGATGCGTGATGGCCTGGGCGACGCTGGTCCAGAAGGGGTTGAGATCGTTGACTACCACTAAGATTGCTCCGATTCACCCGGGCGAAGTCCTCATGGAAGACTTCATCGAGGGCTTCGGAATTACGCAGCACAAGCTCGCCGTTGCTATCGGTGTTCCGCCCCGCCGGATCAATGAAATTGTTCATGGGAAGCGGGGAATCACGGCGGACACCGCAATGCGCCTCTCCCGCTACTTCGGTACGACCCCGGGGTTCTGGATGAACCTGCAGATGCGATACGAGCTCGACCGTGCCGAAGACGCGCTGGGGGATACGCTGAGTGGGATCGTTCCCCTTGTGACGGTGGAAGTCGCCTGAATCAACTCAGCCTGACGAGGCAGTGGCCGGGTCGCGCGGGAGCGTGGCCCGGCTTTGCTGTTGGCCAGAGGGTGCGTGAGCGTGAGTGAGCATCAATAGTCGAATCAAATGATGACGCTCGCGATGCTATCCTGAATGTGGAGGTAGTCATGAGAACCACAGTGACACTCGATGATGACCTGCTTGCGCGCGCCGAGGAACTGACTGGGATCAGTGAACGATCCGCTTTGATCAGGGATGCGGTTGAGCTTCTCGTTCGCATTGAGAGCGGTCGGCAGCTCGCTGCGCTCGGCGGCAGCGATTCGGCGGCGGATGCTGCGCCTCGGAGTCGGCAGCGCGCATGAGAGTCCTCGTCGACACGCACATCTGGATCGATCACCTACGGCAAACTGAGCCGGTTCTGGTCGACCTGCTCGAGCGCGACCGGGTGTGCGTGCATCAGAGCGTCATCACCGAGCTCGCGTTGGGGAACCCCAAGGACCGGTTGGTCTTCCTGAAGGCGCTCGAGCGCCTCATGATTGTCCGCAATGTCGACGACCAGGGGGTCCGGCACCTCGTCGAGGCGCGGCGGCTGTGGGGCAGGGGGCTCAGTGCTGTCGACGCGGCGCTCCTGGCGAGCGTCGTCGTGACCCCCGGCGTGTCGCTGTGGACGCGCGATAAGCGCCTACGTCAGGCCGCACGTGACGTGGGCGTGTTGGCGGAGCTTGGCTGAGGAGTGCGCACTGACGAGGCCGTGGCCGGGGCGCGCGAGGGTGGCTCGGCTTTGCTGTCGGGTGAGTACGAGTGCGAATCGTGTCGCCGATCACCTGTGTGGTAGGGTGTGGCCATGACGATGGATAGCCAGTACTCATGGCTGTGCTTCTCAAGGAGGCAATGATGCAGACGACGGCTCTCGGTGACGATGGTGTGCAGACCGTGCGCTACTGGCTCTACGCGCCGGGCCACGGCGCATGCATGTGGGACGACTTTTACGCGCGCGGCGTCCGCCCCTGTTGGTGCCGTCTTTGGACATGGGTCGCTTCCCCGCCGTAGAATCGTCATGGTTTCGGTGCTGAAGTCCATGGGAGGTGTGAGTGGTTGAGTCTTTAAAACTGTTCGTTCGGACCTACGTGTATTGGGTAGGGCTCATCCTTGGCTTCGCGATAGTGCCCGGTTCTCTGCTCTTCACTGCTGAAGTCGCCCCGGTGAACACTCCATTGTGGCTTGCACCTTTCGCCGGGCTGCTGCTTTTTGTCATTGATCGGCCATCAACATGGGAGCCACCGCTCTGGCGAGCATTACTGGTCCGAGTATTGGGTGCAGGATTTGCAGCCACCGTGCTCATCGCGTTTGATGCAGTTGCTTCCACCCACTATGGATCTCAACACTGGAGTGAGACGCTCCTATCTTTCGGTCTCGGTTGGATTGTCTTCACGGTAGTAGCAGGACACATACTCATGAGCAGCTCCGCCCGATTTGGCACACCTGCTCACACGATCAGGGACGCGATCCGTACCTACACGACATGGATAGGAATCTGCTTCGGGATTTTCTATATCCCCGCCGCGGGACTCTCCGCAGCTGGCACTCTTTTGATGGTTCTTCCGCTTTATGGAACCTTCCTCGCCGGCCTGGTTCTTTTGATAGTTGACCCGCCACGACGATGGCCGCAACCGCGAGTGAAGGCACTGTGGATGCGACTCTTGTCAAGCGGGGCAGCAGCATTACTACTTGCTGTCACGAACTCGTTCTATTGTAGTACTCGCACACACGAGATTTTCGTCGTGGACTGGCAGGAAAACCTGATCTTCTTCGTGGGTGCTTGGGCACTTTATTCCGCAGTGGCTGGGGCCAGGTATCTTACGCCTGGCCCCTGCCACGAAGCAGATGACAAACTCAGTAGATGAATTCAGCTAGAGCTTGACATGCTGCCCTCTTGGTTTCTTCGTTAGGCTCAACGCCCGAGTAGCCGTATGCCCCATTGAAACCGTCTGTGAGAAGGCCAACGTATCTGTCATCCAATGGGCCATCAATTTCTGCAAAGAACTTGTCCTTTGCAGTTCCTCCGTCGCTTGCACCAACACTCTCAGAGATCGCCTTGAATCGCTGCAATAGCGAAACTGGATTGTTGTAGTAGCTCCTCAACGTTCGGGACAGAAGGTTGGGGTCGTCGGCTCCCAAGCCTTTCAGCATCGCAGCCAGTTTGATCGCATCCCCGTCGCTACACAGGTCGGAGTAGTTGCAGTTGTTCGGCAGATCATTGGGGATGGTCAAACCTTGAAGTCCGCTGTGATTCATATAGTTATCCCCTTGGCCAACAAAAGCCCTTGCTACTGCAATAATGTTTGAGCCGGGATTCAGTTCAACAACCTTTTGAATCGGACCGAGCGCTGAAGCTAGGTCACCCGCCCATCCCGTCCACTTATCAGGAACGAGCGGATTGAGGTTGATGTAGCCCAGGGTGGTCACGCTCATATGCGGGATATCTACTGCACCACCTGCAGGGTCCGTCCATTCTTGTCGATCGGAGCGAATCCACTTATTCAAGGCAGAGATTATCTGGGACGCTTGAGTGTCATCTTCCAGCCTTTTCGCATCCGCCTCCCGATATGCTTCCGCTGCCGCGGACCACTTCGCGCTTCCCTTGAGGTAGACCGCTGATAGGTAGTTGAGAACACATCGCCAAGTCGGAACTTTGACCCAAGTAACGTACCTGCCGGATGTGATCAGATCCTTTCCGAAAGCGTAGTCCTTATAGACTACGCGCAATTCCTCAAACCGGCTCTCAAGCGCTTCGATCAGATCGAGAAAATCTAGAGCGTCGTAATTCACTGGCTGCGCGGGGCGCACCGACGAATCGGCTGACATGCGACCCGAGTATGCCACGCGGTCAAGATCCCATTTCCCCCGATATCCACTGATTTCGTGGAACTGATCAAATACCCAGTTGTCGGGGATCGGGAAACCGAGATTACCTGAGAATCCGGTAGACATGTCAGAGACGAATGATGCTACCGCGTATCCAGCCTGAGCTATCCGGGTGCAGATGTTTCGTGAGGCGTAGATACCCACTCGGTAGCCGCCGCCCAGGCTTTGCGTTACTGCCTTGAAGTAGGGCAGGATGTGGCTGGTCACCTGAGGATCCGTGGCATCGTAGTCAACCGCGAAGTAGATCACTGTAGGTGGAACACCAAGTCGTTGGGCAGCGTATTGGGCCTCTTTCGCATGACGGTGCCCATTTTCGACACTAAAGTACTTAAGTTCAGTTGAGTACTCTTGAAAAATTGGGAAATACTTCAGCCCATGACCAACGATTCGCTCTAGCTCGCCTGTCCGGAGCGCCTTGAAATAGTCTGCCTCAGACTTACGGCTTTGGTTGGGTTCACTGAGATAGCGACCTACGATCTGATAACCATCAGCCTTAAGATGGTCAGCAAGCTCGTCAGTGATCTCAAAGCGCGTATCGCAAGCCACACATGGCCGATTGGGGTCGCCTTTTGAAGTGAGCAGGCTCATCCATGTGGTTGGGTCGACCACCCCGGTCACTGGCAAGGCGTGTGCTTGCTGGAACTGCCACAGCGTGTTGCTGATTCCGCTGTTCCACGTGCTGGTCGGCAAAATGGAGTAGCCGTTGCAGACCAGATTCACAGTGGCTAGCCATACCCACTGGTTAGTGCCGCTACTAATTGTCCGTAGTTTGGAGCGAGTGCCTGCACCAAAATTCCCGGTGGCTTCGGCAGGTGTGTATCCTTCGATTGCTTGGAGGACCTGGATTAAAGCCGTGTTCATTTCACGACCGTACAAGCCGTCAGTGGGGATGATCCCTGTGTAGTTCTTGTACCCACGGTTAATCGCTTGCTGCGCCTGACGAATAGCTGGCTTGCCGCCGTAGGCAGAGAGTAACTGGAACTGTTTCATTGACAGAAGCGCCATCATTAGTTCAACATCGACCGTTGCGCTCGTATCGCCAAGGCCGATATCGACTTTCATCTGGCGAATAGAGTCGGCCACGTGGTCGGTAAACTCAAGAGTGATGCCACCGTATTCGGCTCGATATCCCTTGCACCACAAGGCTCCTTGAATAATTCCATGAACATTGTCGTAGTCAGAAGTTTGAGTAATGCCGTTTGGCCAACGAGACTTGAATCGAGACTGTGTTCCAGAACCGAAATTGTTTGCCGTCGCTGTAATACCCAGCTCGATTTGCAGAGCGCGGATGAGTGCGTTGATTGTATCCCAGCCAGTGTTACCGGTTTCTTGGACTGAGCCGAACCCAGTTTTATTGCCGTAAGTCGAATTCAGCCACCGCTGAGTTGTCAGCACCATTTGATCTGCCATGATTCCTCCTTCAGAAATCAGTTGTTAACTCGAGGCAGGCGAACATCTGCCACGGAGGGATCCAGAACACCAGATGAGAAGCTCCGAGTTTTTACCCTCACCTGTACGTCACCGGGAAACCCGAATCCGGACGGGCAGAGCGAAACTTCGCGAGTTTCATCCCTCACTGGTACTGCCTACGAAGCCCGAAGTGTTAATACCCTGTTTGATTCGGGGACTTTGCACGCGGTTGGCCCCGCCCACTGACCTGTCCGAGCGTCGTAGAGATCGAGAGGCCCCGACCCCCTCGCCAGCACCGCCAGGTTCCCCCGTGTCTGCCGATCAGCACCGAGGTGCAGATCTTTGAGGTTTCGCAACCTCGGCGCGACCTGGTGCGACGTGGCGCGACGCGGCGCAGATTTCAGTAGGTGTAGACCCTCGGGGTCTGCCTCCACGGGTCGCCGTCGAGCGCCGACTGGCGGGAGTGGCACGGCTTACACAAACTGCGGAGGTTGGCCTGGTCATGGGTGCCGCCGTGTTCCAACGGGATCGCGTGCTCGACTTCCTGCGGAGGGGTGTACCGGCCAGCCGCGAGGTAGTCCTCGCACAAGGGGTGGGCGGTGATGTAGGCGGTACGAATCTTGCGCCAGCAGGCCCCATAACGTCGGTTGATCTTCGGGTCACGCTGCCACTTGCGGTAGCGCTCGTTCTCCGCCTTGGCGTGGGCTTCGCAGAAGCGGGTGTGGGTGAGGTTCGGGCAGCCGGGCTGGGAACACGGACGGGCAGGGTCGACCGGCGTCACGCACCCCTTTCCCGGACACGGCAAAGCCCCAAGGCACCCAGCCGATGCCCGGGCTTGCCCTGGGGCTTTTCCTACTTTTCAACCACCTACATCATTGCAGGCCCGAAACCCTAAATGCGTCCGCAGTTCTTGACACCTTTTGGCGGCTAGGTTCACGCGGCCCGCCCATATAGCGCCGAAGCCAGCCGGGCGAGCGCCTGAGACTTCTTCTGGTAGGCGCTGGTGCGCTCCACGTAGAAGTGGCCACACACCGTCTGCACCGCATTATCCTGGGTACCGTCGCCGAGGAAGCATGCTTCGAGCACGAACCTGTCGTCGTCGGTGAGCAGCTGCCAGGCGGGCAGGAACCACGCCATGTACTCACGCGCCTGGGCGTATCGGGCGCGGTAGATGTCGATCCGATCCAACGTGGCCGCCACCCACGTCTCCCCAGCATGCAGATCCGTGTGGCGGGGCATTCCGTCGAGTTTCGATGAGGCTGGGGTGGTGACGTCGTCGTAGGCTGTCTTGATCTGCTCGTCGGTGGTGTCGATGATCCGCTCCATCACGGCGAAGTCCTGCAATGCGCTGATGGTTGCTTTGCGGGTGTCGAGGTATTTGGTCATTACATGCATGACGACTCCTTCCTGCTTATGGTTGTGAGTTCGGTGGCGACCGCGTCGATCAATGCGGCCTGGGTCACGTCCTTCGCCTCCAGCGCCTTGAGGACAGCTTGGTCGAGGGTGCCGGTGGCGGTGAGGTGGGTGATGGTGACAGACTCGGCCTGTCCTTGTCGATACAGCCGGGCGCTGGTCTGCTGATACAGCTCCAAGCTCCAGGTCAGCGAGAACCACACGAGCAGGTGGCCACCGGACTGCAGATTCAGTCCGTGCCCAGCGGAAGCGGGGTGGATCAGGCCAAGCGGGATGTCGCCCCGGTTCCACGCCTCGAATTCCGTCGACGTCTTCAGTTCGCGGGATTGTGGGAAGCGACGCTGGATGCGTTCGCGGTCGTGTCGGTACCAGTAGGAGACTAGGACGGTTTGGCCGTTGGCGGCCTCGATGGTGTCTTCGAGGGCATCGAGTTTCGCCCCATGCACCTCGACCGTATCGCTATGCTCGGGGGCGTTGGATGCGTCGTTTATGCCACCGGATACGCGCCGGAACCCCGGCCCAGGCCGCGTCGATCACCTCCACCACCACGCGCCCGTGGCCTTGTGCGATCACCCCGCAACCTGGGCAGCCAGCACAGCGGTCACAGGACTCTCTGTCGAGCACCAGACCATACTCACGTCGAGCGACAGCGATCAGATGGAAGCCCTCCAAACCGACGAGCAGATCACACCGATCACAACGATCAAGCGACGCAGAGCAGCAGCAGGTAGGGTGAGACACCGTCCGAGGTCCTTGAAGGCAGCGGGGGTAGAAGTCCGCTCATCACCTGGGACCTCGACCTCTACCCGCAACCCCCGCACAACACCCACTCACCCACACTCAACTCGGAAGAGCCGGTTATCACCGCCCTCACGGATGACACCTGCCATGTCGGCCAGCGCCATCAGGTCGTTGGTGTCGGCGACACACACCTCGACGGTGGAGGCTTCGGAGCCGGGCAGGAGCACGGCCATGCGGTGCTGGGGTCGTCTGGTGCCGAAGATCGCGCGCAGCATCCGCCTGCTGGGGCGGATTTCTTTTGCAGCGAGTGCGGCAGCCGGGCTGGGGTGCTTGGCGATCTTGATCTTGAGCTTGGTGGGCATCCGGGTTTCCTTCCATGTGAGTGGAGGTACGCCCCATCACCGGGCTGGTGAAGGGAGTGCCTTGCATCTGTCAGGCATGGGAAGCACCGAAACCGGACGGCCTACGACTCGGTGAGTGTTTTGTGCAGTTGAGCCAGACCGCGCGAGACGGCTTTCCGTACCGCATCGGCACTGGTCGGCTGGCCTGCGCCGGTCTTGTCGGCGGCGATCTCGGTGAACCGGTCGCCGTGGAGCACATGCAGCTCGATGTACTCGCGCTGCGTCGCAGTCAGCGGACTCAGCAGTTCGACCACCGCGAGGTTGGCCTCGACCTGCTCGGTGAAGTCCGGATCTTCCGAGGCGAAGTAATCCGCGCCCAGCCCGCCACGCTCGTCGTCAGCACCGTGGCCGGGTTGGTCGACGGAGATGTCGGAGCGACGGCGATTATCCAGTTCGCGGTACTCGGCGTACACGTCGTCGAGGTAGGCGCGAGCCCACGTCGGACGCGAAGCCGGGTCGCGCAGCTGGACACGCAGTTTCTCGCTGTCGGGTAGGTCCGGGACGGGTAGGTCGATGGTGTTGCCCCTGGGGGTCAGGTATGGGACGGTGAATTGGTTGTTGAATGCCACGTGAGGGCTTCCCTTCTTGCGAAGGGAGACCCCGTTGAGGGCAACCGACGAGAGGCCGTGGTGTTGAGTGGAAACAGTGACGGGCACCAACCCGACCCGGGGGTGAACCCGGATACAGGTGGTGCCCGTCAAGCGCTCAACGGAGGTCTCCCGAATACGGGTGAAAAACGCATGCGGGTGTAGGAGGAAGGCGGCCGGCCGGTGGCCGGTACGGCTTTGACCGCCACAGCGGTTGGGCTGTCCTGCCGGATGACGTCTGGCCAGCAGGACAGCCGTGAGGGCTACTTGCCCTTACGCGGCTTGGCCTGAGCCAGCGCCGAGGCTGCGACCGACTTCGTCTTGGCCGAGGTGCGACCGTCGCGCAGCAGTGCGGACGCCTTCTTGGCGACCGGTCGAGACGTCTGCTTCGTGTTTCGTGTACCCATGTCCTTGTTCACCTCCTGCCTCAGTTCGCTCCGACACGGTTACGCGTTCGTGAAGATGAACGCGACAAGAGTGAAGCGGCCTTGTAAGATCGAAGGAACACAGGTTCGCTGTTCGCCCTTGTGGTTCTAGGTTCCCCGATGACGGTTTTCTGATCGGCTGGGAAGCGATGGGCAGCGATGGGTCGCGATGGAGAGGTGGTGCGGTGGATTACAAGTCGAGCTTCCACGCCGTCTTGGCGACGGTGCGCCCGCTGATGAAAGGCACCCGTAACCTTGGCGAGTTCACCGCAGGTCTCATCGACATGGGACTCGTGCCTCGCGGAACCATCGACGGCGAGGAGACCGCGCTTGAGATGCGCAAGTCAGCGACGTGGAAGGGGTACGCCAACGGGTCTGACCAGCTGCCTACTGTGTTAGCGAGCGAGCTGGCTGGGCGATGGGATCAGTTTCGGTTCGCCAGCAACGTCTCCCAGGCATACGAGGAGTCGGCACTCAATGACCTAGCCGACCGGCTCCACGACCTTGACGAGTCGATCAACAAGGGCAATGTCACCGAAGGTCTAGGCCAGCTGTTCTACAAGGTGTTCACCGAAGCTGCCGGTGAGACCGCTGCCGTAACGGAGCCCCTGACTTTGGCAGACAAGGCCGACCGATCTGGCGTCCCGTACATTGACGAGAAGACGAATCGCCTCAGGCTTGGCGACCGCTCGGTCGCGTTACCGCCGAAGCATCCCACACCGGACACAGTTCAGCCTGCTGAGCTGGGGTATGTTTCGGCGCTCCTGGCCGCGTATTGCGAAGACAAAGCCCGTACCGGCGTTGAGGTGCAGCTAGACGACATCCCGTCGCGTCTGGTTCAACACTTCCAAGAACAGCGCAAAGCGTTCTACCGTGCCGAATGGGTACGAGAAACATCGTGGAACTGCATCCACGATGGGCGTCCATTGTTTGACGAGTTCCTGGAAACGATGCACGCGGGAGTCTCCGACACCAACTTGCGTCAGTACCCCAACGGACTCGAACGCCTCCTCGCGACACTGGCTCAAGCAGCCGCAGTCCAACTCGACGGTGTCCGGCTCGACCAGATCATTGACCTGATCGACGTGTGGAGCCGGAAAGGTTCCTGCCATGAATTGGTCGCCCGGAAGCGGCTGGGATGGGTAGATTGATGCGCGCCACGTCCCTAGACACAAGTTTCGAAGCTGAACTGCGTGGGCTTATCTTGCTGTTCCTGCTCGGAGATGCAGCGGATGCCGACTACCTGGGTGCCCTAGACACCATCACCGTCAACGCCCACACCTTCGGGGTCGGGGCAGAGAACCTCAACGGCACCCACCGACTGGCCAGCGCGGAACTCCACACGCGCACAGTCCTGATGACCCAAGCTCTCCAGCATTTGGTGATCCAAGGATTCGTGACACTACAGCCAGATCGTTCTCCGGCGGCCTTCACGATTACCACTGAGGGTGAATCAGTCGTCAACCATTTCCGCTCCCGATACGCCGGTCAGTTGTTCGACACCGCGTTGGAGACGATCGAGCGGGTTGGCGACCTGAGCACGAGCGAGCTGGCTCAGATCATCAGGTCAGCGACCCCGGAAGGAGAAACGCGATGACACCAGGCTTCTGGATCAGCAGCATCACCGTGGCCGGGCACCCCACTCGGCGGGACTCCAGCGTCGGTTTCGAATCTGGACTCAACGTCATCTACGGACCGTCTAACTCCGGCAAGTCCTGGGTGCTTCAGTGCATCGACTACGTATTCGGGCTGAAAGCCGACGAGTTCGTCCTCGACGAAAACTCCGGCTACACCGAGGTGCGTATGGGGGTGCGCACCGCACAGGGCTCACTCACGTTATCGCGCCCCATCGGTGAGGGAGCCAATAACATCGAGGTCTCCAGCACAGACCCACGAATTGAGTCTGGAGTCTACAAGCGTCAATCGTCTGGCCGTTCCCCGCTGCTCAGCTCGGTGTGGCTCAAACTCATCGGCTACGACGCCCCTGAAAACCTGAAAATCATCAAGAATCAAAACCTTGAAACCCAGGCGTTGACGTGGCGCACCTTCTGGCATGCGCTGTACGCGGATGAAGACCGGATCAGCACCAAGAAACCAATCCTTCTCCCTCTTCAGGCCACCGCAAAGCCCGCGTTCAAATGCGCCCTAGCGTCACTGATCACCGGCAAGGACTATGCCGCCTACGCTCGTGATGAGTCTGTCGAAACGAGGAAATTGCGTAACAACGCGATCATCGACTACCTCGAGCCGCTACCCAAACAGCTTGAAGAACGAATCGAGTTGATCGACAAAGCACTCGGTAGCAGCGACCCAGCAGAGATCCAGCAGCGCATCGATGAACTGACCGCAGAACTGGAACGTGTCCAGCGACGCATCATACGCGCCACCGTGCAGGGGCAAGACGTCGTCTCACGCCTCCAACAGGTGCGTGACTCGCTGGCGGAATCCCGCAGTCTGCGGAACCGATACGAGGAACTTGCCGCCTCCTACCGTGCCCGCATCGAGCGGTTCGATTTCGTCGAGGAAGGACACGCCCTCACCGCACACAGGGAACCGGCAACAACCTGCCCCGTATGCACGCAGGCACTACCGCCGGAAGCGCGATCCGCAGTTCCAGAGCCCGATCTGCGTGAACGCCACGACCTAGCTGCCCGACTCAACGATCTTCGTCAAACGATCCATCAGATGGATCTTGAACAGGCACCACTGCAAGAACAAGAGCAGGATTTCGCCGCAGAAGCCGAGCGCATTGCCCGGCGCATTAGCGGCGAGTTAGAGCCGCAACTGCAAGCCCTCTCGACTTTGCTTGCCAGTCACAACGCGATCATCGCCATGCAGGCAGAAAGAGAACAGCACCTCGAACGCAAACAAGCCATCGAAGACGAACTTGAAGAACGCAAGAATCGCACATTCCCCAAGGGCAGCTTCAATCCGCTCGACGAATACCCGAAAACGTTCTGGCCGCAGATGGGCACCAACCTGCTCGACGTCCTTGGAGCCTGCGTGTTCCCCAGACTCAAAGATGCCCGATTCTCGCATGAACTGTTCGATGCTGTCATCAACGGCAAAACAAAAGCGAAGGAAGGGCAGGGCTACCGGTCGTTCGTCAACACCGCTGTCATGCTCGCCCTCCGGGAATACCTCGCCTCCGAGGACGCCACACACAACCCCGGCCTGCTCATCATCGACACCCCACTACTGGGGCTCGACGATCCACAGCTCGACCCCGAGCTTCAAGAAGCCCGTGAAACCATCCCCGCTGCCCTCTACGACTACCTCGCCCTCGAACAAGACGGCGGTCAGATGATCATCGCTGACAACACCAAGTTCATGCCCGACATAGAACCACTAAAGGACCGATGCAATCTCATCGTATTCATAAAACGCGAAGGAGAAGGACGCTACGGCTTCCTGCTCGATGCCCAGGACGAAGACCTGATCGATCTGGAGGGAACAGATGACAACTAACCGCGCCTTCAGCTACAAGCCCCTCTGGAAACTCCTCATCGACCGCGATATGAACAAAACCCAACTTCAAGAACGTGCAGGCATCAGTCCAGCCACCCTGTCCAAACTCGGACGCGGCGGCAACGTCACGACCGACGTCCTTGCCCGCATCTGCGAAGCTCTCGACTGCGACATTGCCGACATCTGCGAGGTCGTCCCCACTGACACGAAGGGAGAGACCGACTAGATGACCGCTCAACGCCTGCAGCTCACCTGGTACAACAAGGACAAGGCTCTCATCCCCACTGAGACCGGCAAGTACGGCTACACGTGGGTTGACCCCTCTGATCCGCGTTACTGCGAAACCCACACCCTCGTGCTGGACGACTATGTGCAAGGCAGCCAGACACCGAAGTCTGACGAGTTCGCCTATTCCGAGCGCGCCGATCTGGAACCTCAGGACGACAACCTGCTCATCCTCGGCGAATCCGGCGACGTCCTAGAGGCCCTCACTAGAGTGCCCGAACTGGCCAAGAAGTATGTGGGGCAGGTGAAGCTGATCTACATTGATCCGCCGTTTAACACCGCGCAAACATTCGCCAGTTACGAGGACAACCTAGAGCACTCTATCTGGCTGACGATGATGCGCGACCGGCTGCTGCACATGAAGAAGCTGCTTACCGACGACGGTTCGATCTGGGTGCATCTTGATGATGTGGAAGTGCACCGGATGCGACTCCTTATGGATGAGGTCTTCGGTGCGGAGAATTTTCAGGCAGAGGTTGTTTGGCAAAAGGCTGACTCTCCGCGGCGTGGTTTGGGATTTTCGGTTGACCAGGATTTCGTCATCGTCTACCGGCGCAGCGAGGCATTCGAGCCAAATAAGGCACTGCGCACAGCGGCTGACAACGCCCGATTTTCCAATCCGGACAATGATCCTCTTGGGCCTTGGTGGGATGACAATCCATCCGGTAATCACGGAGATGGCTCTGGTGGTATGTGTTACGCGATTCAGAATCCTTTGACCGGGGAGATGATGCGTCCACCCAAAGGCGCCAGTTGGAGGTACTCGCAACAGCGCATTCTCGCCGGCTTACAGGGATGGGTGCCGTACCGGTTGGAGAACCTGCATGACGCAGAATGGCGTGCCTCCAACGAGGGAGTTCCTCGCGAGAAGGCGTCCGATGACGTGTGCGCGCTCGTCCTAGATGTCTCGCTCAATGAAGCACGTGAACGGGTCGCGGCACGGCGAACTTCGGGCGAGCCACTGCCCGAGATCCTGATCCGATCAACGGGAGGAATCGGTCGTAAGGCGTATATCCCCACCGATGGAAATAATCCTCGAACGTGGTGGGAAAACAAGGACGTAGGCCATAATCGCGCGGCCAAGTCCGAACTGAAGGCTCTGTTCCCGATTCTTACCCCTTTTGACACACCGAAACCTGAGCGCCTCCTTGAGCGCATTATTCACACCGGATCAAACCCTGGCGACATTGTGTTGGATGTGTTTGCTGGGTCGGGGACGACGGCGGCGGTGGCGCAGAAGATGGGGCGGCGTTGGGTGACGTGTGAGTTGTTGGAGTCGACGTTCACGACGTTCACGCGCCCTCGCCTGGAGAAGGTGCTCAACGATCAAGACCCGGGAGGGATAACCCGGACGAAGGGCGAACGAGTCGACGCTACGGAAGATGGGCTGCCTGATGGTGTCTCGCCGGAGGACGCCGCGAAATTCACGAGCGTGCTCAACAAGCTGATCAAGGATGACCCGGAATTAAAGAAGAGCGTCGAGGTGAAGACACTGAAGGCTGCCTCGAAGACCAGGCGCACGAAGGAAGTGCTGAACTGGCGTGGTGGCGGCGGCTTCCAGGTCGCCCATCTGTCGCCTGCGTGTTTCGACTACGTCCCTGAACTGGACAGGGTGATGCTGACGGCGGCCGCGACCGGACAGACCCTGATCGAGTCGGTGGCTGCCAACCTCGGGTTCACACTGTTGCACCCGGATGATGACTATATTTTTGATGCCCGCCGTGGCAATGCCTTGTTGAAGGTGGTGGAGGGCGTCGCCACGACCGAGATCGTTGACTGGCTTGCTTCCCAAATCCAGCCCGGCGAGACAATCGTGCTGGCCGCTACCACGGTGATGGACGGCGTTCGCCAGCATCTGCGCAAACTGGTGAAGGGATCGCAGGTGGTCGCATTGCCCGATGATGTGTTTCGGTACAGCGAAGGTGGTGACCAGTGATGGCGAACAAGCTCAACATCAGTTTTGATTCGGACATGCTGGAGTCGATCAGCTCCGAGTTCGACCTGCGTGCTCCGAACAAGGAAGCACTGCGCCAGCTGGTGTTCACTCTCGACGGTGACTACGACCCGACCGTGATGCAGGTGCTCAACCTCGCTACGGGTGTGGGAAAGACGTACTTGATGGCGGCGTTCGTGGAGTACCTGCGCCGCCAAGGGGTCGGCAACGTCGTGATCGTCACCCCAGGCAAGACGGTGCAGGCGAAGACGGTGCAGAACTTCACACCCGGCACCCCCCGCTACATCACCGGCGCGGCGGTGCCGCCCGAGGTGGTGACCCCACAGGACTACTCGGCGTGGATCGCCCGGCAGAACGGCCCGGCCCGACTCGCGTTCGGCCGTGAAGTGCCAATGCTGGCGTTTATCTTCAACATTCAGCAGCTCATCGCGCCGAAGGAAGCCGAGGGTGACACCCACAGTGGTACCCAGGACGCGATGCGCCGTAAGCCCCGCCGGTTCGATGAGAACGCCGGCGTACTCTTCGACTACCTGAAAAACCTCGATGATCTGGTTGTGATCGCCGACGAATCCCACCTGTACGGGTCCAGCGCGGTCGCGTTTAATGCAGCGTTGAAGGAACTCGACCCAGCAGCGGCGATCGGGTTGACCGCGTCGGTGGACAAGGCCACCGATCACGTCATTTACGAGTACCCGCTCTACCGCGCCATCCAGGACAAGTATGTGAAGGCCCCCGTGTTGGCGTTCCGCAAGACTGGATATGGCACCGATGAAGCCTCCGAAGAGCAGCAGTTGCGTGACGCGCTGCAATTGCGTGCGCTCAAGCAGGCCTACTACGACTCGTACGCGGCTTCCCAGAACCGCGATCATGTGAACGCGGTCGCTTTCGTCGTCTGCTCCGATGTGGAGCACGCCACCCAGGTTGCCGAGCTGTTGCGCACGCCGGAGTACCTCGGCCGGGAATCGGCTGTGCTGCAGGTGGACTCCAAGCACGAGGATGAGTTGACCCAGCGCCGCCTCGACGAATTGGATCAGCCCGAATCGCCTGTGCTGGCAGTGGTTAGCGTGAACAAGCTCAAGGAAGGCTGGGACGTCAAGAACATCGCCGTCGTGGTCACGCTGCGGGCGATGGCCTCGGAGGTGTTGACCCAGCAGACCATGGGGCGTGGCTTGCGTTTGCCGTTCGGGAAGTACACGGGCGTGTGGCAGATCGACCAGCTCGATATCATCGCTCACCAATCCTTCACCGAATTGTTAAACGCCGAGAACGTGCTGCAGCAGTTCGGATTGGACGAAGCTGTCCCCGAACCCGACAAGGCCAAGGTTGAGGAGGCGATCCGCAAAGCTACCGAACAATCCAACTCGGATACAAGCACAGACTCGACCGGCGTTCAAGCATCGACTACGACTATTCCGTGGCCTGGTGCTGGTACCAGTGGTGAGGGTACCGGTGGCGTGGAACCGCAGCCGGGCACCGTTCCCGTCAACGGTGGTGACGAAGGTCCGGGTTTGCCCGGTGTCGGGGTTCGTACCATCACCGAGCAGGAGGATGAGCCCACCTGGGAGTTGGTTTCGATCGGACGGAACCCGAGCTTTGCTGACGTGTCCTACCGATTCCCGGTGACGACGATGACTGTGCAGCAACCGCCCATTGACCTGTCCGAAATCAGTGACGCCGTGATCGAGCAAGCGGCGCGTCGGGTCACCTCTGCTGGGGACGTGCTGCTGCGCAAAGAGATCATCGCCGCCCTAGGCAAGAAACTCCGGGCAGAGGATCGAGAAAGCGCCGAAGTCGACTCCGTCCACGTCGACGACGCCGATGCCGAGGAGGCGCTGGTCAAACTGGTGATCAACATGTCGCTGGTGCCCAAAACCGAACAGACCGCCCGCTACGTCGCCACGTTCCTGGTGCCGAAGTTCATGCGCGCCGTGACGTTCATCGGCTGGACCGTCAAATCCCTCGACTCCGCCCGCGCCGAACTCCTAACGCTGATCAAGAACTACACAACCGAGACACTGCGAGCCACCCGTGAGGTGCCGACCATACACCCCAAGCAGATGCCAGGCACCGGCTACACGCTCCCGTTAGGTGAGGAGGTGCATGACCAGATCGAGAGCCGTGACCAGTTCGTGCGAGGCCGGGTCTACGGCGGCTGGTTCAAGTCGCTATTCGCCGAGGAATCCTTCGACTCCTTCACCGGTGAATACCAGCTTGCTCGCCTGCTCAACACGTCGCCGGGGATCGTGTGGTGGCATCGCCTGCATCCGCAAGACCAGGCGTTCGTGTACTACAACGCGAAAGACCGCTACTTCCCCGACTTCGTAGCCTTGGACACCAACGGGGTGCATTGGATCATCGAAGGCAAGGACGAGCGCGGCCGCGATGACGCCAGGGTGCAGGCCAAGCGTAAGGCTGCCGAGGCATTGGTGCGCCGGTTGGTGGCTGAGGATGCCTACGCAGGTCAACACTGGGGCTATCTGATCGCCTACGAGCAAGACACCGCCCGTGCCGACTCGTGGGAAGACCTGAAAGCCTTCGCCAGCCCGGTCAGTAACGCCCTGTAGCTGCGAGTTCGCCTGGGCGCATCACGGGGCTCCAGCGTTGCGGGAGGTCGAGGGTGACGGCCTCGCTGGTAATGAACACGAATCCGAGCCTGCCACCGGTGAGTGTGCACCCGCCCTCCAGCACCGCAAGGAAGTCCGGGATGTGGAACGCAAGCTGCGTCGGCGATTCGGTCAGGAGCTTCTCGATCGCGGCACGGAGCGTCGACGGGCGTCGCCGCGCACCCGTTGACTGCAGGCTGTCCACGGCCTGATCAACCGCCGTGCTGTTGCGCCCAGCGAGCACCTGCAACGCCTCGGCCATCTTCACCAGCAGCACCTCCTGGTAGAGGTGGCTGGTGGTGCAGGTGCCGCGCTTGACGTAGTTCGTCGGACACTCCCACACGTCGACCCGGTTCGGGGTGCCCGAGTGCCAGGTCTTGTGGCCGAACGGCCGTCCGCAGTCGCAGCAGACGATCTTGCGGGACAGGCGCTTGCTGAAGGACTTGTAGCCACGTGGGTCGACGCGGGTGTGGCCGGTTCTGGTCGATCTGCTTGAGCGCGACCAGGTGTGCGTACATCAGAGTGTCATCACTGAACTCGCGTTGGGGAACCTCAAGAATCGGTCGTTCTTTCTGAAAATGCTTGAGCGCTTGATGATCGTGCGCAACGTTGATGCTCAAGGCGTGCGGCATCTCGTTGAGGAGCGGCGGCTGTGGGGCAGGGGGCTCAGTGCTGTCGACGTGGCGCTCCTGGCGAGCGTCGTCGTGACCCCCGGCGTGTCGCTGTGGACGCGTGATAAGCGCCTACGTCAGGCCGCGCGTGATGTGGGCGTGTTGGCGGAGCTTGGCTGAGGAGTGCGCACTGGCGAGGCCGTGGCCGGGGCGCGCGAGGGTGGCTCGGCTTTGCTGTCGGGTGAGTACGAGTGCGAATCGTGTCGCCGATCACCTGTGTGGTAGGGTGTGGCCATGACGATGGATAGCCAGTACTCATGGCCGCGCTTCTCAAGGAGGTAACAATGCAGGGAGCCGCTCTCGGGGATGATGGCGTTCAGACCGTGCGCTACTGGCTCTACGCTCCCGGTATGGATGCGTGCATGTGGGAGGAATTCTATGGGCGTGGCGTCATGGGGTTGGGCTGGGACGCCCTCGGTGATTTGTCTGTATGCGTCAGTAAAGAGGACGTGAAAAAACGGATGCTCGAGACCTACCCCGAATCTGGGAGGCAGACGAACGACATTCATGCCGCCTGGCAGTTTTCGAAGGAAATGAAGCCGGGTGATGTCGTATTCGCTAAGAAGGGGCGTTCCGAGATTATCGGACGCGGCGTCGTCACGGGTGACTACGTCTATGACCCGGATGGCGGCGAGTATCCCCACCTACGCGATGTGTCGTGGAATCGTCAGGGAAGCTGGCGAAGCGATCAACAGTTCGCGATGAAGACCCTGACGGAGATCACCGACTACCCCGATCTACTTGCGCGTATTGAGGCCTATTTTGAGAACGATGAGGACTCACTCGATAGCGAACAAATGCCGGTGCCTTTGACCGAGTATTCCGCCGACGACTTTCTTAAGGACGTGTACATTGATCGCAAGCGATACGACGCGATCGTGGGGCTGTTGCGCACGAAGAAGAACATCATTCTGCAGGGAGCACCTGGCGTAGGAAAGACCTACGCCGCCAAGCGCCTCGCCTACTCGATGATGGGCGTTAAGGACGCCTCGCGCGTCATGATGGTCCAGTTCCATCAGAGCTACTCCTACGAGGACTTCATCGAGGGGTACCGGCCCTCTGGCGCAGGATTCGAGCTGGTCAAGGGGGCCTTTTACTCGTTCTGCAAGAAGGCCGCCGACGACGAGGAGAACGACTACTTTTTCATCATCGATGAGATCAACCGTGGCAACCTTTCGAAGATCTTCGGCGAGCTGTTCATGCTCATCGAAAACGACAAGCGAGGATACAAACTTCAGCTTCTCTACTCGCGCGAGTTCTTCTGCGTGCCCAGCAACGTCTACATCATCGGCATGATGAACACGGCGGACCGCAGCCTCGCCATGCTCGACTACGCGCTGCGTCGGCGCTTCGCCTTCGTGGAGCTGTGTCCCGCCTTCGAGTCTGACGGCTTCAGTGAGTACTGCGACGGCCTCGGCAATGAGGGGTTCGTGGACCTGGTAGACGAGGTGAAATCCCTCAACCGTGCGATCGCCGAGGACGAATCGCTCGGCGAAGGCTTCTGCATCGGACACAGCTACTTCTGCAACATGAAACCTGAGACCTGTACCGACGCAGCCCTGGACTCGATCGTGGAGTACGAGCTCATTCCGATGCTCAAGGAATACTGGTTCGACGAGTCAAAGAAGGTCCAGGATTGGGAACGTAGACTGCGCAAGGCGCTGCATTGAATCGAATCCGCAACCTTTACTACATGCTCGCTTACGCATTCTCGGTGCTGAACAAGTCTGAATACCGTGCCCTGGCCACGGAGGACTTCGACAACGCGACCGAGCTGTGCGCTGCCATCCTCGAGCGAGGCGTGTCCCTGCAACTCAAACGAGGACTCGGGCAGGAGTACGTGAGCCGGAGTGAGGCCCGTTCCTCCCTGCGCGGCAAAATTGAAGTCACCGAGTCCGTGAAATCGCAGGCGATCTGGCGCCGCCAGCTGGTGTGCTCCTACGACGAGTTCAGCGTCGACACGACAATGAACCGCGTCATCAAGGCGACGGTCGCGCTGCTCGTGCGCTCGGACATCTCACGGGCACGCAAGAAGAGCCTGAAGAAGCTCATGGTCTTCTTCGCGGACGTGCGCGACATCGACCTGCACACGGTCGACTGGAACATGCGCTACGACCGCAACAACCGCACGTACCGCATGTTGATGGCGGTGTGTTGGCTCGTCGTCAAGGGTCTCCTACAAACCCAGAGCGACGGCAGCGTGCGCATGATGGATTTCTTCGACGAGCAGCGCATGAGTCGCCTGTATGAGAAGTTCATCCTCGAGTATTTCCGCAGGGAACACCCGCGACTACGCGCGAGCGCTCCGCATATCGATTGGGTGTTGGACGACAACTTCTCGCATGGCCTACCGAAGATGCGCAGCGACATCACGCTGAGCGCTTGCGGCCGCGTGCTCATCATCGACGCGAAGTACTACACGTCCACGATGCAGAGCAACTTCGACAAAAGGACCGTGCACTCGGGGCACCTCTATCAGATCTTCGCGTACGTGAAGAACAAGCAGATTGCGTTCGAGCGCGCAGGGGAGAGCGTCGAGGTGTCGGGCATGCTCCTCTACGCCGCGACCGACGAAGACGTCCAGCCCGACGCCACCTACCGCATGAGCGGCAACCGCATCAGCGCGACGACGCTCGACCTGGACCGGCCCTTCGACGAGATCCGCGCACAGTTGGATACTATCGCCGACACGCTTACTGGTCCGTCAGCTCCGGCTTCGTGAATGAGCGAACCTGGGCGGCATCCGGATCGATCTCGGGGGCCTTCATGGGCTTCTTCGAGGCCGACTCCAGAGCGGTGACGGAACGCGCGCGGGACAGGAGGCGGTTCTCCATCGAGGAGACCGCCTTGTTGTAGAAGTCCACGCTGCGCGCCAGGCTCTTGCCCAGATTCTCCATGTGGCCCGCGACGACGCCGAGCCGCTCGTACAGGTCACGGCCCAGTGCGATGATCTGGTCCGCCTGCTCGTTGATGTTCGTGCGTGCCCACGCCGTCGCGCACGTGCGCGCAACCGCCAGCAGCGTGACGGGGGAACACAGGGCCACCCCGCGTGCCATCGCGTCGTCCAAAAGTGCCGCATCCGCGCGCAGCGCGGCGCTCAGCGCCGCCTCCGAGGGAACAAATAGAATGACCAGCTCGGGCGAGGAACCGAGAGCCCGCGCATATTCTCGCGACGCCAACGCATCCACGTGAGAGCGCAGGGCCTTCGCGTGCGCCACCAGCTCGGAACGTCGCCGAGCCTCCGCCATCTCGCCGCCCTCCTCGATGTCGCACGCGCGCAGGTACGCGTCCATCGGAGCCTTCGCATCGAGAGCAAGGAAGCCCTGCCCGGGCAGGTGAATTGTCACGTCGGGTCGCCCACGGTCAGACGAAGCACGTTCTGCGCCCAGGCCTCGTCCCTGAGTGAGCGCACCAATCGAGCGTTGTTCCGCGAAGTCGACGTGCGGCAGCATCCCCGAGGCCTCAAGGATTCGGGCGAGTTCAACCTCGCCCCACGTGCCGCGCGCACTACGCGAGCGTAGCGCGCCCTCCAGGGAGGCGGTGGTGCGGGCCAGCTCAGCCTCGCGCTGGGCGGTCTCGCGCAGCTGCTCCGCGAGGGCCCCGTGCTGGCGCGCGCGCGTGGCCTCCATCTGGTCGACGCGCGCCGTCATCTGCTCCAGCTGCACGCGAACCGGGGCGAGCGCCTGCAACACGGACGCATCGCCGGCCGAGCGGGCCTCGGCCGATTCGACGCGATGCGACAGCTCCTCGGCGCGGGCCTGCCACCGGGCGGCCTCCGCACGCAACGCGCCCACGTCCTCGCCCGGCTGCGAGGCGCGGCGCGCCACCGCCCCCACGTACCCGAGCGCAGCGCCCACAACAAGTCCAACAAGGAGAAAAACAAGTGACATACCCATAGCGCCACGATACGAGGGGGCGTACACATCTGCGTCCAGCGGGCGGTCCGCAGGTATCCAGCAACCAACCATGGCCACGGTCAGTCGCCTATCCTGGGTGTAAGACTCACGGGGGAGGGGTATGGAAGCCGTCGATTCGCGCGCGATGCACGTACTGATTCGCGACAGGGACTCGCAGAGCTGGCAGGACTGCACCTGGAAAGTCACGAAGGCGTGCCGCGACGGGAATCGCGTCGTCGTCACCTACACCAACGGCAAACAGTATCCGTACGGTGAGGATCGTGTGCGCATCTACGACCAGGTCGAGCGCCGAGAGATCGACGCCCTCGACGAGGTTCGTGTGAACGGGCAGCGTTGGAAAACCGTCGAGATCATCTGGACCCTTCGCCGCGCGGGCCACCCGCGTAATCCGCGCTACACGCTGGCGTATCGAAAAGCTGACGGCAAGCTCGCGCTTCGGAGAGGTGGGAGCGACGAGGTTAGAGTGACGTATGCGACCGCGCAGGACCGGCACAACGCCTCCACTCTCGACTATGTCCGCACGGAAGTCCGCGCGCAGGCTCGACGGGCCGGGGCAACATTGGACACGAGCGGGCGCTATCCCAAGTGGGTCGGTGCGGACCACATGCTGCCCGACGCTATTCTTGCGAACGTGTGGGAGTGGCTCCCGAGCGCCCCGAAAGGCTCCGCCCTGGAGGCTTTCCTTGCGGGCGTCTCTTCCGCGAAGACGGGCGCGAGCGACCGGCTCATCATGCCCTTCCATTCCAACATTGATCAACGCAACGCGATCCGGGCCGCGCTCACGCATCAGATCTCGATTATCGACGGCCCGCCCGGTACTGGCAAGACGCAGACGATCCTCAACCTGATCGCTTCTCTTATCGCCCAGGGCAAGTCGGTGGGCGTCGTCGCAGGCGCCAACTCCGCAGTGGATAACGTGGTCGACAAGCTGACGGAGGAAGGCTACGGCTTCCTGGTTGCAACGGTCGGGAGCGTCGCACGCGTCAAGGAATTCCATCAGCGTGAGGGAATCCTTGAACAGAAGCGCGAGGCCTGGGCTCGCCATGCGTCCGACGGTTCGTCGGGTGCGCCAACCGACATCGACGACGCTGAGCTGCGGGCTGCGGAGGAACGCCTGGTGGGCCTGTGGGAGGATGCGCGCGATGTTCCGGAGTATCGCGCGCGCCTGACTGCGACGCGCCGAGAGCGCCGCCTCTTCGAGGAAAAGGTGCGGGAGAGTCGGCGACTGGTTCCCGATATTTCGAGCCTGCCCGTCCTTCGGCGGGGCTCAGAAACTATCGCTCACTTGCTTGCCCTTGCGCGTTGTGCGCCGAGGCCTGGGCGCGGTCCGCGGGGCATCGTCGAGCGGGTGCGCCGTTATTTCACTTATGGCTCCCTGAAAGGTATTGACCTGGCGGACACGGACGTGCAGTCGGCGCTCCAATTCGCCTTCTACGAGGCTCGTGAACGCGAACTGACCCAACGCATCGAGGACGCGGAGGCCCGGTTAGCCCGCCGAGGCCTCGTCGAGGAGAGTGCCGCGTACCGTCAGCGATCCCGCGAGGCACTGGACGCCGCTCTCCTGGAGCGATTCGAGCGCGAGAGCCCGAGTCGCCTCAGCCCCTGTGAGCGGCTCAACCGACAGACGGACATCCTGCTGCGCACCTACCCTGTTGTGGCGTCCACTTGTTTCTCGATTCGCAACAACCTGGCCCAGGACGTGATGCTGGACTGGGTCATCATCGACGAAGCCTCGCAGGTTTTGCTCCCGCAGGGCATGGCTGCGCTGAGCAAGGCGCGTAACGCCGTCATTGTCGGGGACGCCAAGCAGCTCGGGCCGATCTTCCAGGGGTGGGACGAGAGCAAGCAGGCGCCTGCCGAGGAACGATTCGACGTGCGCAAGGTGTCGCTGCTCGACTCCGTGAAAATGATGGCCGAGGCCGCGCAGGTGCCCAGCACCTTGCTGAAAGAGCACTACCGCTGCCACCCCGCGATCATCGAGTTCTGCAATCGCATGTATTACGACGGCCAGCTCATTCCGATGCGCGTCCCCGCAGAAGACGCCCCCGATCCGCTTGAAATCGTGTACGCGGCGCCCGGCAATCACGCGCGGCGACCAGCGCGCGGCGGTGGGTTCTTCTCTCAACGGGAGATTGAGATCATCGCGCAGCTCGAGGATATGCAGGTCATCCGAGAGGGAATAGGCGCGAAGGAGAAGGACGCATCTGGCGACTTTGTCCTGGGCATCGTGACTCCGTTCCGAGCGCAGGCAACGCACCTGGGTCAGCGAATTCGTGCTGAGCAAGGCGACAGGCAGTACTCGCGTTGGCTGGCGGAAACCGCGCACAAATTCCAGGGGCGAGGCGCGGGAACGGTCATCTTGTCGACGGTTCTCAATGCCGGTGAACGGTCAGCTGCGCGCGAGTTCTACGATTCCGATTCCATGACGAATGTGATTGTTTCGCGCGCGAAGGATCGTTTTATTGTCGTGACAGCGCATGGTGGTGTGCGCTTCAGTCGAAATATTTCGGCGTTGCTTGAATACATTGAGATGTACGATCCTAGTTCTGTCATCCAATCGGACATTGTGTCAATCTTTGATGTCCTGTACAGCGCTTACAGTGAGTCGTTGGAGCGCTATTCGCGCGCTAAATGGGCCGATCGTCGGCGCTCTCCCGCCGAGAACGTCGCGGACCAGTGCCTGCGCGAGATTCTTGCGGAACCGGCCTATTCGCGCTTTGGTTATCAGATCGAGGTGTTCCTTAAAGATGCGCTGCCGAATACGCGTCGACTCAGCGAGGAACAGCGTACCTTCACGTTCACGGATAGTGCGCTTGATTTCGGCGTGTATTCGCGGGTGACCGGTCGCCTTGTCCTCGCCATCGAGGTCGACGGCTGGAAGTACCACGGTGCCAGTGATACTCAGCGCAAGCGCGACGCCCTCAAGGATTCGATCATGGCCGCTTATGGGGTCCCGGTCTTGCGCCTGCCGACAAACGGGTCGGGGGAGGAGCGCCTCATCCGGGAGGCGCTGGACAAGCTGCTCTGAGCGGGGGCTTGTGTCCGTTTGGTGGTCGGCCTTGACGGTGGGCCCGTTGGTCGCCAGTGCGTGTGTGTTTGTTGTTTGACGAGGTCGGGGCGGGGTTGGGTGGCGGCGTGCACGTTTGTGCGGGTTGGGTGGGAGAACGTGCCGTGGTGCTTACTGCATATTCTTGGTGTTTCGTGTCGGTTCTGCGCGTAATCTGATGGGAATAGGAAGTGCTTCCAGTGTCGGAAGCGCCCAGGAGGAGACCTCACAGGAGAGGTGTATGCATCATGATGGTCCCACCCCTATCTGAACGTCCCGTGACCGAGGAGGACGAGGAGCAGTTCCGCCGCGAGTCCACCCCACGCACCTACACGCTGCGCGAGCGGTGGAGTGATTATCGGGCTGACGTGAAGCGCAACCGACCCAAGGGAGCTAAGGCTCGTTTTCGTGCGTGGATGGACGCCGACGCCGTGGACTGGGGGATTCGCGTCGCCGTCGTGTTCTTGTTCATTGGCGGATCCTACTCGCTCTATATCAACGGTGTTGCGTATGGCTGGTGGCACGCCTGGGGCGAGAAACCCACCATCGCTGCGACGACTACGCCCACTGCTCGGCCTTCGCCGTCCGCGTCGAGCGAACCTGCCATGTCGGGTGGCTACGAAATCGGACCCGACGGCGTGTTGGTGCGCCCAGCCGAGCACGCGGCCTCAACCTACACCAAACCAGAACTACCAGAGGAGGCCAAAGAGAACACAGAACGGGGCGCAGAAGCAGCAGCAGAACACTACCTCGCCATGGCGACTTATGCCTGGAACACAGGGGATGCAACAGGTCTTAAAGCGCTATCTGATGAAGGAAGTGGTTTTGCAAAGTCGCTCATTCAGCAAATTGAAAGTGACTATGATGGTGGCTGGACGTATGGTCACTCTCTCACCCTTAATAAGCTTCTTATGTTGGAGCCAGTTCCACCAAATGGTGCAGATGTTCCTCCGGGTACTGTTGGGGTGAAATTCAGTGCGGTGGCAACAGATGGAACCAAATGTGTGGGCCGGCGCATCATTATTCGTGACAAAGAATATGAGGTTACGATCTCTATACTTATGACCTGGCGTGATGGTGCCTGGATTGAAACGCAGGGAAGGTCCGAGATTAATGAATAGCAAGAGGATTAGTTTTCGCTCCCTATGTGTGTCGGCGCTATTGGCAGTGTTACTTGTCAGCGCCATCCCAGCGGCCTATGGGAATGACTGGGGCGACTTGGAAAAGGAGTATGACAACCTAGGTCACGACTGGGAGCACCGCGTTGAGACAGATGGTACTGACGGGATCAAGGTAACAGATGAAGAGAAATGGGGTAGCGAACCAAACGTGAGCCGACGGGTTGATTCGCCTCAGACGACACTTAGTGATGACATAGTGCATTACTCAAATGACAGTGAGGTGAGCTCTGAGGCGCAAACGTTCATCTCAGGGCGCGTTTGTGACGGCGATACACACATAATGGAGATGTCGGACGGAAGCATCGTACCGTATGCGTGTAAGCCCTTGTTTCAGGGGAGCAGTAACGAAGCTCCACAGCAAGTGCCTACGACCCGGGAAATTCTGTATCGAGCTACCACCGTCATCCACGCTGACGGGGCTGGGTTGTATAAGCGGCCGTTGGGGGTCTCCTACACGAATAAGTTTATTCCCTCTATCGTTGCTGTCACCAGTCCCACCCAGACCCACGTGATCAACCTTCTGGGCCACGACATCACGATCACTCTTACGGCCACGAGTTATGAGTGGAGTTGGGGTGATGGGACCCCGAACCTGGTCACCACCTCCACGGGTTCGGTGTGGCAAGAAGGAATGGACCTCAACACCGACCCGAACCTGATCCGCCACTACTACACCCCGCCCCAGGGGTGGCGTTCCATGCTCGATGGCCCATACCCGCATGAGGACCGCGAGATCACGCTGACCACCACGTGGAGCGGAACAGCCACCAATCCCTTCACCGGGGAGACCCAGACCATCAACGGCCTGGTCACCACCACCGAGACCACCGGCAAGTTCCCGCTGTCCCACCTGGTCATCAACAACACCGACACCTGGGAAGAAAAACAAGGCCACTAACCCCACTCACGTGCACGCATGACATCAGCGAGCGAAAGAGCAACGCAACTCGCTTGGATGGGAGCCCCCACGTCGACATGAAACGCGCGTGAAACATGGTCGTGGCGCTACGCGACCACCATGGCCGCCGTGCCCGCGCACATGAGGGTGAGACCCGCCAGGTAACGGCGCGTGAAACGCTCGTGAAACACGGCCGCCGAGAAGGCGACGGTCACCAGGATCGACAGCTTGTCGATGGGTACGACAACGGAGGCGGGTCCGTCCTTGAGCGCGTGATAGTACGCCAGCCACGACGCGCAGGTTGCCGCCCCCGACGCGACAATGAAGGCCAGCTCACGCGCGGGGATATCCCGCACCTCCCCAAGCCTGCCTTGCACGGTCACGATCACCCACGCCATGGCCAGCACAACGACCGTGCGCACGGCTGTCCCCAGCGTCGGATCGACCCCCGAAATCCCGACCTTTCCGAGAACTGACGTGAGCGCCGCGAACAGAGCGGACGCGAGCGCGTACACCAGCCAGCTGCCACCCCCGCGCAGCGCACGAGGTAGGCCCGACAGGTCGGAAGGCTCGACCATGAGGAGCGTTCCCGCCGTGATCGCCACGATCCCGGCCGCCCCCCACGCGCTCACCGGCTCGCCCAGCAGGACCAGCGCCAGGACGATCGCGAGGACCGTCGACAGCTTGTCGATGGGAGCCACGCGGGATACGTCGCCCCGCGCGAGGGCCGCGAAGTAGCACAGCCACGAGGCCCCGGTTGCCAAGCCCGACAGGACTAAGAACAGCAGCGAGCGTGCGTCGATAGCGCCCAGGGACGACGCCGATCCGACCAGGGCGGCCATGCCCCACGCCCCCGCGGCCACGACGATCGTTCGAAGGGCTGTCGCCACAGTGGAACGTGTCGTCGCGACCCCCGCCTTCGCGAGGATCGACGTGAGCCCGGCGAACAGGGCAGACAAACACGCGGCGATGATCCACACACGCCAACTGTAGAGCCTCGTTCTCCGAGGCCGGGGCCGGGCTCGCGTCACGGCGGAAATCAGCCCCGGCCTCGTCAGGCGTGCACGGAGGAAGCGGCCCATTCACGCTAGAGTGATTGCACCAAGACATGAGCAGTCAGCGCGTGCCGATACGTGGAGGACCATAATGCCCGACAAGATGAACGACGTCGCTGTGGACGCCGAGCTGCGCGGATACACGAACGAACAGGCCTCCGAAGCGGAGCAGCGCGCGATCGAATTCCTCACGAAGGCTGTTCGGATTCCGGGAGTGCGCATCGACCGTGACAGGTACCTGCGCGAGGCGCTCGACAAAGTCAAGGCAACTCACGACGTGATCGATCGCGCCCTCGCATCGAGCCCCGCGGCCGCGGGCGTCCCCCTGGGAGTCCTCGATTTCCTCGCGGACGAAGCTATCTCCTACGAGACAAACAAGTCCGCCGCCTTGTCCTTCGCGGCGGGCATCCCCGGCGGCTTCGCGATGCTCGGCACAATCCCGGCGGACTTGACTCAGTACTACGTGCACGCGCTGCGGATCATGCAAAAACTCGCCTACCTGTACGGCTGGCGCGACCTCCTCGCGGATGTCGACGCTGGGGAGGACGAGACAATCGGCGTGCTCGCGGTATTTTTCGGCGTCATGCTGGGGGTTGGCGGCGCCGCGCAGTCGCTGACGGCTTTCGCGCGAATCGCCGCCAAGACTGCCTACCAGAAGCACGTGACCAAGCGGGCTCTCATGAGTATCACGTGGTACCCGGTCGTCAAGTACTCGCTGCGCGTCATCGGTATCAACATCACGAAGAATACTTTCTCCAAAGGTGTCTCAAAGGTGCTCCCCATCATTGGCGGATTTGTGTCGAGTGGCCTGACCTTCACGGCGTTGCAGACGCAGTCGTCTCGCCTCAAGTGTCACCTGCGGCAGATTCCCCCTGCCGGCTTCGATGCCGAGGCCTGGGCGCAGCACCTCACCGTCGCAGGCTCGGCACAGAGCAAACAGGTTGTGACGGAGGACGTTCAGGAAACCATGAAAGGCAAGGCGAAGGTCGTGATGCTCGGCGCTAAAAGCGCGGCCTCGGGTATCGCCGACGGAGCCAGTGCCGTCGCCGGCGGCGTCAAGGGGCGCCTCAACCGACGCAAGTGATCGCTCATTGACGAGGCAGTGGTCGGGTCCCGGCCACACCCGCGCGGTGCGCACCAAACCGGGCCCCGGCCTCGTGCCACCGTGTTTAACGCGCCACTGTTTCACCTCCCCGCCCGCCCACCCGAGGGCAAACCTGCCACGATATGCGGGTGAGTGAGACGA
>ERZ772987.30-NODE-30-length-29114-cov-6.80502_pt1 | contig 29114 bp, 18 predicted proteins | sample MGYA00511129_ERZ772987 | MGnify/ENA primary metagenome ERZ772987 (study PRJEB29015, sample SAMEA2738058) | human oral metagenome | biome: human oral; feature: human-associated habitat; material: saliva | place: China | collected 2222 ...
ATTCGTCGGCATCGTCGTCGGCTCACTCGGCGCGGGAGGCGGCATCTTGTCGGTGCCGATCCTCGTCTACATTCTTGGGCAGGATCCTCACCAGGCGACGGGCCTATCCCTCATCATCGTGGGGCTGACGGCCGCAGTCTCGCTGGCGACTCGTGCTCGCAGCGGGAACGTCGCGTGGCGCGAGGGCGCTCTCTTCGCCCTGGCTGGCCTCGTGGGCACGTGGGTGGGCTCGGCCCTGGGGCCGCTCGTGCCGGCGCGCGCCCTCATGCTCTCTTTCTGCGCTCTCCTGGCAGCGGTCGCGGTCTTCATGGTGCGCTCGCAGCTGCGGCCATCCGCTTCGTCTTCTTCGGACGAGGCCGGGGACGCCAGCGGCGACAAGGGATCCTGGACGCTCGCGACCGTATGCCAGGTCGTCGCGCTGGCAACGCTGACGGGTTTCCTCACGGGATTCTTCGGCGTCGGCGGAGGCTTCGCGATTGTGCCCGCGCTGCACCTGGCGCTGCGCTACCCGATGAAGCGGGCATCTGCGACATCCCTGCTGGTCATGATGATCACCGCAGCCTTCGGGCTGGCTTCGCGCACGATCGCGGGGACCCTGACGATCACCGCCGAGGCCGGGGTCATGGTCGCGCTGTTCACCGCGGCATCCATGGGAGGCGGCATCGTGGGGGCCAGGCTCACGAAGAGAGTGTCAAATCGCGTGCTGGGTTTTGTGTTTGCTGCGCTTCTGGTGTGCGTGGCCGCCTCGACGCTGGTGGCGACACTCGCATAAAGGGCGCGCGAGACGGATGTCATCTCGCGCGCCCTCAGTGCTCAGCTGACGGTCGAACCCTCATTCTCGGTTGAGGTGTCAGCACTGCCCTGGCTTCCAGACTTGCTGCCGGGGCCTCGGCCACCCTCCGGAGGAGGTCCCGGGCGAGTGCTGCCAGCATCGCCCTGTTGCGAGCCCGGCCCCTTCTGCTGACCATTACCCGGACCTTGCTGACCGTTACCGGGACCCTGCTGCTGGCCGTTACCCGGCTGCTGACCGCCGGGGCCGAAATCACCGTCCTCGTCACCGTCACCCTGGTCGTTGTAGCCGTCTTCGTAGCCCTGCTCGTAGAAGTCCTGACCATCGCCCACAACGGCCGCATGCGTGATGATGCCCGCGCCGAAGCCGACGGAGAGGATTGCCGCGGCGGCTCCTGCAATGGCGGCGCGCTTGCCCCACGAGGATTTCTTCGATGCAGGCTCCCCTGTCGCGGCGCTAGCAGCCACAGCCTCGTCGCCCGCCGGCTCGGCGGCAGAAGCCCCCGCGACAGACTCCAGGGGCGTGCCGACGAACGCGCCAGCCCCCTCCTGCTGGGCAATCGGTGGCATCTGCGCCGTTTCCGCCTGAGATTCATGGGTGGGCAGCACCTCGGTCTGCTCCGCAACCTGAGGCTCTGACTGGGGCAGGATCGAGGTGCGTTCGGTGTCACTCGCCAGGTTCTTGTTGTCGTCCGCCATGGGGGACGCTCCTTTCTGCTGATTTGTGCATCATTGCTTCGCAGAGTAGGGGCGACACTTAAGTGAACGTTATGGCAAAACTGTGAAAACACTATGAAAAAACAAGTGTTGCGCATCACTTTTTGGAGCTTGCTTTATATGTCAGCTCACAACTATCCTGCAACGTTCGCCACCCGACGATCACACTCACGAGGTGACACATGTCCATCAAATCCATTCCCACCATCCTCATCGCCACCGCCACGAGCGCCCTCCTCCTCACCGCCTGCGGGGCATCCTCGACTCCATCCAGCTCTTCTACCTCCACCACAGGCGCGCAGGGTACGGCGTCGGCCGCAGCCGACCCGTCGACTGCTCCCCTTCGCGGCATCGTCATCGCATCCACGGAATACAATTCCGACAACACGACCGACACGATCACGGCGTACGACCCCGCGACGGGCGAGGTGACGGCGACGCGCACGTTCACCGTCCCGAGCGAGTACACGACATATACGGGTGGGGCTTGCGTGCGCGAGCACTGCTATTCCCCCGACTTCGAGCGCGTCCTCGCGATCGACACTTCTGGGGGCAACGAGCGCGTTGCGGTCGCGTCCTCCGACGGCTCCTTCACGCTGCTCAATGATCTGATCCCCGTACCGCAAGGGTCGCGCTCGTACTCCAATTCGTACGCCAAGTTCGGGCCCGACGGTTCCATCTACGTCGCGCACGAAGACAAGCCCGACGACGGGGACTTCGTCGGGACCCTCTACCGCTTCGCCTCCGAGACTGAGGCACCCGAGGCCGTTCCCACCACCTTCACGGTCTCGAACACGCAGGACTTCCAGATTCTGCCCGATTCCACTCCCATCGCGATCGGCTACTACGCGTGGGCGGCCAACAAAGGCGGCGTCGGATGCTACGGGGCACTCGCCGTCACCCCGGATGGGACGTGCCTGACCGTGGACAAGGACGCCGTGTACTCCAAGAAGGGAAAGCCTCTCTCACAGACGACGGAGTCCGACAAGTCCCTGCGCATCGAGGAGTGGACGAAGGTGAACCTGCCGAATCTCGACGGCACCCACGAGATCGTCAAGACCCTGCGACTGAGCCCCGACGGCACGCGCATGGCGATCCTGGCCCCCTTCAAGAAGCTCGAAGACGACCTTAGCTACCAGCTCTACTCCGCTCCGGTGGGCGGAGGCGAGGCCACACAGCTGACAAAGGTCACGGGCATCGCCGGCGGCAAGCACGTCATCCTCGCCTGGAGCGAGTGACACAGACCCGAGGCCGGGACCGCGACGCGCACCCCATCGCGCGAGCGGCCCCGGCCTCGTTCCATGGAAGCGACCAGCGAGGCGGCGCTACTCTCCAGTGGTATTCCTCGCCACGAGGGTGTTCGTCGCCTGTGCCACCGGGCGCACGATCATCGAGTCGATGTTGACGTGGGAGGGGCGCTCCAGCGTCCACACGATCGCCTCGGCAACGTCCTCGGCGACGAGGGGCTGCGCAACACCCTCGTAGACGCGGTCGGCGGCCTCCTGAGAGCCGAGCCGGTTGAGCGAAAACTCCTCAGTGCGCACCATGCCGGGCGCGATCTCGATGACGCGCACGGGCTCGCCCACCAGCTCCTGACGCAGCGTGTTGGCGATGATGCGCTCGGCATGCTTGGCGGCCACGTATCCGCCGCCTCCCGGGTAGGTATCGTGGGCGGCGGTCGAGGTCAGGAAGACGAGGTCTCCCCCGCGCTCGCGCATCCCCGGCAAGAACGCACGCGAGCAGTGCAGGGCGGTGAGCACGTTGCGCTCGAACATCGCGCTCCACCTTGCGGGGTCACCCTCCGCGACACGGTCGACGCCGATCGCTCCTCCGGCGTTGTTGACCAGCGCATCCACGGGGCCACCCTCCAGGATGTGGGCAGCCATCTGCTTCACCTGGGCCTCATCGGTGAGGTCGGCCGCCCAGTACTCGCAGCCAATCTGCTCGGCGAGAGCCTCGAGGCGCTCGCGGCGCCGGGCCACGGCGACGACCTTCCACCCCCGTTCGGCGAGGAGTCGGGCAGTTGCCTGCCCAATTCCGGTAGAGGCTCCAGTAACAACGACGCGACGAGAAGTGTTCATAGGGCAACAGTAATATCCCCGGGAACGCACCGTCGTGCGCGCCCGGGGATACTCGCTGATATCTCAGCCGTTGGGCAGGCCGTAGGCCTTGTGGATCAGCCAGATCGGGTGCACGACGTTCGCACCCGTCGCCGTGCGCAGCTGCCAGCGGCACGTCTCCGTGTCACAGGCGGCCAGCTCGGCGTTGACCTGCTTGATGAAGTCGAAGACGGGAGCGCCCACGGCCTGGGCGATCGCGTACTTCTCCTTCTTCATGCCGTACGTGCCCGCGATGCCGCAGCAGGGCTGCTCGGAATCCTTGACGGTCACACCGGGGATCAGGCTCATGAGCTCGATCGCGGGCTTGCCCAGGCCCTGGGACTTGACCTGGCAGGGGGCGTGGTACGGGATGGTGACGTCGATGCGCTGGAAGTTCGTGTCCAGTTCACCCTTGTCGTACAGGTGCAGCAGGAACTCGCTGATGTCCCACATGCGCGAGCCCACATCCGTCAGCTCGGGCGTGTCCATCTCGAGGATCTCGTGCGCCTCGTGGCGCAGCATGCCCGCGCACGAACCGGACGCGGAAATGATCGGGGCATCGCGGTTCACGCTGCGCAGGTCGTTGGTCAGCTTCGAGACGTACTTGCGCGCATCCTTGTACAGGCCGTTGGACTGCAGCGCCAGGCCGCAGCAGCCGTGCTTGGGAACCAGGACCTCGTAACCCAGGTGCTCAAGGACCATCACGGAGTGGATGGAGGTCTCGACCTCGAAGTACTGGCCGGCGCAGCCGTGGAAGAAGATCACCTGGCCGCGCGTGCCCGAGCCGGGCAGCGGTGTGTGCTTCTTGAACCAGGACTCGAAGGTACGCCCGTAGGCGCGCGGCATGGGCGCCGAGCGGTGCACACCGATGATAGCCTCCATCGCCATGCGGATCGGCTTGACGTCGAGCGCCCAGTTCGCGATGGGGGCGACCGGGGTCATCATGGTGCCGATCAGGGAGGTACGGCCGATGAGGCGGTCGCGCATGGGGATGCCGTGCGCTTCCTTCATGGCGGTGCGGCGGTGGTGGATGATCTCGGTGACCTTCACACCCTGGGGGCACACGAGCGAGCAGGTGCCACACGAGGAGCAGTAGTCGATGGACTTATCGACCATCTGCCCGTCCTTGCGGAAGCGCTCAGCCTGCGGGCCGGAGTACTTGGGGCCGCCGAACAGGTCGGTGACGCGCATGACCGGGCACTGCGTTTCGCAGATCGTGCACTTCACGCACGAGTCGAGGCTGGCACGCAGCGCGGCGTCACCACTCAGGGCGAAGACGTCCTCTTCTTCCACGCCCGGTCCCATCAGCGTTGACATTTCGAGGGTCATTTCAGTTCCTCCACGATCGAGTCGACGGCGGCCAGAGCGCTGGCCAGCGCGATTCCTTCGCCGCTCTTTTCGCGCCAGCGAGTGGCGCCGGCCAGGTTGCCTCCGGCCGCGTACAGGTTCGGGCACACGGGCGTGCCTTCCTCGTCCAGGACGCGCATGTTGTCGTCGACGGCGAGGCCGGACAGGAAGAGGGGCTGGTCCTCACCCCAGAAGTCGGCGTGCAGGAGCTGTCCGGAGGCGCCCATGACGGGCAGCCCGCAGATGGTTTCGCGCACGGTGCCGTAGGAGTCCATGTCCAGGGCGCCGGATTCGAAGCCGCCGGCGGCGAGGATCAGGGATCGGGTTTCCACGACCGTGGAGCGTCCCGCACTGGCGTATTCGACTGCGCTGACTCGTCCGTCTGCCGTGTGCACGGCCTTGATCGGGGATCCGAGGACGACGCGGCACTTGGAGGAGGCGATGCGGGTCAGCAGGGCGTTCAGGCGCATGCCGGGCACCGACGGGGGCTGGATCGGGATCTCGAAGACCGGGTGTCCGAGCTTGTCGGCCAGGTCGCGCCAGGCGTTCGCGTCCTCCAGGCCCAGGACGGCGGGCAGGCCGACGATCTCGCCCTCTTCGAGGAGGGGGCGGATCTGGGCAGCCAGGCGCGCGCGGTTCTCCTCGTGGTCGAGGCTGCGGGCGTGCACGGTGCCCACCGAGTCGACCTCTCCGTCGCGCACGACGTAGTCGACGCTCAGGGCGCGCGCCTTGATGGGGGCGCCGTCGGGTCCGGCCTGGCGGCAGAGGTTCTCAGCGACGAGGCTGGGGTAGAAGTCCTTGAGACGCTTGAGTCCCACGATGGCGTAGCGGGCGCCCGCCTGGGGGATGCCGGCCTGCATGGAGGGCGGGATCAGGCAGGTGGGGCGCAGCGCACCAACGCCGGTGGGGATGCGCACGTTGCGGGTCTCGTCGCCGACGAGGACATCGGAGCCGACGAGGTCACGCAGCCACGCGACGGATGCGCCGACAAAGTCGGGGGTGACGTGGCTGTAGGGGTGGGTGGGACGGGAGGCCACGTGGCCTTCCAGTGCCTCCAGGGGCGCCTCGACCAGTTCGGGGCGGTAGCCGAGGATGTCGACCGTGCCCGTTCCGAGCTGGATGCCGCCCACGCCCTTCGTGACGAGAGTGACGCTCAGGCCGGCATCGGCGGCCTTGATCGCGGCGGACAGGCCGGCCAGGCCGGCGCCAATAACAACGACGTCTCTCATCGAACAACCTCCTCGCTGGGTGCGGGCAGGTGCTCGACGTCGAGCGTGCCCTCGTGAATCCAGGCGTCCAGTGCGGCCTGGCGGGCCTGCTTGCCGTACAGGATGGGCCACAGGCCGATCCAGCGGTTTTTCAGGAAGAGACGCAGCAGGCCGTTGGCGCGCTCGGAGTCGATGTCGCCACGCTCGTGGGCGATGCCCGCGGCGCGCTGGGAGCAGAAGCCGCCCTGGCACGGTCCCATGCCCAGGCGCATCTGGCGACGCACGTCGTCGAGCTGTCCCTTGGGCAAGGTGTCCATGACGTCTTCGAGCATGGCGCGGGTGGCCATCTCGCACTCGCAGATGATCTGCTCGTGTGTGGGGCCGTCGTTGCGGGACTCGACGTTGTCGAGGCGGTGGCCGATTGTGTAGAGGCGCTGCTCCTTGGCGGGCGGGACGGCCTCGTCAGCGGTCTTGCACGGACGGGTCTCCCCCATCTCGGTGCACATGATGTCAACGATGCGCTCGGCCATGAGGCGGTAGGTGGTGAGCTTGCCGCCCGCGATGGTGAGCATGCCGTAGACGCCGTCTCGCGTGTTGTGGTCGATGATGCTCATGCCACGCGCCATGTGGCGGGTGTCGGTCGCAGACACACGCGAGTCCTTGATGAGGGGGCGCGCGCCCGCCCACGCGTGAACGGCGCGGGCCTTGCGGAAGCCGGGGATCAGGGCCTCGCCGGAGTCGAGCATCTGCTGGACCTGGTCGGCGGGGATGGGCAGGTTGTCGGCGTCGTCGGACTTGAGGTCGGTCGTGCCGATGATGCACACGGTGTGGTCGGGCACGAGGATGTCACCATCGGCCGGCCACACGCAGCGGTTGATGACCGAGTGGGTCATGCGGTGGTTCATCGCGATCATGATGCCTGCACCGGCGACGACGTCGACGCCGTGGCAGTTCGCCATGCCCGCGATCTTTCCGGCCCAGGGGCCGCCACAGTTCAGGACGAAGGCACATTCGATGCGGATGTCCTCGCCGCCGCGCTCATCGTGGACGATGACGGCGGACACGCGGTCGCCCTCTCGCTCGATGTTGGTCACGCGATGGTAGGTCAGGATCTGTGCGCCGTATGCCTGCGCGGAGCGGATCGCACCCCAGGTCATCTGCCAGCCGTCGACAGTTCCGTCCTCGACGGCGAACGCGCGCTTGATGCGCGGGTCCAGTCGGGGTTCGCGTCGCAGAGCCTCGGCGATGGAGATTTCCTCTGCCGGCACCTTTGCGGCGGCAGCACGGGCCAGAAACTGGTCCGCGTATTCTTCATCGTCGTGAGCAGTCACCACGAAGAGGCCTCCGGTGGCCTCGATGGCGTTGGAGTTGATGCGCTTGACGATGTCGTTTTCTTCCGCGCATTCGGTGGCCGACTCAGGATCGGACGCAATGTAGCGGCCACCCGAGTGGAGCAGGCCATGGAAGCGGCCGGACGTACCTTGAGCGATATCTGCCCGGTCGACAAGAACGGCTGAGAAGCCGCGCATCACGACGTCGCGGACGACGCCGGCACCGGTGGATCCGCCACCGATGACGCACACGTCAGTGCGAAGTGTCTTCACCGTGTTTTTTCCCTTCACGTCTTCATGAGGATGGGCCTCATTGCGCTTACAATTCTGCCCCAAACACCCCTGTTTGAACGAATTCGCAGACCCCCGTGCACAAATGTGCACGCGCATCGCGTTCCAAAGTGGCATTCGCACTTCTCGCCCCAAATTGCACGGAAAACGCGGAATTACAGCCCATGACCGTCACGTAAATCATTGTTCGCGTCCCCGAAATCTCTAGGTCACGCGCACGGGGCAGGAAACACCCTAGAGTTAGGGCATGACGAACACACTGCTTGCACGCGTCCTCGAAACGGCAAACATGGATCCCGCCGTGCGCCCCCAAGACGATTTTTACCGCCACGTGAACGGCACATGGCTGGCCACCCACGAGATTCCCGCCGACCGCCCGATGGACGGCGCATTCCACGCCCTGCGCGACGCATCCGAAAAATATGCCCGCGCAATTGCCCAAGATGCGGCCGCCGGCACACTCGACGACCCGGACGCTGCACGCATCGCCACGCTGTGGACTCAATTCCTCGACGAGGACGCGATCGACGCTGCGGGAACCGCACCCCTGCGCGCGGACCTCGACGCCATCGAGGGCGCCACCAGCCGCGAGGAGCTCGCCGAGGTCATGGGCTCCCTCATGCGCGAGGGCGTCGGAGGCCTCGTGGGCGCCTACGTGGGCACCGACCCGCACGATTCCTCCTCCTACATGGTCTCCCTCGTCCAGTCCGGAATCGGCCTGCCCGACGAGGCCTACTACCGCGAGGAGGACTACGAGCCGATCCGCCAGGCCTACGTCGCTCACACCGCACGACTGCTCGCCCTGGCGGGTATGCCCGACCCCGAGGGCGGCGCACAGCGCATCATGGACCTGGAGACGGCCCTGGCCTCCCACCACCGCGATTCGGTGTCCAACCGCGACCCGCTCCTGTCCGATAACCCGACCCTGTGGGCCACACTGTCCGACCTGGCGCCCGGTTTCGACTGGAACGCCTGGGCGCGCGGAACCCGCATGCCCGTGGCCGGCCTCGTCGTGAACGTCGACCAGCCCGACTACCTGCGCGGCGCGGCCTCCCTGTGGGCATCCACCGACCTGTCGACCCTCAAGGAGTGGCTCGCCGCCTCCGCCATCGACTCGCGCGCCTCGCTGCTGACCTCCGACTTCGTCGAGGAGAACTTCGACTTCCACGGCCGCACCCTGGCCGGCACGCAGGAGCTGCGCCCCCGCTGGAAGCGCGCCCTGTCCCTCATCGAGTCTTACCTGGGCGAGGCCATGGGCCGCGCCTGGGTCGCCCGTCACTTCCCGCCCAACGCGAAGGACGCGATGGATGCGCTGGTGCGCCGCCTGCTCGACGCCTACGGCGAGTCGATCCGAAGCCTCGACTGGATGAGCGAGGAGACCAAGGAGAAGGCTCTGGCCAAGCTGGCCACCTTCAACCCCAAGATCGGCTACCCCGTCAAGTGGCGCGACTACTCGAGCCTGAACCTGGACCCGGACGCCTCGCTCGTGGACAACGTGCGCGCCGCCAGCGCCCACGCGACCGACCGCGAGTGGGCCAAGCTCGGCCAGCCCGTGGACCGCGACGAGTGGTACATGACGCCCCAGACGGTCAACGCCTACTACAACCCGACCCAGAACGAGATCGTCTTCCCCGCCGCGATCCTCCAGCCCCCGTTCTTTGACGCGCAGGCTGACGACGCCGTCAACTTCGGGGCGATCGGCGCGGTCATCGGTCACGAGATCGGACACGGCTTCGATGACCAGGGCTCGCGCTACGACGGCGAGGGAAACCTGTCGAATTGGTGGACCGACGAGGACCGCGCCGCCTTCGAGGAGCGCACCCACGCGCTCATCGGGCAGTACGACGAGCTCACGCCCGCGGTCCTGCGCGAGGCCTCCAGCGACGAGGCCGTGGCTGGCGACGGCGAGGACCATTCCCTCCCCCACGTCAACGGCGCGCTGACCATCGGTGAGAACATCGGCGATCTGGGCGGCATGACAATCGCGTGGAAGGCGTGGGTGGCCGCCCTGGCCGAGCAGGGGCTGACCCCGGCAACGGCCCCCGTCATCGACGAGCTCACGGGCCCTCAGCGCTTCTTCTTCTCCTGGGCCCGCGCCTGGCGCACCGCCACGCGCCCGCAGTTCGCCCGTCAGATGCTCGCCGTCGACCCGCACTCCCCTGCCGAGTTCCGGTGCAACCAGGTGCTGCGCAACCTGGATGCGTTTGCGCAGGCATTTGACGTCAAGGCCGGGGACGGCATGTGGCTGGAGCCCGCCCAGCGCGTCACCATCTGGTGAAAGCGTGTCCGCGCCGACATATTTCGGCGTGCCACGAGCAATCACCTGCAACACATGACAACATAGGAATGTTTGGCGCGAAAGCGCTCCCATTCCATCGACGGAAAGGCACCCCATGCCAGGCCTGAACCTCACTCGCGAGGAAGCGACCGAGCGCGCCTCGGTCATCACCTCCGTGACGCGCTACGAGATCTCGCTGGACCTCACGCGTGGAGACACCGATTTCGGTTCCTTCACCCGCATCGAGTTCGACGCGCGCGAAGGCGCCTCCACGTTCGCCGACCTCGTGTCCAACAACGTCCACTCGATCACGCTCAACGGCGCCGCTCTCGACCCGTTCTCGGCTCACCGGGACAACCGCATTGCGCTGGAGAATCTGGCCGAGCACAACGTCCTCGAAGTCGACGCGTCCTGCCAGTACATGCATACGGGTGAGGGCCTGCACCGCTTCGTCGATCCCGCGGATGGCCAGGCCTACACCTACTCCCAGTTCGAGGTCCCGGACGCCCGACGCGTGTACACGACCTTCGAGCAGCCCGACCTGAAGTCGGTTTTCACGCTCACTGTCAAGGCCCCCAAGGGCTGGAAGGTGTTCTCCAACGCCCCCACCCCCTCCCCCGAGGAAGAGGGTAACGCGTGGATCTACCGCTTCGCGACTACGGAGAAGATGTCGACGTACATCACCGCGATCGTCGCGGGCCCCTACGAGGGCACCACGGCCTCGTTGACGTCCTCCGACGGGCGAACGATTGACCTGGGCGTGTACGCGCGCGCCTCGATCATCGAGCACCTGGACGCCGACGAGATCATCGAGATCACCCGCCAGGGCTTCGAGTTCTTCGAGGGCGCCTACGGCATCGCCTACCCCTTCACCAAGTACGACCAGATCTTCGTGCCCGAGTACAACGCCGGCGCCATGGAGAACGCGGGCTGCGTGACCTTCCGCGATGCCTACGTGTTCCGTACCCGTCCCACCGAGGCTCAGATGGAGGCTCGCGCCAACACGATCTTGCACGAGCTGGCCCACATGTGGTTCGGCGACCTGGTCACCATGAAGTGGTGGAACGACCTGTGGCTCAACGAGTCCTTCGCCGAGTTCATGAGCCACCTGGCTCTGGCCGAGGCCACCAAGTACACCGAGGGATGGACGGGCTTCATGGTCCGTAAGGACTGGGGCCTCAAGCAGGATCAGCTGCCCACGACCCACCCGATCACCGCCGAGATCCGCGACCTGGCCGACGTCGAGGTCAACTTCGACGGCATCACCTACGCCAAGGGCGCCTCCGTGCTGCGCCAGCTCGTCTCCTACGTGGGGCGCGACGCGTTCTTCGCGGGCCTGCACGAGTACCTGACGAAGCATTCCTACGCCAACGCCACGCTGGAGGACCTGCTCTCCGAGCTGGCCGCCGCGTCGGGCCGCGACCTGGCCTCGTGGTCGAAGGTGTGGCTCGAGGAAGCCGGCGTGACCCTGCTGCGTCCGGTCGTCTCCGTCTCGGCTGAGGGCACGATCGAGCGCCTTGAGGTGACCCAGGAGGCCTTCTCGGAGGGCGCGTCGCTGCGTCCGCACCGCATGGGTGTGGTCGGCTACTCCCTGTCCGAGGAAGGCACGCTCACCCAGGTCTTCCGCGAGGAGCTCGACGTTGACGGCGCCTCCACCGTGATCGAGGCCGCGGCGGGTATCGCTCGCCCCGACTTCATCCTCGTCAACGACGGCGACCTGGGCTACGCCAAGGTGCGCCTCGACGAGCAGTCCCTGTCCTTCGCGATCGCCAACATCACCAAGTTCACGGATTCGCTCACGCGCGGCGTCGTCATGGCCTCGGCGTGGGACATGACCCGCGACGGCGAGATGCCGGCTCGCGACTACCTGAACCTGGCGCTGACCTCGATTCCCGTCGAAGACAACATGAGCCTGCTCATGCTGACCCTGCGCCACATCGACGAGGCCGTGCGCACCTTCGTTGCTCCCCAGTACCGCGCTGAGGCCGCCGAGGACACGGGCCGTCGCCTGCTGCTCCTGGCCCGCACCGCCGCTTCCGGCTCCGACGCACAGCGCATGCTCGTGGCCGCCGCGGCCCGCAACGCGACCAGCGCCGAGCAGTTCGAGGCCATCCGCGGCCTCTACGACGGCACCCAGACCCTTGACGGCCTGGACTTGGACGTCGACCTGAAGTGGGACCTGCTGATCTCCCTGGTGCGCGGCGACGCCGCCACCGAGAAAGACATCGCGGCAATGGAGGCCAGCGACGACACGATGACCGGCCACCAGAACGCGGCCGCTTGCCGCGCTGCGCGCTCCGGCGAGTGGATCAAGGCCGACGTGTGGGACAAGGTCCTGTCCGACACCTCGATCCCCAACGACACCCGTTGGGCGATGATCTCGGGCTTCTGGGCGCAGGCGCGCACCACGCCCTCGGCCTACGTGTCCTACGTCCCCGAGTACTTCGAGGCCCTGGCGGGCATCTGGGAGCGTTTCACCTTCCACACCGCCGAGGACCTGACCACGCTGCTGTTCCCGACCTCGCTGGCCGGTTACGCCCCCGAGGTCGACGTCGTGGCCGCGGGACACGCCTGGATCGAGGCTCACGCCGAGGCCTCGGCGGGCACGCTGCGCATCATCCGCGAGCTCATCGACATGTGTGAGCGCCAGATCGCCAACCAGGCGGTGGACGCGGGCTGAGAGCAGCCGACACGGCATGGGGGCGTGGCCGATTGGCCACGCCCCCTCGTCTGTCCACTGCCTGTAGCGGAGCTGCTATGCGACCCGCGCTATCGCGTGCGGATCAGTTCCACTCGCCCTACCGGGCGCCGCTGGTGTCGAACGCAACGGACCCCGGCCTCGTCGAGGTCGGGGTCCGTTATGCGTGTGTGTTATGTCAGTGATGGGCACTCAAGTCTGGCCCCCATCTCGGGAGCTCTCAGAGCTGGCCAGCCCAGGCACCGGAATCGTGGAAGAGGTGACGCTTGCCGTCGATGGTCTGGATGCCCGTGACCATCGCACCGTTGTCATCCATGTAGAACCAGGAGCCGTTGACCATGACCCATCCGGTGGCCATGGCACCGGACTCGGTCAGGTAGTACCAGGTGCCGTTGATCTCGGCCCAGCCGGTGACCATCGCACCGGACTCGTTCAAGTAGTACCAGTCACCTCCAAGCTTGACCCAGCCGGTGGCCATGGCACCCGAGTGGTGCAGGTAGTACCAGGTGCCATCAACATTGATCCAGCCGGTCTGCATGATGCCCTTCTCGGGCGAGAGGAAGTACCAGGAGCCGTTCCAGTGGGCCCAACCGAAGATCTGCTGGCCGTTGAGCGTGAAGTACTCCCAGCCGGCCTCCTCCTGGTGCCAACCGGTCACCATGTAGCCCTCGGAGTCGAAGCGGTAGATCTGATCGTCGATCTCGACCTGCTCATCCTTGGCAAAGCCACCGTTACCCAGGTCGAACCACCAGCCCTTATCGTTGTGCTTCCAGGAAGCAACGGGGCCTTCCTCGCCGTCCTCATCGTCAGCTGCCGGGTCTTCCGTGGCGGGCTTCTCGTCCGTGGCGGGATCCTCGGCACCGGGCTTCTCGTCCGTGGCGGGCTTCTCGTCCGTGGCGGGCTTCTCGTCCGTGGCGGGGGCGGGGTCCTCAGCAGCGGGCTGCTCAACCGCAGCAGCAGCATCACCCGGCGTACCCTCCTCGAGGGCGACGGGGGCCGCATAGGCGGGGACGACGGTTCCAGCGACGACGGCAGCAGCACCGAGGGCGGCGATCATGGAGCGGCGGACATTGATAGGACGCATCTGCGTGTTCCTCTCGACGTGTGTGGGCGGCTCACGCGCAAGAATGGCCAGGTCGGCGAACCGCATCTACACAGTTCCGCGTGGAGTCATTACCGAGTATATATCCAGGTTTGTCAGTAATCAACAGATGGCGACTCAATGTGATGAGCGCAACGCCATTTTCGTGACACAAATCCCTTAGAAAGCTTCCACAACATATATCTAGCAAACCGCTTTAACAAGCTTTTTCGCTAATAGCCCATTATCGACAAACCGTATGCTTCAATGACTGACCGGCACTGAGGTACCCACAGACAACTCAACACCGCCTGACACGCGCCCTCACGAGACCGCTCCACCCACGAACACCTACCCGCAGAGGAAACCCCGACCTCGTACAACGAGGCCGGGGTCCACTGTGCACTCACGGCGTCAGCGAGGACGAACCTCGCAAGCGACGCCATCGCCATCACGGTCAAGGTCCGCACTGTAGCCCGACTGACCACGATGCAGGGGCGCAGCTCCCGCAGCCCAGGCCTCCGAACAGTTGCGGAACGGACCACGCCCCGTGGAGCCCCCTCCATTGGAAGGCTCCGGATACAGGCCCCACCAGGCACCCGAATCGTAGAACCAGTGACGCTCCGACCCGATCCACTGCGTCCCCGTGGCCATGACGCCGGAGCCATTGAAGTAGAACCACGTTCCACCCAGATTCAGCCAGCCGGTCGTCATGGCGCCCGCCGAATCAAAGTAGTACCACGATCCGCCAATCGAGTTCCATCCCGTCACCATTGCACCGGAGGAAGCCATGTAATACCAGGCATTCCCCTGGCTCACCCAACCCGTCGCCATCGCGCCTCCACGCAGGTAGTACCAGGTGCCACCAACCTTCGTCCAGCCGCTCGACATCACGCCAGAATCAGCGAAGTGATACCAGGAACCGCCGATCATGTTCCACCCCGTCGCCATCACGCCGGAAGGAGCCATGTAGTACCAGGCACTCCCCTGGCTCACCCAGCCCGTTGCCATCGCGCCGGAAGCGCCAAGGAAATACCAGCTTCCATCGATCCGCTGCCAGCCCGTACGCATGAGTCCGCTGGCGGGATCGAGGTAGTACCACGAGCCCTGCACCTGGGCCCAGCCACGAACCTGCATGCCCGAGGGAGAGTAATACTCCCACGCCCCGCCGGTGCCATACCATCCGGTAACCATGTAGCCACTTCCATCGAAGCGATAGGTCGCACCATCAATGATGCGCACCTCACTGCGCGCGTAGCTGCCGTTATCCAGGTCGTACCACCAGCCGGAACCGTCCTGCTTCCAACTGGGCTTGGGAGCGGGCGCAGGGTCAGGCTGAGGGTCAGGCTGGGGATCCGGCTGAGGATCCGGCTGAGGGGCGGGCTGAGGGTCAGGCTGAGGGGCGGGCTGAGGGTCGGGCTGAGGGTCAGGCTGGGGATCGGGCTGAGGGTCGGCCGTGGGCTCTGCTGTGGGCGCCGGTTCCGGATTGACGACCGGATCCAGATCGGCTGCATAGGCGGGCACAACAACGCCCGCAAGAACAGCCGCCGCTCCGAGCGCCGCAACCATGCTTCGACGCATGTTCGTGGCACGCATGTATGTTCCTCTCGATAGGTGCGCTACCGCCTCACCCACTCCTCCAATGGAACAGGCATGGCGATACGTGTCAGCGAAACATCGCTTTCGCGACATCCAGTTACCGAGTATACGCACACAATCGTCTCATCCACGCACTCACGGGACCGCGCGCCCTGTCATCGCCGGGAGGCGGCAGGCATAGGGGAAGCCCCCGCTGGCGATTCATCACCAGCGGGGGCTTCCAACAGTGCGTCAGTTCTTGGCGCGGCGCGATGCGACGAGCGCACCGATACCAGCAACCAGGACCGCGACCGCTCCGACCGCAACCCACGTTGCAGAGGTGCCGGTGGAGGCGATGGTCTGCGGGAGGGTCTTGGAGGGAGTCGACGTCCCCGAGCCACCGGGAGCCGGCGAAGACGGTGCCGGAACAGCAGGGGTCGACGGGGTCGAGGCAGACGGGGCCGGAGCCGGAGCGGAGGGCTGCGGCGTCACAGGCGTCGAGGGGCCGGGGGCCGGAGCAGAAGGCTGCGGCGTCACAGGCGTCGAGGGGCCGGGGGCCGGAGCAGAAGGCTGCGGCGTCACAGGCGTCGAGGGGCCGGGGGCCGGAGCAGAAGGCTCAGGCGTAGTAGGGGTATCGGGGCCGGGCGCCGGAGCGGAAGGCTCAGGCGTGGTAGGGGTATCGGGGCCGGGCGCCGGAGCGGAGGGCTCAGGCGTGGTCGGCTGGCCGATCGAGGGGTTCGGAACCTCCGCGACCGTGCACTTGGTCAGCTCAGCACGGTACTCCTCTGCCGTCATGTAGCGACCATTCTGACCGGCGCCCTCGAGGGTGACGCCGCCATCCTTTTCGGGGCGAACGGAAGTCTCAGCAGCGATCGAGTCGGCAACAGCATCGAGCTGCGCGTCAATCTCTTCCACGCTCTCGGTCGGCTGCTCATCGGTCACCGACGCGAGGTAGTCATCGAGAGCCTTCTGGGCTGCATCGACGGCAGCCTGTGCGTCGGCGACGGCCTGGTCGGCGTCAACCGAGGGCTTGTCGTCAACGGGAGCAGGAGCAGGGGTCGTGGGAGCCGCGGCGCCGTTCTTGGCAGGCAGAGTGGAGACATCCACGGGCAGAGCAGAGCCGGGGAGGGCGCCAATCTTCTTCTCCCAGGAGTTGGCGCGCTGCTCATCACCGGATCCGGCAAGGCCGGACACGTAGTTCGTGTTGTCGGAGTTGAAGGCCTTACCGTCGAATCCGTAGGCCGAGGCGGTATCACCGGTCGTGTGGAAGCGCGACAGGTTCGGCGAGCCACCGGTGACGCCGTAGAACTTCTGCGTGCCGTAGACGCGCGTACCGTCACTGTGCTTGGCAATGTGTACTCCAACGCCGATGACGTTGGATGCACCGAGCATGTTGCGGTCATGGCCCTGAGAGTTCTTCCACTGGTTGAAGATGTCGGCCGCTGCCTGAGCGGGGGTCTTCGTTCCGCCACCGCTGTAGTCTTCAAGGTGGTTGTAGGCGATGTTCTCAGCATCGGACATGGTGTCCGCACCGTCGAGAGCGCCCTGCCCCAGGTGCTTGTGCGACTGATCGTGACTGAAGTCGTTGCTGTCGGACATGTACTTGCTCCACGAGCGAGCATCGGCAGTGACCGTGTCCGACACGACAATCTCGGGCAGGCCAGCGCTGGCGCGGTAGGCATTCATCTTCTGAACGATGAGGGCCTCGATGATCTTGGCCTGGGTGTCGTAGTCAACCTTGGACCAGTCAACCCAGTCGAGACCGCGATCAACGGTCGTGTCAGCGGCGGGAGCGTCGCCGGCCGAGGGATTGGGCTTCTCGGCGCCCTGCTGAGCAGCCTCAAGCGCGGCCTGCGCGTCGGCGAGGTCCTGGCGCAGCTGAGCCTCGCGCTCCGGGTCAGCAGTGGTACCCGTCGAGGTGCCCGAGGCGGCGGCAGCGTACTTCGCGAGCAGCGGGTTGTACTCGGCGTTGATGCGAGCGTCGGCACCAACGAGGGTGCCGCAGAACGGATCATCGGTGGCGCTGTTTCCCTCAGCCAGGGAGGGGATCACAACGAGGGATGCTGCGATCGTGGTGGCAGCGAGCACCACCGACGTGTGAGTGCGGGTGAGCTGGAACGACATTAACTATCGGCCTAACACTATGGAACAGAGACAGGTAAATCTTTCCATGCGGTTCGCACTTTTTCAAGCTTTTTCCAGTAATCGATTACAGATGATTCGCCGGAATTGCAACGTTTTCTCAGTTTGACAGATTTTGAACATCCCACATGTCGATACCAAAACGTTATATTTACCGTGCGAGACCTTACCGGATCGCAAGTCAGACTCTGACCATGGCTACCAATGACGAGTGAATCCACACGCACAGTCGGAAGTCTCCAACCCCCAAGCAACAGCAATCAACACAGGGCCCCGATACGCCCACAGAGACTCACCCTTCAACCACAACGCCCGATAACCACCCATCCCTCTCCCTGCGCGAGGATGTCGCCATGACCTCCACCACCCAGGCCCAGTAAGCACCACCGACTGCGGACGCCTGGTGTTATAGGACATCACGTGTGGGTCGGTGATCAGTTCCAGGAGCGGCGGACGGATGTGCTCAGTTCAGGGGTGGCCTCATTGGCCCCAGGGGTGGCACCATCGGCCGGACAGGTGGCTGCTTGGGCCCCTTCATGCGCAGGTTAACCCCACAGGTGGTAGCCCAGGCAGGCCGCCCACACTGCCACCTATCGGGCCCAGCTGCGCAGGAACGGGTTACCACTACCAGCAAAGGGGCCCACGCGCACACCAGCCTCCCACCCCTCAGGGGCCAGAGGGCGGGCACCACACAACAGTCGCACGTAATTCCCCCGAGCCAGCATTCAACAATGCCCCAAAACGTTGGAATTGCAACACCCCTATTTCAATTCTTCAAAGGTTGATAGGGGAATTGCATGCGACACTGTTCAGCAACCACCCACAGGACCTGACCGGACCTGCCCGCACGACGGGTGACGCAGGACGCGGCACCCCGCGCCCAGAAGCCAGGCACACAGAATCCACGCACAGGGCACAATGCAGTATTGACAGGAACGAGGCAAACACGACCACCTAAATAAGTGACTTTCCCGCGCGACAAAGCCGAAAAGTCACGCTCCCAGCAACACAATTTGTCCATCCTCATAGTTGGTCCCAACCAACTAAAATGCCGACTTCCCCGCACCAGAAAGCCAAAAAGTCGCGCTACCAGCAACACGCAGTGTCCTATAACCCCACCTGACCGCAACCAGTAACGTTGCATGGCGAGCACGTCAGCAACCACGAAGCCGATGAAAATCCGACCCACACCGAGAGGCAAGCCAAGAAAAAGAAGCCAGCAGCGGCCTCGTCAATCAATAAAAAAACCGACACTCGCGATCGAGTGTCGGATTTTTCGGTGGAGCTAGGGGGATTCGAACCCCCGACCTCTTCCATGCCATGGAAGCGCGCTACCAACTGCGCCATAGCCCCTTAATTTAGTTCGTCGCCCCGGCGACCTGATAAATAATAGCCAATTCAAAGAAGGAAGCGCAAATCAAAATCAAGTGTCGCTCATCACATGGAAGAAAATCGTTGAGTTATCGGGGCAAACGAGGCCCCCGGAGGCCACTCAGGCCCCCAGGATGTCCTCGCGGGCCCCGATATTGTGCGACGCCAGGCGCCAGCCGGTACGCGCAGCACTCTTGGCGGTGGACACGCCAACGGGGACGAGCTCCGACCAATGGCAGTTGTCCACGCCGCGCAGCCCGTTGAAGTCCGAGGGGTCCAGGCCCAACAGAGAAACGATGCCCCGCGCGATAGCGGAGCCGTGCGAGACGACGATAAGAGAGCGATCGGCGGGGCACGCGGCCGCCGCCTCGAGGACAGCGTCGCGGAAGCGCTCGCCCACGACCTCGGAGCGCTCGACCTCGGCACCAGCGCACTCTCCGGTGTCCCGGTACACGCGGTAGGCCTCGGGCTGCTCGCGGGCGATCTCCTCGTAGGTCTTCCCCTCGAAGGTGCCGTAGAAGCGCTCCGTGAGTCTCTCGTCTGGCATGGGGCCCTCGCAGGGGTATCCGGCGATGTCGAACACGCGCGCGAGGATACGCGCCGTCTCACGCGCGCGTCCCAGGGGCGAGCACACGATGCGCACTCCCCCATCGTCGTAGCTGCGGTGCGTCTCGGCGGCGATCATGCCGACCTCGGCGCTGGGTTCGCACAGGCGCGAAACCAGCACGCCTGCGGCGCCCGCCGCCTGGGAGCGCCCTGCATCGTTCAGGGGCTTGTCAATACGTCCCTGGAAACGACGCTGCATGTTGAAGTCCGTCTGGCCGTGACGCAGCAGAACGATGCGCGATGCGCTCACTGTTCGGACTCCACGCCGTGCGCCGCCGCACGTTCCGCAGCGGCTGCGCGGGCCTCCTCGGTATCGACGTCGATCGACACAGCCGGACAGTCGCCCCACAGACGCTCAAGCGCGTAGTAGTCGCGTTCCTCTTCGGAGAGCACGTGGACGAGCAGCTCCGAGTAGTCCAGCAGGACCCAGGTGCCCTCCGCGCGCCCCTCGATGTGGGTGGGGCGTCGGCCGTGCTCGGCCCACACGCGGTCCATGATGTCTTCGGCGATGGCGCGCACCTGGCGGTCGGTCGGCGCGGACACGACGACAAATGCGTCGGCCAGGGCGAGTTTACTGGTGACGTCGACCAGGACGGGGTTGATGCCCCCGCGGTCGTGTGCGGCGCGAGCGACGAGGGTCGCCAGCTCGGAGGTAGCGTCGGGAAGGCTCACTGTTCTCCTTGTGTTAGGACCGGTAGAGTCCGTACTTGTTGATGTATTGGACGACGCCGTCGGGCACGAGGTACCACACGGGCTTGCCCTCCTCGACGCGCGATCGGCAGTCGGTGGAAGAGATCGCCATGGCGGGCACCTCCAGCAGTGACACAGACTCGTGCGGCAGGCCGGGGTCCGACAGGTTGTGCCCGGGGCGCGTGACGCCGATGAAGTGTGCCTGCTCGAAGAGCTTGTCGGCGTCCTTCCACTGCGCAATCTGCGCCAGCGCGTCGGCGCCGGTGATGAAGTAGAAGTCCGAGTCGGGGTACTCCTCCGACAGGTCGGCCAGGGTATCGATGGTGTAGGTCGTGCCGCCTCGGTCGATATCGACGCGCGACACCGCGAAACGCGGGTTCGACGCGGTGGCGACAACGGTCATGAGATAGCGGTGTTCGGCCGCTGTCACGCGCCGCCCGGCTTTGAAGGGCTGCATGGCGGCCGGTACGAACACGACCTGGTCGAGGCCGAACACGTCCATGACCTCGGAGGCTGCGACGAGGTGGCCGTGGTGGATCGGGTCGAAGGTACCGCCCATGATGCCGATCGCCCGACGCCTGCGCAGGGCGCGCGGCGGGTGCTGGGGCAGTGCCGGGGCGGCGGTCGCACCCGCGGTCGCTTCCGTGGTCTTTTCGATCGCTTCTGTGCCCGAGGCCTGGGCCAGTTCGTGCTCCTGCGTGCTCACGAGCGGATGGTTCCTTCGCCCTCGTAGATCCAGGTCGTAGTCGTCAGCTCCGCCAGGCCCATGGGCCCGCGTGCGTGGAGCTTCTGGGTGGAGATGCCCACTTCGGCGCCGAGGCCGAGCTGGCCGCCGTCGGTGAAGCGGGTCGAGGCGTTAATCGCGATCGCGGCGGCGTCGACCCCGCTTCGGAAGGCGCGAATAGCGGCGACGTCGGAGGCGACGATTCCCTCGGTGTGTCCGGTCGAGTAGCGGCGGATATGCTCGGTGGCCGCCGCGACGCTGTCGACGACGCGCACGGCCAGGTCCATGGACAGGTACTCGGTCTCCCAGTCCGCCTCGGTGGCGTCCACGATCATGTCGGCGTCGATGGAGGGCTGTCCGTCGACGATGGCGCGGGTGGCGGCGTCAGCGTGGATCGTCACGCCCGCGGTGGTCAGGCGCGTGATGGCTGCGACCAGGAAACGCGAAGCAACGTCGGCGTGGACCAGCAGCGTCTCGGCTGCGTTGCACACGCCCACGCGCTGGGTCTTCGCGTTCATGATGATGGCCTCTGCGGCCTCAAGATCCGCGGAAGCGTCGACGTAGAGGTGGCAGTTGCCGGTTCCCGTTTCGATGACGGGAACGCGCGACTCTTCGACGATCGCGTTGATGAGGCCCGCTCCCCCGCGCGGGATGAGCGCGTCGATGGCGCCGCGGGCACGCATCATGGCGCGCGCTCCTGGGCGGCCCCACTGGTCGACGGTCTGGATTGCGTCGGCGGGCAGGCCGACGGATGTCAGCGCGTCGCGGCACACCTCGATGAGAACCTGGTTCGAGGCCTGGGCGGCGCTCCCGCCTCGCAGGATGACCGCGTTACCGGCCTTGATCGCCAGGGTCGCTGCGTCAATCGTGACGTTGGGGCGGGCCTCGTAGATGATGCCAACGACGCCGAGGGGCACGCGCTCCTGCGTGACGCGCAGACCAATGTCCGTGCGTGTTCCACGCACGACCTGGCCGATCGGATCAGGCAGAGCCACGATCTCGCGGACCGCGTCAGCGATGGAACGAATACGGTCCTTCGTCAGGGCGAGGCGGTCCAGCAGGCCCTCGCTCATCTGCTCGGCGCGGCCACGCGCCACGTCCTCGGCATTGGCGGCCAGGATTTGGTCGCAGCGTTCGATCAGCGCCGCCGCAATTGCTTCAAGCCCGCGGTTTTTCACCTGGGTTGTCGCGTTCGCGAGCACGCGCGCCGCCTCGCGGGCGGCGTCAGTCACCTGGGAAATATCTGCAGCAGTATCCACTCGCCCATCATGTCACACGCGTGGCATCGCGACCGTGTCAGTCTGCGCTGAGGGCAGAAAATGCGTCGCCCAACACCGCCAAGTCATCGCGGTGAATCGCGGGGCGGGGGTGCTCATAACCCGCAGCCTGCAGGTCGGCCGTACCCGAGCCTGCGATGTCCGCCAACGTGTCGGAGTCGTAGCCGGACACGCCGCGCGCAACGAGGCCCGTTGGGCTGGCCACGTCCACGACGTCACCGGCCTCAAAATGCCCGAGCACCGAGTGCACACCGGCCACGAGGAGCGACTTCTTGCCCGCCGTGATCGCACGCGCCGCGCCCTCGTCCACGATGATCTCCCCTCGTGAGGGAGCCACGTGGGCAATCCACAGGCGCCGGGAGGCCGGGCGCTGCTCGGCCGGGGCGAACCAAGTGCCCACTCGCGTGCCTGACAGGACACGCGGCAGTGCGTCGGCGCTGGCCAGCTGCACGCCGATGCCGCTGGCGGTCGCCAGCATCGCTGCCTGCACCTTCGTTGCCATGCCGCCCGTGCCCACGCGCGAACCCGCGCCGGTCACGAGGACGCTCATAAGGTCGTCCGCGCCTTCGACGCGCTCGATCAGCTCCGAGCCCGGGTGATCCGGGGGCGCCGTGTACAGGCCGTCGACATCCGTGAGCAGTACGAGCGCGTCAGCCTTGATCATCTGAGCGATCAGGGCGGCCAGGCGATCGTTGTCGCCGAAGCGCAGCTCGCGGGTGGTCACCGCGTCGTTCTCGTTGAGGATCGGGACGACGCCGAGGCCGAGGAGGCGGGTCAGCGCCGCGCGCACGTTCGTGTAGTGGTCGCGTCGCATGACGTCGTCCGTGGTGAGCAAGACCTGTGCGGCGTCCAGGTGGTGGGCCTGGAAGGCTGCGGTCCAGCGAGCCATGAGCAGCCCCTGGCCCATCGCTGCCGCTGCCTGCACGCTCGGCAGGTCCTTGGGCTTGGCGGAAAAGCCGAGGGGATCCAGACCGGCGGCCACGGCCCCCGAGGACACGATAACGACCTGACGGTCGCGCCCGCGCCAGCGGGACACGAGTCGCGCGACGGCATCGATTCGGTTCAGGTCAAGACCGCCATCCTCGCGGGTGAGCGAGGATGAGCCGATCTTGACGACGATACGGGAGGCAGTGCTCACTCCGCTCATGACTGATCCGAGGCGTCCGTCCAATGGCCGGCTTCGCGTTCGGTCCACAGCTCGTCACGTGCGGCGGTCTTGGCGTCCATGACCTGGTGGTACACCTCGCGGCGTTCCTTGCGGCTCGGGCGAGCGTTCTGCTCCAGGCGCAGGTCGGTGCCGCGCGATCCCAGCAGCTCGGGGCCGGTCGTGAGGGTCGGCTCCCAGTCGAAGACGACGCCGCCGTCCAAGTCACCGATCACAACGGTGTCACCAGCGACGGCGCCTGCCTTCATCAGCTCGTCCTCCACGCCTGCGGCGTTCAGGCGATCCGCGAGGTATCCCACGGCCTCGTCGTTGGCGAAGTCCGTCTGACGCACCCAGCGCTCGGGCTTGTCGCCGCGCACCTGGAAGACTTCCTCGCCGTCCTTGCGGGTCTTGCGCACCGTGATCTCGACGCTGCGGCCAACCGCCTTGGGACGGATGACAGGACGGGCTGCCTCGAGGGCGGGGCGCTTAGCACGCTCCTCCTCGACGATGCCAGCCAACGCAAAAGACAACTGCTTGAGCCCCTCGTGGGACACGGCGGACACCTCGAAGACCGGCCAGCCGAAGGACTCCAGATCCGGCCGCGTGATCTCAGCCAGATCGCGCCCATCCGGAATATCAATCTTGTTCAGGACAATGACGCGGGGGCGCTCCATGATCGGAACGTAGCCCTCAACCTGTGTCAAGTCGCCCTGGTAGGCCGCCAGCTCGGCCTCGATAATACGCAGGTCCTCGACGGGCTCACGATCCGTCTCGAAGGCAGCAGTGTCCAGGACGTGCACGATGACCGCGCAGCGCTCGATGTGGCGCAGGAAGTCCAAGCCCAGGCCTTTGCCCTGGGAAGCGCCGGGGATCAGGCCGGGAACGTCAGCCACCGTGTAGCGCGTGTCGCCGGCCGACACGACGCCCAGGTTCGGCACGAGCGTGGTGAACGGGTAGTCGGCGATCTTCGGGCGCGCCGAACTCATGGCGGCAATCAGCGAGGACTTGCCCGCCGACGGAAAGCCGACGAGGGCAACGTCGGCCACGGACTTGAGCTCCAGGACAACGTCGCGTTCCTCGCCTGGCTCGCCCAGCAGGGCGAAGCCCGGGGCCTTGCGTGCCTTCGAAGCGAGCGCCGCGTTGCCCAGGCCGCCGCGACCACCCTCGGCGACCACGAAGCGCGCGCCCGCGCCCGTCAGGTCGGCCAGGAGCTCCCCGGACGTGGACTTGACGACAGTGCCCTCCGGGACCGGCAGCACGATGTCGGCGCCGGTCTTGCCCTGGCGGAAGTCACCCATGCCGGGCGTTCCGTTATCGGCGCGCCGGTGCGGGCTGCGGTGGTAGTTGAGCAGAGTCGTCTCCTGCTCGCTCACCTCCAGGATGACCGAACCGCCGTTACCGCCGTCGCCACCGTCGGGGCCGGCCAGCGGCTTGAACTTTTCACGCTTAATCGAGGCAACGCCATTACCGCCGTTGCCGCCTGCCGCGTGCAGCGTCACGCGATCCACGAAGTCTGCCACTGCTGCTCCTGATTCCCGAAGAAAGATAGTGAAAAGGGCGTCCGGCAACGCCGGACGCCCTTCATGCGCGCGGTCTCAGGCAGAGACCGGCGAAACGCTGACGACCTTGCGATCGCGCTTGCGGCCGAACTCGACCGCACCCGCGCGCAGGGCGAACAGGGTGTCGTCCTTGCCACGGCCAACGCCGTCGCCAGGGTGGAAGTGGGTGCCGCGCTGACGAACGAGGATCTCACCAGCGTTGACCAGCTGGCCGCCGTAGCGCTTCACGCCGAGGCGCTGCGCGTTCGAGTCGCGGCCGTTACGGGAGGAACCAAGGCCCTTCTTATGTGCCATCAGTTGCTACTTTCTGCTCGTGGGAACGTCGGGTTCAGGCGATCTCGGTGATCTTGACGACCGACATCTTCTGACGGTGTCCCTGGCGCTTGCGGTAGCCCGACTTGTTCTTGTACTTAATGATGGAAATCTTGGGGCCCTTGGCCGAGTCAACAACCTCAGCCTTGACGGAAACCTTGCCCAGCTTGGCTGCGTCAACGGTGATGGCGTCGCCATCCACCAGCATCAGCGGCTGGAGCTCGATGCTCGAACCGATTTCTTCTGCCAGCTTGTCGACGACGACGACGTCACCGACGGACACCTTTTCCTGCCGGCCGCCAGCCTTGACGATCGCGTAGACCACGTTGGAGCTCATCTCTTCTCGTATTCGTAACCGGAATCTCGCCTCGAAACTGCCGAGGACTTGTCTGTATTCATGATTCCGTTGGCGCTTGTTGCGCCGACGATCAAATTTAGCCGATTGCCACGCCCGAGTGCAACCCGGCATGGCCAACGACCCCGCGGAATAGCTGTGCGATTCCACACCCCGATGTGAAGGGAGGACCCGATGGACCCTCCCTTCACTCTCGATTGTTAGCCAGCGTCGACGATTCCCGTGGACACGACGCGACGGCGGCGCTTGGCGCGCGGCTGCTCGGATGCCTCGGGCAACTGGATCTCGTCGGTCGAGCGCGTGGGTGCGGCAGGTTCGCTCACGTCGGCGCGCGCGGGCAGGTCAACGACGATCGGTGCGGGAGTCGCCTCGGGTTCGACGATGCCGGTCGATGCCGCAGCGCGACGCTTGCGGGTCTTACGAGGGGCGCTCTCTGCGGCGGCCTGCACCTCGGAAGCCTCGGGAGCCTCCGCAGTCGGAGCCTCGACAGGCTGACCCTGGGGAGCGGGCGCCTCCGCCGCCGCGAGCAGCACGCGCGCGGGCGCGGCTTCCAGAGCGGGCGCGGGGGCAGGCTCTGCCGACGAGGCCGTGGCAGCCTTGCGGGAAGCGCGTCGGCGAGTGGCCGGGGCCTTGTCGTGCTGCTCGGGCAGCTGAATCTCAGACGCGTCCTTGAGGGGCACCGCGGGCTTGTCGGAGGTGTCGACGGGCTCGGGCAGGTCGATATGGATCGGCAGCTCGGGCATCGGGGCGCTCTCCGCGACGCGGCGACGGCGACGGGGGCGCTTGGTCGCGCTCTCGTCAGTACCCGCTGACACCGTCACATCAGGCGCGGGAGCCTCGGTGGCGGACTGCGCCTGCGGCTCATCCTGGGCGGGAGCCTCGGGCGTGGGTTCCGCGGCCGCAGCGCCCTGCTCGGGCTCGGCGCTCGCCGCGCGGGCGCGGCGCTTCTTGGCGGGTGCCTTCTCCGTCGGCGCCGAGGCCTCGTCCTCCTTGCGGGTCGAGGCGGCGGCGATCGCGCTCAGGGCTTCCTTCGCGCGCTCGTGATCGGCGTTCTCTTCGATGCGGCGGGCCTCGGCCTTCTTCAGCTGTTTCTTCGAGGCCTTGGTGGACTTCGAGGAAGAATCGGCGCCGGAGGTTTCGACCGGGTGGTGGTGGACGATGAAGCCGCGGCCCTCGCAGGCCTCACAGGAGGAGGAGAAGGCCTCGACGAGCCCCTCGCCCACGCGCTTGCGGGTCATCTGGACCAGGCCCAGTGACGTGATCTCCGTGACCTGGTGGCGCGTGCGATCGCGCCCCAGGCACTCGACCAGGCGACGCAGCACGAGGTCTCGGTTGGACTCGAGGACCATGTCCACGAAGTCGATGATGACGATGCCGCCGATGTCGCGCAGGCGCAGCTGGCGCACGATCTCTTCGGCTGCCTCGAGGTTGTTGCGGGTGACTGTCTCCTCGAGCGTGCCACCGGCGCCGATGAACTTGCCGGTGTTGACGTCGATGACGGTCATCGCCTCGGTACGGTCGATGATGAGGGTGCCGCCTGAGGGCAGCCACACCTTGCGATCCATACCCTTGGCGAGCTGCTCGTCGATGCGGTGGGCGTGGAAGACGTCCTGGGTGCCCACCCACTGCTCGACGCGGTCGGACAGCTCGGGGCTGAGCTCGTCGACGTATTCCTTGACGGTCGCGTAGGTGTCGCGACCCTCGATGACGAGCTTCGAGAAGTCCTCGTTGAAGATGTCGCGCACGACGCGCACGGCCAGCTCGGGCTCGCCGCGCAGCAGCGTCGGGGCGCTCTTCGTGTTGGTGCGCTTCTTCTCGATATCCTCCCACTGACGGGTCAGGCGAGCGACGTCGTCGCGGATCTGCTCCTCCGTCGCGCCTTCCGCGGCGGTGCGCACGATGACGCCCGAGCCCGAGGGCACGACGGCCTTGAGGATCTTCTTCAGGCGTGCGCGCTCCTTGTCGGGCAGCTTGCGGGAGATGCCCATCATGGAGCCGCCGGGGATCAGGACGAGGTATCGCCCGGCCAGTGTGATCTGCGAGGTCAGGCGCGCACCCTTGTGGCCGATCGGGTCCTTCGTCACCTGAACGAGGACCGGATCACCGGACTTGAGGGCGGACTCGATGCGGCGGGGCTTGCCTTCCAGGCCCACGGCGTCCCAATTGACCTCGCCTGCGTACAGGACGGCGTTGCGGCCGCGGCCCACGTCGACGAACGCAGCTTCCATCGAGGGCAGGACGTTTTGGACGCGGCCCAGGTAAATGTTGCCAACCATCGAGGACTGCGTGCGGCGGGCGACGTAGTGCTCGACGAGCAGGCCGTCTTCGAGGATCGCGATCTGATCGAGGCCGTCCTGGTCTCGGATGACCATCGTGCGCTCGACGGACTCGCGGCGCGCCAGGAACTCAGACTCGGAAATCGAGTGGCGGCGGCGTCCTTCGCGGCGTCCCTCGCGCCGACGCATCTTCTTGGCCTCCAGGCGGGTCGAGCCCTTGAGGGCCTGGACCTGATCGGCGGGGTCGGCGCTCTCCTCGGAGGCTGCGGACGAGCGTGCGCGACGGCGACGACGGCGACGGCTCGAGGAATCTTCCTCGTCGGCCGACTCGGAGTCGTCAGGGGAGGCTTCCACCTTCTGCGCGCTGTCCTCGGAGGCGGCCTGGGCCTCGTCCGACTTCTTGGAGCGGCGGCGACGGCGGGTCTTAGGCTCGGCAGCGCTCTCCTCGGCCTCGGCGGGCGGTGCGCTCTCCTCGGCGGGGGCCGAGGCCTCGTCGGCGGCCTTCTTGGAGCGACGGCGGCGCTTGGGCGCGCCTTCCTCGGCGGGAGCGGACTCTTCCTCGGGCGCGGAGGACTTGCGGCGACGCTTGGGCTCGGGCTCTTCGAAGGCGACAGGCGGGGCCACCTCGGGCGCGGCCTGGAAGACGGGAGCCTGGAACAGCAGCGACGCGGCGGGGGCCACGGGCGTAGTTGATTCGGTTGTCACGATTCTCCAATGGTGGGCGCGCGCCCCATGCCAGGACGCGCCCGTTATTCATCGCCCTCGAGGGGCGGAAACCTAGTGGAGCGCTGGTGCGCAGGTGCCGGCGGCAAATCGATACGGTCATCGCTCGGCTCTCGTCACGGGGGCATGCCCGCGACATCCATTCGCCTCAATTGTCGCACAACACGGACCCATATCAACTGATAGATGACACGTTCAAGGTCACAGGCCCACAATCGCAGGGGAAAGCCCATCAAAAATAAACGGACACATATGTCACAAAACCGTCACACATACGGCATTTCAAGCGCTCACAACCTGTCATTTGAGCTACATTAATGTCAGCCCGTGACGTAGGTCCTACCGCCTATATTGCGGGGCATTTCGATCCCTGATCCCTACACGGGAAGGTCCCATCATGACCCTCGCGCAAACAGCGCTCGACGCGGTCACGGTCGGACGATGGCAGTTCGGCGTCACAACCGTCTACCACTTCGTCCTCGTACCGCTGACGATCGGCCTGTCCCTGCTGGTCG
>ERZ772987.32-NODE-32-length-28734-cov-7.77182_pt1 | contig 28734 bp, 27 predicted proteins | sample MGYA00511129_ERZ772987 | MGnify/ENA primary metagenome ERZ772987 (study PRJEB29015, sample SAMEA2738058) | human oral metagenome | biome: human oral; feature: human-associated habitat; material: saliva | place: China | collected 2222 ...
CAACCGGTCACCCCCAGTACTCCGAGCAGGCCCTCGTCGACTTTGCGGCCAAGGCGGGCGTGCCCGACCTGGACAAGTTCCGCGAGACAATGCTCTCCGACCACACCGCCTCCAAGGTGAAGGCAGCTAAGGAGCGGGCTCACCAGAACGGCATCACCGGCACGCCCGCCATGTTCATCAACAAGGCGTACGTCAGCGGCTACCACGACGCCTCCTACATCCGCAATACGATCCTCGACCAGGCGGCGCAGGCCGCTTCCTGACGCGAGGCCCCGCGCCGCGAGGATGAGCGGCGCGGGAGACACAAACAAAAGGGGTGGCCCGGAAGGATTCCTTCCGGGCCACCCCTGTAGGGTTCAGCGTGCGAAGCGCTCAGCGCTCCACGACCGCCAGAACGTCACGCGAGGACAGGATCTGGAACTCCTGGCCGTCGTACTTGACCTCGGTGCCGCCGTAGCGCGAGTAGATGACGACGTCGCCGACCTTGACGTCGACGGGGATACGGTTGCCGTTGTCGTCAACGCGGCCGGGGCCCACGGCGATAACTTCGCCTTCCTGCGGCTTCTCCTTGGCGGTGTCCGGGATGACCAGGCCGGAGGCGGTGGTCTGCTCGGCCTCAACCTGGCGGATGACGATGCGGTCCTCGAGGGGCTTGATGGAGATCGACATTGTCGCTCCCTTTCTTCTTTGTCACGAAGGTGCTCGTCCTTTCCCTGCCGTCGCGGGGGTCAGGTGCAGGACCGGTCGCGGGGAGATCCCGCGCTTCCTCCCCGAGTGTAGTTGCGGGCCTGGCACTCGGGCAACCCGAGTGCCAGGGGCGTTCACCGTGGGCGATTCGCCCGTCCCTCCCCTCCGTTCACCGCGAGCGCGACCCGCGAGCGCGCAGCCACCACGGCCTCGTCCCCCAAGAGGTGGGACAATGGGCCCGTGAGCACCCTGACCCCGATCCTGTCCTCTCCCGGTTGGGAGCTGCTGGAGTCCCTGCAAGCACGCCTGGAGTCCCAGCCGATGCCGCTGCGTGAGCTGGGCGCGGCGCTGCGCGCGTCGGGCGTCGAGGCCGAGCTGGCCGCCGCGGTTGTGACCCAGTTGGCGTTGCGCCAGGCTGCGCGCAAGAAGTTCGGGCCGGTGGCCACCCACATGGTGTTCACGCGCGATGGGCTGGAGCAGGCGACGCGCCTGGTGGTGGCCGTGCGCCACGCTCAGCGCTTCCGCGCCAGCGGGGCGACGCGCGTGGCGGACCTGGGATGCGGGATCGGTGGGGACGCGCTGGCGATCGCGGGCCTGGGCCTGGATGTGCTGGCGGTGGACATCGATCCGGACGCGGCGGGTGCCGTGGCCGCGAATCTGCGGGATTTCGAGGGCGCGCAGGTGCGCCTGGGCGACGTCATGGACGTGGATGTTGAGGAGCTGGCGGGCGAGGGCGTGGACGCGATCTTCGCCGACCCCGCCCGGCGCACGGGCGCTTCGCGGGGATCGGCGCGCATTACGAATCCGGAGCAGTGGTCTCCTCCCCTGTCCACGGTCCTCGGGTGGGCGCGCACGATTGAGCGTGTGGGCGTCAAGGTGGCGCCGGGCATCGCCTACGACTTCATTCCCGCCGATTGGCACGCGCAGTGGGTGAGCGTGGGCGGGGACCTCGTCGAGGCCTCCCTGTGGTCTCCTGCGCTCGCGCCGGAGGGGCGGGGCCGCTCCTGCCTGCTCCTGGACGAGGCCGGGGCAGCCCACGCGCTCTCCTCTCCCGAGGGGATGGCAGCGAATACGCCCGCCGAGTCCGTGGAGGTCGCCCCGCTCGGGGCTATTGTCGCCGAGGCGGACCCGGCGGTGATCCGTTCGGGCCTGCTGGGCGTGCTCGCACGCCAGTGCGGGGCGGGCATCGTGTCGGAGAAGATCGCCTACCTGACGGGCGACGATCTGCCGCCCAGTCCCTTCTACGATCGCTTCGAGATTCTCGAGGTGACAAACTTGCGGGCCAAGGCCATCGCCGCCGCTCTCAAATCCCGAGACGCGGGCAGCGTAGAGATTAAGAAGCGCGGCGCGGACATCAATCCTGATGACCTGCGCAAAGCTCTCAAGCTTCGCGGCGGCAGCGCCCAGCTGACGGTCATTGCGACGCGTCTTGCCGGTCGCCACCGGGCGATTATCTGCAGGCGGTTGCCCGAAAACCTGTAAGGAAGCTCTCCGCCGCCCCAGCGCGCCCGGCTGACACAATGGAGGCAATCAGCGAAAGGATCGTTATGACCTTGCCCTTCGGTTCCTCCCAACGTTCCACGATCGGTGTCGAGTGGGAGCTCCAGCTCGTCGACCGCGACTCGCACGACCTGCGTCAGAGCGCGGACGCGATCGTCGACCGCGCCACGGTCAACGGCGAGCTCTACCCCGGCATTCACCGAGAGATGCTCCTGAACACGATCGAGGTCGTGTCCAAGCCGCGCTCGACCGTCGCCGAGTGCGTTGCGGACCTGACGGGCTGCGTTGATTTCCTGCGGCCCCTGGCCTCGGACCTGCGGATCGACCTGGCCACCGCAGGCACGCACCCCTTCGCCCGCCCGGGGCGCCAGCGCGTGACCGACTCGGAGCGTTACGCCCAGCTGGTGGAGCGCACCGCCTACTGGGGCCACCAGATGCTGCTCTACGGCGTCCACGTGCACGTCGGCGTCGAAGACCGCGCGAAGATCCTGCCCATCCAGGCAGCTCTGACCGCTCACCTGGGCCACCTCCAAGCCATCTCCGCGTCCTCCCCGTTCTGGGCGGGCCAGGACACGGGGTACGCGTCCAACCGCGCGATGGTCTTCCAGCAGCTGCCCACCGCCGGCATCCCACGACAGTTCGAGACGTGGGAGGACCTGGAGGCCTACACGGACGACATGATCAGCACGGGTGTCATCGAGGGATTTGACGAGGTCCGCTGGGACATCCGCCCCTCGCCTGCCTTTGGCACGATCGAGAACCGCGTGTTCGACGCGGCGACGAACGCGACCGAGGTCGGCACCTTCGCGGCCTTGACCCACGTCCTCGTCGAGCACTTCTCGCGCCTGTTCGACGCCGGCGAGCCGCTGCCCTCTCTGCCGGACTGGTTCGTCGCCGAAAACAAGTGGCGCTCGGCCCGATACGGCATGGACGCGACCCTCATTGTCTCGCGCGACGGCGCGACTGAGAGCGCCCGCGACGGCATCGCGCGCCTGCGCGAGGAGCTGGCTCCCGTGGCCGCCGACCTGGGATGCGCCCGCGAGTTCGCGGGCCTGGACACGATCCTGACGATCGGCGCCTCCTACGAGCGCCAGCGTTCGGTCGCCGCGGCCGCCCGACCCGGCCAGGGCCTCGACGCCGTCGTGGACCTCATGCGCGCCGAGATGGCCGCGGGGCGTCCCCTGGCCCTCGCGGAGTTCGCGACGCTCAACGCCTGAGAGCGCCACACCAGCCCGCGCATCAACGCCCGCGCAACCTCAACGCCTCGGCCCGGCCACGCTTCGTGGCCGGGCCGAGCGCTTCCCAGCCGATTCTCAGCCCATTGTCAGATCACAGGAGTATCCTGTGCTGCGGAAAAAGGTACGGCCTGAGAGGACACCATCGTGGCGCAGGAAGAATTTGAGTCGCCCCACGCCGAGCCCGAACAGCGCGCGGCACGTCTGCGCGCGATCGGCACCCCACTTGCGGCGACGCTGCGAACCCTCTGGCTCCTGATCTCCTCGCTCGCGCGCCTGACGGTGCGCTGGCTCTCCCACGCCCCGGCCACCGCCGTCGTCACGGTCGCCCTGAGCGTCTTGTCCGCCTCGTACCTGGTGTGGCGCGACCAGTTCAGCGTCCTTGAGGCCAGCCCCTCCCCCTCCCCCTCCCACTGGTGGTCGATTTTCTCCTCGGTCGGCGCGGTTCCCGGCCATTTCCTGGCCACGGCACTCCTGGGCATCGGCGCCATGATCCTCGCTGGCGGCGCGGCCGAACGCCATCTGGGCACGCGCACCTGGGTGGCCGCGGCGCTGGCGGGCCAGGTCCTGGGCGTGACCGCGACGTGGGCAACCCTGCCGCTCCTCAAGCGCACGATCGCCGATTGGGGCCAGGCGATCGGCGAGGGAACCCTGTGGGGTACGAGCCTGATCCTCGTGGCCCTGGGGGGCGCGGCCGTGCAGTCCCTGGGGGCGCGCTGGCGCTGGAGGGCCCGCTTCCTCCTCGTCGGCGTGCTCGTCCTGTCCTCGGCGATCCTGGGTTCAGCGATTTCCTACGCGCGAGTGTGGGCTCTCCTGGCTGGCATGGTCGCCGCGCGCATGACCGGCGTGCGGGGCACGGATTCGGACGCCACCGACGAGGTCACCGTCGGGCGCCAGCTGGCTTCCATTTCGGCCCTGTGCTGGGCCTTCGGGGCCGCCCTCACGGTGATCTCCGCGGCACCGGAGGGCCCGCTCGCGCAGATGCGCTGGTCCCTGGGCCCCGCGTGGTGGCTGGAGGGCCGCACGGGGGTGATGGCGACCCTCCTGAGCCTGGCGCCCATCACCCTCCAGCTCATCTTCGCCTACGGCCTGCGCAAGGGTCGACACGCCGCCTACGTCGGCACGCTCGTTCTTCAGGGGATTCTCGGACTCTCGACGATTCTGGCGACCCTCATCGAGCTCAGTTACTGGGATGTTGAGCAGAACACGCTCCGTCCCGAGGCTACGACCGCCGCCTCCCTGTTGCTCCTGCCAGTCATCCTCAACGTGACGCTGTGCGCGATTACCTGGTGGATGCGCCGATCCTTCACGATTCACGCCGAGGCCTCCACGACCTCGTCGATGCTTCGCCGCTGGGTGATTCTCATGGCGGTGTGCATGCTGGTTGTGCTCGCCCTCGGTTTCCTCACCGCCGACTCGTTTATTCCGTTCTCCCTTGTTGCATCCGGCGGGGACGTGACAACCGCTCCGTACGCGACCCCTCTCCAGGTCGTTCACGACTACGCGCTGGCCCTCCTTCCCACGGCGACCGCGTCGATCTTCGAGCCGACCCTGGTGCCCATGACCCTGCTCGCCGAGGCTCCCGTCCTGTGGATGCCCCTCGTGGCCTGGCTGGGCACGCTCATCGTGATGTTGCGCGCCCTGCTGGCCCGGCCTCGTATCCCCGCTTCCTCCCCGACCGAGGACCTCGTGCCGCTTCTGCGCGCCCACGGCGCGGGCACGTTGGGCTGGATGAACACGTGGGAGGGCAACCAGGTGTGGGTCTCCCCCTTCGACGAGGCCGGGGTGGCCTACCGGGGAGGTGGCGGGGTCGCGCTGACGGTCACAGACCTGGCCTACGCGGAGGGCACCGCCTCCCAGGCGATCGGTGAATTCTCTGGCTTTGCCGTCTCTGCGGGCCTGACCCCGGCCCTCTACTCGATCCACGAGGACCTGGCCCGCGCCGCACGCGCCGAGGGCTGGACGATCATGCAGGTCGCGGAGGAATCCCTGCTCGACCTGCCTGGCCTGGCTTTTAAGGGCAAGGCCTACCAGGACGTGCGCACCGCCATGAACCACGCGGCGCGCGAGGGCGTCGAGGCCCGCTGGACCACGTGGGAGGAGTGCCCGCAGGGCTGGAAGGACCAGATCACCGTCATTTCGCAGGGGTGGAGCTCGGACAAGACGCTGCCCGAGATGGGCTTCACGCTCGGCGGCCTGCGCGAGCTGGCGATCCCCGAGACGCGTATCCTCGTCGCCATCGACGCCGACTCCACGATCCACGCCGTCACCTCGTGGCTGCCCATCTACCGCGGCGGCCAGGTCGTGGGGTTGACCTTGGACGTCATGCGCAGGCGCGCGAGCGGGTGGCGCCCCGCCATCGAGTTCCTCATCGGCCGGGCCGCCCTGGCGGCGCAGGAGGAGGGGCTGGAGTACCTGTCGCTGTCCGGCGCTCCCCTGACGCGCTCGGCCGACGACACGTCCGCCTTCGGGCCGCTGACCGACGCGCTGGCCGCCATCATGGAGCCGCTCTACGGCTTCACCTCGCTGCATGCCTTCAAGCGCAAGTTCAAGCCCCGCACGCAGCCTCTGTACCTGGCTGTGCCTGAGCCCGCGTCCCTGGCCACCGTCGGTCTGGCGATCGCGCACGCCTACGTGCCCCACGTGTCCCCCGCGCAGACCCTGTCGCTGGTAGCTTCCGTGACCGGCGGCCTGGCCAAGCTCGCCGCGAAGGGCGTCGGCGACCTGCGCTCGGCCCGCGCCGCTCGCACTGCCTCACCGAAGGCGCCAACCCCGGCCTCGCCCGGCCCTGACAATACACGCGAGGCTGCCACGGCCTCGTCCAGCGCTTCCACGAAGGAATGATGATGTCTTTTCTTGGTTCTCTGTCCCTGACGTCAGCACGCACCCTCGCGGTCTTCGCAGCCCTGGCGGCCCTGTCTCTCCTGGCGGGGGCGTTCCTCCTGCCGCGGTGGGCTCCCAGGCGCTTTCCGCGCCGCACGAGGCATTGGCTGGCTCGCACGGTCCTCATCCTCGCGCCGATCCTCCTTGTGACTGCTTCGGGCGCGCTCGTCCTCAACCGTTCCCTCGGCCTTGTCAAGACAAGCGGCGACCTGGCGGAACTCATTGCCTCCAACGTCGAGGAACCGGCAGCCGAGTCTGGTGGCGAGGTCACGATCGGCGACCAGCCGATCGCCTCATCTAGCCTCGACGCGACCTTCACCAGGACCGAGGACGGGATGCTCACCACCACGTGGACGGGCCCGATCAGCGGCATCACGCTGCCCGTCTTCGTCATCGCGCCACGCGACTACTCCCCCACGGACGGCAAGACCTACGCGGTCATCGAGCTGCTGCACGGCTACCCGGGAGAGGCCGACGGCACCACGCAGGGTGCCCACGTCCAGGAGGCCCTCGACAACGCCATCGACGCCGGGATCATCCCGCCCACCATCATCGTCGCCCCCTCCCTGAGCGTCGACGAAGAGGCGCACGACTGCGCGGATATCGAGGATCGCCCCGCCGTCTACACGTGGTCCGCGCACGAAATCCCCGCGTTCATCCGCCACAACTTCCCCAACACCTCCGACAAGCGCGACGCGTGGATGCTCGGCGGTTTCTCCGCGGGTGCCTACTGCGCGGTGTGGACGGCGATGCGCACACCCCAAACCTTCGGCGCAGCCGCCTCCCTCTCCGGCTATGACACGCAGATCGAGGGGCAGATGACGAATCTCGGCGACCAGTACCTGGCGGATAACACCCTCTCCACGATGCTGGCCAAGAGGGTCCCCGACGGGCTGCGCATCTACGCGATGGCCGCCGCAGACGACGGGGCCGGCGGCGCGCCTGCCGCCGTCAAGATGGCCCAGGCCGTCAAGTCTCCCGACACCGTGACGACCGACATCCCGCCCACCGGCGGGCACGCCGGGCCCCTGTGGCGCGAGCACATCCCGACGATGCTGGCGTGGTGGGGTTCCTCCGACAAGGTCGCGAACGCGCTGGGATCATCCCCGACGGCGGCGACCGCGCGGGCATCCGAAGCCTACGCCTCCATCGTGCCGGCCACAAACGTCACGCAGTCCGTGCGACCGACGGCCCCCAACGGCGCGGCCGCCCTCGCCATCCTGGCGCTGCTCTCCGCAATGAGCCTGACGATCACGTGGCGTTTCGCGGGCTCGTGGCGCGCCCTCCTGGCCGGGGACGAGCAGGACTGGGCGCGCGAATCGCGCCTCTTCCGCCTGCCAATGCCGCGCGTCATTGCCCGCATGCCGGGCGTGGTCTCCTCCTGCGTCACATACCTGGCGCGGCTGACCTCCCTCGCCTTCACGTCACTGGCCTGCGCCGCCTTCATCGGGGTGTGCGCCAACATGGCGGGCGGCTTTTACACCTCGTGGTCCTCGGTCGCCGAGTCCTTCATGGAGGGCCTGCGCTGAGAGGGCCCCTGCTGCTCAGGCGCGCGGGGGAACGTAGGTCGTCGTCAGCTCCATGCCGGAATCCGGGGAGAAATCCCAGTCCGACGGGGGCAGGCCCGCCGCGACCAGCTCCGACCCGATGGCCGCGATCTGCGCGCCGTTGTCCGTGCAGAAACGCAGCGGGGGCATGCGCACCTGGACACCGGCCGCCGCAGCCCGCTCGGTGAGTAGAGCGCGCAGGCGCGAGTTAGCGGAAAAACCTCCGCCCACGACGATCGTGTCGCAGCCGGTGTCCAGCGCCGCGCGCACGGCCTTGGCGGTCAGGGAATCGTTGACGGCCTCGGAGAACGCGGCGCACACGTTTTCCTTGCTGACGACCTCACCGCGGGCGTTCGCGCCCTCGATGTAGCGGGCCACCGCGGTCTTGAGGCCCGAGAACGAAAAGTCGTACTTGTGGCGTTCCTTGTCCTTGCCGGCGGCCAGGCCGCGCGGGAAGCGGATCGCCTCGCGGTCGCCCTGCTGGGAGAGTCGATCGACGTGGGGGCCGCCCGGGTAGGGCAGGTCGAGCAGTCGCCCGACCTTGTCGAAGGCCTCACCCGCGGCATCGTCGAGGGTGCCGCCCAGCTCGACAACGTCGGTCGCGATGTTCCGGATCTCCAGGATGTTCGAGTGTCCACCGGACACAACCAGCCCGATGAAGTGCTCGGGCAGCGGGCCGTCCGCCAGCTTGTCGACCGCGAGGTGCCCGATCACGTGGTTGACGCCGTACAGGGGCTTGCCCAGCGACGAGGCCAGGGCCTTGGCCGCGCAGATACCCACCGTCAGCGAACCGACCAGGCCGGGTCCCGCGGCGACCGCGATCGCATCCACGTCAGCCAGGGGCACCCCGGCCTCGTCGAGGGCGGCGTCCAGCGTGGGCAGGAAAGACTCCAGGTGCGCGCGCGACGCGATCTCCGGGATGATGCCGCCGTAGCGGGCATACTCGTCCATCGACGTGGCCGTACGGTCGACCAGTAGCTGCGTGCCGCGCACGAGGCCGACGCCCGTCTCGTCGCACGTTGACTCAATACCAAGGACCAGGGGTTCACTCACGCCCTCTAGTGTAAGTCGGCGCGCACGACGACGCCGCGCACGCGGCGAGCGCGCGGCGTGCGCATTCGAGTCCGAGTCTTAGTCCTGCCCGGTCCGCTTGTTCGCAACGAGCATCGCGACGCCCGCGACAGCGGCCACAAGCAGCGACCACGGGATAAGCGAATCGGCGACGGGCTTGATGGTCGGGGGCCCGAAGACGACCCCCAGGACCAACAGAACCGACAGGATCACGAAGGCAAGCATCGCGCCGATCGCGACCGTCGCGCTGACCCAGTAGCGGCGCGTGTGCGTATTCGGGCCGGTCTCATCAAATTGCATGGCAAGCTCCTCTCTGAGCCCCACTGATGTCACCATGATACGCCGCAGATCACAGTGTTGGTGGGCGCTTGACGAGGGGATCATCGCGGGCCGAGGACGCAAAGGGGCCCGGCGCACGTGCGTGCGCCGGGCCCCTGGCCACTCAGCCGGTTCAGACGCCCTTGAAGGCGGCCTTTCCAAGCTGGCGGTTCAGGTTTGCGATCACGTCGAGCGGGATCTGCTTGGGGCAGACCTCAGCACACTCGCCGATGTTCGAGCAGGAGCCGAAGCCCTCCTCGTCCATCTGGTTGAGCATGCCCACCACGCGCTTGTAGTTCTCGGGCTTGCCCTGCGGGAGCAGGCCGAGGTGCGTGACCTTCGCGGAGGTGAAGAGCATCGCGGACGCGTTCGGGCAGGCAGCCACGCACGCACCACAGCCGATGCACGCGGCGGCCTCGAACGCGCGATCCGCGTCCTGCTTCGGGACCGGGGTCGCGTGCGCGTCGGGGGCCGCGCCCGTGTTGACGGAGATGTAGCCGCCGGCCTGGATGATGCGGTCCAGGGCGGAGCGGTTCACCACCAAGTCCTTGATGATCGGGAAGCCCGACGCGCGCCACGGCTCGATCGTGATGACGTCGCCATCCTTGAAGGAACGCATGTGCAGCTGGCAGGTCGTGGTGACCTCCGGGCCGTGAGCGATGCCGTTGATGACGATGCCACACTGACCACAGATGCCCTCGCGGCAGTCGGAGTCGAAGGCGATGGGTTCCTCGCCGCGTGCGAAGAGCTCTTCGTTCAGGACGTCGAGCATCTCCAGGAACGAGGACTCTTCCGAGATTCCCTTCACCTGGTATTCATGAATTGCGCCCTTGTCTTCGGGACCGTTTTGGCGCCAGATCCTCAGTGTCAGGTTCACTTGTAGCTCCGCTGCTTCAGCTCGATGTCGTTGTAAATCAGGTCTTCCTTGTGGAGGATCGGGGCCTCGCCGTCACCGGCGAACTCCCAGGCCGCCACGTACAGGAACTTGTCGTCGTGACGCAGGGCCTCACCCTCGGGAGTCTGGGACTCCGCGCGGAAGTGGCCGCCACACGACTCTTCACGGTGCAGGGCGTCGATGCACATAAGCTCGCCCAGCTCCATGAAGTCGGCGACGCGGCCAGCCCTCTCGAGGGACTGGTTGAGTTCGCCGATCGACTTGCCGGGAACGCGAACGTTCTTCCAGAAGTCGGCGCGCAGCTCGCGGATCATACCGATCGCCTTCTTCAGGCCGTCCTCGGTACGCTCCATGCCGCAGTACTCCCACATGATCTTGCCCAGCTCCTTGTGGAACGAGTCCACGGAGCGGGTGCCGTTGATCGACATGAGGGTATCGATGCGGTTCTGAGCCGAGTCGAGGGCCTCCTTGACGGACGGCGAGTTCTTGTCGAGCTTGGGCAGGTGGAAGCAGTGCGCCAGGTAGTCGTTGACCGTGTTGGGCAGGACGAAGTAGCCGTCCGACAGGCCCTGCATGAGCGCCGAGGCACCCAGGCGGTTCGCGCCGTGATCGGAGAAGTTCGCCTCGCCGGCCACGTACAGGCCGGGCAGGTTCGACTCGAGGTCGTAGTCAACCCACAGGCCACCCATGGTGTAGTGAACGGCCGGGTAGATGCGCATGGGGACCTCGTAGGGGTTGTCGCCCGTGATGCGCTCGTACATGTCGAACAGGTTGCCGTACTTGGCGGACACGGCGGCCATGCCCATGCGCTGGATAGCGTCGGAGAAGTCGAGGTAGACGCCGCGGGCGACACCGTCGATCTTCGGGCCGACACCGCGGCCCTCGTCGCACATGTTCTTGGCCTGACGCGACGCAATATCGCGGGGCACGAGGTTACCGAAGGAGGGGTAGATGCGCTCCAGGTAGTAGTCGCGATCCTCTTCGGGGATCTGACGCGGGTCCTTCTCGCAGTCCTCGGCGCGCTTGGGAACCCAGATGCGGCCGTCGTTACGCAGCGACTCCGACATGAGGGTCAGCTTCGACTGCTGGTCGCCGTGCTGGGGGATGCACGTGGGGTGGATCTGCGTGAAGCAGGGGTTGCCGAAGTAGGCGCCCTTGCGGTACGCACGCCAGATGGCGGTCGCGTTGCAGCCCATCGCGTTGGTGGACAGGAAGAACACGTTGCCGTAGCCGCCGGTGGCCAGGACGACCGCGTCGGCGATGAAGGTCTCGAGCTTGCCGGTGGACATGTCGCGGGCGATGATGCCGCGCGCCTTGCCCTCGTCGACGATGAGTTCGACCATCTCGTGACGCGAGTGCTCGGTGACGGTCCCGGCCGCGACCTGACGCTCCAGCGCCTGGTAGGCGCCGATCAGGAGCTGCTGGCCCGTCTGGCCACGGGCGTAGAACGTACGGGACACCTGCACGCCACCGAAGGAGCGGTTGTCGAGGAGGCCGCCGTACTCGCGGGCGAAGGGGACGCCCTGCGCGACGCACTGGTCGATGATGTTGGCGCTGACCTCGGCGAGGCGGTAGACGTTGTCCTCGCGGGCGCGGTAGTCGCCGCCCTTAACCGTGTCGTAGAAGAGACGGTAGACGGAGTCGTTGTCGTTGCGGTAGTTCTTCGCAGCGTTGATACCACCCTGCGCGGCGATGGAGTGCGCGCGGCGGGCGGAGTCCTGGTAGAAGAAGCAGTCGACGTTGTAGCCCATTTCGCCGAGGGAGGCGGCGGCGGCGCCACCTGCCAGGCCGGAACCGACGATGATGACGCGCAGCTTACGGCGGTTGGCGGGGTTGACGAGCGCGGCGGTGAACTTGCGCTGCTCCCAGCGACGGTCGATCGGGACGTCGTGGGGGGCCTTCGTGTCGGCGATCTTCTCGCCTTCACGGTAGAGGCCGTGGATGAGTGTATCGGTCATGATTGCGTGCCCTTCCTCAGTGGATCAAGCCGGTGACGATGGCGACGGGCGGGGCCATGAACATCACGAAGATGACCAGACCGACCAGGCCCGAGAGGAGAACCAGCGGCTTGCGGGTCGCGGAACGCACCCAGCCGAGCGACTGGAACATGGACCAGAAGCCGTGGGAGACGTGGATGCAGGCGCAGCCGACGAACACGGCGTAGAGGATCACCAGGACCGGCGACTGGAAGGATGCGATCATGCGGGCGTAAGGCGTGGTGACGTCAGCGCCGAAGTTCGCGACCTTCGCGGGCAGGCTCACGGTGGTGAAGTGAGCGATGTGGAAGATCAGGATCAGGAGGATGAGGACACCGCTCATACGCATGGTGCGGGCCGCGTAGGAGTCCGAGACGGACTTCTTGACGACGTAGCGGGTGGAGCGAGCGCGACGCGAACGCTTCCAGGTGTAGGCGGCGGCCCACAGGTGGATCACGAGCATCAGCGCCATGGCGGCGCGGAATACCCAGATGAATCCGCCGTGCGGGAAGATCGGCACGAAAGCCTCTTCATGCAGCCAGTGCGCGTAGTCGTTGTAGACCTCCGCACCCAGGAACATCTTGAGGTTGCCGTAGGAGTGGAACAGCAAGAAGAAAACGAAAACGAAGCCCGAGACGGCCATCAGCTGCTTAATAAAGACGCTGGTGGTCCACGCGCGGCGCTTCTTCGTTGCGACATTTTGAGTGGCCATGCCATGAAGCATATCGGCGCATTGCCCGGCGGCGGTAGGACGTTGGCACGAGACGGCGCGCGTAGGCTTCTCCCCCGCCCCAGCTTTCCGCTATTTTGCGCCGTTTTTTGCGCGTGGACAATCGGTGTACGCCGCGACATTTTCGGCCCTCTGCGCGCGCCCGAGCGGGGCTGAAAGAGCCGATTAATGTGACACGGATCGTTCCTATTTGGTGACGGCCCTCGCACCCGGGCCAGACAGGGGTGCTCGCATTTCGAGGGCGTCCTCGACGGGGTTGCGGAAATACCGCGGCCGATGGCCGAGATCCTCAAATCCGCGCGACCTGTAAAGCGCGATGGCGACCTCGTTGGAGGGTCGCACGTCCAGGAAAATCTCGGTGGCGCCCGCTTCCCGTGCCCACGCAAGGAGCGCGTCGAGGATCGCTCGCCCGACGCCACGGCCTCGGGCCTGGGGTGCGACCCCGATCGTCATGACGTCGGCCTGGTCGCCACCGACCTTGACGCCGCCGTAGCCGATCGGCGCGCCGGACTCGTCGGCGGCGATCCAGTAGCACGACGCGGGCGACATCAGTTCGTCGGCCAGCATGAAGGGGGTCCAGGGGTCCTCGGGGAAGGTGAGCGCCTCAAGGTCGACGAGGGCCTCGAGATCATCGAGCGTGGCGAGACGCAGCTGGGTGCTCACAGGCGAGCCGCCGGCTGGCCGTGAATGTCGGGGCGGCGCAGGTACAGCGGGTCGGTGCGCAGGCGTTCGTCCTCGCCGCGCCCCAGGCGCGTGGCGACGATCCGGCTCATGACGGCGGGGTCAAGCTCGACCTGGGGGCCGACGTCGACGCGCGCCAGGGCCGAGGCTGAGTGCGCGGGGACGGGCGCTCCGGCGACCACGAGGCCGGGTGCGCTGTGCATGGCGGAGAGCAGGGTGGAGACGTCACCGACTTCGAGGCGTCCTTCGAGGGTGACGTCGTTGGGTCCGGCGGCAACGTAGGAGCCCCAGTAGAGTTCGCGGCGGCGCGCGTCGGCGATCGCGTAGACGCGCATGTCGCGGGCGAGCAGGTCGAGGCCTTGGCGGGCGATGACGTCGAGCGAGCAGACCCCGTAAGTCGGAACTCCCGCGACGCGGGCAAGGACGCGGGCGGAGACGAGGCCCGAGCGCAGTCCCGTGAAGGGGGCGGGGCCGGTGCCCACGAGGATGCGGTCGATGCCGGCCTCGGCCAGCACAGGGGGCAGGCCGGCGGCGGCGAGGGCATCGCGCACGAGCGGCGTGATGGATTCGGCGTGGTGGCGCACGGAGTCGTTGTGGGCGCGGCCGGTGACCCGGCCGTCCTCGAGGATCGCGACGGCGGTGGCTGCTTGGGTGTCCAGGGCTATCTCTCGCACGATGTGATCCTACTCGTCGCGGGTACGCTCGTCGCTGTCAGGGGCGGGCGCGGCTGGGTCAGTATCCGACGAGGCCACCTGGGCCGCGTCAATGCGCGTCCCCCCGTGGGCGGCCACGACGTTCTCAAGGACACCATCCCAGCGGTGTCCGTGCGCGCGCAGGACGATGCGGCGGCGACCGTCGTCCATGTGTTCCAGGTCGATGACGTCGCCGTCGCGCGCGGCCTGGCCGCCGCTGGCGCGGCGCACCTCGATGGCGAGGCGTTCCTCGCTCATGGCTTCGGTTTTGCCGTCGCCCCACTCGACGACGGTGACGGCCTCGTCGAGGGAGGAGTCGAGGTCGAGGGTCTCCAGGTCGCTGAGGTCCGTGATGCGGTAGGCGTCCGCGTGGATCAGGTCCGGCCCTCCGCGAAGGGAGGGGTGGACGCGGGCGACGATGAAGGTCGGGGAGGCGACGCGCCCGCGCACGCCCATGCCGACGCCGATGCCCTGCGTGAGGGTCGTCTTGCCTGCTCCGAGCCCGCCCGAGAGCATGACGAGGTCCCCGGCTACCAGTACGCGCCCGAGATCTTCGCCGAGCGCGCGCGTCTGGTCGGCGTCGCTGGTGTCGACGGCGTAGGTGGCGATGGGCTGATCAGTCATGAGCGGTGCTCCCCTGGGTCGCGGTGGCCTCACCGACGTAGGCGCGAGGAATGTGGGCGCCCAGGCGGGTGACGATTTCGTAGTTGATGGTGTCCGCGGCGTGCGCCCAGTCGTCGGCCAGCGGATCGGAGTCGAGCCCCGCGCCGAAGAGGACGGCGAGGTCGCCGACGGCTGCGGGGGCGCGGCCGCTGCGCGCGGTCGGGGTGCCCGCGTCGCCGTCTGCGGGCCCGAGGTCGACGATGAATTGGTCCATGCACACGCGTCCGATGAGGGGCGCCTCGAGGGGGCCGGAGGCGGTGTGGACGGTGACGCGCGCGCGGTTGGAGGCGGAGCGCAGGATGCCGTCGCCGTAGCCGAGGGGCACCAGGCCGACCCAGCGCCGGGTGGGCGCCACCCAGGTCCCGCCGTACGAGGCCGGGGTACCTTCCTCGATCACCTTGACAGAGGTGAGGGGCGCGCACAGGGTGAGGGCGGGGACCAGGTTCAGGTCGGTGGCGGAGGCGACGGCGGGGTCGGGGCTGAGGCCGTACAGGCCGATGCCCGCGCGGACCATGTCGTAGTGCGTCTCGGGGTGCCATAGGATCCCGGAGGTGGCGGCCAGGTGACGGATGCGCGGCGTGATACCCGCGTCGGCCAGGATCGCCAGGCCCTCCTCGAAGATGCGCACGTGGCTGGCGGTCGAGGCGTTGCCGGCCTCGCTGGGGTCATCGGCGCGCGACATGTGGCTCCACGCGCCCACGACGTCGACGAGGCCTTCGTCGGCCGCCATGCGCAGGGCCGAGGCCAGGGCGGGCAGGTCGGCCAGCGTCGAGCCCGCACGGGACATGCCGGTGTCGATCTTGACGTGGACGCGCGCAGGGCGGCCAACCGCTCGGGCTGCGGCGCAGATGTCGGCCAGGACCCACGTCCAGGACACGGACACGTCGATGTCGGCGTCGATGGCCGCCGCGAAGTCGGTGGAGGAGGTGGAAATCCACGCGAGGAGGGGCGCATCCGCGCGGGCAACCCCGGCCTCGTCCAGGCCTTCGCGCAGGGTGAAGGCCTCGGCGAGCTGGGCGACACCCAGCCAGTCGGCACCACCCTCAAGCGCTGCGAGCGCGACGGGGAGCAGGCCGTGCCCGTAGGCGTTGGCCTTGACGGTCGCGAGCTGGAGCGCGCCGGGGGCGGCAGCCCGCAGGACGCCCAGGTTATGACGAATGGCGGCCAGGTCGACGACTGCTTGTGACGGATAGCCTCGTCCGTCTCCGTATTCGTTCGTGGAAATCACTCCCCTAGTATCTCACGCGAGCCCGAGCGCGCCGCGCGGGCGCACCCTCCCGCCTCAGAGACCGGGGGCGGCGAGCACTTCGGGGATCGCGTCAGCGATGTCACGCGCCTGAATGGGGGCACGACCGATGTATTCATCGGCGGCCAGCTTCGCCGCGCGACCGTGGAGCCACACGGCAGAGACCAGTCGTTCGGGCGTGACGGCCTGCGGTTGTCCGTTCGGTCCTGGCAGCGCGTGCTCGTCCCTGACGGGGCGGGCGAGGATACCGGCGATCAGGCCGGCCAGGACGTCGCCGCTGCCCGCGACCCCAGCCCACGACGTGGTGGTCGGCGCGACCAGCGTGCAGTCGCAGCGGGTCACGCTGTCCTCCATGCTCTCCAGGTCGGGGAAACCCAACTCCGGGTTGATGAAGCTGGCGAGCAGCGCCTGATCGCGGAGCATGTCCGCGTATTCGAAGGAACGCACGATGGTCACCGGGCCCTTGAGCACGACGTGGCAACCCGTGGCATCGTGGAGGAGGTTCGCGTAGCGCAGGGGGGCTGCGGCGACCTCATCCTGCTTCGTCGGCGTGCCGAGCCTCGTCAGCAGCCGCGCGGCCTCACCGTGGTGCGGGGTGAGGACGGTGGTCTCGGGGTTGATGGTGTCCGCCAGCTCCGGAATCAGGTCGAGGCCCCCGGCGTCGATGACGAGCGGCACGCTGGACTGGCCGCAGAATTGCGCGAGTTCGAGCGCGTCCTCGCGTCGGTCCTCGTCCAGTCCTGGGCCGATGAGGGCCGCCTGGATGCGCCCGCCCACCATGACGACGCCCGGCTCGGCGGCTAGGACGAGGTCTTGGACGCGGCGGGTGGAGTTGAGGCGGACCATGCCAACGCCCGCGGCGAGCGCGCCGCGTGTGGCGAGCAGGCCGGCGCCCGGGTAGGTGTCGGATCCGGCGACGAGGCCGACGACGCCGCGCGCGTACTTGTCGTCGTCAAAGGCCGGGGCTTGAACGAATCGACTACTGCCGGTTCCGTCGTAGAAGTACACCGGGACCTCGCCGCTCGTTTCCTCCGTGTCAGCGGGCGTCAGGCCAACGAGTCCGGTCCACTCCATCTCGATGAGTTCCAAGGCACCACAATACTGCGCGGCGGGCGCCAGGATCTGGGCGCGCTTGAAGCTGCCCACGGCCATCGTGTGCGTGGCACGCATGACGGCGCCCTTCACGCTCCCCTCGTTATCGGTCAGGCCCGAGGGCACGTCAATCGAGACAACTGCAGGGTGGGTGAGGAACGAGAAGTCGTTGAGTTGTTCAACGGCCTCGGCGAGGTTCCCCTTGAGGGTCCCCTTGCCACCGATGCCAACGATGCCGTCGATCCACACTTTCGCGAACGCCACCAGGGCGAGCTGGGGGGAATCAAGAACTGTGGTAATCGAGCCCCCTTTGAGGTCCACGATGGTGACCCCAGCGGTCTTAGCGGCGCGCAGCGCGCGGGAGTGGCGCTTTCGTTTGAGCAGGATCGCCGCGACGTTGAAGCCCATGTCAGCAAGGGTCGCGCATGCGTACAGGGCATCGCCACCGTTGTCGCCCCCTCCGACGAAGGCGACGACGTCCGCCCGCGAGCCGGGGACGGCGGGTTCGTGAGGTTCGGTCAACAGAGGGGGCGTGTCACCGACGAGGCGGGCCACGCGCTGCGCGACCGCGTCGCCGACCTGGCGCATGTACAGGTCCGGGTCATCGATCTCCGCAGCCTCGCGGACAAAGCGCTCTTCGATTGAGCGCGCCTGCTGGAACGTCTGGGCGGGTCCGTCAAATGTCAACATATCTCCATTGTCACATGCTTTCGCACGCCTCCGCACATGCTTTCCGCTGGGCGCGGCCGTCCAGGATCAACAAACGGTCAATTGCCCCTCACCTGACCAGTTGCTACGCTGCGCGCCTGTCGAGACGTTCTACCGCTTGACATATCGTCATCGGCTAGCGGAATTTCGCCGAGGTCAGGAGGCGCATCGCAACTGAAACCTAGGCAACGCAGGCCGTGATGAGGGGGATTTCGGGGGAGAATGCGCGAGGTCTTCCACCAAGACACACCCGCCGAAGGCCGACACCTGGCCGCTCGTCTCATCCAGCGCCTACCAGCCTGTCCCATCCCCGAAATCGCACGCCTGGGCCGAATCCTACGCAAGTGGAAGGACACACTCGACGCCTACTTCGATACCGACGGAGCCAGCAACGGCCCCACCGAAGCCATCAACGGACATTATCGAACTAGGCAGACGCACCGCCAGAAGCTACCCCAACCCCACCAACTACAAACTCCGAATGCTCCTCATCGCAGGAGGCCTAGACGCCTCCACCCACACTCAACTCTGAAGAGCCTGTATCGTCAGTCCTATTGCCAGTTGGTTTGGAGGAAAGTAGATAGCATGTGGAGCGGAATTGGCTGCGTGGTGTTTGGTTGTCTCCTCATTCATGCGTGGTGGCTCGAGACATACACAGACTCGCCGCTTGCCATATCGTGGCGGAGGATGTCTGCGGCAATGTCCCCCACGCGCAACGCACAGGCGATGCTGCGTCCCTGCGTCGGCCTCATGTTCGTCGGTGCCGGATTTGGGATGCTCCTACAGAAGATCGGAGCTCCCACATTCCTCTGGTACTCGTTCGGGGCTGCTGGTCTGCTCGCCCTTGTCATTGGTGTCGTGTATTTGTTGCCGTTTCCTCTGCCTCGTTTTGCTGATCCGTATTATCAGTACTTGAAGCGTCACGGCCTACTGGACGCAACGGGTAAGCCCCTCCCAGATGCAGACATTGAACGCATTCTTGCCGAACGTGAAGGACACCCATTCTCATGACTTTTTCTTATCAGGCTCCCGACTTATCAGGCTCCCGATCGGTGGTCTGCGTTGCCCGAGGAGGCTTTCGCGGCTATCGCCCCGACTGACTCCCAGTCGGGTACTCGCGTGCTGGGCGGTGCGGTGGGTCCCATCGACACCACGCACAGCTTCGCGGCCACGCTCATGACCGTGGCTTCCACCATCCCTGACGATCAGGACGACGCGGCGGTCTTGGCCGACTCGGAGGGCGTCGATGGATGCTGGCGCGCCACTCAGTCACGTAAAAAACGTTGCAGACATCGATTGTAGAGCCACAAAACGGAGCCTCGTTCCAGAGCATGGACGTGACCCGCGCCCTGTTTAACAACACGGAGTAAAGTACCGATCGTCAGGGATTGATGCACGACAGGACAATCGGGAGATCCCCATGGAACACACATTCTGTGAGGCAGCACGATGAGTACGCCATCTCCCTCGCCCGGCCCAAACCCGAACGCGGCACAATCGTTCTCGTGGGCTTTCTCGGTAGATCCCGACGCCGCATCGGCAGCTGATTCTCAGTTCACTACTTTTGACCAGAATCTGACCGACGCCGATATCAACATCCGAGGGGCGAAGGATCTCATGTCGCATCAACAGGCGATGTGTGTCCCGGCCATCACGGACGATTACTCGAATCTCTCCGACGTATGCGCGGACGTGAGCGCGCAAGCCGCGAAGCTTCGTTCAGCCCTTAGTGCTTTCGCGGGCGCGATGGGCGTCGTGCGCGAGAAGTATCAAACGGTCGTCACCAACGCGCAGGCAGGTGGCCTCTCGGTCAGCGGCGACTACACGAATTGCACCGTTACCCTCGACGCTTCCGGCTCCTCACAGCAAGATTTCATGTATGGCCTTGCACAATCGGCCCTCAACAACGCCAAGAGCCTCCAGATAATGGCCGAGCACGAGTTCGCAACGGCACTCAACGACGTCGACACGACCCTCAGGGAAAAGACGCTGACGAGCCTCATCGATCAACTGAAGGATACATACATTCCCAATCCCGAACGCCCTCTGTCGTCGCTACCGGGCACTATCGGCTCATGGCTTGATCTAACCGCAACAGGGGTGCGAGCAGCCCACGTTTCAGCCTATAACGGGCAATACGTTCGGCCTTCTAACTTCGCAGAGCTATCCCCGTGGGGGAAAACCACTGCGAAGGGCGACCTGTCCAACTGGACGCGATACGCGAGGCACCGCGCGGGCGAGGCTCCGAAGATACCCGGTGCCGCCGAAGGACTCGAAAAGGTCGGCAAGGTAGCCGGTGTCGTCGCAGCCGTCGCAGAAGGCGGCATCAACGCCTACAACTCCTACCAGTCCGACACCATCAACCATCCGAACATGGGCGAGGGCGAGAAGATCACGCGCGCCGGAGTCAGGGGAGTCGCGACGGGGCCGCCAGCTGGGCCGGCGCGACCTACGGCGCGCAGCTGGGGGCCACAATCGGCGCGGCGGGAGGACCCGTCGGCATTGTCGTCGGAGGTATCGTCGGCGGAGTCGTAGCAAGCAAGGCCGGCGGTGTATTTGCTGATGTGGTTAACGATTACATGGTGAGTCCCGTCGCCAAGTGGTTTGGTGGATAGCGATATGTGGTTTTCTGTTGCGGGAACGGTTCTCGGCGCGCTCATTGTCCATGCGTGGTGGCTGGAGACGTACACTGATTCGCCGCTTGCCATATCGTGGCGGAGGATGTCTGCGGCAATGTCCCCCACGCGCAACGCACAGGCGATGCTGCGCCCCTGCACCGGGCTCATGCTTGTCTTCGGAGGGGTAGCTGTGGTCCTCAAGGAGGTCGGCGCACCGACACCGCTCATTACCCTGTTCGCGTTCCTTGGCTTAGTCCCCCTTGTTATTGGCGTGGTGTACCTGTTGCCCCTGCCGTTGCCTCGTTTTGCTGATCCGTATTATCAGTACTTGAAGCGTCACGGCCTACTAGACGCAACGGGTAAGCCCCTCCCGGATGCAGACATTGAACGCATTCTTGCCGAACGCGAAGGAGATACATCCTCATGACTTTTTCTTATCAGGCTCCTGATCGTTGGTCTGCGTTGCCCGAGGAGGCCTTCGCTGCCATCACCCCGACTGGCACGCAGGCAGGCACGCGTGTCCTTGGTGGCTTGGCCGGTCCTCTTGACCCCACCCACAGCTTTGCAGCCACGATCGTAGCCATTGCCTCGTCCATCCCCGACGACCAGGACGACGCGGTGGTCCTGGCCGACTCGGCGCGCCTCATCCGTGACACCATCGGCGGTTTCATCATGCTCGAAGACATGGCGTGGCCCGCCGCCCCACGCGGGTCATTCTTACGCACAGGCATCTACATCGAAGAAACCGTGCCCATCACTATGTGCCAGTGGGCGTGGGTCCACCGCACCCAGGGCGGCCAGCGCTTCCTCATCACGGTGACGGCGACGGCAACGACTGACCAGTTTCCCCTCGTCGCCGACGACATCGTCACCATCGTTCCCACCATCGAGGTTGCCCTATGAGCCCCACCGACTCCTTCCGCCCCACCCTGAGCCTGCCCGTCGAGCAGGCTATGTCGTTCCTGTCCCTGGCATCGCGCCGTATCCCCGAAGATGAGCAGCTCGACACCGCACGTGACCTGGGCCTAAGCGCGACAGCCGTTGTCGACGAAAATGCCTTCAGCGAGACCGCACTGGCACTGTGGGAGTCTATGAACCGTGCAAGTGCCACCATGACGATGGCGTCCCTGACCCCTACACACCCAACCCACCGCAACCTGCGGATCTGGCTGTCCCGCCCCTACGCAACCGTCGCCCGCGCGCGCGGGGAAAAGATCCACATCTACCGTATCGACACCGAGGAGATTCCCCACGTCGTCGCCGCGAACTCCCCACTCGGCCCGCGCCCCGAGGCCTTCGATGGACCCCCTTATCTGCCCTCTGAGTTCATCGGTGCAGCTACCGACGGCGATCTGGACACCGCACAAGCCATCTTGGAGCACCTCACCACCTTCGGCCCCTCCGACTCCCTCTTCTCCCAGGCCCTGCTCAACCGCCAATGGGAATACACCACCTGGACACGCGACAACATCACCCCCGACGGCCTAATCCCCTGGGCTGCCCTCAGCGTCCTTTCCACTCCCTCAGGCTCCTACCTGGTCACCCCGCCACAAGGCGAATCCTCCGGCGAAGAAGCCACCATGGAGCCCGTCCTCCAAACCGTCCTATGGGGCCAACTTGCCCAACTCTTCACGCCCACCGCCGACGATGCAAAGGGTGGTGAACGCGCATGATTTCGTGGGACTTCGGGGAAGTTAAGAAAGCTCAACAAGACGCCGACTACGCACAGACGACACTGAATGAGATCACGCTTGATTCACCTGCAACAGGCAGCGAACATCAAGATTCCCTGGATGAGAAGGTCGCCAAGATCACGAAGGCCGTAAGTGACATCGCGCAAATCCTGGGCTTCATACAAGAGGGAATAGATGGCGCGGATAGTGCATTTCGAGAAATCGAAGACGAAAATAAAGCCGACATCGAAGCATCCGCACGCTACCTCGAGTCATCCCAGAGAGAGCCCACGTGAGACCATGAGCAACTGGAATAACCCAACACTGCGCGCGTACCCACTCACGGGACCATACAGCTGACGGAGCGCGCAAGGCGCTCGGAAAGGACACGAAACATGTGGGGCGGAATCGGCAGCGTGGTGTTTGGTTGCCTCCTCATTCATGCGTGGTGGTTCGAAACATACACGGACTCGCCGCTTGCCAGATCGTGGCGGAGGATGTCTGCGGCATGGTCCCCCACACGCAACGCCCAGGCGATGCTGCGCCCCGGCGTCGGCCTCATGATGTTATTTGGTGGAATCGGAACTCTTCTCGAACATATCGGCGCCCCGGAGTTTTTGATTTTTCCGTTCGCCTTACTCACCCTACTCTCCCTCGTTATTGGCGTGGTGTACCTGCTACCCCTGCCATTGCCTCGTTTTGCTGATCCGTATTATCAGTACTTGAAGCGTCACGGCCTACTGGACGCAACGGGTAAGCCCCTCCCGGATGCAGACATTGAACGCATTCTTGCCGAACGCGAGGACGGGATACCGCCGCACGCATAGCGTGGGCAGGTCCGTCAGGCAACGTCAAGGCTCTTGGCGACGCCCGCCTGGGACATGAGAATCAGCTAGCTGCTGGCGGACAGGGGCATGTGCACGCCTCTTCCACGCTAGTAGCCCCATCCCCCGCCCTCGCACATTCCGTCGCCGTTGTGGCTACTGTTTCACAGACACCTCATGGTGGTATTCACGCAACGGGCGCTACCTATGTGCCAGTTCACGACCGAGGGCTGGCGGACAAGCCCTCAGCTCTGAGTCCCCGATTGGGAGGATCGACCGAAGGTCCCTTCCATGACAGTCATGTCGGGGAAACGTTCGACCGGATCCCAGTCCTTGAGTATCTGCAGGTAATCCTTCAGGGTCAGCTCCCCCAGCGGGTGACAGCCGGTCTCGTACGCGATGCTGAAGCCCTCGTTCGGAAAATACACGACCTTCATCGTGTCGGCATCACCTGGACGCACCCACCTCATCGTCGCGTGCTCGTCGGCAACAAACTCCGGCGGGGGAACAAAGCCCGCCTCCTCCAAAATGTGCGACGACTCAGCAAGATGCCCATCACCATCCATACGCACACTAAAGAGCAGGGAGTGTAAACGAGCTCCAGTGTCGTCTTCACACCCCCCGAGCGACTCATTCCTGAAGTAATACAATTCGTCGCCGCTATTGCGCCGCACAACATCGGCGATAAACTCCACGAAGACCGGCTCGGTGTGCTCCATGAATTCACTGATGGTCTGGCGCTTCTCAAAAGAAGTCTTACCCTCAGGCGGATCAAACCACTCCCGCCCAGAAGGAACACACCCTACCAACGCCGCACACGCAAGCACGCACAACACACCAACAACCCGACGCATCACTCGGCACCTCCAACCACGCGACTCATGTCATCAAAAGCAACGTTGTGCTGCCCTTGCTCGGGGGGACTGAAGTAGGTCGAGTGGTTACCGAAAGGATTCGGAATGTCGTTGAAGGCCAGCGGGGCAAGCACAGTCGGGGCCAACCACCAGCGATCATAGCGGCGCTCGAAGAGATTCTTATGGTCTTGAGCACCCGTAGTGTCCCCCGACAGGTGCTCGATTCCTTCGAGCTGATCGGGGTTCCTGCCGAACGATCCGTCCGGCCCGATACCCTGCACCGCATCCAGCGATGGAACCGCGCTGACGTAGACGTGTCCGGGCTCAACCCCCAAGCGCTCGACGGATTGGACGGCGCTGCCCGGAGAGCCGGAGTAGATAAAGTCGTCGACGACGCCACGCCCGATGTCACGCATCGCGAAGCCGCCCGTCGTGGACCCATAGGAGTGCGTCACCGCGGTCTGGTGGACAGACATGCCGCGTTCCTGCCGCCAGGCGTCGATGCCCGTCACGTGCTCCGTGAGGCGCTGGCCCCCCGCCTTCGCTAGATCCACCGAAGCCACGGAGGTATCGCCAGTCTTAAAGATGTCCTGGGGAGCGTCGTAGCCGAGCCACGCGATGGTCGCGACATCGCTTAGATCTATGCGCGCTTGCTCTGCCGCATTTTCGCGTAGACGCCGAGCCGTATCCATGTAGCGCTCAACCGAATCGTGTACGTTGGTGCCCATTCCGGGCACCAGGGTAGCAACGTGCGCAGCGTTATCGACGTCGCCGAAGGCAATTGCCGCCTTAAGACGGTCCCCACTGTCATCAAGGGCAATGAGCGAAGCACCCTTATTCTCCTCAGCTCCCAGCTTATTCTCCTCAGGTCCCAGCCGTTTAACCAACAGATTGAGTTCGTCGAGCCTATGCTGCGCCGCTTCAAGCTCATCCTTGTGGGGATTTGGCCTCAGCCCCTCACCACGAGCATCGTACTTGTGAGGATTCGCTTGAGCCTCGTCATACAGCGCCTTCACGCGATCATACTCGGCCTGCGCCTCATCCAGCATGGACGTTCCCGGGATGCGATTACCGGAGGCGTCCTTACGTCCATTCAGGACAAGGTCGTTCGCGGCGGCGCGCGACGCCATGTCGATGCCGTCAAGATTCCCGTACAGTTTGGGATTCCCCTCAATGCAGGCTTGCCGTTCGGCCTCGGTGAGGGAATTCCACCAGGCCGAGACCTGGCGAGGCGTCCACGTGGAGTCCGCATTGTTGACGAGGCCGGGTGAGGCCGACGCGTGATTCTCGTTCGACGAATAGGTTCCGTCCCCGAGAGCCTTGAGCCGCGCCGCGAAGGCGACGTCAACCCGGTCGGCCTCGGTCAACGTCTCACTCAGTAGCTCTGTCAGCTCCTCGTGTTTACTACTGCTCACCCCGTCGTCATTGACCAGAGCCGACACTGTTCCATCATCTGAAATCGTGCACCCGAGGCTGGCGCTCAGCTCCTTGCATGAATCCGCCTTCGCGATAACAACGCGCACGCCGTCGTAGGCCTCGGCACAGGCCATCATCAGCTCGCTTAGCTCGTTGACGCGCGCATCGAGATTCCCCTGGATGGCATCGAGCGCCGATCGCATGTCGCTGGGCGCTTGACCCGTCGACGCGATAGAACTCTTATGCGATGCAAGCTCCGCCGCTTGATTGGACGCGGCCTTGCGAGCATCCTCTGCGATGGCGATGGCCTCATTGAGGCCCGCATCGGTCCATTCCTTCACGTCAGCCCATGACAGTCCCATCAGCGCTCGGCCTCCCACATCTGACGCAGCTTGTTGCCGGTGAGCGGCCCGTAGACGTGCGCGGGGACCGCGAAGCTCACGCTGGACGCGTCCTCCGTGGTGGCGTAGTTGGTGATGGACTCGTCGACAGATTGGGAGAAGTCCAACAGCGCAGTGACGACGCCTGTCACGTCGTCATCGATACGATCGCACGCGCGCTCCGATTCACCCACACTGGTTGCTCCCTGCATCGCGCTCGTCACGTAGCCGCCGATGCCGGCAACGGTGACGGGCTCCAAATCCTCGCCCACGATCCGCGTTCGATCACGCAACACTTCAAGATCGCCCTCCACGATGTGCAGATCTGTCATTCGAGTCCCTCCTCTACCGGGCGCAACGCTGCGCGACTCTGTCACATATCGACCCTATCAAAGAAGTTCAAAGCGTTAAACATTTACCCACGAATCCGCAGGTCACGCGCGATTCACAAACACAGCCCGGGATTATAGAATCTTTCGCACTGCTGAGGTCAGTCCCGGACGCTGCGGTAGGGCGCGATAGAGTCCGCTCCAGCGGATTGCGTCATCGGACAGTCAGGTGACACTCTGGACCCACCTGCACACGCGTTAAACCGGCTCTTCGCATGTGAGCGTGTGGGTGGCACGCAGGATCGGATCCGTGATCGCGCCATCGTCGTCGGTCAGGCCCGAGGGGACGTCGATCGCGATGACGGGCCGCGGCTTGATGGCGGAGAGCCTGTTGAGGAGCTCCACGGATTCCGCGAGTGCGCCCGTGAGCGGGCCTTGGCACCGGTGCCCACGATGCTGTCGATCCGGGCGTGTGCGAGGAACACTTCGGACCATGCGGGCGTGTTCTCGATGGAGCGCAGCGACTGTCCGCCGAGGTCAATGATGCGCACGACCGCGGCCGCAACCTCGCCCGCGACGTCGAGCATGTAGCGGTCCAGATCTCCCTCGGAAACCGCCTGATCAATGCACTTTTCTCCAGTTCCCGAGCGTGGGCGAAGGACAGAGCAGCTCTATCAATCGTGAACATGCACCATATTCTGTCGCACCGCGCACGCCCGGGGTGCCCGCTTGCGCAACGACGTCACAGTGCCCGCGGATGCAGCCCGGGCCTCGTCCCGAATGAGGAACGAGGCCCGGGAGAGTATCGGGGTCGCCACCGCCGTCGCGCACCGAGCGGTGAGGTGGCTCCATCGCGTCACTTAGGCAACATCGAGTGTCTTGGCGACGCCCGCCAGGACCGCGCCTACGATGACGAGGGTGACGCCGATGATGGTCCAGCGCAGCTCCTTGCGCGAGCGCGTCTCGTGGAGCCACAGGATACCCAGCGGGGTGGAGATCAGGATTCCCAGCTGCGAGAGGGTGAAACCCGTACCCGCGCCCAGGTTGTTGGAGTTGAGCTGGAGCAGCAGGATGGCGGTGCCCCACAGGACGCCGTTGACAATCGAGGGGATCATGCGGCGGTGGCGCAGCGAGTCCTCGGGGTCAACGCCGCCGCGCCCCTGGATCGCGAAGAAGATCGCGCAGTACACGGTGTAGCCAATCGCCTGGGGCAGGAGGAATTCAGCGGGCTGGATGCCGAACCACTTGATGATGAGCGGGAAGGCCACGAGGCCCAGCGTGGAGGTCGTCAGCAGGAAAGCGCCGCGCTTCCAGTCGAGGGACGCCGCGTCAGAGCCGGACTCGGAGCGCGACAGGAACCAGATGCCGACGATCAGGACGATGATCGCGGCGATACCGTAGGGCAGCGCCCCGCCGTGGAGCCACTCGCCGAAGATCGCGATGCCCGCCAGGGACATGAGGACCAGCTGACCGCCGGTGGACAGGGGCATCGTGCGGCTCATGCCGAGCACCGAGTAGGAGCGCAGCTGGTCGCACACGCCGACGCCAAGGAGCAGGCCGGTCAGGAAGGAGACTCCCAGGTTCAGCGGCGTCCACGCGGGATGCAGGAAGGGGGTGGCGACGGCGGCCATGAGCAGGCCGCCGAGGACGGCGCCCATGACTCGCTGGCGGTCTGAGCCGCCGGTCTTGCCCATCAGCGTCGTGGCGACACCGAAGAAGACAGAGGGCAGGATTCCGATAAGGATCATGGACAGGGTCATGTGCGCACCTCCTGGAGTGGTCGCGGCCCCGATTGACGAGGCCGGGGTGATTTACGTTGGTGGGTGCGGCAGGAGCGCCGTCACCTCTTCCACGCTAGTCTCCCCCTCCCCCACCCCCGCAAACTCCGTCGCCGTTTTGGCTCCTGTTTCACATGTACGTCGTGAAGCCTTTCACCAGACCAGGCCCTGTCCATGACGCAGCGCACGCCCAGGTTTCGGAATCTGACACCGATCCACGCAATGCGACCCGGGCCTCGTCCCTGGATGAGGAACGAGGCCCGTTAGCGCTCACGAAGCCGCAGCCTGGTGCCGCCCTATCGAACGAACAAGATCGGAAGACGCACACAGCCCTTGCGCGAGAAACACCTGGACTACTCGTTGAGAGTGAATACGATTTGACCAGGGCGAAGGAGAGGCAGAACAACCGCCGTGCCGGTAACCCGCGTGGTCAGATCACTGAGGGCTTCACGAACATAAGGAAACGCCGCCATGAGCGCGACTCTCGATGCAAAGTCTGCAGGGACTTCAGGAGCGAGAGCAAACTCCTGGCAACCCTCGTAGTAGGTAATGACCGCGATAATGGCCTGCCACTGCGTAGCCTTAAACTGGAACTCAAATCGTGTTCCGAAACGTTTGCCTTCGTGGCGAGTGCCGAGCATACAGTTGATCTCGATCGGCGTCGACTCACTGCCTTCGAGATCGGAACCCGCCTGGGGAGCATTTTCCACAAGATCAATCGACATGTGGTCAAAGCGAATGTCTGCAAGCTGGAGTTGTGCAGTCTCAAGCATCTCGTCGATGCTCGTCAAGAGGGGGGTCTCAGACATGAGCTAGCTCCTGCGTAATGCTGATCGTCTGCGCCTGACGCGGTGTCGCCGGAACACGGACAGTCGCCTTGGCGGCTCCGGTCATCTGCCACGTAGCGGGCACACCCTCACCACAGTCATCGACAACCT
>ERZ772987.34-NODE-34-length-28253-cov-3.51209_pt1 | contig 28253 bp, 29 predicted proteins | sample MGYA00511129_ERZ772987 | MGnify/ENA primary metagenome ERZ772987 (study PRJEB29015, sample SAMEA2738058) | human oral metagenome | biome: human oral; feature: human-associated habitat; material: saliva | place: China | collected 2222 ...
ACAAGAAATCACCCGCTATGCGGGTGCGAGATAAAAGTTAAACAATTGAAAAAACATCCTTTCTTGATAAAATAAGAGTAGTTCAAGCTCAAAAATAAAGAAAGGATGTTTTTTTATATGGCAAATAAACATAATAGTTTATTACATACAAAATGGTTATGTAAGATAGAAATAATAGAAGGACATATAATGTCAGATCATATATATTTGCTGTTGTTGATACCACCAAAATATAGTGTATCAAGTATAATGAGATATTTGAAAGGGAAAAATTCATTGATGATATTCGATATGCATTCAAACTTGAAATATAAGTATGGAAATAGAAAGTTTTGGGCAGAAGGATATTATGTAAGTATTGTAGGATCGAATGAAAGTACAATAAGAAAATATATCTGAGAACAAGAATTGCAAGATATTGCGATGAATAAACTGACAACAAAAGAATATACAAATCTATTTGGAAATAAGAAAAAATAAAATAAACCCGTTTAACGGGTAGCAGGCGTCAAAATACAATAGGGCTTTACCGGATGTGAAAGCCAGTGCCTTGAGGAGCGTGTTAGTAACAATGGATTATACCCGCAGAGTAGATCACCTCTTTTCAAAGGTGGTCCTTATTTTCTATTAATAATTCATGATAGAGATTATCAGTGCTTTATGTTATAATTAAATAAAATTATAAGGTAGTGAGGTATAGAAAATGGATAATATTATTGATGTAACAGTTCCAGTAGCGGAAGTTGTTGATAAACACCCAGAAGTATTAGATATTTTAGTAGATTTAGGATTTAAACCATTAGCTAATCCAATAATGAGAAATACTCTAGGAAGAAAGACTTCATTAAAAATGGGTTCTAAGTTAGCTGGTATAAAAATAGAAGATATAGTTGCTACATTAGAAGCTAATGGATATGAAGTAGTAGGATTAAACTAATGACAAAAACAAGAATTGAAGTTTTAAAAGATATTTTATTAAGATTACATAATGGAGCGAGTGCGGACTCTGTACAAGATGAATTCAATGAACATTTTACAGGTGTATCAGCTATAGAAATAAGTTTAATGGAACATGAACTTATGAATTCTGATTCTGGTGTAACCTTTGAAGATGTTATGAAATTATGTAATGTTCATGCGAATCTATTTAAAGGTGCTATCAAAACAGTAGAAGTAGAAGATAGTGAACATCCAGGCCATCCTGTTCAAGTATTTAAACAAGAAAACCTAGCGCTAAGAGCGGCTATTATTCGAGTAAGACGTATACTAGATAACTATAAAAATGTTGAAAATACACCATCTCAAGAAGTAGTGATAAAAGGTCTTGGACGACAGTTAGCTCTGCTAGGACAGTTTGATATTCATTATAAGAGAAAAGAAGAGTTAATGTTCCCTATTATGGAGCGTTATGGTCATGATGCACCACCGAAAGTAATGTGGGGTGTAGATGATCAAATAAGAGACTTATTCAGTGATGCTCTACATGAAGCTCATAAACTACCTAATAGTGATATAGAAGTAGTAAAAGAAAAATTTGAAAAATTTGTTAAAGAATTTGAGGAAATGATTTTTAAAGAAGAATCAATTTTACTTATGATTCTATTAGAAACATTTAATCAAGATGACTGGTTAACCATCGCAAAAGAAAGTGATGCTTATGGATATGCAATTATTACACCAACTGAAGAATGGGTTCCTAAGAGAGAGAATTTTGAAGAGCCTGTAGAAGAAATTTGTCAAACAGAAATAACTGAAGAAGGTGTAATGCAAAAGGTTATTTCAACACCGGAAGGTGAAATAACTATCTCATTTAAACCAAATAAAAAAGAAGAAAAAGTAGTAGATAGAACTACTCCTCAAAAATTTGGTAAAGGATATTTATCTGTAGATCAAGCAGATTTAATATTAAATCATCTACCAATGGAAATTACTTTCGTTAATAAAGATGAGATATTCCAATATTATAATGATCATTGTCCAGAAAAAGACATGATATTCAAGCGTACACCTAGTCAAGTAGGTAGAAATGTAGAACTATGTCATCCACCAAAATACTTGGAAAAAGTAAAAATAATAATGCAAAATTTACGCGATGGTGAAAAAGACAAGTATGAAATGTGGTTTAATTCAGAATCTCGTGGGAAATTCGTTCATGTTGTTTATGCTGCAATTAGAAATGAGCAAGGTGAATTCGAAGGAGTTCTAGAATATGTTCAAGATATTCAACCATATCGTGATATAGACACAGATTACAATAGAGACTTATAAGAAAAGAGCAACGTTAAAAAATTACTTAACGTTGCTTTTTAATTTAAAATATTTTGTCGAAAACTTGTTTTTTTGCTTTCATGCTAGTTAGAGTAATAGCAACTATAATTAATATCGCATAAATTACTCCCAAAATATGAGATATGTTTGGATACTCTAACAACAAGAAAATAGTAGCAGTATTTAATATTATTAGTCCAATAATACAAAAGAATGCAATTATCCCAAGTAATATCTGACTCATTCCTCGAGTACTAAGTTCAAGTATATTATTCCAGTTTAAATAGAGTTTATTAAAATCTCTAGTAAAACTATAAAATGCTATAGCTATACCGGTAATGATATATGAAAAAATAGTAATAATAAATAATTCAATTGATATTCCAACCAATATAAGCATTATCATGAACATAATAATACCTAAAGAAATTTGAAGGAATGTACTTACAATAAATTTTGTTTTTATGTATTTTTTAAAATCCATCGGTAAAGATTTCAAGTGATAGTAATCTTGTTTTTCAAGAGAGATTGCAACACCTGTAAAACTGATAGGATTATACATCATAAGTAAAGCCATTGAAAATCCAAAACAAATTGCAAAAGGATAGAATTCTATTCCAAGTTGGATTCCACCTTCACGTCTTATTTGTATTATAGCTCCGGCAAAAATTATAATAGATAATAGATAACTAGAGAAAATATTAGCAAGAAGTGTACCATGACTAAATAGATTAAAATTACGTTTGATTAATTTTGCATTTAGAGAGGTGTGTTTAGAACTCCTTTCTTTGTGTTCTTTTTGTTTTGAACTTAAAGTTGTTTTATGAACACCAGCTATTCTATGAATATCATTTAAATATTTTTTAGCCACTAAGGTATTCACTAAAATAGCTATAACAATAGTAATGATAATCAAGATAAGTAAATTCATATAAGATTCTTTTGTTAGTATATCAAAGAAAAAGTCTCCTCTATATTTTGTTTGCAGTAACATTAAATCATTAGAAACAAGTTCTTTAGATAAGATAACATATCCTGCTCCTAATAGTAATCCGAAGATTATAATAATACCATTAATTTTATTTTTATTTTTTTCAAAATTAGGTATGTATGTAATTGTGGATAAAAGTAATGTTAGTCCTCCAGAAATAATAATAACTATGCATAATGAGTAAATAAGTGAAATTATAATCTGGATTAATGAAAATTCTGTATTAACTGCTATAATAAAGTTAATTACAATCACAGGGATAAATAATCCAGATAGTTGGAAAAGTAATACTAAAAATTTTCCAATAAATAATTCTTTTTCACTAATGGGTAACGGTAGTAAAGAATGGGTATCTTTACTTTCATAAAACATATTTAAAAATGTTGTTGATAGTGTTAAAGCAGTCATTATAATTAAAAATAATAATATGTATTTATAAGAAGGACCTTCTAGAACACTGCTAAACATTGAATTACCGAATAATATATAGAAGACGACTATATTAAGTATATTTAAAAGTAATAGATTATTGAATATTTTCTTTCTAATATCAGCAGTTCCCTTATATTTTTTTCTATATTTTGCTGTTTGCATAGGATTAACATACATTAAGTTAGTAAAAAATAAATTTTTTATGATATTCCAGCGCATACTAAACACCACCTAGATTATATCGATTAGAACTTTTGATTAGGTTAAGATAAATTTCTTCGAGTGAGTTTCCTTCGTGTTGTGCTCTTAACTCATCAAGTGTTCCGACAAAAATAAGTTTACCATGGCTAAGAATACCAATTCTATCACATAGATGTTCTGCAACTTCTAAGACATGTGTAGAAAATAATACGCTATGACCTTGTTTTGTATGTTCTTTCATAAGATTTTTCAAATCAAAGGATGCTTGTGGATCAAGTCCAGTCATTGGTTCATCCATTATCCAAAAGCGAGGGTTAGATAAAAGGGCAGCTATAAGAAAAACTTTTTGACGCATACCATGAGAAAATGAATTTATTTCTTGATGTTCAACACCTATCATGTTAAATAACTTAGAGTATTCGTATATACGCTCTTCTGTTGTTTTTTCATCAAGTTCATAAAGGTTGGCAATTAGAGACCAATATTCATATGGGGATAACGTTAAAAATATGTCAGGGCTATCAGGTACATAACCTATTTGCTTTTTACATTCTAGTCGATTATCACGTAAGTTCATATTATCAAAGAAAATATCTCCGCTACTAACTTCTATTATACTAGTTAAAGCCTTTATAGCTGTAGATTTTCCAGCTCCGTTGTGCCCTATTAGTCCAAATATTTCACCATCGTTAATAGCAAGATTAAGATTGTCTAATGCCAATTTAGAGTCGTATTGCTTTGAGACATTTTTGAATTCTATCATAAATGTATTTCCTCCTACTAAAATTAAGTATTTTAATTATAACAGTTATAAAGACTAAAAGATAGTATTTATAAGAATAATAAGCTTGTATTTTTTTAAATGGTTTTTTAAAAATGGTTTTTATAGAAGAAGGGGAAATAAATAGATAATTACATACTAGATACACCTGGAAATGTGAGTTTAAAACTTAAAGTTTGATACACCTGGTAATGTGTAAAAAAAGAAGGTTGAATTATAAAGGATAAAACATCTTAAAAAAATTCAAAAAAATACTTGACAATGAAAAATAAAAGTGTTATTATTTTATACGTGAGTGTTTAGCACTCTGTGTAAAGCCGGTATGGCTTAAAATTTATTTTAAAATTATGAACCACCTGGATGAGTGATTCATAAAACTATCGAGGAAAGGAGGAAACCATAGAAATGCCAACTATTAACCAATTAGTTCGTAAACCTCGTAAATCAAAAGTATCAAAATCAGATTCACCAGCTCTTAACAAAGGGTATAACTCTAAGAGAAAGAAAGAAACTAACATTTCTTCTCCACAAAAAAGAGGAGTTTGTACTCGTGTTGGGACTATGACACCTAAAAAACCTAACTCAGCTTTACGTAAATATGCACGTGTTCGTTTATCAAACCAAATCGAAGTAACAGCATATATCCCAGGTATCGGACACAACCTACAAGAACACAGTGTAGTACTTATTCGTGGAGGACGTGTAAAAGACTTACCAGGGGTACGTTACCACATTATTCGTGGAGCTTTAGATACTGCAGGAGTTAACGACCGTAAACAAGGACGTTCTCTATACGGTGCTAAAAGACCAAAAGAGAAAAAATAATAAATAGAAAATAATTTGATAAAAGAATTTCGTGAAAGGAGGCAACATTATGCCACGTAAAGGTCCAGTTGCAAAACGTGATGTTTTGCCAGATCCAATTTATAACTCAAAATTAGTTACAAAATTGATTAACAAATTAATGCTAGATGGAAAACGCGGTACAGCTCAAAAAATCCTATATTCTTCATTTGATATCATCAAAGAAAAATCAGGACGTGATGCTATGGAAGTTTTCGAAGAAGCATTAAACAACATTATGCCTGTACTTGAAGTACGTGCTCGTCGTGTTGGTGGTTCTAACTACCAAGTACCAGTTGAAGTACGTGCAGAAAGAAGAATTACATTAGGTCTTCGTTGGTTAGTTAACTACTCTCGTTTAAGAGGAGAAAAAACTATGGAACAACGTTTAGCTAATGAAATTTTAGACGCAGCAAATAACACTGGTTCAGCTGTTAAGAAACGTGAAGATACTCACAAAATGGCTGAAGCTAACAAAGCGTTTGCTCACTATCGTTGGTAATTATAGGGTGAATATCAAGCTATTTTATAGCTTGAGTTTTTCACTATAGAAGACAAATTACTCAAAAACTTTAAAAAATATGAAAGGAGAAAATTGACTCATGACTAGAGCATTTTCTTTAAAAGATACTCGTAATATCGGTATCATGGCTCACATCGACGCAGGTAAAACTACTGCAACAGAGCGTATTTTGTTCTACACTGGGAAAATCCACAAAATCGGAGATACTCACGATGGTAACTCTCAAATGGACTGGATGGAACAAGAACAAGAACGTGGTATCACTATCACATCTGCTGCAACAACTGCTGAGTGGAAAAAACACAGAATCAACATCATCGATACACCAGGACACGTAGACTTCACTGTTGAGGTTGAACGTTCTCTTCGTGTACTTGATGGATCAGTTGCTGTACTTGATGCACAATCAGGTGTTGAACCTCAAACAGAAACTGTTTGGCGTCAAGCAACTACATATGGAGTTCCTCGTATCGTATTCGTTAACAAAATGGATAAAACAGGAGCAGACTTCCTATACTCTGTAGGAACAATCCATGACAGATTACAAGCAAACGCACACCCAATCCAACTTCCAATCGGAGCTGAAGATCAATTCGAAGGTGTTATTGACCTTGTTGAAATGAAAGCTATCTACAACGAAGGAAGCGTAGGGGAAAATCTTGTAGAAAAAGAAATTCCAGCGGAATTACAAGATCAAGCAGAAGAATACCGTGAAAAATTAATCGAAGCTGTTGCAGAATTCGATGAAGACTTCATGGAAAAATACTTAGGTGGAGAAGAAATTACAGTAGACGAGCTTAAAGCTGCTATTCGTAAAGCTACTTTATCAGTAGAATTCTTCCCAGTAGTATGTGGATCTGCATTCAAATATAAAGGGGTACAACCAATGCTAGATGCTGTAGTAGATTACCTACCATCTCCATTAGACGTACCAGCAATTAAAGGTATTGATCCATCAACTGATGAGGAAGTAGAAAGACACTCTTCAGACGAAGAACCATTCGCAGCATTAGCTTTCAAAGTTATGACTGACCCATTCGTAGGGAAACTTACTTTCTTCCGTGTATACTCAGGTATACTTTCATCTGGATCATACGTTAAAAACTCAACTAAAGGTAAACGTGAACGTGTAGGACGTATCCTACAAATGCACGCTAACACTCGTAACGAAATCTCTGAAGTATATGCTGGGGATATCGCTGCAGCTGTTGGTCTTAAAGATACTACAACTGGGGACACACTTTGTGATGAGAAAAACGAAGTTGTCTTAGAATCAATGGAATTCCCAGAACCAGTTATCCAACTTTCAGTTGAACCAAAATCAAAAGCTGACCAAGATAAAATGGCTACAGCATTACAAAAACTACAAGAAGAAGACCCAACATTCCGTGCAGGAACAGACGAAGAAACTGGACAAGTTATCATCGCTGGTATGGGTGAGCTTCACTTAGACATTATCGTTGACCGTATGCGTCGTGAATTCAAAGTTGAATGTACAGTAGGTGCTCCAATGGTATCTTACCGTGAAACATTCAAACAACCAGCTCAAGTACAAGGTAAATTCACTCGTCAATCTGGTGGACGTGGACAATACGGGGACGTATGGATTGAGTTCACTCCAAACGAACCAGGTGGTGGATTTGAGTTCGAAAATGCTATCGTTGGTGGGGTAGTTCCTCGTGAATACATCCCAGCAGTAGAAGCAGGACTTAAAGATTCTATGGCAAACGGTGTATTAGCTGGATACGAACTAATTGACGTTAAAGCTAAATTATTTGATGGATCATACCACGATGTCGATTCATCTGAAATGGCGTTCAAAGTTGCTGCATCATTAGCTCTTAAAGAAGCTGCTAAAAAATGTAACCCAGTAATCTTAGAACCAATCATGAAAGTTGAAGTAGTTATGCCTGAAGAGTATCTAGGAGATATTATGGGTGATATCACTTCACGTCGTGGACGTGTTGAAGGTATGGAAGCTCGTGGTAACGCACAAGTAGTAAGTGCTCAAGTACCACTATCTGAAATGTTCGGATATGCAACTTCTCTACGTTCTTCAACTCAAGGACGTGGTACTTACACAATGGTATTCGACCACTACGAAGAAGTACCAAAATCAATTTCTGAAGAAATTATCAAAAAAAATAAAGGATAATTAAAAATTATTCTTTATAGTTGCAATTTTTGTTGTAACATTATAAAATATAGTTATCATAGATTGCTATGTGACTGATTTTAAAAAATAAATTTTATTAATTTGAAGGAGACATTTTTAAAATGGCAAAAGAAAAATTCGACCGTAGTAAAACACATGCGAACATCGGAACAATTGGTCACGTTGACCACGGTAAAACAACTTTAACAGCAGCTATCGCTACTGTATTAGCTAAAACTTATGGTGGGGAAGCTAAAGACTACGCTTCAATCGATAACGCACCAGAAGAAAGAGAACGTGGTATCACAATCAACACTTCTCACATCGAGTATGAAACTCCAAAACGTCACTACGCACACGTAGACTGCCCAGGACACGCTGACTATGTTAAAAACATGATCACTGGTGCTGCTCAAATGGACGGAGCTATCTTAGTAATCGCTGCTACAGATGGACCAATGGCTCAAACTCGTGAGCACATCTTATTATCTCGTAACGTTGGAGTACCTAAAATTGTTGTATTCTTAAACAAATGTGACATGGTTGACGACGAAGAGTTATTAGAATTAGTAGAAATGGAAGTTCGTGAACTATTATCTGAATACGGATTTGAAGGAGACGATCTACCAGTAATCAAAGGTTCTGCTCTTAAAGCTCTTGAAGGTGACGCTGATGCTGAAAAAGCTATCATCGAACTTATGGAAACAGTTGACGAGTACATCCCAACTCCAGAACGTGACAACGCTAAACCATTCATGATGCCAGTTGAGGACGTATTCTCAATCACTGGACGTGGTACAGTTGCTACAGGACGTGTTGAACGTGGACAAGTTAAAGTTGGAGACGTAGTAGAAATCGTTGGATTAACTGAAGAACCAGCTTCAACTACTGTAACAGGTGTTGAAATGTTCCGTAAATTATTAGATTACGCTGAAGCAGGAGATAACATCGGTGCATTATTACGTGGTGTTGCTCGTGAAGATATCGAACGTGGACAAGTTTTAGCAGCTCCTAAAACAATCACTCCACACACTCAATTCGTAGCTGACGTGTATGTATTATCTAAAGAAGAAGGTGGACGTCACACTCCATTCTTCACAAACTACCGTCCTCAATTCTACTTCCGTACTACTGACGTAACTGGTGTAGTTACTTTACCAGAAGGTACTGAAATGGTAATGCCTGGGGATAACGTATCAATCAACGTAGAACTTATTTCTCCAATCGCGATCGAAGAAGGAACTCGTTTCTCAATTCGTGAAGGTGGACGTACTGTAGGTTCAGGTGTTGTAACTTCAATCGTTAAATAATTTTAATTGATTAAAATAAAAACAAGGTGATTTTTCACCTTGTTTTTTTATGCTTAAATATGAAATTATATGTTTTAAATTTAATATGAATATGACGTTTATGTTATTTTAAATAAACTATTGCACAAAAACTATCACGGGTGTATAATAAAAGTGTAAATGGTATTAATAGGGGAGGATGATACTATGAACGCGATATATTCAATAATAGCTACTACTGTGTACATAGCTATTATAGCATTACTCACTCCGAGTTTTTCTAGGGAGAGGGAGTAAAAATTTTAAATCGAGGTTAAGAAATTAGCCCCGATTTCTAATTTGTAAAAAAAAATTAAAAAAGTTATTGACAAGTAGTAAAATGTATAATATAATAAATAACGTAGCAAATAAATATATAACAAATGCGGGTGTAGTTTAGTGGTAAAACCTCAGTCTTCCAAACTGATGTTGTGAGTTCGATTCTCATCACCCGCTCCATTTTTTTATATAAAGGATTTTTCCACAGTAGCTCAGTTGGTAGTAGCATCTGACTGTTAATCAGAGGGTCGTAGGTTCGAGTCCTACCTGTGGAGTAAAGTACGGCTGTGTATGCAGCCGTATATTTTTTTGTAAAAAGCTATAAATAAGTATTATCAAAGCTGATTTTATGGTATAATTAATCATGATATGTCTATAGGAATAGTATGATAATACTAATAAAAAAAGAAGAAATATAAAGAAAATTATAATAGGAGATTAATATGTTTTTAGATGAGGTAAAAATATACGTCAGATCTGGTGACGGTGGTAATGGTCTTGTAGCGTTTAGACGTGAGAAGTACGTACCAAAAGGTGGACCAGCTGGAGGAGACGGTGGACGTGGAGCTAATGTTGTCTTTATAGTAGATGAAGGACTTAGAACATTCATGGACTACCGTTATCAAAAGAAATTCGTTGCACCAAATGGTGAGAACGGAATGAGTAAAGGAATGCACGGTAGAAAATCAAAAGATTTATACTTAAAAGTACCACCTGGAACTGTTATTCGTGATACAGATACTGGTGAAGTACTAGCTGACTTAGTAGAACATGAACAAGAAGTAATAGTAGCTCGTGGAGGACGAGGAGGACGTGGAAACTGTCGTTTCGCAACACCTTCAAACCCAGCACCAGAAATAGCTGAAAATGGTGAACCAGGAGAAGAAAGAAACTTAACACTTGAGCTTAAACTAATGGCTGATGTTGGGTTAGTTGGATTCCCATCAGTAGGTAAATCAACATTACTATCAATAACTTCAAAAGCAAAACCAAAAATTGCTGATTATCACTTCACTACATTAGCACCGAACTTAGGTGTAGTAGAAACAAAAGATCACCGTAGTTTTGTAATGGCAGACTTGCCAGGACTTATTGAAGGAGCAAGCCAAGGTGTAGGATTAGGACACCAATTTTTACGTCATATTGAAAGAACTAAAGTAATTGTTCACGTAATTGATATGTCAGCAACAGATGGTCGTGATCCTTATGAAGATTATAAAGTTATTAACGCAGAGCTAGGTGAATATAATATGCGTTTACTAGAACGTCCACAAATAGTAGTAGCTAATAAGATGGATATTCCAGTAGCTAGTGAAAACCTAGTAGAATTTAAAAAACGTCTAGCCGAAGACGGAGAAAATGTTGATATCGTAGAAATTTCAGCATTTACGAGAAATAATATAGATAACTTATTATATAAAATTAGTGATATTTTAGATAATACAGATCCTAATATGCTTTACGAATTAGATACTGAAGAAGAAAGCATGGAAAACCGAGTTATTTATAAACATAAACCAAAAGATGAAACATTTAAAATTACTCGTGATGATACAGGAGCATATGTTGTTAGTGGACCTGGTATCGAGCGTGCATTCTTAATGACTGACTTTAACCGTGATGCATCTGTAAGACGTTTCGCTCAACAAATGCGTTCTATGGGAGTAGACGATGCTTTACGCGAACGAGGATGTAAAAATGGAGATACAGTTAAAATACTTAAAGGTGAGTTTGAATTTGTAGAGTAGGAGAAATACCATAATGGATAATGAAAAAGTATATTACATAATTAGAGAAGATGTACTTCCTGAAGCAGTAAAGAAGACTATAATTATGAAAAAAGCTTTAGAAGAAAACCCAAAATTATCAATTTTGGAGGCATCAAAAAGATTTGATTTAAGTAGGAGTGCTTTTTATAAGTATAAAGATACTATTTTTCCAATTCAAGAAATACAAAGACAATCTATATTATCACTTTCAATAGATGTTGATGATATACCAGGTATTTTAGGAAGAGTACTTTCAGTAGTAAATGAAGAAAAATGTAGTGTACTTACAATTCACCAAACAGTACCGATTAATGCTCGTGCTACTATCATTATCTCACTAGAAATTGATCCTGGTCACACAAATATAGAAAAACTAACTAAGAGAATACAAAATCTTGAATTTGTCAATAAAATTAAAGTTATTGGTGTTAGTATGTAAAAAATATAATAAAGTATATAAAAAAATAGGAGAACTGGAGAGGAATGTAGTTTCCTAGTCGGTTCTCTTTTTTTGTTATAAAAGGAGAATATATGCAGAAAAATGAAATGTTCACTGGAAAAGTTATTGATTATACTCATGATGGTTTAGGTATTGTTAAAATCGATAATTTTCCAATCTTCATTGAAGATGTGATAGAAGGTGAAGAAGTAGAATTTAAAATTATTAAATTAAAAAAGAATCTTGGTTATGGTAAAGTACTTAAGATTATTGAAAAATCTAGTAATAGAGTAGAAGGTATTCCAAAAACTTCAGGAGCTAATTTGGTACATATGAGCTATGAAGAGCAGCTAAGATTTAAGACGAAAAAAGTTCAAAATGTTATGAATAAAACATTAGGACAAAATAGTGTTAAAGTACTAGAAACACTAGGAATGGAAGATGGATATCATTATAGAAATAAATCTGTTATTCCAGTTCAAAAAGTAGATAATGGAGTAAAAATGGGCTACTACAAACCACGTAGCCACGATGTAGTTAATATAGAGAAGTGTTTTATTCAATATGATGAACACAATAAACTTATGAACTATACTAGAGATTTAATTGCTGAAATGAATCTTTCTATTTATGATGAAAAAACACATAAAGGTGCGATTCGCCATATAATGTTTAGAACGAATTCTAATAAAACAGAAATTATGGTAGGGATAATAGTAAATGAAAAATTCCCAGGTCTTGATGAGTTTGTTAAGAAAATAACTGAATTTGATTCAAGAATAGTAAGTGTAATGCTGAATACTAACAATAAAAAAACAAATGTAATTTTTGGTGATAAAACTGAGAATCTATATGGAAAAGATTATATAACTGATACTTTAGGAGGAATAGAGTTTAAGATTTCTTTACGCTCATTCTATCAAGTTAATCCAATTCAAACAGAAGTACTATATAGTAAAGCACTAGAATTAGCAAAATTAAATCAAGATGATACTATAATAGATGCATACTGCGGAATAGGTACAATAAGTTTATTTGCAGCACAAAAAGTGAAAAAAGTTTATGGTATAGAAATAGTAGAAGCAGCAGTATTAGATGCCCGTGAAAATGCGAAAAATAATAATATAACTAATGCAGAATTTTTACTAGGTAAAAGTGAAGATGTCATTAAAGATCTAATTTCAAAAAATGTGAAAATTGATGCAGTAATAGTCGATCCACCACGTAAAGGATGCGAAGAAAGTTTCTTAAGAGACTTAGCTTCAATGGGAATAGAAAAGATAGTTTATGTTAGCTGTAATCCAGCAACTCTAGCACGTGATATGGAAATCATGAAAGGTCTAGGTTATAAACTAGGTGCAGTGCAACCTGTAGATATGTTCCCAGGAACGTATCATGTAGAGGCGGTAACACTTTTGTACAAACTTGATGTCGATAAGCACATAAGTGTTGAAATTGAGTTGGATGAGATGGATTTGACAAGTGCGGAGAGTAAAGCAACATATGCTCAAATCAAAGAATATGTTTGAAATAAATTTCAATTAAAAGTTTCAACATTATATATTGCACAGATAAAAAGGAAATGTGGAATAGAATTACGAGAACATTACAACAAGTCAAAAAAGGAGAAACAAATTATTCCACAGTGTACACCTGAAAAAGAAGAAGCCATCATGGATGCTTTGAGACACTTCAAAATGATTTAATAGAAAAGAATGACAGCATATGACTTTCTGCATTTATTACATTCCTACTTGGTATTGGAACGGCGTTGTTGTATATCATTATGGTGTTCTGCTTATTTTGGGCGTTAGCTTCTTTTATTGCAAGTTTAAGAGTAAGTTAACATATTTTTAGAAGTGTAAGTTGAATGATTGGTAAAATAGCAGGTATATATCTCTAAGTGTTATAATATATTATTAAGATGAAATATATTAGTTATTTAAAGATAAGAGAAACGAACAGGCAGAGGGGGGAAATTAAAACAAAATTATATTAAAAGAACACGCTAATTATGAAACTGGGATTTGTTATGAATCCCAGTTTAATTTTTATAATTGGATTAATAGAATTATTAAAGAAAAATAAATATTAGATAATCTTAGACGATAGAAATTAAAAACTCTATTGTCTATTTTTATACTCAAAAGTTGGAGGGTATGATGATGAGGAAAAAATTCTATACTAGGTCAAATAAAAAGCTTTAAGATAGATGACAAAACTAAGTCTAATAAGAAAGACCATAGCAAAGGTGCAGAGAGATAAATATCGGTATGCCTTTATTTTTTTGCTTTTTTAAAGTGATGTATCAATTGATTGAAAATAACCTATAGTTAATGTTGTAATAAATTTGTATGTAATAACAAACATAAGTATTTTTTTAATGTATATATGTACGAGATTAGCTATTGAAAAAATAATCTTGAAGGTTATATGGAATTAAGTTATAAAAGGTTATTTAAAAAACTTATTGATTTAGATATGAAACATAATGAGCTTATGGAAAAAGCAAATGTAAGTAGGAGTACATTTTATAAATTAAAGAATGGTGAGAATGTAACTACCGATATTTTGCTGAGAATTTGTGATGCATTGAATTGTGACATATCAGAAATTATGGAGTGTATTAAAAATGATTGAAATAATAAATGGAGAATGCATAGAAGAATTGAGGAAGTTAGACTCATCTACGGTTGATTTAATTATTACAGATCCTCCATATAATATTGCGAATTTCATGAACGGGAGAGATACAAATCTACAAAAAATGCGTTCTAATTTTTTTGGTGCTGCTGGTTGGGATGATTTAGATTTTAATGATTGGAAAGACCATATGAGATTGTTTTTAAAGAATCAAGTAGGATACTTAAGAATGGTGCTTCCATGATAGTTTTTATGTCAATATTAAGGGTTGAAACTCTTGTTGAAATAGCAAATGAATTTGGTTTTTATTATAAAATCACTGGAATTTGGCACAAAACAAATCCAATGCCTAGAAATATGAATTTACATTTTGTTAATTCAAATGAGTGCTGGATATATTTTACTTATAAAACAAAAACAGGAACATTCAATAATAAAGGTAAATTGGTTCTAGACTATATTGAAACATCTGTCACGACTGCTAGGGAAAAGAAATTAGGTAAACATCCAACACAAAAGCCAATTATATTATTCGAACATTTTATAAGATTGCTTTCAAATGAGGGCGATTTAGTAGTAGATCCATTTCTAGGAAGCGGTTCTTCTGCAATTGCAAGCTATAGATTAAATAGAAATTTTATCGGTGTTGAATTAGAAGAAAAATATGCTAAATTAGCGAATATGAGGGTAGAAGATGAAAAGACAAGTTATTGATTTGTTTTCTGGAGTTGGTGTACTATCTAAAGGATTTTTCGACTCAGGATTTGAAATTGTTTTAGCAAATGAAGTTGACTATTCTATAGCTAATTCTTATAAAAAAAATCATCCTAAAGTGAAAATGATTAATGAAGATATTTCAAAATTAGATATTGATGATGTTTTTAATGAGTATAAAAATATAGACGTAATTGTTGGGGGATCACCTTGTCAAGGATTTTCTCAAAAAGGGAAAAGAAAAATAATGGATGATCCACGTAATTATTTATTTAAATATTTTTTTGAGGTAGTTAGTGTTGTTAGACCGAAGTATTTTGTGCTAGAAAATGTACCTAACATATTAACTGCAAATAACGGACATTTTAAAGACGAAATTTATAGCTTATGTTCCAGTAATGGTTACACGTTATGATGATACCCTAGTAAGGAAGATTATCCAGAATGTTAGTGTTTATGATGACCACTTTGTAATATGCTTTAAATCTGGAATTGAAATGGAAGTATGATTTAATACTAATATAAACCGTCAATTAAGAGTTAGGTTCTCTTGATTGGCGGTTTTTGCATTGACTTTTACATGATTTATACATGTGATATTATCAAAAATGTTGTTTATAAGGTTATTGATAAGGAGTTGACCACATGAGTGATGTAATAAGCTGTTAGATGAAGCTATTAAAGAAACCGAAAACTTGTACGAAGGAGAAGTCTTTATTTTTAAGGAATTGTTTAAAGGATATGTATGGAACAGGATACCGAGAAAGGACTGTACTAATGTCTTAGTAGATGTTTTTGAGATATTTTAAATAATATAAAAAACACTTGAATAAATGCTCATATAACTATTGACACAAGAGAAAAATAATAATATAATAAATATACAACGTATGAATGCTTGTCCAAGTAATCAGATGAAATGATTTAAAAAGAGGTGATAATATGACTAAAAAATTTAATTCAATTGAAAGATGTGACTGCAATGCAATTCATGAGGATATTGTAAATCAAGTTAGAGATAAAATGCCTCAAGAAGAAAGCCTTTATGATCTAGCAGAATTATTTAAAGTATTTGGAGATTCAACACGAGTCAGGATATTATGGGCTTTACATGAAGCTGAAATGTGTGTTTGTGATATCGCTGTATTACTTAACATGACACAATCAGCAATTTCCCATCAGCTGAGAGTCTTAAAACAAGCTAATTTAGTGAAAAACAGAAAAGAAGGTAAAGTAGTATATTATTCATTAGTTGATGATCATGTAAGAGAAATATTTGACCAAGGTCTAATTCATATCAACGAGAAGTAGTAATGCGGTAGAATAGAATATTTTTTGAAGATATTTGGGCATATATTTAAGTCTTCATTTCAAATGAGCAATGCTTCAAGAAAATTTGAAAAAGACTTGTAGTATTCAAAATAAAATTACAAATAATATTTAGGAGGATTTAATAATGAAAAAGAAATTTATACTTGAAGGTTTAGATTGTGCAAATTGCGCGGCAAAAATGGAAAAGGCTATTAATGAGCTTGATGGAGTGAAAGAAGCTACTGTTAACTTTATGACCACAAAACTCGTTATTGATGGTGAGGATGAAAAAATGCCAACAATAATAGCAGAGGCCGAAAAAATAGTTAAAAAAATCGAACCCGATACAACTATGAAAAAGGCTTAAAGGAGACTATTTAGTATGACAAAACGACTATGGCGAATAATTATTGGTGCAGCCGTGTTAGCTACAGCAGTATTGCTTAGTTTAAATAACGAATGGTTACAGATTGCTCTCTTTATAATAAGTTACATTATTGTAGGTGGAGATGTTGTAAAAAGAGCTGTAAAAAATATTTTTAAAGGTCAAGTTTTCGATGAAAATTTTTTAATGAGTATTGCAACAATTGGTGCATTTTTTATTGGTGAGTATCCTGAAGGTGTTGCAGTTATGTTGTTTTATCAAGTTGGAGAACTGTTTCAAAGCTATGCAGTTGGCAAGTCGAGAAAGTCAATTGCAAGCCTTATGGATATTCGACCAGATTATGCAAATGTTAAAAAAGGTGATGAACTTGTCAAAGTTGACCCAGATGAAGTACAAATTGGAGATATTATTGTAATTAAAGCAGGAGAAAAAATTCCTCTTGATGGCAAGGTAATTGAGGGAAGTTCAATGATTGATACATCGGCACTAACAGGCGAATCTGTTCCTCGTGAAGTAGAAGTTGGAAGTGATATCCTAAGTGGGTGCATCAACATTAATGGGGTTATTACAGCAGAGGTTACCAAGGAATTTGGAGAATCTACTGTAAGTAAAATTCTTGATTTAGTTGAAAATTCAAGTAGTAAAAAATCCAATTCAGAACAATTTATTACGAAGTTTGCGAGATATTATACACCGGTTGTGGTTACAATTGCAGTTTTTCTAGCTATTATACCACCTCTTGTTATAGACGGGGCGACTTTTAGTGATTGGATATATAGAGCACTAGCATTCCTTGTGGTATCCTGTCCGTGTGCTTTAGTTATTTCTATTCCTTTGAGTTTCTTCGGTGGAATAGGTGGAGCCTCAAAAAAAGGTGTTTTAGTCAAGGGTAGTAATTATTTAGAGGCATTAGCAGAAACTGAAATTGTTGTTTTTGATAAAACTGGAACACTAACGAAAGGTGTTTTTAATGTGCAGGAAATTCATCCAGAAGGAGTTTCCAAAGAAGAGCTACTAGAATTAACTGCACATGCGGAAAGCTATTCCAATCATCCGATTTCACTTTCACTGAAACGTGCATATAGCAAAGAAATAGACAATGGACGTATTTCAGATGTAGAAGAGATATCAGGTCATGGTGTTATTGCAACAGTAGATGGCAAAAAGGTTATGGCAGGAAATATCAAACTTATGAAAATGATGGATATCCCTTATTTCAAGGGAGAGCTGATCGGTACTATTGTACATGTTGCTGTTAATAACAAATATATAGGTTACATTGTAATTGCCGATGAGGTAAAGGAAGATTCAGCACAAGCAATCAAGGAACTTAAGGCAGCTAATATTAAACAAACAGTTATGTTGACAGGTGATAATAAAAGTATTGGTTCAAAAGTTGCTAAAGAGCTTGGTCTTGATAAGGTTTATGCAGAACTGTTGCCAGCAGACAAAGTTGAAAAACTAGAAGAATTATTTTCGCAAAAATCTAAAAAAGGTAAACTTGCCTTTGTTGGTGACGGAATCAATGATGCACCTGTATTAGCTCGTGCAGACATTGGAATAGCAATGGGTGGTTTAGGTTCTGATGCGGCCATTGAAGCTGCTGATGTTGTAATTATGACTGATGAGCCATCGAAAATTGCTACTACAATGAAGATTTCTAAAAAGACACTAAAAATTGCACATCAAAACATAGTATTTGCAATTGGAATAAAAATAATTGTTCTTATTTTGAGTGCTTTTGGAATAACTACTATGTGGGCAGCTATATTTGCAGATGTAGGTGTAACTATCATCGCAGTATTAAATGCTTTTAGAGCTTTGAATGTAAAGAATCTATAAACTATTTTTCCTATTCACCCCTTGAATGATACCGATAATTGACGATACAATCAAGGGGTATTTTTTAATTTAAAAACTATAAATGAAAATTGGTTGGGATTTACCTTGAATTAAATGGTTTTAAAGATATGGAGGTTATGTAATTGAAAGTTATTGATGAATGTTGCTGTGAATGTATCACATAAAATTTAAATAGAACAAAGGAGAGTTGCCCTGTCTGTAATAATGAAGGAGTAACAGTTAGTAGGATAACCGTTGAACACTTGGTGACAGATGATTATTGTAATGCCGTTGATGGAGATCAATATAAGATATGCATGAATGAGGACTGCGACGTTATTTACTATAACTTAGATAAAGAAATAAAATTCTTAAAAGACCAAGTTAGGGTTCCTATCTGGTTTAAGAAAGATGCAGATCCTAAGTATGCTTGTTATTGCAGCAAAGTCACAGAAGATCAGGTAATTGAAGCAGTTGTAAAGCATGGTGCGAAAACCGTTAAAGAAGTAAATGCCATAACTGGAGCAATGAAAAATTCGCTTTGTAAGGAAAACAATCCTTTGGGGGTATGTTGTCATAAGATTATTCAGGAAGCCATTGATAAGGGATTAACCATGAAATGATTTGAGTTGATATGTTCTCACGAACAGACAAAACCGTTGATATCTTCCCACAAACGAGAGCCAATGTTGGATATGTTTCCAACTACGAGTGTGGATATGTTCCCCTTAACCATAGGGGTTGAGGCGATAACACTTCTTGAACGAACTAATTAGAGAAGTAGAAGAATATTTTATACTCTAGGATAGAACTCGTAGAAAGAGGAGAGAAACCTTAGCTACTGCACTTGATCATGAACTTATCGCGAAGTTTGCTAAAGGGTTTATGGAATTATATAATGGGATTTATTTTTAAACAAAGACAAATTGAAATTTTTGGAGGTGAAGGGTATGGCTTCAAGGAAAGAATATTTAGATTTTATTTTAGAACAACTATCCGATTTGGAAGAAATATCATATAAGTCAATGATGGGTGAATATATAATTTATTATCGTGGAAAAATTGTTGGTGGAATTTATGATGATAGGTTTTTAGTGAAGCCTGTTAAATCTGCAATAGCATACATGCCAAATGCAAAGTACGAGTTACCATATGATGGAGCAAAGGAAATGCTATTGGTAGATGATGTTGACAACAAAGAATATTTAACCGGCTTATTTAATTCAATGTATGATGAGTTACCTGCACCAAAACAAAAGAAAAAGAAATATTCAAATTAGAAGTTGTAGGAGTAATAATGAGAATCGGAGTTATTCAAGCAAGTTCACAAGCAACTAAAAATCAAACCTATATTATTCACGGCAAAGCCGTGAAAGTAGTTAAAAGCCACATAGTTTATCACACACAAAGTGGATGTGTAAATATCACATTGTGTTCACCCTAAGTATAGACGAAAAAGTATCTATAATCAATACAGAAAGAGTTTAGGAGAAATCTTCCGCCGACTCTGTAGTTACAAAGATGTCGAAATCATCGAAGGTCACCTGATGCCAGACCATGTTCACATTTTAGTAAGTATTCCACCCCGAATAAGTGTGTCAAGTTTCATGGGATACTTAAAGGGAAAGAGTGCTTTGATGATGTTTGATAAGCCCGCAAATCTCAAAAATAAATTCGGGAATCGCCATTTCTGGTCAAAAGGGTATTACGTAAGTACGGTGGGATTAAATGAAGCCACCATCAATAAGTATATCCAGGAACAGGAAAAATATGATATTGCACTCGACAAATTAATCATGAAAGAATATGAAGAGCCCTTTAGGGATAATGGTAAGTAATACGAACACCTCTTTGAGAGGTAAGTGACGAGTCAAGAGTAATGAGGCTTGAACAACGTGAAAGCCAGCGTCTTTGGGTGCTGGCTGGTGTTTTGGGCTTATAGCCCTTGTTTCAAACCACCCGTTTGACGGGTGGTTATGATTTCATGATAATGGAAAAAGTCAAGATGAGTAGATTCTTTGCCTAGGACTCGTTAATCTCCTTGAGCTCTTCTAAAAATCTTTTTAGAGCTGGTGAGTGCTCTTGGTACTTTTTAGTCACTAGATAGTGTTGGGCCTCAATAGCGGGTTCAATAGGTCGAAAAACAAAGCTGGTTTCAATCAGTCCAACATTTTCTAAAGCTAAGAGCAAGCCGAATTTATCACCGAGTACAATGACCAGCTTGTAAGGAAGTTAGTGGATAGAATAACAGTCTTTGATGACCACTTTGAAATTCAATTTAAATCTGGAGCAACAATCCACATTCACAAATAAGAATATTAGATTTACACCTCGCTTCGGCGGGGTGTTTTTTGATTTCTGTAATCTAAGCATACTAGAAAAATTCATATTTGTGTGTTATAATAAATTATCTGATTAGTGAAATTTATTGAGGGGTAAACATATGCTTAAAAACAACATTGAAGTTGATGTAAAAGTTAAGTGCATCGAGGCTGGAATGACCCAGGCACAAGTGGCGGAAAAGGTTGGTACTAACAGCTCGTATGTAAACCGTATTGTTAAGAAAAAAGAAGGCGTAGTCAATAAAACTTTTGTGCAGATGATGGAAGCACTTAGTTATGATATAGAGCTTACCTTTGTTAAAAGAAAATAGTTAAAAAGGAAACACAATGAATTAAGAGAGGAATGTAATCTTATGAATGGACAAGAAAATGCAGTTATAGAGGATAAAGAAACTCTTGCTTTTGAAGATTTTGATTTAGATTCATTGGGAAATCAATTAGAGGAAGAATTAGAAAGTCAACTTTCTGATTTAGAATTTATAAAAAGTGAAAGAGAAAAAATAGGAAATCCAGATGCTTTGGGTAAGGTTGTAATGGACGAGGTTTGGAAACAGTTTACCAACCAAATTGGCCTTGAAGTAACTAATGAGACTCTTATTCAAAAGTATGATAGAGAGCATCCAGAAACATATGAAGAAGTTGGTAAAACTGTTATGCAAGATCAAAAGTATAAAGATGCCAACAAAGCTATGAAGGAAAAACAAAAGGCTGGAAATCTTAAAGATAAATATACAGGAAAAAATTTGGGACAAAATGATAGTGCTAATTTGGATCATGTTGTAGCTCGAAAAGAGTTATATGAAAACAAGAGGAGAAGACAAGCTGGTATCCAAACAGAAGATTTAGCCAATAAGGATGAAAATCTAAAGCCTACAAATGAGTCATTGAATAAGAGTAAAAATGCGAAAAGTATGGATGATTACCTAAGCATGCAAGAGGAAAGAAAAAAGAGTTTAATTGAACAAAATGAAAAAGTAAATAAAAAAATAGATGAATCGAATATGTCAGATCTAGAAAAACAAAAGGCAAAAGAAAAAAACAATAAACGCCTTCAAGATAAGTTAGATGCTGATGAAGAATTAATGAAAAAGGCTGATAAAGAAGCCAGAAAAGCAATTAATAAAGATATTTACAAAGGGGTTGCCAAGGAAACTGCGAAGAAGGCTGGAAAAGACGCTCTAAAGGTCATGGCTATTCAGGCACTTTCTGCTATGCTAAAAGAAATTATAAATGCACTTGTGAGATTCTTTAAATCAACTTCAAAATCATTTAAAGGATTTTTGGGGGAAATGAAAAATGCAGTAAAAAATTTCTTTTCTAAAATCTCAAGTTTTGTTAGAGCAGGTGCTAATTCTGTAGTTGGTACAATAGTTACTGAAATCTTTGGTCCAGTTGTGAGTATGTTTAAGAAACTAGCAAGTTTCATTAAACAAGGCATTTCCTCTTTTATGGAGGCCATACGCTACCTAAGAGATAAAAATAATGCTAATAAACCATTTAGCATTAAAGTTCTAGAGATAGGAAAAATTTTCTCTGCTGGTATAATGGCTGGTGGTGCTTTAGTTTTAGGCGAAGTGTTTGAAAAAAAGTTGTTATCAGTTCCTTTTATGGCAAAAGAGATTCCTTTGTTTGGAACGCTTGCTAATATTTTTGGTTTGTTTTTTGCTGCAATGTTATGTGGCGTTTTAGGCGCTATTATAATGAATCTCCTAGACAAGGCTATAGCAAATAGAAACAGAAAAATAGCCTCAAAAAACATAGTTGTAAAAGGGAATGAAATTCTTACTACACAGAAAAAAATGCAAGTTGTAAATGAAATTCAACTTGAAAATGAAAAGGGACGAGCTAGCTCAAATATTGCAGATAGACATAAAGAAGCTGGAAATGTAATGAAGGAAGCGTATAGCAACATAATGGAAGAATTCGTTTCTGATTTTTCTGATGCTGATATTGCAACTGTAATCGATGAAGAAGATATAAAAATAAATGGTGAAATCGATAAAATCAGTGATGATTTAGATAATTTACTTAATAGCTTAGACTAAGGGGGTATTCAAGATGAAAAAACTATTTGTAGGTGCAATTATTGTTGGCTTGGTAGCAAGTGCATATTTTGTATTTAAGAATAAGAAGAAAGAAAATGTTTCTTCACAGCCGCAAAGAGATTATTCAAAGCCTAGTCCAGAGGCTGAGAAACCTATAGTTCCTGATGACTCGGGCGGAATAAAAGAAATGTATGAGGCAAAGGAAAGTAGTGCACAGTCTGTTTATGAAAGACATACTGAGGCTGCTAGTGTTATGGCTGATGCATTTAAAAATATTATGGAAAGTGTTGATCCTATTGGAAATGATGATGCGTCAGTTGATGCTGTTATTGACACTAAGGATGTTGAAACAATCCAGGAATTAGATTCGTTATCTGACGAACTTGATGAATTATTGAAGTAGGAGGTTGTCTAGATAATGAATGAACTAGAAATAAAAAGACATACGTTTGATGTGGCTAAAAAACGTCTTAAAGAATTCTCTGAAAAAAATGAGTCGAAATTAGTTATTAAAAGTGTTGAAACTAGTGGTGGCTTATTTGGGCTTGGAGATCACAAAGTTACAGGATATGAATTAAATAGTCGATTGGAATCCATCCAGGGCCACCTGATTGTTTTGAACACAACTAATAATAAAACTATCAAGGAGTTTAGAGAAGTATATAATGCTTTAGATGCTTTGGACAAGGATTACATTACAAGCATTGTTGCTAATGTTAAGGCAATTGAAAAGACAAGTAATGATGTTAGAGAACAACAAAAAACTCTAAAGCAGCATAATGAAAAACTTGCCACCCAGCAGAATAAACTGGATACTCATCAAACTGAAATCGATAAAAATGTTGAAAACATGAAGAAAATCGTTACAACATTAAAGAATTTCAAAGAAAAACTGGATGGGTTTCAACATCTTTCTGATATCGATAAAATATGGTCTGACTGCAAAACTATGAGAAATGACATACAAGTTGTTTCTGATAGCATTGTAGCTTTAGCAAAGAAATCCAAGAATGATATTGAAACTGCTAAAACTAATATTGTGGACTTGTTTAAGTTGGCAGACGATTGTAATAAACAACTTCAAATATATCAAACCACTGTAGATAGCCTTAAGTTAGAAAATAAAAAACAAGATGAAAAAATCAATGGACTTTCAGAGGGGTTAACAGAAACGAATGATTTTAGTCAGGCGAATAGAAACTTAATTGAAGAATTGCAATTTTTTAGAAATAGCATTGATACGATAGAACATGTTTCAGATATTGATTTTATGTGGGTACAAGGAAATATGTTGAAAGAAAACCTTGAAGATGCTAATAGTAGTATTTTAAGTCTAAAAGACAAAACATCCGAAATGGATAAAGATATAACTGATAAGTCTAAAGAAACATCTGAGAAGATAGCTGTTTTAGAAACAAAGTTAAAGTATGCTTATTACGTTGCAGGAGGAGCCTTGGGACTTGCTGTTATTGAGTTGATACTCGCTTTGACTGGGGTGATTTAATGGGAAAGTATGTAAAAGTACTGAATAATATTTCATCAACATTGGACGCTATGACATTTTCAGGTGGGGAAATCACTCGTCTTGCAAATGGAATTACAGATGAAAACAATGGTGAAAAATCAACAATTGCCTTGTTAAAACAAATCAATATAATAGTAGATTCTGAAGAGTATACAAAAGAAATAAAACAGGTCGCAGCAGCTCTAAGAAATAGCATTATTGACTATTATGGTTATAAGAAACTTATTGAGATTTGCAATAAAGAAAAACAAAATAGAGAACCAGAAGATAAACGCTCACTACAAGATTTGCTTGCTGAATTGAATGCACTTATTGGTCTCGAAAGTGTTAAGGAAAAAGTTAACGACTTAATTGCATATCAAAAAGTTCAAAAGCTACGTAGAGAAAATAATTTACATTCTTCAAAGAACACTTTGCATTTAGCATTTACCGGAAACCCAGGTACAGGAAAAACTACTGTTGCTAGAATTGTTGGAAGAATATATAAAGAAATCGGTTTGTTATCAAATGGTCATTTTGTGGAAGTTTCGAGAACAGACTTAATCGCAGGATATCAAGGACAAACAGCACTAAAGGTCAAATCTGTTATTGAAAAAGCAAAAGGTGGTGTTTTGTTTATTGATGAGGCATATAGTATTACTGAAAATGAGAATTCCGATTCTTACGGAAAAGAATGTCTTACAGAACTGACGAAAGCTTTGGAAGATTATAGAGATGACTTGGTTGTAATTGTTGCTGGTTATACCGAGCCAATGAATCAGTTTTTTGAATCGAATCCTGGACTGAAATCTAGATTTAATACGTTTATCGAATTTGAAGATTATTCATCAGAAGAACTATATGACATTTTATTGAGTATTTGCAAAGCAAACGACTATAAGATTGCTGAGCCTGCAGAACAGATTATCAGAGAATACCTAACAACGATTGTTACAGAGAAAAGTGATAATTTTGCAAATGGCCGTATGGTAAGAAATCTGTATGATGATCTAGTAATGAAGCATGCAAGAAGAGTGGTTCAATTAGAAAATCCTCAATTTGCGGACTTATCAACTGTTATTGCAGAAGATTTCTCAGTGAATAATAAATGCTGATATGTTCCCACGAACAGAAAATACATTCGATATGTTTGCACGGAGTGTTGATATTTAAAATGTCACTATGTTAGCAATGTCATACACTCGTGCCACGTAGAATGTGTAAGTTTATTAGTGAAACGTAGCTAATCCTCAAATGTACCACGCAACACCTATACATCAAATACTTTCGTTCCAAATTATCATATTAAATCTAACCAAGTTCATTTCTTTCCATAATATAGGCAAGACCTATCAGCACATGCGGAGTGTGTTGTATTCATGTCAAGAGTTGAACTAACTAAGTAAACATTAAAACAAAGGCTTATTCAGTACTATCGTTAAAAAGGTATCGGTAGTGTGAAATAAGCCTTATTTTTGCGATAATATGAGATTAAGTGAAAACATATCCACAGATAAGAGTAGATACTAGAGAATTTATAAAGGGAAAATGCCCCCATTTACATTCACCTATAATTCGAAGGATACTTAGAAATAAAAAATACATGGGTAATGCACGATTGTAAAAGACAATCACAATTGACTTCATTGAGAAAATACATCTAGAATATTAAGGTGAACGAGAACAAGTTCATAGTTTGTTCTAATGCAAAGATAGAGATTGAAGTGACAAGATTAATAATAGTATTGACTTAAGATAGGACTGTGGCTGGCTCTATCTTTATTTTAATTTACGAAATATTAGGAATATTGTATAATAAAATAAATTAAGTTGATTAAGGGTGAAATATATAATTGAAGTTGTGAGGTGAGTGTGTGATAGAAATTAGACCTAGTTTTAAAGATATAGAATCAATTGAAGAATTTAATAAATACTATTGGTATCGAGAAGAACTTTCACAAATATGTAAGTCTCTTGGATTAGAGTATAGATGTACGAAGAAAGAATTAAACTATATTATTGAACAATATTTCAAGGGAAATAGAATAGAAAAGTCTACAAGGAAAGTAAACAAAAAACATGCCGAAGTAATATCTTTAAATACACCATTGCTAGAATGTGGTTTTTCTTTTAACCAAAAATTTAGAGATTATTTTTCAGCTGTGACAGGAGTTAGCCCGTTTAAATTTAATGCTAATATGGCAACGGCTTGGAGAAAAGTAAAAAGGGATAATGATATAAATTTTACAATTCAAGATATGATAAAAATATATTATGGAGAGTCAGATTACGCCAAGTATGATAATTCAGCTTGTCAGTGGAATCAATTTCTAAAAGACTTTTGCGCAGATGAACACAGTAATAATTATTCTAACAAGTTAAAAGTTGCAGCTATCCTTTGGAAAGAAGTTAGAGACTCGAAGAGTGAAAAAAATTATTCAAAACAACTACTTAATGAATATAAATATAAAGTAGAAGAGTATCGTAAATAAACATCTGTCTGATACTTTTAACGATAGTATCTACATGTTTTATATGATTAATTTATTCATGGAATCTTGTTATAGTAGGGAGAAGAAAGGGGGAAATGATGATGAAAATTTTAGCATTCAATCCTATTTCGTTAAGGAAAAGAATGATTGAATTTCTATTTGATTATCTTTTAATTTTAACTTATTTAGTTCTTCTGTTTCTATGTGCAATATCTTATTACTACATTTTTTTTAATGGTATTCCAAGGCAAACAGAAATTTAAGCACAGAGCCTTACATTTTTTATCACTGTTCTACCAATCATGCTTTATTTCACATTTTTGGATTATGAAAAAAATGGGAGTTTTGGGAAGTCTAAAGCTGGACTTCAACTGATCTACCAGAAAAAAACAGTGAAGGCTAGTTTAATTAGAAACACTATCAAATTTTTACCATGGCAATTAGGTCATATGGATACCATTCATGGTGTCTATAGTAATTTTGATTTGTTATCTATCATCTTATCGTTTTTAGCCACTCTATTCGCAGTTTTGTTAATGGCGATGACGATTTTTAGGAAAGATAAAAGGCATCTGGGGGACCTGTTAGCACGAACACAGGTACAACCAATAGGTGACTAGGATTAAGTTTGTTAAACTTCTTCTTATGAATTTTACCAAATATAGTGGATTAATGAAAAGTTATATACTGGAGAGAACCATTTTGGTTCTCTCTTTTAATATTCAAAGCTATATATTTGTTAAACAGTTATTAAGAAATAGTCACTAAAGTTTAGAAATTAATAATTTCTACGTATATGTAGATAAGATATATAATTTTTTAAAAATAGTAAATATATATGATAATATTATCCAAAAGATTAAAAATGCTCTACATTAATTTTGATGACAATATATTATAGGTAACTTTTAACAAGTTAATAATGAAGTGTTATTATACCTTATAAAAAGTTTAGCATAATTATTT
>ERZ772987.40-NODE-40-length-24923-cov-7.53004_pt1 | contig 24923 bp, 25 predicted proteins | sample MGYA00511129_ERZ772987 | MGnify/ENA primary metagenome ERZ772987 (study PRJEB29015, sample SAMEA2738058) | human oral metagenome | biome: human oral; feature: human-associated habitat; material: saliva | place: China | collected 2222 ...
ATGTGGTGCAGGCCGTGGCGGGGGAGGGTTTCACCCTCGAGCAGCGCCGCGCGCTGGCCGCCGAGGCGTTTGCCCACACGGCGACCTACGATCTGGCGATCGCCGGCTGGCTGGCTGACGAGCTTGAGTTGGAGGATGTGCGCGAGACCCTCGATGAGGCCGCTGAGACCCACCTGGATGCGTCCGACGCGGCGTTCCTGACCTCGCTGGGCTACGAGGCCGGCGAGGACTGCGTGGTGGAGGCCCCCGAGGAGGAGGGGCAGGCCTCGGGCATGCCCGTGTTCGTCGCCGACGCCTTTGAGCGCGTGGAGTCGCTGCGCTACGGCGAGAATCCGCACCAGGGTGCGGCCGTGTACCGGGAGATCGACGAGTCCTTCGAGGACGAGGAGGTCGACGACGAGGCCTTGGCACCGGGCATCGCGAACGCTCGCCAGCTGCACGGCAAGGCCATGAGCTACAACAACTACACGGACGGCGATGCGGCCCTGCGCGCCGCCTACGATCACGAGCGCCCCTGTGTGGCGATCATCAAGCACGCGAACCCCTGCGGCATTGCGGTGGCGGACGATGTGGCCGAGGCTCACCGCCTCGCGCACGCCTGCGACCCCGTGTCCGCGTTTGGCGGCGTGATCGCCGTGAATCGCCCGGTGAGCGTGGAGCTGGCTCGCCAGATCGTCCCGATCTTCACCGAGGTCGTGCTGGCCCCCGATTACGAGGAGGGCGCGCTCGAGGTGCTGAGCGCGAAGAAGAACCTGCGCGTCCTGCAGGTTGAGCCCCCGGCTCGCGGCTCGTACGAGTTCAAGCAGATCAGCGGCGGCCTGCTGGTCCAGGAGCGCGACGACATCGACGCGCCCGGAGACTCGCCGGAGAACTGGACGCTCGCGGCCGGCGCTCCCGCGGACGAGGCGACGCTGGCGGACCTGGAGTTCGCGTGGCGCACGGTGCGTGCGGTGCGCTCGAACGCGATTCTGCTGGTCAAGGATGGCGCCTCGGTGGGCGTGGGCATGGGCCAGGTGAACCGCGTGGACTCGTGCAAGCTGGCGGTCGAGCGGGCGAACACGCTGGGCTCGCGCTCGACGGGGGACGCGGCGGCCTCCAACGTCGACAGCGCGGGCGGCGCTCGTACGTCCGAGGTCGTGGCCGAGGCACCGGAGCAGCGTTCCATTGACGCGGTCGCCGCGTCGGATGCGTTCTTCCCCTTTGCTGATGGCCTGCAGGTGCTCATCGATGCGGGCGTGAAAGCCGTCGTCCAGCCCGGCGGTTCCGTGCGTGACCAGGAGTCGATTGATGCGGCGAACGCTGCGGGCATCACGATGTACCTGACGGGCACGCGCCACTTCGCGCACTGATCATTCCCGTTCATGGGCTCCAGGGGGCGGGCGCCGATGTGGCGCCCGCCCCCTGTGATGTGCCCGCGTGTGCTTGACAGGGGAGAGATGCCGGTGTCTAATTCAATTATTGAATAAAAGGCCGTTGGCCCCGTCGAAAGGCACCGCATGTCCACGCTGACCGTCGCCCCCGCCGCAGTTGCCCGCGAAAACCGAGTCCTCGCCGACCGTTTCGGTGGCACACTCGTCCGCGAGATCGCCCTGATCGCGGCCGGTACGATCGCCATGATCGTCCTGGCCCGCATCTCCGTGCCGCTGCCCTTCACGCCCGTGCCCGTCTCGCTGGGCACCCTCGGCGCCCTCTCGGTGGGCACGACCCTGGGAGCCCGCCGAGGCCTCGTCTCCGTCGCCGCCTACGCCCTCCTGGGCATCGCCGGCGCCCCCGTCTTCACGGGCTCGAACGTCGGCTGGGCCTTCGCCTCCTTCGGCTACATCCTCGGCTACTTCCTGGTCGCCGCCATCGCCGGCCTGGCCGCGCAGCGCGGCGCCGACCGCCGCGTCCTCACGATGGCGCCCGCAGCCCTGGCCTCCCTGTTCTCCGTGTACGTCGCGGGCCTGGCGTGGATGATCCCCTTCGCCCACATGACCCTTGAGCAGGGCCTGATGAAGGGCTTCGTTCCCTTCATCATCGGCGACCTCGTCAAGGCCGCCGTGGCCACAGGCGCGTTCCCGGTGCTGCGCTCCTTCTTCCGCTGATACCGCGCCTTCGGGCGTGACTCGAGTCGGCCTCGTCCCCACCGGGGGCGGGGCCGCCGTCATGCTCGCCGCACAGGGGCGGTGACATGCGCTATGGTGCGCGACGAGCGGGGCGGGCGCGGGTACCATGGGGAGGGTGAACGCTACTGACATGCACCCCGTCCTCGTCGTCGACTTCGGCGCGCAGTATGCCCAGCTGATCGCGCGCCGCGTGCGTGAGGCTTCCGTCTACTCTGAGATCGTCCCCCACACCATGAGCGTGGCGGACATGCTCGCCAAGGAGCCTGCCGCCATCATCCTGTCCGGCGGCCCCTCGTCCGTGTACGAGGAGGGTGCGCCCTCCGTTGACCCCGCGATTTTCGAGGCCGGGGTGCCCGTCCTGGGTATCTGCTACGGCTTCCAGACCATGGCCCACGCCCTCGGTGGCACCGTCGGTCGCACGGGCACCCGCGAGTACGGGCACACCGAGGCCACGGTTTCTGCGGGTTCTTGCCTGTTTGACGGCACCCCCGAGGACCAGATCGTGTGGATGAGCCACGGCGATGCCGTCCAGGGCGCGCCCGAGGGCTTCACCGTCACTGCCTCCACCGCCGAGACCCCCGTTGCGGCCTTCGAGTCGCGCGAGCGTCGCCTCTACGGCCTGCAGTGGCACCCCGAGGTGGGCCACTCCCAGTTCGGCCAGGACGCCCTGAAGAACTTCCTGTACAAGGGTGCTGGCCTGGAGCCCACGTGGACCGCCGGCTCCATCGTGGACGAGCAGGTTGAGAAGATCCGCGAGCAGGTTGGCGACGCGCAGGTCATCTGCGCCCTGTCCGGCGGCGTGGACTCCTCCGTGGCTGCGGCCCTCGTGCACAAGGCCGTCGGCGATCAGCTGACGTGCTTCTTCATCGATCACGGCCTGCTGCGTGCGGGCGAGCGTGAGCAGGTCGAGAACGACTATGCGCGCGGCATGGGCATCCGCGTCATCACGTGCGACGAGTCCGAGCGCTTCCTGTCCGCCCTGGCCGGCGTCACCGAGCCCGAGGCGAAGCGTAAGATCATCGGCCGTGAGTTCATCCGTTCCTTCGAGGCCGCCCAGAAGCAGGTCATCGAAGAGGTCGGTGCCGCCGGCGGCGAGGTGAAGTTCCTCGTCCAGGGCACCCTGTACCCCGACGTCGTTGAGTCCGGCGGCGGCGAGGGCGCGGCCAACATCAAGAGCCACCACAACGTGGGTGGCCTGCCCGAGGACATGACCTTCGAGCTGGTCGAGCCCCTGCGCACCCTTTTCAAGGACGAGGTGCGCGCGGTCGGCCGCGAGCTGGGCCTGCCCGACTACCTGGTGAACCGTCAGCCTTTCCCGGGCCCCGGCCTGGGCATCCGCATCATTGGCGAGGTCACGCGCGAGCGCCTGGACATCCTGCGCGCCGCCGATCTGATCGCCCGCGAGGAGCTCACGGCGGCCGGCCTGGATCAGGAGATCTGGCAGTGCCCGGTGGTTCTGCTCGCCGACGTTCGTTCCGTGGGGGTCCAGGGGGATGGCCGTACCTACGGTCACCCGATCGTGCTGCGCCCCGTGTCCTCCGAGGATGCGATGACTGCCGACTGGACGCGCCTGCCCTACGACGTCCTGGCCCGCATCTCGACCCGCATCACCAACTCGGTGCCCGAGGTCAACCGCGTCGTCCTCGACGTGACCTCCAAGCCCCCGGCCACCATCGAGTGGGAGTGACGCTCATCTAGAGCTGAGCGCGCAGACTGATGCCCCGGCCTCGTCCCTGATTCGTGGGACGAGGCCGGTGTCTGTTGAGGTTCGCAAACGGAGGGGGTGGGGGAGCGTGATGGTAAGGTATTTGGTAACTGAGTAACCCCAGTGTTAGTGCAGTTCTGCGCTTACGAGGTGGCGGGGCGTTCTGTAACGCACTGTCAGAGAGTTATGGAAAGGCTTGGCCGTGGAAAAGCAGTCTTCGGTTGATGAACAGGAAGAGTCGGTGCTTGCGAAGAAAGGGCAAGAAGCGCTTGACAAGCTGTATTCGTCCGCATTGAATGGGATTCCCATGGTGAGCGGCTCGGTCGATGACCTGGTCGAAGACTACCTGTCGAAGTATGAGACTGTTGAGGAGGCTGCGGTTGCACTCGTGCGTGCGCAGGTTGTCAAGTGCGGAACCTCTGGTTTTATCACAGGTTTCGGGGGCCTAATCGCCCTTCCTGTGGCGATTCCGGCGAACCTGAGCAGCGTTTTCTACGTGCAGATGCGTATGATTGCAGCGATCGCCGCGATGGGTGGCTACGATGTCAGGTCGGATCAGGTCAAGACTCAGATATATGTCTGTCTGACGGGCACGTCCGTCGCCGATCTTCTGAAGGAAGCGGGGATTAGAACTGGTGAGCAGGCTGCGCGGTCGGCGATTAAAAAGATCCCGGGTGCCGTTCTAACAAAGATTAATCAGCGGATCGGTTTCCGTTTTATCACCAAGTTTGGCGAAAAGGGAGTCATCAACTTGGGTAAGTGTGTGCCCCTCGTCGGAGCTGTCATTGGTGGTGGAATGGACGTGGCGTCGACGAGAATAGTCGGCAAAAGGGCGATCGCAGAGTTTATCGCCTGATTCTTCAGGGCAGTTTTCCCTCTGTTGATCTTCTATTTGCCCTCATCCCAGTCTCCCGGGAGCTGCGCGACTCCATTCGTATCCATGCTGGGGCGATAGGCGTAGCGCTGGAGTCCGTCAAACGTGGGAGTCTCAGGGCGCATGTCGAAGGGGAGGCCGCCTACCTCAATCGACTTGGCGAGGAAGATGTTGATTGCGTCCGACAGGCTAATTCCCCAGCGTGCGTAGACAGCTGTAGCATCGGCCTTGATCTGTGCGGTCGTGCGGGTCTTCACCTCGGCGGTGCGGGTCATCGTCGGCATTGTCGTTCCTTTCGCTACTCACATTATAGTCCCAGACTGGTGCCGAAGTGGGGCCAATAAGGGGTGGTATTGGTTAGTGATAGGCGTTGTTCCCCTTGATCTGAGGCCAGATTCTGGCCATAATTATGGCTAGGAGTGAAAGGGTAGTATGTCGACTCTGACTATGGGGCTCGCCGAGGCCAAGAACAACTTTTCGCGGGTGACGGCAGAGGTGAACAGGACGGGGAAGCCTGTCACGATCCTCAAGAACAACAGGCCTTGGGTGGTTATTCAGCCTGCGCAGCAGTCTGAGAGCGCCGTCGATGTCGCTGTTGACTTCATGGATGCCTACGCGGACGTGTTTGAAGAGCTTGCGAAGTGACCGCTTTCGCGTTTTCTCGGGACGAGGTTCACGTTAGCTGTGTCCCTGATTCATGGGAGGAGGCCGGAACTCGTTTGTTTCTGAGGTGATCATGACGCCTCGCGTCGAGTAGGGTTCGTCGTAGAGAACCAGTAGTTGTTGATCAAGGAGGATGACACGTGGATCTGCTCGAATACATGCGCTCGCAGGACACTATCACGCAGGCCGAATGGGAACGCACCTTTGAGGACGAGGCCAGGGAGATCCTCGTCCTGCTCGCCGGCGGTGGCGGGGTCGGCAAGAGGAGCGGATTCTGGGACGTCTCGCACTACTTCATTGCGTATGTGGACTGCCAGACCGGCGCGCTGCACACGGGTGACGGCCGGATCGTCTATCCCGTCAGCGACGAGGAACACGATGCCGGAGGAATCCTCGATCGCTTCCGTCGGGAGGGGGTGTACCGCCTCAAAGCGCGCAAGAAGATTCCGCACGAGGTCCCCGAGGGCGTGACCGCCTCCTCGCAGAACCAATTCCTGATCGTTGAGGTCCTGGAAGAAGATGCCCCGTCCCCCGCCTTGGAAGAGGTGCTGGCCGAATATCTCAGGCCGGTCGTGGTGGTCGACGAGGTACTCGGTGAACTCACCCTCGACAAGGACCTCGACATGTTCGAAGGGGAGGTCCTGTGGCGCGGCGAGCAAATCTGCGTGTCGCTCGAGGTTGACGCGGCGAACGAGGACACCTGGGCCGATGCCAGGCGGGCGATGAAGACGATGCTGGCGGACCAGGAGCGGTGGGACCGTGACATGCGGGCGTTCGCTGCGCGTGAGCTGACCGAACTCGCGTGCGAATGGCGCGAGTCCGCCGACGAGGAGGTCCCCGAGATTACCGAAGAGAGCTTTGCTCAGCGGATCGAGCTGCGCACCATCGCGATGGACGTCGACGGTTCATTCTCCGCCTACTTCGACGACGACGACATGTTCTTCGGGCACTGCGTCACGGCCTACGGAACCCTGACGGACGGGGTGGCCGCGGCGAATATGGAGGGGTGAGTACTGGCTGCTGGAGGTGAGGTGATGATTTGTGGGCGTGTATGCACCGAACCTTCTCTGGTCGGCGCCGACGCATCAGTTCCCGTGTTTGTAAGTCTCGGCCTTGTTCTCGTTTCGTTGGACCGGGCCGAGGCTGTTCTCTGATGAGGAGAGTAGGTCCGAGTCAAAGCAGACGTATATACACCAATCGTGATAATGTGATGTGTAAACGTCTGCAAAGGGATGGTCTCCGTGAGGGTGGATGAGCTCGTCGACTTCGTCGCGCTCGTGGGTGGTGTTGCTTCTTCTTCTCAGCTGAAATCTGCAGGATTCTCGGCTGGACTCATTGCGCATGCTAGTGAGGGCGGTCGCATTGAGCGGCTCACGCGAGGAGTTTACTGCACTCCAGATGTCTTTGACGATGACTTTCTTGTGATTAGTGCTCGGTGGAAAAAGAGTATTTTCTCCCATGCCAGCGCCCTGTATCTCAATGGACTGTCGGATCGTCTGCCTGTCGCACAGTCCGTGACAGTGCCGCGGGGATATAACTCTGTGAAGATGGCTCAGGAATTTCCGGGTATTCAGGTTCATTGGGTGCGGCCTGACCTATATGAACTTGGCGTAACATGCCTTGTAACGCCTTCCGGTAACACAGTGAGGAGTTATGGTGCTGAGCGCGCAATCGCCGACCTGATTCGAGAAAGGAAGGCTGGAACTGTCGATGCTCAGCTTATGCAAGATGCTATCGGAGGGTACTTTCGGAGGGGCGAGAAGGACCTGCAAGGGTTGACTGATATGTGCTCAGCTCTTGGAGTACGCCGTGAGTTGCAGGTGTATCTGGAGGTGTTGTAATCGTGGCGATTCGTAACGATGCGAGTCTGCGTGGAAAGATTCGAGCAATTGCGAAGAGAGAGGGGCTGCGCCCTCAAGAAGTCCTGCAGATGTTTCTATTTGAACATTTGCTGCTTCGTCTCGAGAAAACGTCGTATGTTGATAAGTTCATTCTCAAAGGTGGCCTGCTAATTTCTTCGATGATTGGTGTCTCTCTTCGCACGACGATGGATATGGATACAACTGTTGTTGGTATGCCTCTTGATCGCGACTCTATTGAGCAAACGATGGAGCAGATCTGCTCTGTTGATGTCGGTGACGGAATGGAATACATCTTCGAGCGGGTCGAGTCAATCAGAACAGATGACGAATATCCAAATTGGCGTGCTCATATTATGGGCTCTTCATAGTTGAGTGTGAGGAGGAGGCCAGTCTCGTGAGAGGCCTCGGCCGCGGGTGGTTACACCCGGCGTGCATCCCGCGCAGGTAGAGGACCAGGCCGATCGCGCCCGCCCCGATGAGGGCCGCGCCGAAGGCGGCGTTTGCGGACAAGTCGATCGCGGGGATGCCCATGAGCATGCCGCAGAAATAGGGGATCAGCCAGATCGGCCACACGGCCACGCTGAAGCGGTCGAAACGAGCCGTGGCCTTGTGGTTCTTGCGCACGTGAGCTGACCTAACTCGCGTGCGAATGGCGCGAGTCTGCCGACGAGGAGGTCCCCGAGATTACCGAAGAGAGCTTTGCTCAGCGGATCGAGCTGCGCACCATCGCGATGGACGCCGACGGCTCGTTCTCAGCCTACTTCGACGATGACGGCGTGTTCTTCGGGCACTGTGTCACCGCGCACGGAACTCTGGCGGACGGGGTGACCGCGGCGAACATGGAGGGATGAGCGCCGCGGGCCCGCGCAGGAGTGGCGCCTGCTCGGTGCGGCTGCGCGCATGGCTCAGCCCCGGCCTCGTCCCTGATTCCTTGGACGAGGCCGGGGCTGGTCTGCGTTATCTCGCGGACTTCTCGCCCGTCTCGCCCGTCTCGTCGGTGGCGGCGTGGGCCTTGTTGTCGGCCTTTGCGAGGAGTGTGTTCAGTTTGACGGCGGCGACGATGTCGACGAGGGGGATGGCGAGCATGACCGTGTAAGAAAACGCGGTGTCAGCGGAGATGAGTTGTAGCGTGCGTGCGCGCTGGGCGGCGGTGAAGCCGTAGATGGAGCTCACGAGCGTGGCGCAGTAGGCCCTCGCGATCAAGGGGAAGAGAAGCAAGAGGGCGAGGGAGCCAGGTTCGATGGGGGCCAAAGCGTACTGCAGGCATAGGATCACGAACCAGGTTGTGAGGAGCGACAGGGGGAGGAATATGAGCTTGAGGGCCACGCAGCAGTGGGAGTGGGCGACTGGGGACATGCGGTCGTGAAACCATACGGCGCTCAGGAGGATCAGTGCGCTGCCCGCTCCCGTTGCGCCGAGCCATGTCGTTGTGGAGAGTATCTCGTGCTCGAAGCCGCCAAACATGACGACGGGTGAGCCGACGTAAGCGGTCATGATGAAGGGGAGAGCGGCGGCGAGGCACAGGGATGTGGCCCTGCGCGTATCGGTCGCCGGCGGGGCGTTGTCGTGTGCGCGGGTGTCGTGCTCCGCCTGGGACGAGGCTGGGGCTTGCTCGTCTGCGGACGCGAGGCGAGCGTGGGGCTCCAGCTCAGCCTCGCCGTCGGCCTGGCGCTGTGCGGCTTCCGCGCGCCGGAGCTGTCGGTAGAGCTTGATGGCTGATAGGACGTCGGCGACGGGCAGGACGTGCGCGATGACGTGGGATCGCACGGTTCGGGCAGTCAGGAGTTCTCGCGCGCGAGCGCGACGCGTCGCTGCGATCCCGTAGAGGGAGCTTGCCACCATCGTGATGTATAGAGAGGCAAGGGAAGAAAGATAGGCACCCCAAGCCCAGGTGAGGCGTTCAGGGTGCGTGAGTGTGTTTCCGAGGATAAATGTGAGCAGTGGGAGCGAGGTGGCAAAAAAGGGAATGAGGCAGAGCTTGATGGTTAGGCCCCAGAACGCGAGCATGCTGGGGTCGTCCTCGCAGTGAAGCCAACGAATAGATGCGACAGTCGCGCCGATGGCGGCAGCGAGCAGTGCGATCCACAGGGGCCAGGAAAGCTGGTTGGCGTCGGCTCCGAACATGAGGTACATGACGGTGTTGAAGTAAGTCGCGATGATAAAAAGAGCGGGTGCGCCGATACGTGCAGCTGTGGACATGAACAACCTCCTCGCTGTTTCAAATACTGTACCATTCCCTTCTGTGTCAGCGTGCCGCGCGAGGCTGAGGCGAGCGCTCGCGGGCGGGGTTATGGCTCGGCAACGAGCCGCGTCTTGTGGTCGATAACCGCCTCTGCGAAGGTCGCGAGGGGAGTTACACCCGGCGTGTGTCTCCGCGCAGGTAGAGGACCAGGCCGATCGCGCCCGCCCCGATGAGGGCCGCGCCGAAGGCGGCGTTTGCGGACAAGTCGATCGCGGGGATGCCCATGAGCATGCCGCAGAAATAGGGGATCAGCCAGATCGTCCACACGGCGACGCTGAAGCGGTGGAAGCGAGCCATGGCCGCGTGATTCTTACGTGCGAGGACGGCAGTGGCCCACACGGCGTGCACGACCATGAGGATGATCGCGAGGAGGCCGGTCACCGCGTGAGCGGGGCTGGCTGATTCTCCCTGCGCGATCACCGACATGACCGCCGTGCCCGCATTGTCGCACGCCAGGCCCAGGTAGAAGAAGACGAGGTGGCTCGCCGTGAGCGTGCCGGAGCGTCGCTCCACGAACACGCCGATCGTGTAGAACACCAGCGCGAGCGTGATCGCCGCCGACGCGATTCCAATCATGAGAGCACCGTCCTGTTCAATCCTGGCGAAGCTCCCGGTGAGATTCGCCCTCACTATCGATGCTAGGGACGTGGCTGTGAACAACAAGATCCGCTTGTTCACGGCTCGTGGGATCTCGTGTCAGTGCGCGCTCAAGCGGGGGAGTAGAGCCCTCGCTTGAGGAAAGCCAGCAGGATGGTGCAGTCCTTGTCGCCCCGCTCGAGGGACGTCAGCAGGGAGCGCATGGTGAACTCGGCGATCGACGAGGCCGTGGTTCCCTCGGGTAGAAGCGTCCAGTTGACGGTCGTGTCGGCGCGCAGGACCCCCTCGAGCTCGACTTGTCCGTGTGAGAGGAGGGCGATCATTCGCGAGCGTGCCGCGAGTAAATCGGCCTTGGGGAGGTCTTCCAGGTCGCGCAGCCATTCGCTCCTAAAGCTCTGTAGAGCCGACGATGCCGAGTCCCACAGCCGTTCGCAGTAGTCCACGTAGGATTCTCCGGCCTCCACGCGGCACAGGTTACGCACGAAGGAAACCTCGAAGTAGCGCTGCGCGGCGGCGACCATGATGTCGCTCTTCGACGGGAAGATCTTGTACAGGTAGCCCACCGACGTGCCGGTCTCGCGGGCGACGCCGCGGGCGGAAATCGCGGCCAGCCCGCCCCGCTGGCCGATGGCGAATGCTGCCTGGATGATGCGCTCGCGCCGCGCCGAGGCCTCGTCGCCCGCCCCGGTTTCGTGCGGGTGTGAAGAGGCGCGCGGGTGGGAGCTGCCGCGCGATGCGGGGGACGCTGGCTGCGGTGCCATCGCGGCTGGTCCGCTGTTCGGTGAGCTCATCATGTCGCCCTTCTCTCTTGGTGCAGGGGATGTGACAACTCTATACTGAACACTGTTCAATACAGAGAGTTACGCGCAGGAAGGTAACGGATCCGCGTGCCCAAACAAGTGATCGACCCGGAGAAGCTGGTCAGCCAGGCCTACGCCATCGCCTCGCGCGACGGCATCTCCGCGCTCTCCGTGCGCAAGGTCGCCAGCGCATGCGGCATCGCGGTCGGCTCGGTCTACGGATACTTCCCGACCAAGGCAGACTTGACGGCCGCCGTGCTCACCCGCTTCTTCGACGAGAACCTCTCCGACGAGCTGTGCACCGTGCGCCCCGGCGAGCGCTTCGCCTCCTACGTGCGGCGATTTCGCGAGGCCCTGTGCGCCGCGCGCTCCGGCATGAGCGTCGACTGGTTCGCTGAGATGCGCCGCCTGCCCAGCAGCGAACAGGAAGCCCTCGAGGAGGTGCGTGCCCCCATGCTCACCCACATTGAGCGCGGGCTCGCGCGTGTGCTCGACGCGGACGAGGCCGTGGTTCGTTCCCGGCTCGTCGGCCCCATGAGTGCCGAGGCCCTGTGTCGCTACGTGCTGCGCGCCGTCTTCGCTTCCCTCATGGCGGGCGATGAATGTGAGACGCTGTTCGCCCTCCTTGACACCTCCCTGTACGACGACACCGCAGAAGAAAAGGACACAAAGAAATGAGTCGATTCCGCATCAAAAAGCAGTCCCTGATCGCCGTCGCCGGCATCGTCTGGCTGCTTGCCGGCCTGAACGTCGCGATCCTTGGCGTGCGCGCGGCCATCGACATGCGCGGAGTCGCGGCGATTGTTTTCCTGGCGCTCGCGGGCGGCGCCATCGCCATCTTCTGCGCGTTCCATCCGATGTTTTCCAAGCTCGTCCAGAAGAACAGCCAGCGCATCGCCGACCTGGAGGGGGAGCGCCACCACGTCGTCCGATTCTTCGATCGCAAGAGCTACATGATGATGGCAATCATGATGTCCTTCGGCATCGGAATGCGCGCCGCGGGCATCTTCCCCGACTGGTTTATCGCCTTCTTCTACACCGGCCTGGGTGTGGCTCTCGCGCTCGCCGGCGCCAGCTACATCGCGCGGGGTGTGCGGGGACGCGCCTGGGCGTTTCACGGGACCAACTGAGCGTTTCACGCTCTCCCAGCCACGGCCTCGTCAATGGACGAGGCCGTCGTGCTCCCCAGTGCTGCTGCTTCGTGTGTTGGCTGCAGTGCTAGTGTGAGCCTGTTTGAGTGACCTGCACACCATGGATAACGCATGAATTTTTACACCCTCGACTATATCGTCTCGCACCAGAGCCTGGACTCGACGCGGCGTCTAGCTGCGATCATCGTCTTGCTCGTTGTGGCTTTCGCTTTTAGTGCCCTGTATCTACATAACCGGGTGAAAACACGCTGGCGCGACGCGGGCATTGGGCTCCTCGTGTTCTCGCTCGTCCTGCTGGGAATCCAGACCGAGCAATACTTCAAGGTCAGCGATCAGCAGTCGCAGGCGCAGCTGCTCGTGGGCTTCATGGAAGGTGTCGCCATCGATCACGGTGTTCAGGTGCGTGATGTCATGGTGAATAAGACGTCCCTGCAGGACGGGATGATCGTGCGCTTTAACGAGGAGGACTACACCGTCCATCTCAATAATGACAACAATTCTTTCAGTCTTGAGCGCACGCACATCATCGACCATGGCATCTATGTGAACGGGGAGCGCTGACATGGACTTCTACACGCTGACGGCTATCAAGTTCGCGCTCGGTATCCTCACGATGCTGCTCCAGATCAACATCTTGGGAAAGCGTGACTTCTCGCTGAATACGCCTCTCAACCAGGTGCAGAACTACGTGCTGGGCGGCATCATCGGTGGCGTCATCTACAACTCGTCGATTTCCGTCTTGCAGTTTCTCGTCATCATCTTGATCTGGTCGCTCGTTGTTATCGCGACGAAGATCCTCATCGATACCAGCAAAACCTTTAAGAAGCTTGCGGCCTGTCAGCCCGAGCTGATCGTTCGGGATGGTGAAGTGGATATTGCGCGCTGTGCGAAGGTGGGAATGACCGCGGAGGGACTGAGTAGGAGCCTGCGTGAGCAGAAGATTGCCAGCGTGGGTGACGTCGCCGCAGCGATCATGGAAACCAACGGGTCTTTGACGATTCGCGTGCGAGGTGACGGCTCTAAGCGCTCGCTCCTGCCGCTCGTGACTGACGGTCAGCTCGTACCTGATGGTCTCCTTCTTGCAGGCAAGGATAAAGCCTGGGTCAAGGAGGAACTCAAGAAGTTGGGGTATTCCTCCGTCAAGCAGGTGTTCCTGGGTGAGCTCGTCTCCGGGCATCTCGAGGTGATCCCGTACCCGAAGGTAACGAGTGTCAAGAGCTAACTTCGAGGAGGCCTCGTCAATGGACGAGGCCTCCTGCCGTTTATCGGTCAGCTCTCCTTGAGGGTCGCGCGATTACCGCCAGTGGCGGTATAAATCTGGCGGTAATGCTGGATGATGCCGGCGTGGCCGCGAGATCACTGGTGGATGTGTCGGCGGTGTCCGACGGAAAACACTTCGATGATGAGGCGGTCGTCCTCGATGATGCACAGGGCGCGGTAGTTGCCGATGCGGTAGCGCCACTCGCCTGATCGGTTGGCTGTGAGGCCTTTGCCGTGGATACGGGGGTCCGAGCAGCCCTCGAGGTTTTTGCCGATCCATGACGTAATGAGTCGCGCGTCGAATCGGTCCATTTTCTTCAGTTGCTTGAGGGCTGTGTCGCTGTACTCGACGTGGTAGGACATTTACAGGCCCAGCTGCGCGAGTACCTGCTCGTGGGTGTAGCGAACGCCGTTGTCTGCAGCGATCGCCTCGCGCAGAGTCGCAAGGTCCTGCTGGTCCTCGATCTTCTCGAAGACGGCATCTCGAACGAAGTCGGAAATCGTTTTTCCCTCAAATTCGGCGTACTTGCGGACGATTTCGGCGTCCGTTTCGTCAAGGCGCATGGTCATAGTGGGCATGGTGACCTCCCGGTGGTGAATACAACGTATTCTAGTTCTCCCTGGTGTCAATGTGCAATGGTTGCCCTTCTGTCTGGGGAGAGGTGAATCGTATTGCGGGCCTCTGTTTGATTACCGCCAATGGCGGTATAATTGTGGCGGTAATAGGAGGTGGTCATGGCCTACGAACCGTCGTTTGAACGCACCGACGTGATTGATGCGCTGTGCATGGAGATCGCTGAGCTCGTCGGCATGCTGTCGCCTCAAGCGCCACTGTCGACCAGCCCGACACTGCGTCGGGAGCTGCGGATCCAGACGATCTACTCCTCGCTCGTCATCGAAGGCAACAAACTAGACGAACGTGCGGTGAGCGCGATTATTGATGGCAAGCGGGTTCTCGGAGACCGGCGCGACATCCTCGAAGTCGAAAACGCCCGCGCCGCCTACGATCTCATTCCTGAACTTGATCCTCATTCGTTGGCGGATCTGCTGCGCGTTCACCGCGTGATGATGGGTGGCCTCGCCCCCGACGTTGGGCGCTTTCGGTCGGGCAATGTCGGTGTGTTCAACGGGGATACCCTCATCCATGCGGGGACTCCGGCTGCCTACGTCCCCGAGGTGATGGGCGGCCTCTTCGAGTGGCTGCGTGCGACGCGTTTGCATCCGCTGCTTGCCTCGTGTGTCTTCCACTTCGAGTTCGAGTTCTGCCACCCCTTTTCTGACGGGAATGGTCGGACGGGACGTCTCTGGCACACACTACTGTTGTCGCGGTGGCGTCCGGTGCTGGCCTGGGTGCCGATCGAGTCCGCGATCAGGAGGCGGCAGGCGGACTGCTACGAGGCCTTGGCTCGCTCCGGCGCGGCCGGGTCGTGCGAGGATTTCGTGGAGTTTATGCTCGAAGCAATCAGGGAAGCCATACTTCCGTACGCGCGGCCAGAGAGTGCAGCGGACGCGGAGCGCGCCCGTGCGCTTGCTTTCCTGAGCGATAACTCGCGCTCCACTGTCGCCCAGCTCGCGCAGCATCTTGGCTGCTCGAAGAGGAGCGCCGAGCGTATGGTTGCGCGACTCAAAGAAGAAGGCTCCCTTAAGCGCCAGGGGAGTCCCAGGTCGGGCGTGTGGGTTGTCCGTGCGCCGAGACTCTAAGCTGCATCAAAAGTCCATGTGTCGGCGTTGAGACTTCGCAACTTCATAACGAGTCCAAGCCGCTAGGGAGACAAGGAGGCCGACGATGAGGTACGCCAAAACGGTGCTCTTAACGGGCGGGCAGGAGCTCCTCGTGAGGAACGCCGTCGCGTCGGACACCCGCGCGCTGCGCGAGACCACGCGGCGCACGCATGCGGAGACCGACTACCTGCTGTCATACCCGGACGAGCAAAGCGTCGACGATGAACAAGAGGCCCGCTCCCTGGAGGAAACGGAACGTAGCTGCAATGAGGTTGAGCTCGTCGCAATCATCGATGGGCGCATCGTGGGAAGTGCAGGAGTCTCAGCAGTGCGCAGTCGGCGCAAGGTCGCCCATCGGGCGCGTTTTGGGATCAGCATCCTCAAGGAGTACTGGGGGATGGGGATCGGCCGGATGCTGATGGATGCGAGCATTGACTGCGCTCGGCAGGTGGGCTACACCCAGCTTGAGCTCGAAGTGGTGGCGGACAACGAACGGGCGGTGTCCCTTTACCGGTGCGCGGGGTTCGAGGAGTTTGGGCGCAACCCCCGAGGCTACCGGTCCGCGTCTGCGGGCTACCAAGAACTCGTGTTCATGAGGCTCGAACTGTAGCCTCGAAGGGTCGCTGGGGCCTCGGGCTGGCCTGTATGCCGACCTTCAGCATTGTTTGGTAATTAAATACCGAAAAAGGTAGTACTCTGTCCTTATGACGGGGCTGCCGGATGTGGACATTTCGCTACATGGGCATTGCCTCCTGAAGAACAATGATGATCGCGTGGCGATGGACAGACGTGAAGGAGCGTTGCAATGAGTGGCGTTGAGGATGCAGTAGTGGAATCCCCTAAGAAGACAGGTCGAGTGAAGTACTTCGTTGGCGTGGGCGTTCTTGCACTCGTTGCTGTCATCGCCTGCGTCTACGTGTTTGTTGTCGCTCCCCATAACCGGGCCGTCAAGGCGTTCGAGGTGGCAGCTGCACAGGTGCAGGAGAAGAACAGTGCGCTGCAAGCCGAGATTGATGCTGCTCAGCAGGCGCTCGATAAGGGAGACAAACCCCTTGATGTTGCGACGCACGACGCGCTGACGGTTGCGGTGGCCGACGCGGGTCTTGCGCTCAGGGCGATTCCTGAAATGCCCTCGTCAACCTCCGACATTGAGGCTGCGACCGAGGCGCTAAATGAGCCGCTCGACTACTCCGCCACGTCCAAGACCCTCGCGGATGCTTCGCAGGCGTTCGACAAGAGCGTTCGCCAGCTCGGCCAGGTGACGGCTCCTTCCCAGGATTTCGTGGTGTCGCGTCTGGGGAAAGTGCCGGGGGTGTCTGACATCGAGCCTGCTACAGAGAGCAATGACCCGAACAATGGGCTGAATAAGGCGGGCAGCTACACGGCGGCAATTTTCTTCCATTATGACAATGTGCGTGATCCTGATGGCCGTTTTGTAGGCAAGTCTTCGCTCGAAAACACGACTGATGGTGGTGGGAGCGTTGAGGTTTACCGCACCCCCGAGGACGCTATGAAGAGGAATGACTACCTCTCCACGTTCGACGGTAGGGGCTTTCTTGACCCCGGCTCCCATAAAGTCGTGGGAACCGTGGTGATTCGGACCTCGCACTTCTTGACTGCCTCGCAGCAAAATGCGCTGACGGACGAGATTGAGGCCATTCTGACCGAGCTCGACTAAAGACTCGCAACTTACGGTGAACTGGCTAGAGACACTCCATCCCTAGTCAGTCTGCCCGGCCTCGTCTTCCTTGGCCTCCGTGGCCTCTGGGTTCCGCCTGCGCCAATAGGCGTAGTCACTGTAGATGTACTTGTGTTCCCACACTGGATTACTGGCTCTTCGCATTTGAGGGTGTAGGTGTTGTGGGCGGGGTTGGGCGTGTCGTGGCCGGGTAGGGGTCGAGGTCTTCCGATGATGGGGGTTCCTACACCGTCCATCTGAAAGACCTCGACATGCCCAATACTATCTTTGATCGCCCTGATCTGAGCGCGTTCACGCGCCTGGATGACCTGGGCCTGGAAGTGACCGGCCAGCGCATTTGGCCAGACCATGCTGTGTTGGCGTGCCGTATTAGTGGTGAGGACCGGTGGTGCCGACGCTGCGGGTGCCAGGGCGTTTCTCGTGACACGGTGGTCAGGCGCTTGGCGCATGTACCCTACGGGTGGTGCCCCACGATCTTGCATGTGAGCGTGCGCCGCTACCGGTGCCCAGAGTGTGCTCACGTGTGGCGTCAAGACATGAGTCAAGCGGCCGATCCGCGTGCCAAGCTCTCGCGTGCGGCGGTGCGCTGGGCACTGACGGGCGTGGTCGTTCATCATGTGACGGTGGCGCGCGTCGCTCAGGCCCTGGGCGTGTCCTGGAATACCGCCAACACTGCTGTCCTGGCCGAAGGGGCGCGCCTGCTGATCAATGATCCAGCTCGGTGTGAAGGCGTGCGTGTCATTGGCGTGGATGAACACGTGTGGCGCCACACCCCTTACGGCGACAAATACGTCACCGTCATCTTGGACCTGACACCTATACGTGACCGTCGTGGTCCCTCCCGGCTCCTGGACATGATCCCGGGCCGATCCAAGCGGGTCTTCAAAACCTGGCTGGCCTCCCAGCCCAACACCTGGCGCGAGAATATTGAGATCGTCGCAATGGATGGATTCACCGGGTTCAAAAGCGCAGCCGCTGAAGAACTCCCAGACGCGAGAGCGGTCATGGACCCCTTCCATGTCGTACACCTGGCCGGTGATGCTCTCGATGAGTGCCGCAGGCGCATCCAGCAAGAACTTCACCATCGACGCGGGCGCGCCACCGACCCCCTGTACAAGGCCCGCCGTATGCTCCACACCCGCTCATGCCTGCTCACCCCACGCCAGCAACACCAGCTAGCCGACCTGTTCGCCAGCGATTGCCACGTCGCACTCGAAGTCACCTGGAGCGTCTATCAGAACATCATCGACGCCTACCGCGATCCCAACAAAAACCGCGGTAAGGCCCTGATGCAAGCCGAAATAGCCTGTCTCAGCGACGCGGGCGTCCCTCGCTCCCTCACAGAGATCATCACACTAGGAAGAACGCTCAAACGCCGATCCAGGGACATCCTGGCCTACTTCGACCACCCCCACACCAGCAACGGCCCCACCGAAGCCATCAACGGACGCCTCGAACACCTACGCGGATCCGCACTCGGGTTCCGGAACCTCACCAACTACATCACGCGAGCACTCCTCGAAACAGGAGGATTCAGACCCCAACTACACCCCCAATTATGAAGAGCCGACAAACTTGAATTTATTTTAAGCTATCACGTTTTACCTTCTTAAGCCTTACTATCATTACCATAGGAATTTCTTTGTTGGTTTTAAAACATTCTTCATAAAATCCATCAATGACAAATCCAGCTCTAAAACAAAGGTTAAAAATATCTTGTATGGAACGATGATAATAAATCTGCTCTTTCGGTTGCCCTTCAATCGCTATATCATAGTAACTGTGCGGTGTCATATATTTTTCAGTCAACGTGACAAAACAAGGGTGTTGCGTTGCAAAGACAAAAATTCCGCTTTCCTGCAACAGTTCATAAACAGCCATAAGAAGTGGTTCAATATCCGTAATATCCATAATTGCCATATTAGAAACTGCTTTCGTAAAGGCTCGATTTCTTTTTAATTCTAATATACTTTTTCTATCGGTCGCATCCGCCACACAAAATTCAATTTGTTTTGCATATTGTGATTGCCGTCTTTTAGCCAATTCTATCATTTTTTGCTGTAATCAAAAGCGACAACCGAAGCGCCTCTTTGTGCAAGATACGAAGAATAATTTCCATTGCCACACGCAATATCCAAAATGTAATCCGCAGGATTAGGAGATAGAAGTTCCGTTACTTTGGGACGCACTACCTCTCTGTGAAATTCATTAGATTCGTCACCCATTGCATTATCCCAAAATTGTGCGGCGGTGTCAATGGGTGGTAGCAATGAGTTCGTTGAATGCTTCTGTGGGGGTGCGATAGCCGAGGGTGGCTCTGGGGCAGTTGTTGAGCTCGTAGGCGATAGCGTCGAGGTAGGGCTGGTGGCTGGTGATGGGGGTTCCTTTGGGCAGGTAGCGGCGGATGAGCCGGTTGGTGTTTTCATTGGTCCCTCTCTCCCAGGGACTGTGGGGGTGAGCGAAGAACACCTCCACGCCGGTGTCGTGGGTGAGGCGCTGGTGGCGGGCCATTTCCCGGCCTTGGTCCCAGGTCAGTGTGCGCATCGCTTGGTCGGGAAGGCCCTGGATGCGGCGGGTGAGCGCGTCACAGACCTGGTCGGCTTTCCGACCCAGAGGCAAGGCGACGATGATCAAGTAGCGGGTCGTGCGCTCAACCAGGGTCGCGCACGCGCTGGCCCCGTCTTGGCCGATAATCAGGTCACCTTCCCAGTTACCCGGGATTTTCCGATCAGAAATGTCAGGGCGCTCATCAATCAACCGCATCCCAACAATGGGGGGCTTGCGCCCGCCTGTGGGGGGTTTCTTGCGCATCCACCGGCGCGAGGGCAAGCAAATGCCGTGCTCGATGAGCGTCTTCTTGGGGTGAGCGTAGATCCACGTGTAGATCGCCTCGTGGCTAATCGTGTGGCCCTGAGCATCGGGAGAAGTGTCCATGGAGGGCAGTGTGCCACACGCCTCCTCACGCAAGCGCCCGCTGATCTGGCGGGGAGTGTGCCCCTGAGACAAATCAGCAATCACACGGTCGCGAAGGACCTCATCACAATCCAACAGGCGCTTCTTCGGGCGACGCCTAGCCGCGCAGGCTGCCTTGCCAGCCTCCTCGGCCCGGTACTGCCCGTCAGGACCCGTATGGCGGGCGATCTCACGGCACACCACCGAGGGGCTACGCCCAATCAAGTGGGCGATACGCACCTGGGACAAGCCCGCATCCACCCCCGCCATGATCGCCGCACGATCCTCAACACTCAGCATCCGACGACACCCCACGATCAGCCTCCAAACAGCATCACCGCTACACGAAAATTGCTTACACCCTATGACACTGCCCCCTATGACACTGCCTGCGTTCTCCTCCCAGATTTTTTTACTTTCCTCTGTTCCCATGTTCTCTCCCACTCCCCAAATTTGCTTTTTTGCTTCCATTAAATCTTCCTTACTATATTCCATTGTTACCCTCCATAACTTCTGATTGTTGCCGTCTTGACGATTATGTATCTTTACATTACCTTCTGAAACATATGGCGCACCTTGTCCAGGCGGCTGTTTGGACGGCGGGGCTGGATGACCGGCTGACCGACAGCGGCCTGATATCCTTTCAGCTCTGTAAGGCATACGCTCCGCCCGTTGGTGTAAAAGGCCAGATCAGTACGGTATGCCTGTATACAGCGGGCGGGAATCTCGCCAGTAAAGACAACTTCATCCTTTTTTACCTGGGCCGTTTCGATGGTGGCACAGTATTTCGGTGCATCATGATAAGCCCTGGAAAGGTATTCCTGGGGCGCATAGAGGATGAAGGAGAGATAAGGTTCCAGCAGCTGCGTCCCCGATTCCTTCAATGCCTGTTCCAATACAATCGGGGCCAATGAGCGGAAGTCCGCCGGCGTGCTGACCGGACTGTAATAAAGCCCGTATTCAAAGCAAATCTTACAGTCCGTTACGTTCCAGCCGAACAAGCCCTGCTCCAGCCCGTAACGGATACCATCCCTGACAGCGTTTTGAAAACTCTGGTTCAAGTATCCCAGCGAAACCCGGCTCTCGTATTGTACACCGGAGCCAAGCGAGAGTGGTGTAACAGACAGTCCTATGGATGCCCAAAACGGGTTGGGCGGCACCTCGATATGGATGGTGTGGCTGGCTGCTTTGAGCGGCCGCTCCATATAAATGACGGAGGGTTCCTTTACCACTGTTTCAAGCTTGTATTTTTCCGACAGCAAAGCGGAAACAACCTCCAACTGCACCCGGCCCAAAAAAGAAAGAATGATCTCATGGGTGATGGAATCCACTTCGCAACGCAAAAGCGGGTCAGTATCCGCAAGTTGCGTAAGAGCGTCCAGCAGCCGTTCTCTTTGCGCTGCCGTTTTCGGCGCAATCGTCGTCCGCAGCATGGGGAGGGGGTCCTCGCGCCACCTTTTACGAGGGAGCCGGGTTTGGTCCCCTAATACATCGTTTAACCTCACGCTGTCGCTGGGAAGGATAACAATTTCACCCTGATAAGCGGTGTCTGTCCGAACAATTTCCCCTTTGGATGGAATACGCATCTCTGTGATTTTCAGCTTTTCTCTCCCGGCCAGGGCCACCGTATCCCGCAGGCGCAGCGTTCCGCTGTATAACCGTAGATAGACACGCCGCTGGCCGCAATCGGTGTACTCAACCTTGAAAACGCTGCCGCATAGGGCGGCGCCCCCCTGTTCCCCAATCGGTTGGAACAGCCCTGTCACCGCATCCATCAACGGTTGAATGCCAAGGCCATTTTTGGCGCTGCCATGATAGACTGGGAACAGGGAGGCGTCTTGAACCCGCTGCTGTTCCTCCCGCGCAAGTTTTTCCCGGCTGATTGGTTCTCCTGCGATATACTTTTCCAATAATTCATCGTTATTTTCGATGACCGCATCCCATGCTTCTATGTCGGTATTTTCCTCCAGGACTATTTCCGGGGACAGCGACACCGTCTGCTTGATGATAATATCGGCGGAGAGCTTATCCCGAACAGACTGAACCACGCTCTGCAAATCAACGCCAGCCTGGTCGATCTTGTTGATAAAGATAACGGTGGGAATGTTCATTTTCCGCAGGGCATGGAACAGAATACGGGTCTGGGCCTGCACGCCATCTTTAGCGGAGATCACCAAGATGGCCCCATCTAAAACAGCCAAAGAGCGGTACACCTCCGCCAAAAAATCCATGTGGCCGGGCGTATCCACAATGTTAACTTTACATCTGTGCCACTGGAAGGAAGTGACTGCCGCTTGAATGGTAATCCCACGCTGCCGCTCCAAAAACATGGTGTCCGTCCTCGTTGTCCCTTTTTCGACGCTCCCCGGTTCTGAAATGGCTCCGCTGGCATATAGCAGGCTCTCCGTCAAGGTCGTCTTTCCAGCGTCTACATGGGCAAGAATTCCAATATTGATTATTTTCATGTGATTGTCCTCCCTTTACAGGCTCATCGCATTTGAGGGTGTAGGTGTGGTGGGCGGCGTTGGGTGTGTCGTAGTTGTGTAGGGATCGAGGTCTTTCGATGATGGTGATTCCTACACCGTCCATCTGAAAGGCCTCGATATGCCTCATACTACCTTTGATCTCCCAGACCTGAGCGCGTTCGCGCGTCTGGATGACCTGGGCCTGGAATTGACCGGCCAGCGCATGTGGTCAGACCATGCAGTATTGGCCTGCCGGATCGCTGGTGCGGACCGGTGATGTCGACGCGGTGAAGGTCAGGGCGCCTCGCGCGACATGGTGATCAGGTGCCCCGCGCACGAGCCCTACGGGTGGTGCCCCACGATCTTGCACGTGAGCGTGCGTCGCTACCGGTGTCAGGAGTGCGCTCACGTGTGGAGTCAGGATATGAGCCACGCGGCCGCTCTGCGTGCGAAGCTCTCGCGGGCGGCGGTGCGCTGGGCGCTGACGGGCATGGTTGTCCACCATTTGACAGTGGTGTGTATCGTCCAGGCCCTAGGTGCGTCCTGGAAGAGCCGCCAACACCGCTGTCCTGACCGAAGGAGAGAGCTCACTAATCAACGACCCGGCCTGGTTTGAAGGCGTGCGTGTCATCGGCGTCGATGAACACGGATGGCGCTAAACGCCCTACGGAGTCAAATACGTCACCGTCATCTTGGACTTGACGCCCATCCAAGAGCGCCGCGGCCTCTCCCGACTCTTGGACATGGTCCCAGGCCGCTCCAACAAGATCTTCAAACCCTGGCTGGCTGCCCAGCCCGATACGTGGCGCGGCCACATCAAGATCGTGATTCACCGGGTTTCAAAAGCGCCGCCGCCGAAGAACTCACCGACGCAAGGGCAGTCATGGATCCCTTCCACGTCGTACACCTCGCCAGGGATGCTCTCGATGAGCGTCGTCGACGCATTCAGCAAGAACTCCGCCACCGGTGCAGGCGGGCCACGGACCCCTCTACAAGGCCCGCAGGATGTTACACACCAGATCCTGCATGCTCCCGTCGCGTCAGCAGCGCCAGATAGTCGAACTGTTTTCCAGCGAGGAGTACGTCGTCCTTGAGGTCACGTGGAGCGCCTATCAGAACATCACCTGGCGCCTACCGTGCGCCCGATACGAGCGCGGGCATGGCCACGATGCGAGCCGAAATCAACACGCTGACTTCCAGGCGCGTGCCGAGGGGCCTGACCGAGCTCATCACGCTAGGCAGGACACTTAAGCGTCGAGCCAGGGACATCCCGGCCTACTTCGGCCCCCCCACACCAGCAATGGCCCCACCGAAGTCATCAACGGCCGCCCCGAACACCTACGCAGATCTGCACTCGGATTCAGAAACCTCACCCACTACATCACCCGAGCACTCCTCGAAACCGGCGGATTCAGACCCGAACAACACCCTCAATTATGAAGAGCCGGATTACTCGGGCCCCAATCGTACATTGGGCAGTCCGTGGTGACGTCGTCTGCCAACTCGAGGATGACATCTACGAGCTCGAGCCTGTCAACGAACCTGTCGGGGATCGCATTGAAACCGATTCGTGCTCCGACGAGCGTTCCTGCGATTGCGGCCGTGTTGTTGGAGTCTCCGCCGTGGTTGGCGGCGAATGTCATCGCTCCCGCGATGTCGTTCTCGTGGCGTAGCGCGCAGAGGATACCAATTGCCAGGGCTTCGTCGGCGACCCAGCTTCGGCCGACAGCGTGGATGGCGTCCTAAACGGGTCCCTTCGAATTTGCTATAGACGGCGCTGTGGGCACCACGTTTAGTGTTATGTTGATCAGGTGCTGGCGCTAGGAGGGGTGGAGAGCTGGCGCTCGCGAATTGCATATCAGACTGTACAGCGTCGTGGCACCTGTGCAAATCCTTGGTGCATCCCGCGCGATGATGTGGCTTGGAAGGATGGGGTAGGTAGCAATCGCCATATCACACTCAATGAAAGAGTGCAGTGAACTTTTGTAAAGTGAGATGCGTGATGCTATAGTGAAAAGTATCCCTCCTGGGATGTCACTGCTTACGCACTTAGAATACGTTTGAGGTACGTGACGGAAGGAGGTGATGATGGTATGAGAAGAGATGATGAGAGGTTTACAGCAGCTCAAAAGGTGCAGATCATTAAAGCAGTATGTGGCGTACTGGCGGCAATGATTACAGCCTTTGGTCCTTTGTTGGTTGCTGGCTTGCTGTGAACCATTTGCGGGGCTGTGGGTGTCGATTTCACCCACAGCCCCATTCTTGCATCCTGTGATATACTTTTCAATTCTTGTGACACACATCACTCTTCTTGGTGGATTGTATGTGTCCATATCAGGATCCGGCGCGCTTGCCGAAAGTAGCTGCATCCATCGTGTTTTGTGTTCTGACCAGGGTGCTACGCGTACCCTTGACGCGTGAAGGTTCTCGTCGTTCCCATGGTTGCCCGCTCGCGGATGGGCGGACCGTGGTCGCGCGCGCAGCGCGTCGCACGTGCGTTCCAGGACGCCGGCCACGAGGTTACGCTCGCGTGGGGAGACGACGGCAACTGTGTCAATCCCGTCGCTCCGATGCTCGAGATTCCGGTGCCCTCGCCTCTCGGCCTGCCAGATGCCATTGCGCGCCACACCTTCCCCCTGGCCTCGCGCCTCGGCCTCATGGGCCGCAAGCCCGTGCACAGCTTCGAGGAGGTCCTCTGGCTGACCGGCGCCCTCGACGAGCGCTACACGCGCGCCGCCGTCGACGCGCTCCGCACCCATATGCGAGCCATCCGCCCCGACGTCGTCTACTCGGAATTCAACCTCGCCGCCGTCATCGCCGCCCGCG
>ERZ772987.44-NODE-44-length-23013-cov-10.9245_pt1 | contig 23013 bp, 23 predicted proteins | sample MGYA00511129_ERZ772987 | MGnify/ENA primary metagenome ERZ772987 (study PRJEB29015, sample SAMEA2738058) | human oral metagenome | biome: human oral; feature: human-associated habitat; material: saliva | place: China | collected 2222 ...
ACTTCTTGAGGACTTCCTTGGCGGTCTGGTAGGCGGTTTCACCGTTGTCCTGGGACTCGACGCGCGGCTGGGCCTCGAGCAGCGTCATGTTCGGGTACTTTTCCTTCTGGTGGGCCACCGCGCCGTCCGCCCACTCGTTGTGGGAGGCGTTGGTGACGTGGCCGACCATCGTCGTGTAGACGCCTTCCTCACCCATGGCCTCGGCGAGGTTGTCCATAATGAACGCGCCGTATTCCGTGTTGTTGAAGGCTTCGATGTCGTACATCGTGTTTTCCTGCGAGGCGCCCTCGTGGGTGACGACAACGATGCCGGCGTCCATGGCCTGCTTGAGGACGGGCTCAATGGCGCCCGGGTCGACAGGGACGACGCAGATGGCGTCAACGCCCTGGGCGATGAGGTCCTGGATGACCTGGGCCTGCATGGTGGCGTCGGTTTCGGCCGGGCCCTTTTGGAAGACGTTCATGCCCGTGTCGGCGGCGTACTTGTTGACGCCGGTTTCCATGCGGACGAACCACGGGTTGGTGGCGTCCTTGGGGACGACGGCGATCGTGTAGTTGCCGTCTCCGGCGGCCTTGCCGCCCGGGGTCGTGGTCGTGCTGCCACCGTCCATCGTGCAGGCGCCGAGTGCGAGGGCGCTTGCCGACAGGGTGACGAGTGCTGTTGCTGCGAGCCTGGACTTCATCGTGACTCCTCTGGGTGTGGTCAACGTCGGTATTGAGGTTGCGGCGCGGCGGCGATGCGGAGAAGCGGTGGGGGTGCGGCTGGCCGGGTTGCGGTGCCACTCCCCCGCTGCGCTTCGGGGCTGCTCGTCTGCGACGATGCTTCGGAGCGTTGCTGGCCTTGCGGCCTGGCGGTTGGTGCGTTGCTGCTGCGTTGGGTACTGCTGTGTGCCGGGTAGTCCCCGTCGTTGGGGTACGTCGGCGCGCCCACCATCCTAAGGCATTTTGAGTGGTGGCGTTCACTTTTGAGGCCTGCGATGGACGAGGCCGGGGCGGGGTTGTGGGGTGCACGTGGGCTGGTTTTGGGCGGATTTGTCAGACCAGTTCGGTGCGTGGCGCACACGAACCCCCATCTTCCACCTCGAACCCTTACCAACCCGCATACGTGCGCGCCGAACCATGCACATCCGTCAGGTGACACGTCTCATACGTGCACGTCGGTGCGACCTTATATGCCGTTACGCGAGCCGGTCGCGCGACCAACACCCGAGCGGAATCGTTCGCCCGACAACCGCATCGATGGCCTCCGACTTTGGGAGGCCCGTGCTGATAACAGCGCGGATGCGCGGGTCGTTCGACTGCGAGAGCAGTTCACCTACTGTCTCGCCATCCTCTGGGCGCAGAACCAGGACCTGACTGGGGAGCACCAACTCGGAGTCGATCAGCTCCGGCGAGTGGGTGCTGATCACCATCTGCACGTCGTGGGTCATGGCAACCTCTGCCAGGAATGAGGACATAGATCGGACGACAGAGGCCTGCAGGAAGGCCTCGGGTTCCTCGATGAGCACGATGCTCGTGGTGCGCGGCAGCGTCGCCAGGCCGAAGAGCATGCCGAGCAGACGGAGCGTTCCCTCGGAAAATTGCTCGTGTGAGTAAACGCCACGCGCTCCGCGCTCGGGGATGTCGCTGTAGAAGACGACCTCCGTGCCGAGTCCCATGCGCAGGTAGGACAGGTTCGGGACCTCCGGCACCGCCGCGGCCATGATCGGGCGGATTCGGTCGAGGGCAGCGTTCAACTGCTGGTCCGAGAATCGGCCTGCGTATTGAAAGAAGCCGGTCCCGTGATCAGGGTCGTAGCGATCAGCCCGCTCAAGCATCTTCTTGGGGTTCGGGTGAATGTAGCGGATGCCCGCTAGGACCTGCCGGAGTTTTGATTGCCCGTCATTCTCTCCCTCGAGCTCATCCCTGTCATTAACGATGACCGTTTCTCGTACAGAAAGAACACGCCAGCTAGGGTTGCCGGAGAGAGGATCCTCCGGCAGAAGCGTTGATGCCTCGTTGGCCCCACCCTCTCGCGTCAAGCCTTCACCGTCCGATGCTGAGCGCTGAAGTTTAAGGACGTATTCGACCGAACTCCCAGCATCGTCGAATGTCGCGACAAATGATGCTGAGTCAGCACCCGAGTGGACGTAGCGGTCGAGGCCATCCAAGTCTTCCGTGGCGGCCACCAACCCGTACCGCGCGATATCGCTCAGGAATCGCAGCGCTCCTAGGAGGTTGGACTTTCCCGAAGAGTTGGGGCCGACAATGAAGACCCGCGAGGACATGTCAAACTCGATATGGGCGAAGTTGCACCAGTTCGCCGCGGCAAAGTGAGTCAGCTTCATGTTGTCCCCTCCCCATACCGACACGACTGCCTCTCCACCACTCTCCCATGATGTGGGCACCCCGTCAGGACAGGCGTGTTACTCCCCTACCCGAGCAACCCCCGACACCGACACCCCGAGAGATCCCGTCGAACATTCCTACGACAAGGACCGGCCCTGGACTCTCGCCGTGAAGCGGGTAGCGGAACCGGTCATGTTGCACATAACGATACTCCTCAACAACACACTCATCACAACAAGCGCTAGTTCTCACCCTTCTGACGTTGATCACGATCTCCCACGTCCACAGCTGACGGCGAATCACATACCCTCCCCCAAAGATCGGGGTCAATCACCACGCAGCAATCCCCTTGTAGGCACACCGAGGCACCCGACTCGCTTGTGTGTCGTAGATTACCCGCTATTCTTGGTCGCATGACTGCTGCGCGCGAGGACGACTTCATGGCACTGCCCGGTATGGAAGCGGATTCCACCACTCCGCCGTTTGAGCCAATATTCCCAGATCATTCGTTCTCACAGCAGCACCCTGTGAACCGTGCAATAAACTCGACTGTGAGATGCTGGCGTCGCACTCGGTGTTCGAGAACGAGCACCGCGAGCTGGATTCCTTCTACCGGGCGATAGTCCAGCGCATCGAGGCCGTGCACACCCTGGTGGGCAAGCAGGAGGTCATGCGCACGCTCTACGATCGCTTCTTCTCCCAAGCTTTCCCACGCATGAGCGAGCGCCTGGGCATCGTCTTCACGCCCGTCGAGGTCGTGGACTTCATCATCCGCAGCGCGGACGACGCGATGCGCACAGCGTTTGGGTATAGCCTCGGGGAACCCGGGGTCTCGACCATCGAAACTTCTCTGCCAGAATGGATACAATCTGGCGGGTTATACGGGCTAGCGGCGTGAGTGGTTCATGTCTGTTGGCCATAGTTCTAATGATGAACTCGCGACCTATTCTCATCCGTACTATCCAAATCCTTGATGTGAGGTGCCAAAGTGGACTGGAGTTCTTGGATTTCAGCTGGCGCAGCGGTCTTGTCCGCGTTAGGTGGAGGCTTTGCCTACTATCAAGCCCAGTTTTCAAAGAAAGCTAAGACTGATGCTGCTCAAGAACGGGAGATGGCTGAACGAGCAGAACAACGTGCTATCGAAGTCGCGGAGGCCGCCAAACTTCGCTTGGAAGCTATCGATAAGCAAACAGCGATTTTCCGAGAGCAAGCTTCTCAACTGGAGGCTATTGCTAAGGCACTGAGAGCTGGCACGCTTGTGGCAGATATCGGAGTTACCGTATCTCAGCACCCCAGTCTCGAAAAACGTGGCCAGTCTATGTTTGCGCTCGTGAACAATCGAGACGTGCCGTTATCGATTGAACGTGTGAGGAATCGTGATCAGTTTATACGAATCGAGCTCGATGATCGATTCGATATCGAACCTCACGCGCAGATAACTTTCTTTGCCATGGGAGCATGGGGGCACCCACTTCCTGACAATCTCTCGTTAGACGCGGTAGGGGAAGATCAGCCCCTTAACATCCCGATACCCATTGATTAGCCATGTTAAGAATGCAAGAGCATTGTCTTTGAACTTCCGTCCCTGAATGGGGTTAGGCTTGTGTTGTTGACACTTCGTGAAGCGGGTGTGTGTGCCTGCGGAAAGTGAGGTGCCTGTTATGGGAACTCGTCGTCGTTTTACGCCGGAGTATCGTCGTGATGTTGCGTCTCTGGTGTTGGATACAGGGTCTTCGATCGCGTCTGTGGCCCGGGATTTAGGGCTGGGCGAATCGGTGGTGGGCCGCTGGGTCAAACTCGAGCGCGAGCGGCGTCAAGCCGCCGAACAGGGTCGTCCTGATCCACGCGAGATGGAAGCCGAGATCACGGCATTGCGCCGGAGGGTGCGCGAGCTGGAGAAGGAGAACGAGTTCTTGGGAAAAGCCAGCGCCTTCTTCGCGTCTCGGCACCAAAACACCAGCGCTTTGAGCTGATGGACGCGCAGAAGGCTTCCTACTCGATTACCTTGATGGCCAGCGTTCTAGGGGTCACGCGCGCGGGCTATTACGCGTGGAAAAACCGTGCACCCCAGCGGGGCGAGCGCGCATCGGCGCGTCGGCGTTTGGATGAGGCGGTGGCCTGGGAACACGAGGTGTCGGGCGGCACGTATGGGGCTCCTCGCATCCGCCATGCTCTGGCGCGCGCGGGTGTGGATGTGGGTGTGCGGGCGGTCGCCGCGTCGATGCGCCGCCAGGGCCTGACAGGCCTGAATACGCACCCGCGCCCGTCCAGGCGCGGCGGGCGGGGCCCTGTGGCCCATGAGGATCACTGCGCCCGCCAGTGGGACCAAGGCGCCCTGGACCGCGTGTGGATCACGGACTTTACCTACCTGCGCTGCGCCCAAGGCTGGGTCTACCTGTGCGCCGTGCGCGATGCGCACTCGCGCCGAGTGCTCGGATACGCCATGGGCGAGCAGCAAAGCACCGACCTGGTCATCACCGCGCTCGACATGGCCGCTACCACCCGTGGCAGCTTCCCCACTGGGATCGTGCTCCATGCTGATCGGGGAACACAGTTCACCTCCGAGAAGCTGGCCGCCTACATGCGCGCCGTGAAAGGAAGAGTGTCGATGGGGCGGGCCGGAGTGTGCTGGGATAACGCCATGGCCGAATCCTTTTGGGCCACCCTCAAAACCGAGTACTACTACCGGCGCGCCTTCACCACCCGCGACCAGGTCTACACCGGGGTCGCCACCTGGATCGAAGACTTCTACAACCGCCGCCGCATCCACACCAGCCTGGGCGGCAAATCCCCCATCGAATACGAACTACACCAAGCGGCCCAGGCAACAGCCGCATAAACAAACCGTCAACAACTTGCGCACAACCCCAGAGAGTGATCCGTCCCTCCTCGTTCCCTTTCGCCAGCAGCCGCATGGCCGGTCTGATGGCCTTGGTGTGATGTGGTAACCTGCAAGGTAAAACAACCACGAACTTCGATGCAACGAAGGCGGGCATGGCTGCAGTTACTAACAGGAATCGTGACTTCCGAGACGCTCAGAGACGGAAGCGCGACGAATTTTACACATCGATGTCCGTAATCGAAGATGAACTCCAGCACTATACCCGCCATTTCTATGGAAAGACGGTTTATTGCAACTGTGACGACCCGAGAGAAAGTAACTTCTTTAAGTACTTCGCTCAAAACTTTGAAGCCCTTGGCATAAAGCGGTTGATTTCCACTTGCTACAGAAGCCAGAATCCGGATGTCTTTCACTCAGCGAGTAGGGACTCCAACTCTGCCGCCTACATCGACTATACCGGAAAGCCTGGTGCGCGAGAACTGGGAATGGAACATTTAGAGATCTCATCCCTCGAAGGCGATGGAGACTTTAGAAGTGCCGAAAGCATCGATTTGCTTAGGCAGGCGGATATTATTGTGACGAATCCGCCGTTTTCACTTTTTCGTGAATATGTAACGCAACTCATTGAGCACGGGAAGCATTTCCTAATCTTAGGCAACATGAACGCTGTCACCTATCGAGAAGTTTTTGCTCAGTTTCAAGGAGATAACATCTGGTATGGCCCGAGTATTCGAAGCGGAGATCGTGAATTTCGCGTTCCCGACGACTATCCACTTAATGCAGCCGGGAGTCGTGTTGACGATAAAGGGTTGAAATATATACGCGTAAAGGGTGTTCGATGGTTTACCAATCTCGACTTTGATGGTCGGAAGACTGAATTGGCGCTAACGAGGCGCTATGACCCGCTCGGCTTTCCAAAATATGCCAATTTTGACGCCATCGAAGTTGGGAAAACTCGCAACATCCCGATGGATTACGGCGGTCTGATGGGTGTGCCAATTTCGTTCATTGACCACTACAATCCTGACCAGTTTGAAATAGTTGGTTCGAGCCGCACTCTCGGTAGTCCGATGTCGGAGATCGCCCCTAAGGGCACCTACTCGCCCGGCGGGCCGCGTTTCTACCTTCCAAATGGGGATGGAACCTATCGACGAATGTATGACCGAATTGTTATTCGACATCGTCGTCGAGGAAATCTTTACGAGAAATCAAAGGGTGTATAGGTTTGTCGTTTCGTTATCTCGGAAACAAGACCAGGCTGGCGGACTGGATTGTTAATCGGATCTCCGAAGTTGTCCCTGCCGGAGGAACTATCGCAGATCCAATGTGTGGGACAGCGTCAGTATCTTTCGCGCTTGCACGGCAGGGCTACAACGTCATAGCTTCGGATGCTCTTAGGTTCCCCACGGTTCATGCGACAGCAAGGCTTCTAGCAAAGCATGAGCCAACGTTTTCGTCGCTTCAGGGATATCGTGAAGCGGTGCGATGGTTAAACTCGCTGGCTCCAACTGAAGGATATTTCTTTCGCGAATTCGGTGAGTATGGTGCTCCGGAAAACGGTAGAGGATCTAGGCTCTACTTTTCAGCGAGTAATGCCGCTAAGATTGACGGAGTTCGCGCTGGAATAATTGAGCTTCGTGACTCTGGAATGTTAACGCGTATTGAGCATTATGTGCTGCTCAATCATCTAATACTTGCGGTTAATTCTGTGGCAAACATCAGCGGCACCTACGGATACTTTCACACGAGCCTACTTCGTTCTGCCCGCAAGCCTATCGAGTTTAACGAACAAGAGTTTGTCGCAACGCCTGGGACGCACCGTGTCTTCCAGGCTTCCATCGAAGACTGCGCAGCGGACCTAGAAGCTGATGGTGTCTATCTCGATCCGCCTTACACCAAGCGCCAGTACGCGGGAAACTACCATATTCTTGAGACTCTCGCTCTCGAGGACGAACCTGAGGCTGTAGGCGATGGAGGGCTCCGCCCATGGACGGACAAAGCTTCTGCCTTCTGTTACAAGCGTTCTGCTCCAGATGCGTTTCGGCAAGTGTTGAGTCGACTGAACACACCGCACGTTTTCATCTCTTACAGTGAAGATGGTCAAGTTCCTCTGGATCGGATGTGGTCTATTCTCAGGCAGTTCGGTGATGTCGATCTCGCGTCTAGGTCGCTTCCGCGGTACCGTAGTAATGGACGCGCACAGGAAGGTGACGTCCTCGAACTTCTGTTCCACGTGAGGATGAGGTGAGGTGCATGATACAAAAGTCTATTGACCGAATCTGGTGGCGAAATGTGCAGATCGGTGAGTTCTATAACATTGAACGCTTTCAGCAGATAAAGGGCGGCGGGGGCTCTCTTTACATTGAGATCCCTTCTTCTCTAGTGCCGGGCACGCTCTCCTTTCTTGGTGTCGTGACAGGTTCAACTGACGACGTCGACACAGAAAACCTGAACGTAATTACCATTCAAGCGCGGGTGATGGGTGCGCCGGAGCTATCTGGACCTATCGAATTTCACAAGAAGAAGGGCAACCGAATGAGGATTGCCCGTCAAAATCGGCAATCACCAAACACTCAGCGTCATCCTGCCTGGACTGCATCACGTGGTTTCCCCAGTGCCCCAGATAACGTTGGTTCACGGGAAGAGGCAGCCAAGTACTTCCCTGATAAAGGTCTGAGGATTTACATCGCTCTGACGTCGGAAGGCGAGTATTACGCCGGATTCACTACCGGAAGGCGGCCGTCGACGATGTCCCGTAATGATCCAATGTGGGACCTGTATCCCGACAGTATGAGCAAGCCTGTTGGTGGCCTCATTGAGGGGTGATGAACAATGAGTACGGTTATTGAGTCCCTCTTGAATTCATGGTCATCCAACCGCAATGTGCTCATCTATGGACCACCCGGTACCGGCAAAACCCGAATGATTAGCGAGTTGTTCAACATGCTTCAGGAACCTCCTGAGGCATCTTCCGGTATACTGATGAACCCACTGAATGCGGCGGCCCCGTTTAGTCGGCCACGTATAGATATTCCGATCCCGCAGCCAGTCAATGTTGTATGGGCCACTTTCCATCAGTCATTCGGTTATGAAGACTTCGTGATTGGGATGCGCCCAGAAATCAGCCAAGGCGAGACGCGCCTCGTGCCTCATGCGGGCCTCTTTCTCGATGCTGCTCTCGAACTCGCTGACCCGAACTCCAACTACAAGTCAGTGGTCATATTCATTGACGAGATCAATCGTGGCAATGCGGCCAGGATTTTTGGCGAGTTTCTGACCTTCCTCGATTTCGATTATCGCGATAAAGGAACGATTCCCCTTCCCCTGCCGTTACGTCAGTTGGCATATTCTGAGGGTCTTAGTGAAGAGATTGTTAGACTAAACGGCGCCCGTGTGCGTATCCCCGATGACTTCACTTTTCCTAGGCATGTGTACGTTGTAGGAACAATGAATAGCGTTGACAGGGCGGCAATTCCTATTGATAGCGCGCTAGCTCGCCGATTCGACAGGCTTGAGATGCGTCCTGACCTTCATGTTCTTCAGGAGTTGTGGAGTATTGATGACACCCGGCTTGACAACCGATCAGACGAGTCGTGGCACACACTCAGCCCGTTTGAGACGGCATATCTCCTCCTTGATCGGCTAAACGTTTCAATTGCCTCGGATCTAGGTACGGAGTTCGAGCTGGGCCACGGCTTGCTGGTTCCGTTACGCCGTAGTGGTACGGAAGGCGTAGGCGACAATGTGCCCTCGGATGACGCGACTGCCTGGGGACAATTGTTTGACCTATGGGATCAGGTTATTTATCCACAGCTTGAGGATCGTTATTCCGGACGAATTGAACAATTGCTCTCATTGCTTCGTGTCGATGAGCCGCCTACTGAAGGGCGCTATGCGTTTTCGTTGCGCTCAACTCGTAACGGAAGTATGACTTCTCGAGCTCTTGCTCCGGTTCGTCTAGGTGAAATAGATGTCGATACGGCACGGAGGACGCTGAGGTGGCTCGCCAGATAGGCGTTCGGCGGATTGTGCTGAGTGAGTATGGACAACCAGTTCAATATTGGCTTACCGACTCAGAGCTTTCCGGACTGCGTGATGCTAATGCGCGCTGGAGCCAAGCCCTCGGATTACCAACGGATCCGATCCGCATCGACTACAAAACGGATGGAAGCGTCATGCTTCGAGCCGAGCAAGTGACCGGCGTCATCCGTGCGGGCAATCTTGACCTTGAGATTGCACCGAAGTTTCTTCAGTCGGCAAAGGAAGGGTGGCAGGAAGTTCTATGGCAGATTCTTAGCCTTGTCGAGGGTGGGTTGATTGACGCAGCGGACACCTCAGCCGCAGTGCAAGACAACATAGGAATTCCGGATCTACTAGCGGACATGTTTATTGCTTCATTCACCATTGGGAGTGCTAGAGGTCTACCACGAAGATATCGGAGCCAAAACGCTGAAGGACCAGTATTAAGGGGAAGGTTTGACCAATGTCGAGTTGTGCAATGGTCAGCTCAACCTTGGATAGTTCCCTTCATCGAAGACGCCCTGTCATATGACACGGATGCTGCTCGCCTATTCAAGTGGACTGCCTCAACACTGTTTGGAATGGTGCATAGCCCTGTTCGAGCGCGTGCTTTGCGGGCAATATACGAGAACTTATCATTCGCTAGCAATCGTCCTCCGCATCCTCTTGATGCTCACAGAGTCCAACTCGGTTCGCAGTACCGGGCGCTTTCACCCGCACTGCTAGTGAGTTTGCTAGTTCTACAAGGTCAAGGTATCCGGCACATGCACGGAGACCTGACTGCGTCCGGATTTCTTTGGAACTCTGACGAGGTCTACGAACGATTCGTGTATTGGCTCTGCCAAAAAGTTGCGCATACAAGGGGTGCGCATGTGGACAAGCGAACAATAGCCTTTGGTGAAATCATTGCGGGTAGCGGATATCGATTGGAGACAACCCCAGATGTGGTATTCCGCGGTCCAGACAATTCCCCTTTCGCAGTGATCGATGCCAAGTACAAGCGATTCGGTAATCGCCCCAAGGCGAGCGACACGTATCAGTTGATCGCTGCTGCCCATGTGCTTGGCTGTGAGAAGGTAGCACTCACATATCCAGCTGAGGCACAACGTGTGGCAACAACCTGGAGAGTGCGCTCTGCGTTAGGTGGACGTCAACTTGAATTGACGGCTTTACCACTTGACTTGATGGTTCTTACGAAGCACAACGGGCTTGAAGAATTAACTCGGGCGATTGAAAACTGGCTGTCGCCAGCGGACGTTGATCGAGGGAAGTTGTGAATACTGCTAACCTTGACACTAGTGGCTCTTCCGAGTTGAGTGTGGGTGACCGGGTGTTGAGCGGGGGTTGCGGGTAGAGGTCGAGGTCCTTGATGATGAGCGGACTTCTACCCCCGCTGTCTTCAAGGACCTCGACAATGTCTCACCCTACCTGCTGCTGCTCCGTGTCGCTTGATCGTTGTGATCGGTGTGATCTGCTCGTCGGTTTGGAGGGCTTCCATCTGATGAGCGTGGTTCGCACCCCAGGGGCTCTGGTGCTCGATGTTGAGTCGTGCAACCAGCTGGCGGGGTGCCCGGGTTGCGGGGTGATCGCACAAGGCCACGGTCGTATGGTGGTGGAGGTGATCGACGCGCCCTGGGCCGGGGTCCCGGTGCGGATCCGATGGCACAATACGGCGCTGGATATGCCGCGAACACGCCTACCAGATCGCGACCTTTATCGAGTACAACACACTCGGTGTGCGCCCCCAGGGCGCGTTTGGCCGCCCAGGCGATCCGGAGGCGATTGGTCAGCTCCGTTTTGAGGGAACCACTATCGCTGGCCAGGCCAGCGATAATCAGCACTGCACGACTTGCACCAGCCACGGATCAAATGGCAAGATTTCGACCCCTAGCCTCTCCACAGACGCTAGATTGAAGCTAATCGTTCAGCCCGCCCCAGCAGCTGCTGGGAGTGGGCTGGATCTTTACGAGGAACTCAATGTTCATCGTGACCATGTCCAAGTCACTGAATCCTGGCACCAAGATTGATGATCAGACTTCAATTCCACCCACCGCCGGATTTCAGCGTTCTGTTGCGCCGCGCTCTTATTATCACGCTCCGTCATAGTCACATGTGTACATGACGGGCGCGCCTGTCACGCAGCACACCAATAGCCCCACACGTCCTCCGTGACCCGGGGACGCGCCACAGCCTCGTCAACCCTGACGACACTCCGACCAATGCTCGATGCGCCTCTTCCACGTTGAGCGTGTGCGACCGGTTCGAGTCAAGGGTTCCACCAGCTAGCAACCTCGCGATAACCTAGTACCCCCGCGCCCACTCTCGCAGCGCCGCTTCGATGACCTCGGACGCATTGTCGTATCCGTCGTAGGTCGCACGTAGCATCGCCGCCTCGTACACGTCCTCGTCGATGCGCACCGTGACCTCAACGACCGGCACTCGAGGAGCGACAAGCTCCACCGCGTCCGGCTGCTGCCCCAGCCTCGCCCCGACCGTCAGGCCGTTCGCCTCCGCCCACCGCCGGATTTCAGCGTTCTGTTCCGCCAAGCTCTCATCATCGCGCTTTGTCATAGTCATATGTGTACACGAGGGTCGGGCATCTGTCTCACGACACACCCAGTGACCCACACGTCGAACGTGACCCGTGAACGTGCCACGGCCTCGTCAATTTTCGTGCGCCTCTGGCTGGCACTCGACATCACGCACCCACTCGCGCACCGCGGCGCGGAGGGCACCCGACCGTGACACAATACCTTCACTGGCCGCGCGAGCCATCATGGCGTCGAAAATATCGACGTCAAGGCTCGTGGTTACGGCCACTCGTGGCGCGGGCACAGGATGCCGCGCCCGTTCCTCGCGCAGGAACGCCACGAGTTCTTCAGCTTCTCCGGATTCAATGAGCCAGCGTTGGAGGTCGGCCTTCATCTTCGCATCCGCTCGGTTACTGCGCTTCCTCATGGGGACAGGTATACACGGCACATGCCTCACAGACTGCGCGACACAGTCACTGCGCACAGATTGACATGAATCAAGGCTTGTCTTGTCAGAGTGTTTCACGTGAAACAATTGATAACTCAAGAGCGCTCCCCCATCAAGGAACTCGCTGCACGCACACACTACATTCCTATATGCCGGAACCCCCGGTGCGCCGCCAAATCACATCATTTCTCACCTCATTAGCACCACTGTCCAAATTGTGGCCCACAGTTTTACCTGTACGCGGTATGCAAGTCGCACACATCGATTGATGTTTGACAAGGTCAGGCAGGTGGCGCGTCCACCGTCTGCACATCTGTGCTACCTGTCACTATTGTTTGAGAAAATGTGCATGATGGTTACCTCATATTCTTAGTGTTTCATATCAGTTCTGAGCGTATTCTTGCGTGTTATCAGGGCGCACCTCCGATGGCGGGGGTGCGTTGGAGGCACCTACCTCATCGTGGAGGTTGATAGATCATGATGGTTCCACCCCTATCCGAGCGCCCCGTGACCGAGGAGGACGAGGAACAGTTCCGGCGCGAGTCCACCCCGCGCAAGTACACGCTGTGGGAGCGGTGGAGTGATTATCGGGCTGACGTAAAGCGCAACCGGCCCAAGGGAGCGAAGGCTCGTTTTCGGGCGTGGATGGACGCCGACGCCGTGGACTGGGGGATCCGCGTGGCGATCGTGTTCTTGTTCATTGGCGGATCCTACTCGCTCTACATCAACGGGGTAGCCAATGGCTGGTGGCACGCCTGGGGTGAAAAGCCCACCATCGCGGCGACGACTACACCCGCAGCTCGGCCTTCGCCGTCCGCATCGAGTGAGCCCGCCATGTCCGGCGGCTACCAGATCGGCCCCGACGGCGTGTTGGTGCGCCCAGCCGAACACGCGGCCTCAACCTACACCAAACCAGAACTACCCGAAGAAGCCAAAGAAAACACCGAACGCGGTGCGGAAGCAGCAGCAGAACACTACGTGGCTACTATCAGCTATGCGTGGAACACGGGAGACACACAAACTTTGGCAACCTTGTCTGCAGAGCAGGTTCCGTTTGCCGATGGGTACATCAACGCCATTAATTCGCTTTATTCGAACGGTTGGGCATATGGGAATACTGCAACCATTACGAGCATTGTGGAAGTCGAATCCGTTACGGCAGAAATGGGTGCGCCGCCCAACACTATCGGCGTTCTATTCCACGTAACAACTATCAATGGAACGTCTTGTCAAGGACAGCGGATCGTCGTAAGCGATAACGAATACACCGTGAGCTTGGCGCTCTTCATGACATGGCAGGGCGACCAGTGGCTTGTAACGGATGGGAACATTCCTCATGGCAACGAATAGTAGAACGCTGCGCGTGATCGGTATGACCGTTGGATCCTTGCTAATGCTTGGACAGACATCTGGTTCATTTGCCGATAGCCTACCGACATCCTGTGATATTGAATCGGGTGTTCCATCTGGATTTTGTGCATCTTCTACACTGGGTGGAATACAGGCCGAAGTCTGGCGTAAAGACCATGACCAGGATTCGTCTCAGCAAGGCAATAGCAACTCGACTGTTGGCGATCAGAGGGCGTTGAAGACGGCGGAAGGGGCTTTTGATCCCGCTGCTACCCCTTACAAGGAGCCTGCGCGTTGTAAGAAGGTGTACATCAACAAGGCTCCCAACAGTCCCACGGTCTCCGACGATGACACGGTCGACAACTGTCCGCTCCCCGCTGATCCTGAGGGAGGTTCCGATCAGGACCCGGGGCGTGTCCCCACCACGCGCGACATACTCTACATGGCCTCCACCATCATCCATCCAGATGGCGCGGGCCTGTACAAGCGCCCCGAGGGGGTGTCGTACACGAACAAATACATCCCTTCCATCGTTGCGGTCACCAGTCCCACCCAGACCCACGTGATCAACCTGCTCGGCCGTGACATCACGATCACGCTCACGGCCACGAGTTATGAGTGGAGTTGGGGTGATGGGACCCCGAACCTGGTCACCACCTCCACCGGCTCGGTATGGCAAGACGGAATGGACCTCAACACCGACCCGAGGTTGATCCGCCACTACTACACACCCCCGCAGGGGTGGCGTTCCATGTTGGACGGCCCTTACCCGCATGAGGACCGTGAAATCACGCTGACCACCACGTGGAGTGGAACAGCCACGAATCCTTTCACCGGGGAGACGCAAACCATCAACGGCCTGGTCACCACCACCGAGACCACCGGCAAGTTCCCGCTGTCGCACCTGGTCATCAACAACACCGACACCTGGGAAGAAAAACAAGGCCACTAACCCCAGCCACCCGAGCGAACGTAACCGCTGCACACACGGCACAGGAAACAGGCAAGGCAAAGGAGCACACGCCATGATGGTCCCACCCCTATCCGAACGTCCCGTGACCGAGGAGGACGAGGAGCAGTTCCGCCGCGAGTCCACCCCGCGTAAGTACACGCTATGGGAGCGGTGGAGTGATTATCGGGCTGATGTGAAGCGCAACCGACCCAAGGGAGCCAAGGCTCGTTTTCGGGCGTGGATGGACGCCGACGCCGTGGACTGGGGGATCCGCGTGGCGGTCGTGTTCTTGTTCATCGGTGGATCCTACTCGCTCTACATCAACGGTGTTGCTTACGGCTGGTGGCACGCCTGGGGTGAGAAACCCACCGTTGCGGCGACGACTACACCCGCTGCTCGGCCTTCGCCGTCCGTGTCGAGTGAGCCTGCCATGTCGGGTGGCTACGAGATCGGCCCCGACGGCGTGTTGGTGCGCCCAGCCGAACACGCGGCCTCGACCTACACCAAACCAGAACTACCAGAAGAAGCCAAAGAAAACACCGAACGCGGCGCGGAAGCAGCAGCGGAGCACTACCTCGCACTCCTGATCTACGCCTGGAATACCGGAGACACACAACCCTTCGCGGAAATGTCCTCTCCAACGTCAAAGTTTGCAGCCGACTATATCAGAGATGTGAATGAACAATATGACAACGGGTGGACTTATGGGATGGAATCAAACACCACGCATGTACTCCTCGTAGAGCCGATCGAAGCGAACGGTAAGGATATACCGGAAGGATCTATTCTTGTCAAATTCCGCGCTGAAATATACGACGGAACGTCCTGCACAAAGACCAAACTAGAGACATCTAGCTCAAGTTATAAATCAACGAACACGTTCATCATGACATGGACAGACGGCGAATGGAAAGAGGTGCAAGGAAGGAATGTTGGCGACAATGAAAACTAGTATCTTAACTTCCGCAGCTTTCATTCTTCTTACCTTATCTTTCACCATTTCCTATCCCCCTATCACCGTTAATGCACTAGAAATTACAAACCCCAAGATTAGCGGACACAGTGAAGACGGTGGTGCGACAGTAAATGGCACGGTTGGTGATGGCGAGTCTGATCCAGCGGATCCCCCAAATTATCATGATCCGGCTGACGATATTCCTCCTCTTACCAATGAAGCGGAGCTCGACCCCACCTCTGTCTCTTACAAGCAGGCCGTGCCCTGTAAGCAAGTATTTCTCGGTAAGGCCGCTAACAGCCCGATCGTCTCTGATGACTCGACGGTCGATGACTGTCCTCTACCTGATGACCCCGAGGGCGGGCCAAATCAGGACCCGGGCCGTGCTCCCACAACACGAGACCTTCTATATCTCGCTACGGCTGTCGTTCGAGCCGACGGTGCTGGTCTCTATAAACGTCCACTCGGGGTGTCATACACGAACAAATACATTCCCTCCATCGTTGCAGTCACGCGTCCCTCACAAACCCATACGGTAACAATGTTTGGCCGCGAAATCGCGGTTACTTTTACCGCGACGAGTTATGAGTGGAGTTGGGGTGATGGCACCCCGAACTTGGTCACCACCTCCACGGGTTCGGTGTGGCAAGACGGAATGGATCTGAACAGCGACCCGAGGTTGATCCGCCACTACTACACGCCCCCACAGGGGTGGCGTTCCATGCTCAATGGCCCCTACCCCCACGAAGACCGAGAAATCACGCTGACCACGACGTGGAGCGGAACAGCCACCAATCCCTTTACCGGAGACACTCAAACCATCAACGGCCTGGTCACCACCACCGAGACCACCGGCAAGTTCCCCCTGTCCCACCTCGTCATCAACAACACCGACACCTGGGAAGAAAAACAAGGCCACTAACCCGGCCAATGAGAGAGGAAAGAACATGAGCGAAGAAGAGGAATTCGAACGGAAGCCACGCCCCTGGATCATCGCGATAGTCGCCGTTGTCACGGTCATCGCAGCATCTCTGCTCGCCTTCCGCGCTTTCAATACCAGAGCAAACACCGAGGCTGAAGCTCATCCACAATCAGCACAATCTGAGGCCCATCAATCTATCGGCAGTCAGTCTGACGACGCACAGTCAGGAGAAACCCCATTCCCTACGCCTACACCAGCTGAGATCACCAAGCCCACTCCCCCGAACGGCCTACACGAGGGAGGCCTAGTGGGTGCTCAAGTAACAGCGGTGTGGTTCGTCGACTTGTGGGAATACGCATTTAACACAGGCGACACAGGTGATTTTATGGCCCTGTGCCAAGACGGAGACTTTTGCGACGATTTTTCTGAGGACATGCGAAGCTACCACGAAAACAGAATCGTTACAGTACCCTTAGAGATCAACATCCAACCAGATGGGAATAGCGCCTTCGCTTGCCACCTACGAACAAGCGGTATCTCAGGATTGTGTGTGCACCTCTCACTGTCTCAAAAGAGTGCTAGATTCAGTAGTATAGGACCAACCAACGATACCCGTGAATATACAACTTTGCACACAGTTGAGGCAAGCGAAACGCAAGAGGAGTACTACTCTTCAATCATCATCTTCTTAACAGAAGAAGACGATGGCTCATTTGTAGTGCGCAATATCGATTGGATCGATCCCGAACACACCTGATACCAATACTCAACTATATGAGCCGAGTCGATGCACGTAGAGAGGCAGATCAGATTTCCAGCGCATAGTGAGAGCAGAAGTACCCATCCACTAGAAAGGATACGAGAACTAGCCCGTTAACACCAGAATATTTCACGTGAAACAATGACCGCACCAAGATCGTCATCGACGACGACACGGTCATCAATCTGAGGAACACTCCCCCACATCATCCCCACAGTTGTCCCGGTGGACACAGGCCATCGGGACAACACCACACCACGGTCAAGCCTTCGCAGCAAGCTCGTAACGCACCCAGCGGCGCTGTCCCGTAGACGTCACCAGGCCTCGGGACACAAGGTCCCGCAGATCCGAGCGTGCCTCCTCAGCGGTCACACCAAAATGCTCCCTCTATTCCCCGTTGCTCCAGGTACGCCCATGACGCATGTCGACCAACGCCTCCTTCTGGCGCTGATTCAAACTGGCCGCCGCCTCCAACCCAAGACCACCAAGCCAGGTCAAGTCCCCATCCGGAATCAGCGCAGCTTTCGGAACGCGCACCATCAAGGAGGCCCAGGCACGTCCATAGCACAATTCAAGTCACCCAAAGACTGGTGCCCGTCACTCGCCTCAATTCATAGAAGCTCATTCCTGTCTCATAGAACCCCATTTCTACGTCATAGACGGGCATTTCTATGACATATAGGCCCCTTCATAGCTCATAGAAGCCCATTTTTGCGCCATAGAACCTCATAGAGAGGCATCTATGATTCATAGAATCGTCCGATACCTCGGACCTCGAGGCCACAACGGGAACAGACGCCAGCGCCACAAACATGTGTTTCACGTGAAACAGCCGCTCCACACTTCATTGCTCCACCACTCGCACCACAGGCAACAGAAGCAGCACCATGCACCGCCCGCACAACCGCCCAAGTCCAGGTCCGAACCCGTTACCACCCTCGCATTGTTTCACGTGAAACATTCGGCACCTGTGCCTACAGGCGCGCGCACCCGCAAACACGCAACCACGCATCAACCGCACACCAACGACCACCGACAACAAGCGGGGTGCCACCCCTCGGCAGCACCCCGCTCAATCACTCACGCACACCTACACCGCGCGCATTCCCGCAGAGCCGCACACGCGCAGCGACCAACACCCGCAGCGCCCCACGCCCGCACGCGCAGCGCCCGCAGAGACCTACCGCCGCAAAGCCCCGCGGCACCCCCGCAGACCAGCCTCACCCCCGCCTCTCGCGCAATGTCCGCGCGAGGAGGCCATGCCTCGGCGCAAAGACCCACGCGAGCACGAAGCACGCGGTGAGCACCAGGACGATCGTGGCGCCCGTGGGCACGTCCAGCGCCCACGACAGGTACAGGCCCACCAGGCCACCCGAAGCGCCGAGCACGGGCGACAGGATCATCATGGTGCCCAGGCGGTCGCACAGGAGGCGAGCGGTGGCCGCGGGGGTCACCAACAAAGCAAGCACCAGCACGTTGCCGATCGTCTGCACGGAGATCACGACGGCCAGCGCGACGGCGATGTACAAAGACAGATCGGCAGCAAGCACGTGCACGCCCGCCGCCCGGGCGCTCTCGCGGTCCAGGGTCACCGCAACGATGGGCCGGTGCGCCAGGAACAGCATGAGCAGCACAAACAACGCGCCGCACAGCACCACGGGCACATCCGACGCCGGGATACCGGTGATCGACCCGAAGAGGAAGTCCTGCAGGCTCCCCGCGTACCCGGGCGCCCGCGCGATGATCGCGACGCCCAGCGCAAAGGCGCCCACGAAGAGCACGCCGATGACGGAGTCCTCCTTGAGCCGCCGATTCTGCGCCAACAAGGCCACGAGCACGGCGGTCACGACGCCCGCGAGCGCGCCGCCCAGCACCAGGGAACCGCCGCACACGAACGCGATCGCCAGCCCGGGGAACACGGAGTGCGCGACGGCGTCGCCGATGAACGCCATGCCGCGCAGGACGACGTGCACGCCGACGCTGCCGCACACGAGCGCGGCGACGACCGCGATCAGCAGCGCGCGCGGCAGGAAGGCCAGCGCGGGATTCGTCAGGTCGCGGAAGAAGTCGTAGGGGCTCAGGAAGTCCGCCGCCGGGACGAGGGCACGTCCGGCCGCGTGGATCACGGTGCTCATGCGCGCACTCCTAGGGCGTCGAGGATCGGGTTGTCGGGTCGCACGTCGAAGGCGCGGATCCACGGGTCGGCGTCGGCCAGCTCGTCGGGCCGCCCGGAGGCGACGATCGTTCGGCGCAGCAGGTAGAGCCGATCGCAGCCGGCCCGCGCGCCGATGAGGTCGTGCGTGGTCATGAGGAGGGCACGCCCGCCGTCCGCGAGCGCACGGAACAGGTCCATGAGCATCTCCTGCGTGGGCATGTCGAGGCCGGTGAAGGGCTCGTCGAGGAGCAGCACGGCAGGCCGGATCGCAAGGGCCCGGGCGACGAGGACGCGCTGGCGCTGGCCGCCGGACAGCTCGCCGATGGGACGCTTGGCGAGGTCGCGCATACCGACGAGCGACAAGGCCTCCTCGACCGCGCGGAAGTGCGGGGTGCGCGCGCGCCCGAGCAGCCCGCGTCGCACGGTGACGGCCTGGAGGACGGCGTCGCGCACGCTGATCGGGAAGTCCCACGCGAACTCGTGCCGCTGCGGCACGTAGCCGATCGCGCCGTCGGTCTCGACGCGCCCGCTGGAGGGGATGAGTCCCAGGATCGATCGGATCAGCGTGGTCTTCCCGGCGCCGTTGGGTCCGATGAGGCCGACGAGCTCCCCGGCCCGGGCCTCCAGGTCGACGCCCTCGAGGACGCTGCGCCCACCCAGGGACGCGCCCAGTCCGGTGACGCGCAGCTGGCTCACTGCTCCCCTCCCCGATCGACGAGGCCGGGGCCGCGCTCGCCCGAGCCCTCACCCTGGGTGGGCGCGGAGTCGGACGAGGCCGGGGCCGACTCCCCGCGTTCCTCACCCGGGGCGGTGGGTAGGGGCGCGAGGATGGAGTCGGCCTCGGCAATGGCAGCGGCCTGTTCGGCGCGGCTGCGGCGCGAGCGCGCGACAACGAGGGCGCCGATGATGAGGACGGAAAGAATCGCGACCGCGATGATGACGATGAACGCCCAGTCGGGCAGGCCGCCCTCGGAGGAGGAAGCGGAGGCACCCGGGTTCGACACCTCGGAGCCGGTCCCCTGGGATGCGCCACCGGAGGGCACACTGCCGGAGGATCCGGCCCCCTGCGCGGAGGAGCCCGACGTGGCCGCAGCGGAGGAGGTGGCGGGCGCAGCCATGGCCAGGGCCTCGGACGCGGAGGCGGCGTCACCGACGGCGAAGCGCAGGGTGGTGGAGGCGCTGACGGCCTCGCCGGCGGTGGTCGTGCCCAGGAAGGTCACGGTCGCCGTGTAGGTGCCGGGCGCGGAGAACGCCCAGTTGGCGTGCACGTGGGTGCCCGAGTCGATCCACACGTCGCCGGGCGCGGCGGCGGAGTCGGCGAGCAGGAGGGGCTTGCCGAAGGTGCCGGACTGGAGGAACAGCCAGGCGCGGCCGGGGCCGCTCACGGGGCCGACTCGCATGGTGAGGCCGCGGTCGATGGTGGCGGTGACGGCGGGGTCCTGCGTATTCCAGCCGAGCCACACGACGTTCGGGTTTTGCGTCTGGGGGACGACGTACACGGGCTTGCCGGCGACGTCGGCCAGGAACGGGTAGTCGGCGGAGTCGGGCGCGGTCATGACGGCCGCGTCGCTGACCCGCAGGACGGTCTGGTTGGGGTCGCGCCACACGGCGCCCCCGTCGGCGTCGTGGCGAAGGCCGGCCCGCCACTGCCCGTCGATCAGTCGGGGGCCGAGGTCGACGTGCCCGACACTGATCTCGGTGGCCTCATTCGACCACTCCTCGTGCGCGGCGACGCTTTGCGCGAGGTCGGGGTCGGGACTCGGGTCAGCAACAGAAGAGGGGGCACCCACGATGACGAGGAAGGCCGACACGAGAAGCGAGAGCATCGACATGCCGAGGCGCGCGGAGCGCGACAAGGCGCTGGTCATCCGTCGGCTCTGTCCCGGGGGCGGCGGCAGGGCCTGGCCGGGCTTCGAGATCGACCACTCCGAGCGAAGCTCGCGTGTGGCGATCTCGCGGGCGGGCCGCCGCCCACGGGACGGCAAGAAAGCGGGCGAGAAATCGCCACTCACACGTGCGGATTTAGGCCTCCGGCTAGCCCCGGGGGCGGCGGCAGGGCCTGGCCGGGCTTCGAGATCGACCACTCCGAGCGAAGCTCGCGTGTGGCGATCTCGCGGGCGGGCCGCCGCCCACGGGGCGAAGAGTCGGCGGCCGGAAGTGGAGCAGGAATGAGTGTTCATGGCATCTCCTTGCCGCCCAGGCAGCGTGCCAGTGAGCGGGCGTTGTGTTCCATCATGTCGATGTAGGTGGGTGCTTGGTCGTCGAGGGTGTCGCCGTACAGGGGGCAGATGTCCACGCCCGCGTCGGTGGCGGCGGTGCGCAGGGTGGAGCGGGTGCGCGCCAGGTTGGGTTCGAGGAACACCGCGGGGATCGAGGAGTCGGACAGGGTGGCCTGGAGTTTGATCCGGTCGGCGATGGAGGGTTCGACGCTGGGGTTGGGTGCGACGAATCCGGCGACGGTGAGCCCGTAGGCGTTCGCCAGGTACGCGTACGCGTCGTTGGTGGTGACGAGTTTGCGGCGTTCTTCGGGGATGGTCGCGATGGTCGAGGCGACGGTGGCGTCGAGCTCGTCGAGGCGCGTCAGGTAGGCGGCCGCGTTGGCCCGGTAGGTGGCCTCGCCGTCGGGGTCGACGGAGATCAGCGAGTCGCGGATGACGCGCACGTAGGCCTGGGCGTTGTGGACGTCGTGCCACAGGTGTGGGTCGATGTCGCCGTGGACGTGCTTGCCGAGGACGGCCTGCGGGAGCATGTACACGTTCGCGCCGGGCTCGCCGATGAAGCGGAACGAGGCCTCCCCGGGGATGGTCGTGAGCGCGCGGGTGGGCACTTCGATGACGACCTGGTCGAGGTCGGTGCATTCCATGGTCGAGGCGACGGCCGCCGCGGACCTGGACGCGCCCACGCAGGGGGCCGAGGCCTCGTCCCCGCTGAGTGCGCCGGCGTCGGAGGCGAGTTCGACGCGCTTGGTGGTGAGGTTGACGGTGATGTCGGCGTGGCCGGCGGACAGGACGCGGCGGCCCTCACTGGCGGCGATCTCCTCGGGCGGGGTGCCGACGGCGAAGACGGCGGTGCCTTCCCCGACGCTGACGGGCGTGGCGCCGGGGGTGGTGCGCAGGTTGGCGCGGAAGTGGACGCGGTAGACGCCGGGGGCGGTGAACGCCCAGCTCATGTGCTGGTGGGCGTCGGCGGGCAGCTGCGCGGTGTCGGTGTCGTATCCGGTGGCGGCGTTGAAGCCGTCCGAGGTCGCGAAGGCGATTTCGGGCTGCCCGAAGGAGGTGGTGAGGTAGGCGGCGGCCTGGCCGGGGCCGTCGACGCCGGTGGTCGTCAGGTCGATCTGCGAGGCGCGGGTGGCTCCCATGTCGGCGCCGTCGCCCCACACGCGCATGCCGAGCCACGGGGTGTCGAGCGCGCGGTCTTCGACGAGGGGGAGGATGGTCGCGCCGTTCTTGGCGGCCTCCTCGGCGACGGAGACGGAGCGCGAGCCGGCGGGCAGGTTGGAGTCGAGGGCGCGGATGAGGGCGTGCTCCTCGAGCATGAGGTAGTTGGAGAAGGCGACGTCCGCGTAGGCCACGTCGCGCACGGTGCGCAGGGAGGGTTCCCACGAGTGCGGGTCCGCCCCGTCGGGCACCATCTGCGTGACGTGGGCGCGGTTGCCGGCGACGTTGCGCACGAGGTCGGCGAGGATGCCGGTCGTGGCGACGACGCGCAGTTCACCATCGCTCGCGGGGTCGGGCGCGGGCGCGCACCCGGC
>ERZ772987.45-NODE-45-length-22410-cov-7.70333_pt1 | contig 22410 bp, 27 predicted proteins | sample MGYA00511129_ERZ772987 | MGnify/ENA primary metagenome ERZ772987 (study PRJEB29015, sample SAMEA2738058) | human oral metagenome | biome: human oral; feature: human-associated habitat; material: saliva | place: China | collected 2222 ...
CTTGCCCAGCCGATTGCGCTGCATCTCAAGATAGCCATTGCCCAAAACCAAATAATTAAAAGCCAGCTTTTCAAATTCCGAGCGGCTCAAAAATTCCGTCGGCTTGAAAGTAACTTTGAGAATATTCAGTTTTGCCAGCAGAGCGGACGCATGGTGCAACCCTTTAGTCAGCAGGCGCTCGACATCGTACAAGTTGACAGGCGGATCGTACCAATGGCCGTTATCAAAGCAGCCGATAAAGTCGAAAAGACTGTAAACATCTTGGTAATCCTCAAACGAAAAAACATCACAGTCAAACTTGCCCTCTTTTAAAACCTCATTATTCATAATAAAAACCTCTCATTAATAAACATCAACCGAACCACGCGCCGCCGCCCCGTCGAGCGGCTCTTGGTAGAACACCTGCAACGCCGCCCACGCGACATCCGCATGGCTCAACTCTTTCGTCCGACCGCTGACATAAGTCACATTGCGGCCGCTGCCGGTCACAGCCGTGCGAATACTCATAAAGGCCGCCGTGAAATCCTTCCAATCCAGCTCCCACTCAACGCGTTTCTCACGCATGAGCGCGTGCATCTTATTAATCATCAAATACTTTTCCTGCATCGAATATTGAACGCCGATTACAGGCGGATAGAATCCCTGCACAATCTGAAAGACTGCCGCGCCCAATCCAGTCTTATCGATGACAACCTTTTGCACGTTGTACCGATCGAACGCCTTTTTAATAAAGGCCGCCTGGCTTTGAAAATCATTGCCGTGCAACATCTGACGCTCAACAATGCGGAACTTGTCTCCGGCAAAGCGAGGCGGCACGACAGCCACAAAAGCCGCCGCATCGCCTGAATCGGCCGGGTCATAACCCAACCAAACAGGCAGATTCCCAACAGGACGCGCCGCGAACGGTTTATAAAATTCCGCCCACTCGGCCCACGAATCGACCGCGCAGCGTTGCAATGCCATGAAGTCAAAGACATTGTCGCCGTCCTCCACAAACTCACACATAAAGAGCTGACGAAATTCCGCTGGCGAGTTTTCAAGCAGGAGCTGCTGGCGGTCAAACAGATTACAGCCGCGACGCTCCGCATCATCGAGCGTCACAATCTGACGCCATTGCCCATCTTCGCAGGCGCGGCCATCAACCAAAGCAGAATGGCTGACATCCAGTTTGATATGCTCCGACTTATCGCGCCCCTCATTGAATTGCTCCCCAGTCCAAAACGAATAAGCCGGATGAGACACCGCAGACGGCGTAGAGAAATAAGTAATTCGATACTGGCTTTGAGAGGCCATAGGCTTCGCCAATCGCGTCAACTCTTTAAAGTCAGGAATCCAGAAATACTCGTCAACATACAAGTCGCCATGACGGCCTTGAGCCGTGCGCGAGTTAGTCCCCAAGAAATACAAGACCGCGCCATTACCCAAACGAATATCAGCGCCCTTCAATTCAACGCCGACCATCTGCGCCATATCGATTTGATATTGTTTGAATTGAAACGCCTGCGCTTTTGACGCAGACAAGAACACCTTATTTTTACCTGTCGTCAACGCGTCAATAAACGCCTCACGCGCAAAGAAAAACGTCGCCCCGATCTGACGACTTTTGAGCAGATTGCGGAAACGTACCTTTTGGTTGTACCAAATCTGCTGATATTCAAACATCTGCTCCCTGAAGATTTCCTGTAATCGCAAGACCTGCTCTGCCGTGAAACTATTCGGCGCAGGCTTCGTTGCCGAGCGCACATTCTCACGCTCCCGACGCTCACGCGGCGGCTTATCGATAGTCGGCACATCCCAGGGCAGGCCGTCTGAAACCACCGGCGCGGCCGCCTGCTCGACCTCATTTAAATCAGGCTGACGCGCGTCAGCTTTCTTTCCGCCCGATACCAGCGCAAAAAGCTGCCGCATTTCCTTATAGTCAGCGTCAGATTTCTTCGGCTGCGCAATCAAAACGTGCAAACGCATTTCAGCCGAAGCAGCCACGCGCACCGCCGGGCTGCCGCCGTCCCAATTATCACGGCTTTTCCACGAGTAAACCGCCGGAGCCTTAAGACCAAGATGTCGGGCAATCTCCGAAATACGCCAGCCCTGCCAATAAAGCTCACGCGCCATCAAGCGCGGATCGACATTTGGTTTGATTAACGATTCTTTTGTCATCTCAAAAAATAAAAAAGTCTGAAAACCAAACAATCAATGATTTTCAGACCGCCTTAAACCCAAACGCCTTTTAAAAAAATCCTCAAAAATCGCAAAGCATAGAAAAACCGTCCACCGCTTGCCAAACTATGCCCATCCACACGCGAGACATCCACCCATGACCTATAAAAAAACCGATTGGCGCGTCATCGGCGTCAGCGGCGAAACCGCAGACGGCCGCACCATCTTAGCCAAAGAGCTGCAAGAAATGGCCGAGCAGTACGACCCAGAAATCTACGGCGCGCGCATCAATCTCGAACACCTGAATTTTCTGTTTCCAGATTTCGCTGGCGGCTACGGCGATGTCGTCGAACTCAAAGCCGAGCCGTGGGCGAAGGACGAAACCAAAACCGCACTGCTGGCCAAGCTGAATATTACCGAGAGCCTCCAGAAACTTTGGGACAGCGGCCAAAAAATCTACACAAGTATGGAAATCACGCCGCGCTTTGCCGATACCAATAAAGCCTACCTGACCGGCCTCGCCATTACCGACACCCCGGCAAGTCTTGGCACGACCGCAAACTACACCGCCGCCAAGACCAAAGCCGAAGAAAAAATCTTTACCGCCTACCAACAAACCGAAACGCAGGAAATCGCCATGACCAAGCCTCAAGACAGCAACCAAGACAGCAACCAAGACAGCAACCAAGCCGACAACACCGTCAAACCACTGACCGAAGAACACGCAGAAAGCATTTTCAGCCGCCTGTTTGCCAAATACTTCGGCAAAAAAGAAAAGCCGGAAACAATCCCGGAAAACACACCGGAAACAACCGGCCAAGCTGGGGATTCTCAAGATTACGCCAAATCCGAAGACCTCGACACACTGCGCCAGAAATACAGTCAAGCCGCGCAAATCATCGAAAAACTGGACGAAAAAATCGAAGCCCAACAAACCGAATACAACGCCCTGCGCGCCGAGTTTGACAAATTCAAAGCCGAAATCGAAGCCGCGCCATATACCGGCAACCGCCAAGAACACAGCGGCAACCAATCAGCCGACCGCGTCGCTTGGTAAGCAAGCCGCAAATCCACCCCATCCCCCCAATACCACAGAAAGCGCATCATGAATCAGAAAAAATTAAGTTTTGCCATCGCCGCGATGATTTCCAACGTTGCCGCCGCCCAAGGAATCAGCAAAGAAGAAGTCAGCAACGGCTACACCATCTCCCCGACCGCCGTGCAAACCATGTACGACGAGATTGCCCAAAACACCGAGATGCTGCAAAAAATCAACCTGCGCCCGAAAACTGAAAAAGTCGGCGAAGTCATCGGCCTGGCTTCCGGCTTGATCGGCAGCAATACCGACACATCAGCCCAAGACAAAGAGCGCAAGCCTAAGCCGATTCACAACCTGACAGGCCGCAAGTACACGCTCGAGAAAACCAACTTCGACGCCGCCCTGCGCTACGACGAAATCGACCAATGGGCGCATTTGACCGATTTTCCGAAACACATCAACAAAAAAATCGCCGAATCCATCGCCCTGTCTTTGGTAACTATCGGCATGAACGGCACCAGCCGCGCCGCTGATTCAAACGCCACGACCAACACAATGCTGCAAGACGTTGCCAAAGGCTGGCTGCAAAAAATGCGCGAAGAAAACAAATCACGCTGCATCGGCACCACCGGCACATCGACCGCCTCCGTCCCATACGGCCCGGGCGCGACCGATTACAAAAACCTCGACGCCGTCGTCACAGACGCGCTCAACGTCATGATGGACGAACGATTCGCCGACCGCTCCGACTTTGTCGTCTTGGCCAGCCGCCGCACCGTTGGCGACAAATACCTGCGCATCGTCAACAAATCAGGCGACACCGCCACCGAAATCGAATCAGGCGGCCGTCTGAACAAAGAGCGCACATTAGGCGGCCTGCCGGTCATGTACGTCCCCAACATGCCGCAAAACACCCTGCTGATTACCCCGTTGTCAAATCTGTCGATTTACTACCAAATCAGCGGCGAGCGGCGCCAAATCGTGGACAACCCACGCAAAGACCAGCTCGAGAGCCTGCAATCCAAAAACATCGACTTCATCGTTGAAGAGTATGGCGCGGCGGTTTTGATTGAAAACCTGACCTACACCAAATAAAAACAGGGGGCGCAAGCCCCCGAATACAAAAGAAAGGCCGTCTGAAATGACACTGCTCCGCCAACATTTTGACCAAAGCAATGCCGCCGATGCAGCGGCAGACAACATCGACCTCAACGCCCTGTCAGTCTATCAGCGGCTCTACAAAAGCCTGAAAGACGACAAAGCGATTCTGAAAAATATCGCCTCAATCCAAGACAAAATCAAAGCCAAAGCCGCCATGATTCCGAATTATTCCGACTGGATTCAAGGCGTTATCGATACCGGCCGCGCCGCCGAAGACGACCAAGTCACTCCGACGCTCTTGGTTTGGATGATTGACACCGGCGCGCTAGACCAAGCCATGCCGTTGGCGCAACTCGCCATTGAGACACAAATGGCATCAACCGACGAATACAGCCGCACCCTGCCCGAAATCATCATCGAGCAAATGGCCGAACAAATCAGCGCAGGCAGCGACATCAGCCTGCCAAACCTGCAAACCCTGATTGATTGGGTCACAGCCAAAGCAGACAACGGCCTGCACATCAACAACATGCCCGACCAAATCCGCGCCAAATTGCTCAAAGCAGCAGGCGAGCGCGCCGAAGAACAAGAGGAAATCGAACACGCCATCGCCCTCTACGAGCAAGCCCTCGCCTACAACGAGCGCTGCGGCGTGAAAAAACGCCTCGACGCCCTGAAAAAACAGCTCGAAAAATAAAAGCTCCACCGCCGTATGGCAGACGGCGGCCTGTCTGCAAGCCCAATCCCTTACAGCCTGCGCCGCCGCCCCTGCCATACCCCCAATAAAAAAGGCCGTCTGAAATGACCGGATTTAACTTCAATTCCGCTGCACCAACAAACACACAAACCATCGACAAACAGCAAATCGACAGCGGCGACTTTTGGCCGGTCATCGATTTAGACGACCTGCGCCAAGCCATGCGCATCGACACCACCATCACGCCCGACCGCCTCTTCGAGACCGCAATCAACGCCGTCGCCTACGTCAACGACCAGCTCAAAGACATCATCGCCATCGTCCCATTGGCGCAACACATCAGCCAAACCGACCAACGCAGAATCAACGGCGAGCCGCTCGCCAACATCCGCTACCGCCGCGCCGTGTACAGCTACACAAAAGCCCTGCTCCTAGAGATTTACAACGACTACGACAGCACCGGCAAAACAGCCGCGCGCAGCGACGCCAAACAAGAGACCGCCGAAGACTACCGCCGCGAAGGCCATCACGCCATCGCCGAGCTGCTCAAAAAGCCGCGCATCGATTGCGAGCTAATCTAAAGGCCGTCTGAAATGCACACCCAAAACAACACAATCATCACGCGCGACGGCGACACAATCAGCCGCCTCGCCTACGAGTATTACGGCAAATCCAGCGGAATGGTTGAGCAAATCCTCGCTGCCAATCCAAAACTAAGCCGCCAAGCCGTGCAACTGCCTGCCGGGCTGACCATCGTCATGCCCAAAATCGAACAAAACCAAACAATCAAAACGATCAATTTATGGGATTAGAAAACGTGAACGAAACAAAAGCCACCACCGCCATCAACGCGGCCGTCATCGTCATCGGCAGCTATCACATGGCCGCCTCTGTTGCCTTCGGCGCCGCCGTCGGAGCCAGCCTTTTTATCCTAAGCCAAAACCAACACAGCCCACTAACTAAGGCTTGGCTCTTCGCCGTTTCCTTTTTCAGCGGCATCTTTGGCGGCGAAACCGCCGCAGGGATTTTCAACTGGGCATTAAGCATCATCCGCCCAGATGCCCAGCCGCTGAAATTTAACGAATTTCTAGGCGCAGCCCTGTTTTCCGCCCTCGTCGTCGTCATCGTCAACCGCCTGATCGACTTTGTCGGCACAGCTAAAAGCCAAACCCAAAAGAAAGGAGAGCGCGAATGACCCCACTGCAAGCCGCCGCCATCATCTCCCTGACTGCCGCCGGAGCATGGCGCATCCTGTTTTTTGATACACGCGGCCGCACTCATAAGCCCCTGATTAGTTTTATCGCCTGGCTCAAATTCGCCTGGATGATGGGCCTCATGATAGCCGTGATATTCAAACTCTACTCCGCCGCCATGTGGGGGCTGATTTTCGGATTAGCCCTCCATACCGGAGCATTAATTTGGCACGGCGGCAACGTCAACAGCATCCTGCCGACCGCGACCAAACACCAAACCAACCCATAAGAAAGTCTCACAAATGACCGAAAAACAAACCTACACATTAGGCAAAACCAGCCTGTCAAAATTAAACGGCGTCCATCCCAATCTCGTCAAAGTCATCAAGCGCGCGATTGAGCTGACCAGCCAAGATTTCAGCGTAAACGAAGGGCTGCGCACACTCGACCGACAAAAGCGCCTTGTCGCCGCCGGTGCAAGCCGTACTCTCAACAGTAAACACCTGAAACAAACAGACGGCTACGGCCACGCCTCCGACCTCATCCCGTGGGGCGACTTCGACGGCAACGGCACCAAAGAGATTTCATGGGCGTGGGAAAATTTCTACCCCATTGCCGAAGCCATGCGCGCCGCCGCCAAAGAACTCAACATCCGTATCCGCTGGGGCGGCTGCTGGGAAACCCTCAACGACACCACCAAGCCGACAACCCAACTTGTCGCCGACTACGTCGCCCTCCGCCGCTCCGTCGGTAAACGCGCGTTTATCGATGGCCCACATTTCGAGCTTGCCTAAAGGACGCGCTATGAAAACCGTCATTTCATTCTGCATCGTCCTATTCCTCGCCTGCTGCCTGCTCATGAATGGACTGCTCAAAGCAAACCGCACAATCAAAGCCAAAGAGCAGGAAATCAAAACACAGGCCGAGACCATCAAGCAAAAAGAAGCCGCCCTGAAGCTCTACCACCAGCGCAGCCGCACCATGCAAGCGCAGCTCGACAAGCTGACCGCCGAAACGGCAGGCCAAAATGAGCAGATTCAGACGGCCATCCAAAAAAATCACGATTGGGCAAGCCAGGCAGTCCCCGAAGACCTAGCCAAAACCATTAAATAAAAAAAGGGCGTGTTTTACACGCCCTATCTTAGAAAGCACAGCCATGAAAACGATCCTCCCCATCTTACTCGCCGCCGCCCTGACCGCCTGCGCCGCCAAAGAGCCGCTGACCATCCAAGCCGCCGACACCTGCCCACCAGTGCCGAAATGTACCGTCAATCCGCCAGCAGAAATCAAAACCAATGCCGACTTGGTTTACACCATTTCAGCCTACAAAACAGCTTTTCAGCAGTGCCGCCTCTACCGCGACACCCTCGCCGCCTGCCTCCATCAAGAAGAGGAGACGGAAAAATGACCGATTTTATTGACCGCGCCTGCGAGTTGGAAGAAATGCAACGCGCCAACGCTCTAGCCAGACAAGCCGACCGCGCCGAGCAAAACTACCCATCCGCATTTGAGTGCGAAGAATGCGGCGAACCCATCCCCGAAGCACGCCGCCAAGCCGTCCCCGGCTGCCGCCTCTGTATCGACTGCCAACGCGAACAGGAAAAATATGGAAAAACCAGCTTTACTACGCGATGAAATCCAAAAGCATCTGCCGGAGCTGCGCCAAAATCCCGACAAGCTGACGATGTTTGTGACCAACGGGCAAATCATCGCCTCAAAAGGCACATTAAGCCATGAGACCAAATACCGCCTCAGCGTCATGATTACCGACTTTACCGGAAACATCGACGTCTTAAACGCCGTCATCATCGCCTGGCTACAAGAGGAAAACCCCCAAATCATCGGCCCCGGCGCGACCACGCCGACAGATTACAGTTTCGAGGTTGAGCTTTTGAGCAACAACGCCTGCGACATCTTGATTGAGTTAAACCTGACCGAGCGCACCACCGTCTTGACCGACGACAAAGGCAACATTGTCATCGGCCATCCGCGCAATGCCAATCACGATGACCTGATGACCGCGCTGGGAATCGGTGAGAGCAGAAAATGACCGACGACGCATTAAACCTCTACATTAAGAACATCGACGAATACATTGCCAAGCTCTCCCCGATAGAGCTGCGCCGCCTGAAAAGCGATATTGGCAAAGTCGTCCTCAAAGCCAACCGCCAGCGCATCCGCGCCAACGTCGAGCCTGAAGGCAACGCCATGACGCCGCGCGCCGGTCATGACGAAGAAGGGCGCAAGCTCAAAGACGGCGAGCGGCTCAAAGTCGGCCAACGCTTTGTCTATCTCTCCGGCAAACACGCCGGACGAATCCGCCAATTTAAAAACATCAAGACCGCCGCATCTGCCGCAAAGAAAACGCGACCCGATACGGCGGCCTACGATCCGCAATACGAGTGGGGCTACGAGCTGGAAACGCGCGGCGTATCAAAATTCAACCGCGACTACATCCGCGTCTTAGACGGCAAGCCCACCAAAGAGCGGCTGAAAACGCGCATGTTCACAAAAATCAGCCGCGCCAAATACCTGCGCGCCCAAATCGACAGCATGGGCGTCGCCATCAAATTTGTCAGCGGCCTGACCGCCTACATCGCCGCCGCCCACCAATCGGGCGAAGACAACCGCCCCGAGCGTCATCTCTTAGGTTTTAGCGATGACGACCTCGACACCATTGAGCAACTCGTCATCAGCCACATGGCCACCCATGAATAAAAAAGGCCGTCTGAACTAAAAATTCAGACGGCCTCTCTTTTAAAAAAATCCATCAAAACCGCCAAAAATAGAAAAACCGCGTTTCCGTTGCCAAACTATGCCCATTCACACGCACGCGAACAAAACCCAATGACCGCCGAACTCAACAGAAAAATCGCCAATATCATCAAGCAGGGCGTGATTGCCGAATCAGACCATGCGCGCGCATTGGTACGCGTGCAGCATGGCGAGCTGACGAGCGACTGGCTGCCCTATTTCGTCCCATTCGCAGGCGGCGTTTCCGTACACCGCCCCCCGAGCGTCGGCGAAAACTGCATCATCTTGTCGCCAAGCGGCGAGACCGCCAACGGCCTAGTTTTGTGCGGAATGGCATCAGCCTCATTCCCAAGCCCTGCCCAATCGGCTGACGAGACCGTCGTCAAGTTTCCAGACGGCGCAATCATTAATTACAACCACGCCGCTGGCCAAATGACATTAAAAGCCGTCGCCAAGCTGACCATCGACGCGCCCGACACCCTAATCACTGGCAACGTCGTCATCCAAAAAATGACAACAAGCAACGGCCTGCTGACCTACACGGCAGGCATGAGCGGCAGCGGCGGCGAAGGCGGCGGCAGCACAACCATCAAGGGAGCAATAAACCACGAAGGCACGCTGACCAATACCGGCAAAATCACATCCAACGGCGTCGTCCTCGATACCCACATTCACACCGGCGACAGCGGCGGCAAGACAGGCAAACCCGAATGACCAACAGCGAAACAGGCCGTCAAATCGGCCTCTACGACCACATCCGCCAGTCAATAAAAAACATTCTATTCACGCGCATCGGCACGCGCCTGATGCGCGAAGAATATGGCAGTCTGCTGCCCGAATTATTAGACCAACCGATTACCCCTGCCCTGCTCTTGCAATGTCAGGCGGCAGCCATCGCCGCTCTGGCAAAGTGGGAGCCGCGCATTGAAATTCAGGCGGCCACCGTATCGGCAGCCGATGCCAACGACGCAAAAGTCATCATCAACATCGAAGCCGTCAACATCTCGACCGGCACACTTGAGACATACAGCATCAGGAAATAAAAAATGCCGCAAATTGCCGACCTGTCAAAAATCCCAGCCCCCGACGTCATCGAAGAGATTGACTTCGAGAGAATCCTTGCCGCGCGCAAGGAGCGATTTATCAACGAATACCAAACGCCTGCCGAGCGCGACTATTGGCATAAGGTTTTAGAGCTGGAATCCGAGCCGGTTGTCAAATTACTGGAAGAATGCGCTTACTCCGAAATGCTCATGCGCCAAGACTTTAACGAGCGCGCGAAAGGCTTGATGGTGGCATACGCCAGCGGCAGCGACTTAGACCAGCTCGCCGCAAATGTCGATATTCAGCGTCTTGTTATTACCGAGGCAGACTACACCGTGGAGCCGCCTATCCAGCAGGTTTTGGAATCAGACGAATCATTGCGCCGACGCGTGCAAGGCGCATTTGAAACGCTGACCACGGCAGGCAGTGAAGAATCATATTACCAACACGCCAAATCCGCGCACGGCCAAGTCGCCGACATCGCCGTCATCAGCCCGAGCGGCGCGGTTGTCGATATTGTCGTCCTCTCAAATCAAGCAGGCGGCGTGCCGTCTGAAGCCGTCATCAAAGCCGTGACCGAGGCCGTCAATGCCAAATACCGCCGCCCGACCGCCGACCGTGTGACAGTCAAAGCCGCGCAAATCATCGAATATCAAATCAACGCTCAAATCATCGTCTATCCGACCCCAGACTATGAGCCGATTTTGGAAAACGCGCGCGCGCGTATGCGCGAAGCCGTGGACGAAAATTTCAAGCTAGGCCGCGACGTTGATTTATCGATGATTTATGCCGCCCTGCGCGTCGAGGGCGTGCAGAGCGTCGTCATAAGCCAGCCATCAGCCGCCATACCGGTCACACAATATCAGGCGGCCTTGTGTACGCAAATCAACGTAAGCTATGGCGGACAAAATGAATAAATACCAAACCGCCCAGCCATCAACGCGGACGGCTTTTGAGAAGAAATTCGGCGAAGCCGAAATCTACCCCGTCCCTTACGCCGTCGTCTCCGACCTATGGAACCCCGACCGAATCCCTGCCCACCTGCTGCCGTATCTCGCCTGGGCGCTGTCGGTTGACTACTGGAATGACACATGGGACGAGCAGCGCAAACGCGACGTCATCAAGTCAGCCTACCGCACCCATAAATTCAAAGGCACAAACGGAGCAATCGAAGAAGCCCTCAAGCCATTCGGCGTGACCGCCAAGATTACAGAATGGTTTCAGACCAAGCCCATCGGCTCGCCCGCCAGTTTCGGCCTGACCCTGATGGCCGAAGAAGCCATCAGCCAAGCCGACTATCAGGAAATGCTGCGCATCGTCCAAAAGGTCAAGCCGGTCAGCCGTCATTTAAGCGGATTGACCATCGGCGTTATGACCTACGGCAAACTCAAAGCCAGCGGCATTACCATCAGCGGCCAGCGCACGACAATTTATCCGTACATCAAACCCACAATTAATCTATCCCCGGCAGGCCGCGCCGCCGCCGCATTACAACAAATCGACGTCATCACAATCAACCCGAAAGCCAACCCATGAGCCAACAATACTACACCCTCGTCACCAACATCGGCGCCGCGCGCATCGCCAAAGCGACCGCATTAGGCACAGTCGTCAACTTGAGCCAAATGGCAGTCGGCGACGGCGGCGGAAAACCCATCACGCCATCAGCCACAGCCACCGCCCTGACGCGCGAAGTGTATCGCGCCAGCCTCAATATGTTGGAAGTTGACGAAAACAACCAAAAGCAAGTCATCGCCGAGCTGCTCATCCCCGAAGAAGAAGGCGACTTCACGATCCGCGAAGTCGGCCTCTTTGACAACAACAACAACCTGATCGCCATTGGCAGCATTGCCGACAGCTACAAGCCGCGCCTCTCCAGCGGCACGGCAAGCCAGCAAATCATCCGCATGGTCATCCAAATCGACAACACCGACGCCGTCGGCCTCAAGGTTGACCCGGCTGTCGTTTTGGCGACGCGCGAATTTGTTGAGCAAACCGTAAATAAAAAATTCGGCAACGTCGCCTACCGCGTGCCAAGCATTGCCGCCCTGCGCGAATTTAACAAGCCGGGCGCCACCGTCGTCATCGTCGAAAACTATCATGACGGCATCAACGGCGGCGGCGGCGTGTTTGTGAAATCTGATAATCAAGCCCTTGCCGACAACGCCGCCACAGTCATCGTCGGCGAATCCGGCACACGCTGGCTGCGCCAATACACCGCCTTGAGTATTCGAGATTTTGGTTATGCCGAATCAAAAAACAACGCTGCCGAAACCATCGAGGCCGCCGAGCGAGCCGCATTGGGCGTGTTTGTCGATTGCTTAGGCTTAAAAATCGACACAAATAAAAAGTACCAAACCAAAAACAAATACGGCAACGGCCAATTTACCGTCAACGGCGCAACCGTCGATATGCCCTATCAACCAATCCGTAGCGGCATCGGGCGATTTATTAGCGGCACAGGCGCGGCCGCGAATCTCAAATCCAACGAGTGGACAGGCGCAGGAATCATCGTCATTGGCGAGGGCGCGATGGCAAAAACCGAGAAATGCGTTTCCGGCATCGCCATCGGCGACCGCGCGCAGGGCTTTTCACGCATCAGCCGAGACAACATCGCCATCGGCGCAGACAGTCTGATAAACGTGCAAGCCAAGACAGAATGGTACGACCAGTCAAAAATGGAGGGGACACGAAACATCGGCATCGGCAGCAATTCCGGCCGAGGAATTACAAGCGGTTTTTCCAATGTTGCCATCGGCCGCAACGCCGGCCAAGGCTTGGGCGAAGGCGCATCAAATATTGCACTTGGCGCAGGCGCGATGGCAGGGACGGCCCCAGTCGGGTTGACTGGCGACATCGAAATTTTCTGGCCGTCTCCAACATCAAGAACAATCGCAATCGGCGAGGCCGTCTTGCAAGCATATCAAGGCCGCAACGCTCAAACCGCAATTGGCAGCAACGCGGCCAGAAATACCAAAACTGCCGAGAAAGTCACAGTTATCGGCGCGAACGCAATGGAAAAACTAGAACAAAACCGCGCCCCAAACGGCGGAAATGTTGTCTGGACAGGAACGGAAACAGGCAGCTACACCCAATCGGCGGATACTATTACTTTGACATTTAATAATGTTCGAGGGGCAAAGGTTGATTATTGGGCAGGCATCCGCCTGACATCAGGCGCCGCACAAACCCTACAAAACGATGTCATCCCCGTGAAAGTAGTATCAGTTAGCGGTAATAATCTGACAGTTCGTAGCTCGAAAGAGCTGACCGCCTCCGGCTCTGCCGAGCTGAAATTTGTTTATTCAGATATTCCAAGTACGCAAAAAAACGAAGAACTCACCGTCATCGGCACGAACGCAATGAATAGTGCGTTAGTAGCAGGCTATTCAACAATTATTGGCGCAGATGCCGCCTTATCAGGGTCAGAATATAAAAAAACTACCGCCATTGGCGCGTCAGCCTTAAGAAACGGCGCACATAACTCAAGCGTTGCCGTCGGTTACTGGAGCGCGCCAACAATCAGCAGCGAGCAATGCGTATTCGTGGGTGAATCTTCAGGCTATCGAAACGTGCAAGGCGATGTTTTAAGCGGGAAAATCACAAACTCCATCGCCATTGGCTACGGCGCGCGGATTAACGGTAACAACGAAATCCAAATCGGCACACAGGGGCAAACTTTATACGCACCAACCGCTGTCAACATTCGCTCCGACGGCCGCGACAAAACCGACATCAAACCGCTTTCAGACGGCCTGAATTTTGTCATGAAATTGAAGCCGGTCACAGGCTTCTACGACCGCCGCGATGCCTACGTTGACGAGCTTTTCAACGACCTGCCAGAAGAAGAGCGCGCCGCTAAAGTGCGCGAATGGTGGAAGAACCCAACCAAAGACGGACGACACAAAGAAGACCGGAGGCAGCATTGGTTTATTGCCCAAGACATCGCCGCGCTGGAGCAAGAGTACGGCAGATTGCCTATGGTCAATATCAAAAATGACACCTACACCATCGAATACGAGACTTTTATTCCGGTTTTGACCAAAGCCATCCAAGAGCTGGCCGAAAAAGTCGAAAAATTAGAAAACGAAAACAAGGAATTAAAAAATGACAAGATGCATAATTGACCAAGACGGCCTGTTTGTCGAAGAGCAATATTTTGATGACGGCCGCCAAAGTATCGAAGCCGAAGTGCCGCCGCTGCAAGAAAACCAAGCGGCACGATGGACGGGCGAGCGCTGGGAAATTCTCCCAGATTTTCGCGGCGAAGTTGTCTTTACCAAAGACGGCGAGAAAGTATGGAAGGACATCGGCAGTCTGCCTGACGGCGTCAGCCTGACACCGTTGGAAACGGCAAATCTGGCAGATTTAAAAGCCGCCCTGCTGACAAACCTCAATGCCGCCGCCCAAAACTTTGTTGACGCCCACTCCGGAGCGAGCCAAGTCCCCGATTTCGAGTTGGCGACATGGCCGCTCCAGTCAACCGAGGCGCAGGCGTGGGCGGCCGATAAATCAGCCGCTACCCCAATCCTAGACGGCATTGCAGCCGCGCGCGGCTTGGACAAAGACAAGCTCAAATCGGCTGCTTTAAAAAAAGCCCTGGCATATTCCGCCCTGTCTGCCATCGTTGCCGGTCAACGCCAGGCAATCCAAGACCAAATCGAGGCTGCCAAAACAAAATCAGCCTTAGACAAAATCAAAATCGAGTTTAAGCTGCCGGAGGCCGTCTAAATGAGCAAAGTTTATTTGGCATTGTACAAAGGCCGCAAACAAATCAAATCGCCTAAAGACATCATCTACCGCGTGACAGACTGGGCCATCCGCAAAGCGACGCGCGGCGAATATTCCCACTGCGAAATCGCCGTCCGACTGCCTGACGGTCAGTTCGACTGCTACACATCGTCCCATCGAGACGGCGGCGTCCGTTGCAAGCGCATGGAGCTGCCCTCTGACAAGTGGGATTTGATTGAGCTGCCCAAGCCCAATCTGACCTACGGCCGCGCGATGAAACTATGGCGTGAAACAAAAGGCAAGAAATACGACCTGTCAGGCGTTTTGGCCGTCAAGTCGGTTTTCCGCCGTCTGAAAATTCGCCAAGCGCCGGACAAATGGTTTTGCTCCGAATGGTGCGCCGCCGTCATCGGCTTTGGCGAGCCGTCCAAATATTCGCCGTCCGGCCTTGCCGCCGCTATGAAGCAAAACCAATTTTAAAAAATCCCCAAAAAATCCCACGCGCTCGCCACACGCGTGGGATTAATTTTTAATAGTGTATCAATCGACTAACCCATCAAAAAGGAAGCCCCAATGGCAGAAGCAAACCGCCATCATGGCATCACAGCCAACGAATACACCGAAGGCGTGCGCAGCATCAGCGACATCTCGACAGCCATCATCGGCATGGTTTGTACCGCCGAAGATGCCGACTCAAAAGTATTTCCTCTGAATGCCCCGATTTTTGCGACATCCGCCTACGACCTGCTGGCAAAAGCAGGCACCAAAGGCACGCTCGCCAAATCCCTTGACGCCATCGTTGACCAAGCCGACGCGCAAGTCGTCATCGTGCGCGTTGCCGAAAGTAAGAATGCCGAAGAACAAAAAGCCAACGTCATCGGCACAGCCGAGGGCGGCAACTACACCGGCCTCAAAGCCCTGCGCCGCGCCAAAGCCGTGACAGGCTATACCCCGAAAATCTTGGGCGTGCCGGAACTCGACAGCCAAGACGTTTTGACAGAATTGGTAGGCGTTGCCCAAGCGACGCGCGCCTTTGCCTACGGCAGCGCAGGCGGTAATCCCGACATCACTGAAGTGGGCAACTATCGCAAGAATTTCGGCCAGCGTGAGCTGATGTTGATTGACAACGAATTTATGGCATTCGACCCGACCACCAAGAAAACAGAAACCGCCGCAACGATTGCCCGAATATTAGGCGCGCGTGCCAAACTCGACAAAAATGTAGGCTGGCATAAGTCAATCTCAAACACTGAAATCAACGGCGTCTCCGGCCTGAAATTCGCGCGCAGCTTTGACCTTTTGGACAAAAACTGCGACGCCAACACCCTCAACAACAAAGACGTCACCACTCTGATCCGCGAAGACGGCTTCCGCGTTTGGGGCAACCGCACCTGCACCAACGACAGCATGATGGCATTTGAAGTCGCTACGCGTACCGCCCAAATCATCCAAGAGACCATCGCTTCCGCCTTCATGTGGGCGCTCGACAAGCCGATGCACCCAAGCCTGATGGAAGACATCATCATGGCCATCAACGCCAAATTGGCGCAGTACGTCAACAAAGGCTACATCTTGGGCGCGCGTGTATTTATCGACAAAACCCTCAACACCTCCGAAACCGTCCAAGCCGGTCAATTCACAATCAGCTACGAGTTCACATGGGTGCCGCCTTTGGAAAACATGGTATTCAACCAACACGTCACTGACACATTCTTCGTCAACTTGGTTGATAAAGTCATCACCTTCGCCAACACCCTGAAACCGACTACCGTCTAGGCCGTCTGAAAGGAAACCCACCCCATGAAAATGCCAAAAGTCCTTAAAGGCTTCACCCTCTTCGTCGATGGCGAGAACCAATACGGCGTCGTCGTCGACATCACGCGCCCGAAAATCAGCCGCCAAACCGAAACCTACACGCCAGGCGGCGCAATGACAGAAATGACCGTCGTCCACGGATTTGAAAAGCTGACGATGGAGGTCACATCCAAAGGCTACGACGCCGATATGCTCAAATCTATGTCAAGCAGCATTGACGGCAAGCTGCTGCGCTACCAAGGCGCGCTGCAAGAAGAAGACAGCACAGGCTACCAAACCCTCAAAGGCGAAGCGCGAGGCCGCATTACCGAAGCCGACCCAGGCAGCGACAAGCAAGGCGAAGGCGGCGAGCATAAGTTCACAGTCGAGCTTGTTTATTGGAAAGAAAGCGTGGACGGCAGCCCCATCGTCGAAATTGACGTCTTAGGAAATAAAGCCGCTTTCGGCGGCCAAGACGAACGCGCCGGCCTGCGAGCCGCGTTGGGCTTGTGATGAAAACCAAGAATCTGGCAATCTACCAGGGCGACACATATTTATTCAAAGTCGCCCTGACCAGCGAAACAGGCGAGCAGTTGCAAACCGACGGCCTGTCTTTTGCGCTGGCCGTCAAATTCCCAGACGGCGCAACCATCACGCCCGAGCTGACCGTTGACGGCAACATCGTCAGCCTGCTGTTTCCCTCCGCCCTGACCTCCGCCATCACGCACACAACCGCCGAATACGACCTCCGAGCCATCAGCGGCCAGTACGTCAAAACTTATTTGCGCGGCCAACTGCACATCACGCCGAGCATCACACCCGTGACAGCAGGCGAAGGCGGCGAAATCCACGAAGAGGCCGTCAGCGTTGCCGTTTCCGAAGCCGCCATCATCCGCGCGGCTGGCAACCAAAGCCAGACGGCATACGACGACAGCGACATCAAGCAACGACTTGCCGCGCTGGAAAGCCGTCAAGACCAAGACACCGTCTTCGACGACAGCGAGCTGAAAAGCCGCCTCACTGCTTTGGAAAACCGACCAGCCCCAGAGGCAAAGGCAGAATCGCCATATAGCGAAATACAGGAAGGCTACATCGCCCGTGAAAATTTCGGCTTCGTCCCCGAAAGCGGCAAGCCGGAAACCGTGTCTTTCCCTACCCCATTCAGCCGCCGCCCCGATATTTTCGATGTGTGTTTAGACATACAAGGCAATAGGCCGCGCTTGCACTACATCCAAAACGTGACCGCGTCAGGCTTTGACTTGGCAACCAATTACAGCCCAGATTTAAAAGGCGTTTGGTATCGCGCCGCAATTTTAAAATCCAACTAGGAGCAACCCATGCAAACCATCAAAATCAACGACGACAACACCCTGACCATCGAACTCTCCACCGGCGACCGCTACACCCTGCGCGAGCCGCTGGCCAAAGACATGGAGGGCTTGGGTCAGGATTTGATTAAAGTCAAACATACCGACACCGTCCAAAAGCTGCTGGGCAAAATCTCAACGCCGCCGCTGACGCGTGTCGCCTATGGCAAATTGAGCATGTCAGACGCTCAAGTATTAAACGTTGCCATTGATTTTTTTTCAGCGCCGCCGTCTGCCAAAGCCGAGATGGAGGCAGCCTTGCAGGACTTGGGCTATTCCCAAAGCTCAAATTCCGAGCAGACTACGTCGGCCGAATCCTAAGCGGCGAAGCCGACATCTATCAGGCGGCGGCAGACGAAGAGAAAAAGTATTACAACTTAATCAACGACTGCCTCGCTCAATGCGCGGCGACATTCGGCAGCCTCGACAAGTTCGAGCAATGCAACATCGCCGAGCTGATTGAGTGGACGCACAAGGCAATTCAAATCAACACGCCCGAAGAATAAACAAAGGCCGCCTGAATATTTCAGACGGCCTTTTGTAATCAAAAAACAGGACAAATCATCATGTCAAAAAGCCTCGAATTAAAAATCATCATGTCGGCCACCGACAAAGCCAGCGCGGCTTTCAAAAAGCTGCGAAGCGCAGGCGATGTATTGGGGCAGACGCTCGATAAGCTCGAAGGCGAGATGAAAGGCTACGAGCGCGCCCAAGCCCGGCTGACGCAACGTGTGCAACTGACTACCAAAATAAAAGAGCAAACCAAAGCCCTGATGGAAAACAGGCTTGCCCAAAAAGCAATAAAAGACGAAATCGCCAAGACAGGCGTGCCGACTAAAGCGCAGGCGCGCAACTTGGAAAAACTGCAAGCCGCCCAAGAAAAACTGCAAAATAGCCAAAGCCGCTACCAACAAAAAATCGAAGAAATCAACGCCGAGCTGAAAAAACACGGCGTCGTCACAAAAGACGCGGCCGCCGCGCAAAAACAATTAGAGCAAGCCGCGAAGAAAACCGAAGCCGCCCTGCAACGACAACAGAAAGCAATGGCGGCACGAGATAAAGCCGCCGCCGCCAAGTCCCAAATGACCGAAGCCGGAATGCGCGCCGTCGGCATGATGTACACCGCGCGCGGTATCGCCGACACCACACGCAACGTCCTCTCATCTCCGGTCAAAGCCTACGCCGAAACAGAGGCCGCCTCCACCGACCTGCGCGCAGCGATGATGGACAATACCGGCAAAGTATCCGCCGACTTCAAAGACATTGAGAACCTTGCCACTCGCTTGGGCGACCGCCTGCCGGGTACGACCGCCGACTTTAAAATCATGATGCTCATGCTGCGCCGCCAAGGCATAGAATCAAAAAAAATCTTAGGCGGCACAGGCGAGGCCGCCGCCCTCTTGGCCGTCCAACTCAAAAAAAGCCCCGAAGCCGCCGCCGAGATGACAGCCAAGCTGCAAGACGCCATGCGCGCGACCGAAGACGAAATAAAAGGCGTTATCGACCAAGTTCAGCGGCTCCATTACGTAGGCGTTGAAGATAGTAATATTCAAGGCGCGTTTGAAAAAATGGCCCCAGCCCTAGACATCCTCAAAATCAAGGGCGAAGCCGCCATGAAGACGATGGCGCCGTTCGTCGGCATGCTAGACCAATCAGGATTAGTGGGCGAATCCGCAGGCAACGCCATGCGCAAGGTATTCACGCGCATGATGGATACCAAAAAAATCGCCAAAGCCACAAAAGGGACAGGCTTGTCGCTCGACTTTACCGACGGCAAGGGCGAATTTGGCGGCTTAGATAAAATGTATGAGCAGCTCGCCAAGCTCAAAACCGTCAACACCGAGAAACGCCTCAAGATTATCCAGGGCATCTTCGGCGATGACGCCGAGACGCTTCAAGCCTTAAACACCATGATTGATAAAGGCAAGGCAGGCTATGAAGAATTTGCCAAAAAACTGGAATCGCAAGCCAGCCTCGAACAGCGCGTTAACGACCAATTAGGCACGCTGACCAACTTATGGGACGCGGCAGGCGGCACGTTTACCAACTTTTTAGCCAAAATGGGCGAATCCATCGCGCCCGAATTAAAAGATCTGACCAAATGGATCGGCGACATTAACGAGAAATTGAGCAACTGGGCAGCCCAAAACCCAGAGACAGCCAATACCATCATGAAAATCGTCGCCGCGATCGGCATTTTCCTGACCGTCGTCACAGGCATTGGCGCGGCCATTTCCGCCGTCCTCGTCCCCATCGCCCTGGCTAAATTCTCATTCTTCAGCCTTTTCGGCGTATTCGCAGGCGGCGGCGGAAAAATTACGCTGCTATTAACGTTAATAAAAAGTCTTGGGGCAGGATTGTTGTCATTCGGACGAATTGCCCTAACAGTAGGCGGCCGCACGCTTTCCACAATCATTGCTTGGGTTAGCCGTTTGGGGACAGGATTGCTGTCATTCGGACGGATTGCTCTGACGGTAGGCGGAAACATCGTCGGCTGGCTTGGCCGTATGGCCATAACACTGGGGGGCTTTGCAGCCAAAGCGGCAGCTTTCCTCGTGACCAACCCTTTCGGCTGGGCAATCCTCGCCGTCGGCGCGCTTGTCCTGCTTTGGCGAAACTGGGAAACAGTCAAAGCCGCCCTGATTTCCGGATGGAATTGGATAAATAACGTATTCTCCAAAAACCCGATTTTAAATTTTGTCTTCCCGTTTATCGGTATCGCGCGCCTGATTGTTAATAACTGGGGCGTTATCAAGACATTTTTTGCCAACCTTTGGGCGTCGATTTCCGCAACTTGGAATAGCGGCGTGTCTTATATTTCCTCGCTGGTATCAAGCATCAAGGCGCGCGTTTTTGCAGGCTTTGCTGCAATGGCAAACTACATCCGCTCCATGCCGCTGGTGCAGTACATTTCCAGCAAATTCAGCGCAATACTGGGCTATCTTCAAGGCTTGGGCGGCCGCTTTTTGGCGGCAGGCAGGAATCTGATTCAGCAGATTATTAACGGCGTGACCTCAAAATTAGGCGAGCTGCGCGAAAAATTCAGCAGTATCGGCAGCATGATTAGCGGCAGTATCGCCAAAGTAGGTAAAGTATTTGACGGCAAGGGCTACTCGACAGGCGGCTACACAGGCGCAGGACGTGTCAACGAGGCGGCCGGCATCGTCCACAAAGGCGAAGTCGTATTTAGTCAGCGCGACGTTGCCAAATTCGGCGGCTGGCAGGCAGTCGAAGCCCTACGACGCGGCGGCGCAGGCGTACTTGCCAACATCGGCAACCGCTTAGGACTGGGCTTTTCAGACGGCCGCAAAACCGCCCTGCCTAGCCCGACCCGATTAAATGCCGCGCCCCACGCCGTCAGCATGGCAGGCGATAACATCACAATCAACGTCCACGCCGCGCCGGGCATGAGCGAGCAGAGCCTCGTCAACGCCATCATGGCAAGGCTCAACGAGCGCAGCCAAGCCAAGCAGCGCCGCCGCAATTCCTCATTTTTCGATAAGGACTAACTCAAATGGTTTTATTAGGCAGCCTTGGAATGTTCGTCTTCCTGATGCGCACCATCCCTTTTAATCAATACAGCCGAAGCCAGGCGTGGAAACACCCGAACCAAGCAACCGTCGGCACCATGCCGCCAGCCCAATTTACAGGCAAAGACCCAGAAGAAATGACCATCGAAGCCGAGCTGCGCCCCGAAGTCACAGGCGGCACAGGCAGCATCGAAGCCCTGCGCATGATGGCGGCCACCGGCAAGCCATACACCCTAATCATGGGACACGGCAAAATCATGGGCAGCTACGTCATCACAAACATCCAAGAGCGAGGCAGCCAGCTAAACCAAGACGGCAGCGCGCGCGCCCTCTCGTTTTCCATGAGCCTGAAAAAAGTTTCAGACAGCGCGCTCGGCCTCGAAGGCGGCGCCCTCAACGTCGCCGTCTCCGTCGTCCGAAACCTGACAGGGATTTAACGCCATGCAATTAAATTTTGATTCCATCATCGCGGCCGCCCAAAAAGCCGCCGCCAAAATCTTTGACGAAGTCAGCGGCAAAAACGCCCGACACCTGACCCCACAAGCAGAGCTGACCATAGACGGCCGCCGCTTCGGCACGCAGGCAATGAGCCGCATCATCAGCATCAGCCTGACCGACAAGCGCGGATTTGAAGCCGACGAGCTGACCATCGAACTGGACGACCACGACGGCACAATAGCCATCCCCAAAACAGGCAGCAAAATCACGCTCAAACTGGGATACCAAGAAACTGGCCTCGTCGAAAAAGGCGAATATCTCGTTTCCGAATTTACCGCCTCCGGCAGCCCAGACCGCCTAAGCATTACCGCACGCGCCGCCGACCTCTCCGAAGCCCTCGCCGAGCAAGTCGAAAAAAGCTGGCACAAGCAGACGCTCTACCAAATCATCGAGGCCATCGCAAAAAAACACAAATACGAATACATCATCAGCAACACCTACCAAAACGCCAAAATCGAACACATCGACCAAACCAACGAATCCGACGCGTCATTTATGAGCCGCC
>ERZ772987.47-NODE-47-length-21939-cov-46.3186_pt1 | contig 21939 bp, 17 predicted proteins | sample MGYA00511129_ERZ772987 | MGnify/ENA primary metagenome ERZ772987 (study PRJEB29015, sample SAMEA2738058) | human oral metagenome | biome: human oral; feature: human-associated habitat; material: saliva | place: China | collected 2222 ...
AGGTTGAGGGGGATTTAGGGGCTAGGTTGAGGGGGATTTAGGGGCTAGGTTGAGGTATAAATGCTTGTCAAACACATATATTCACGCTGTGCAAATTCCCCCCCTATAAGTAATACCTATAAGCAATGCCTATAAGTGGGCGCTCAATCGCCGCGCCCCCCTCTTCGATTCCCCCCTGGCTTTGCCGCCGCAGGCGGCGATATGACCTCGCTTCGCTCGGACTATTCTGGGGGGCTCTCCCCGACCCCCCAGACCCCCCAGAGACGCCCACAAAGGGCTCTAGCCCAAGGGCTGAGGCTTCGCTTCGCTCAGCTCTCAGCTCCTAAGGGCTATAACCCTTTTCGGCTCCGACACAAGCGCCAGGCGCTGGTGCTCGCTTCGCTGCGCTCCAGCGCGGCGCTTGTGTCTCCGCCTTGTGGCCATGAATCGACGGCTTGAGTTTTCGTGTGTTTGAGAATGACCCACCTTCTTAAGGTGGGTCTAGTACACGCGCGCGTGACCCGCACAACTTCGGACATTGAAGACAACACTGTTTCCAAGCTTTCAGAGACAATTCACCCCACAAACAGCCACAGGAAGCTCTAGAAGGCGGTTCTGCGGCGATTTTAGGTCTCTAGTGGCTCCATTAGGCATCCTAGGGATTTTCGGGCGCCACAGAGCCGCACAGCGAAGAAGCAAGAATGACCCACCCCGTGCAGGGTGGGTCATTCTGTAATCAAGTTCCGCGGTGAAAAAATTGACCTGTTCCTAAATAACCATGGAGTGCCCCTTTAAGGGGGCACTCCATGGAGAGGGTCTCACCTCTGAATGGAACCGGTGCAGCTGTGAGATTTAGGCGTGTTGAGCCTTCTCATGTTCCCGAAGGGCTCGATAAGCTCGCACCTGATAGAAAACAGCTGCTGACAGAATCGCCAGGGAAATAACACTAGCCGCCGAAAAGTGCGACAGTTCGCGGTAAAAAAGAAGAACATTAAGAGGGGCCAGGACCCAAAAAAGCTTGCTCATAGTAATTACCTTTGATAGCCTGGATACATAGGGAATAATATTCAGGGGGTCCACCCCCTCCTGGTGCTGTGAACACCGGGAGAGAGTGGAAGCTTAGACCTTATTTCTTGTCTTTGTTATCCTTCTTCAAGAAGTGAATAACAACCCTGGAAAGAGTCCAGGAAAGAACGAGAATGGTTAGGTCTCCGGGAATATTAGCCAGCGTATCCAAAGGCTAAATCCTTTCGTTATTTGATTATTAATGTCCAGAGAATGTAATTCCTAGACTTGAACATGTTAGGAATTTGCCCTTCCTAACATAACAATTATAGCAAGAAAACCGGCAATAATACAAGTTATTGCCGGTTTTCTTTGCATTTATTTCACAATGATTTAATTCAATTATGGCACACTCAATTACATTTAATTATGGCGCACTGTGATGTATTTCATATGTATATAATTTACATGATGTGAAATAGATTACACCGCAAGGATTGCGCGAATACCGCCCCGACCAGCCCCGCCCGGTCAGACAGCCCCAAACATCCGCACCCCACCCCGCCACACGACCAAGCCCACTACCCCAAAAATTTCCTCACCAAAATGACGAACTCAGATGCACCACCACCGAATCAGTGTTAATCTTGAATCACCAAGGTTCCCGCAGCCTTGTTATTCCCTGCACCACACGGTGCAGGGCCTTCATTGAGGGCTGTCCTTTTCAAGCTTGCGAGAAAAAACGGGAACAACTCAACGGACGTTGAGCCCTTGGGAATCTTTCAGACCCCGCCAGGCATCATGCCTGGCGGGGCTTCTTAACCTCCGCCCGTCAGAAGGACTCAGCGTGACCGCCCTAAACCCCAGTAGTGAGAACCCTGTTCGCCAAGAGTCAGAAGACGACTACTTTGTGTTTGGCATCTTCTGGTTCCTTGTGGGTGTGCTGAATCCGGTCGTGCTGCTGGTCGTGCTGGTCACCGTCGCGGCTGGTCAGAAGAAGCTGCGGGGGCTCTGGCTGATCAATTTCGGGTCATTGGCAGGCATTGCTGCGGTCATGTTTTTCAACGCGGTGGATTTGTATTTCACCCCAATTCAAGAAATCGGGCAGCTCATCGAAGAGAACGACGTGGTACATAAGGGTGCCGGGGTTGTTGATTTGGTGCTCAGCCACGCGGGCACCTGGTTCTTCGCACAAATCCCCTTGGGCGTACCGACGGGTTTAATAATCGCTGGAGTCATTATTATCTGGAGGCGCCACATAAGGCGAAATGACGAAACCAGATGCGCCCACCCCTCATCAGTGTTAACCTGAAAGGGCTAAAGGGTTAAAACGCCCTGCGGCGGACATGATAAACCCCCTCTACACAGTGTGTGTAGAGGGGGTTTTGTCATGCTCTTTTCACGATCATGACACCAAGACCGGAACCATCAGATGAAGCAGAATGCAGACCTCAACACCAACAATCTGCGAAAAATTGAGGTCCACCTTCAACGACTCATCACGGGCACGGAAGAGGTGATGCACCGTCAGAAGAACAACACCCAACGCCAGAACGGACAAGGTGCCGCTGAGCAGAAAATAGCCTGCCGCAGCCGACGTCGCCCAAACCAACTTGCCGTCCAACACCGTCGGGAAGGTCGGCATGGAATGAGCGCCAGCCTTCCACAAAGCCCACCCTGCAAGGCCGGTTGCCAGCATTGACCCGCCCTGCTGTGCAGCCTCTGCAATCGTGGGAATGAGCCGCCCTTCGGTCGGCTGCCCAAGAATCACCAGGCCGACCGCGACACCAGCAACCACAGCGGCCAGCTGATAGCTGCGTTCTTCTTTCATTCCCTCGGTGCGCCCAAACGTCAGGTAGGGGGCGCAGAAAACAAGAATGGCTGTTGCCAGAACTGCCGGAAGCACGAACCGGTCAGGTTCAAAGATGGACAGAATGACGGTTGCCGACGCAACACTTGCGCCAGTCAGAATTGATGTTGTAATGCGGTTCTTGGGAATCATCATTTTTCCTTTCGGTTTGCTCTCGAACGCTAGAATTGCTCTGACAGGCAAACCTAGCTAGTGAGAGTGATGTTATGGGTCCATGGAGTCAGGAGACCCGCCGGTTCTGGGAGAAAGTCGTCAAAGGTGAAACACCTGGCGCCTGCTGGGTATGGGTAGGGGCTATTGGAGCCGATGGCTACGGGCGGTTTTGGGTTAAAGACCCTGAATCGGAGGCAGGGGAGAAGATGTGGCGAGCCCACCGATTCGCCGCCACGGTTGCGTTCGGAAATGATGCCGTGGAAGCTGCTGAGATGGTCACGCACCTGTGCGACAATCCGCTCTGTGTGCGTGCTGAGAACGGTGCAGGCTCTCATCTTTTTCTTGGCGACCATGCCGAGAATATGAGGGAACGCGCGGCGCGCGGGCGTGACAACCTGCACGGTCTTGCTTTCTTGCGCCGGAGTAGAGCTGAACGCGCGGCAGACTCCAGAGCCCTTCGCGATCTTGTCCTTAAGCATGGCTACCGACAGGACGACGTAGACCGTCTTGGTAGAGGATTGACGATGGAAGGGCAGACCCAGATTTTCTAAACACGTTAACCTTCGGGTTCAGCCTTGGTAGCAGAGATGCGCAGCAGTGCGTTCACTTCGGCGCGGGTGATGCCGAGGCGTGCAGCGATCTCGTCCTTGGAAACCTTTAATGCTTTCATCTCGGCAACAGGCTCAGCGAGGCTCTGCTGAGTTTCAGCCTGGGCACTCACAAGCTTCTCACGCAACGTTGCAAGTGCGTTCTCACGGGCTTTGATTTCGTCCTTGAGTTTTACCGCCGGGCTATTAGCTTCCAGCGCGAAGAATTTTTCGGCCAAGGTCAGCAGCTTTGCTTCGCGTTCTGCGAAGGCTGCGGCGTTTTCGCGGGCGCGGCGGGCGGCAATGGTGCGGGGTGAGCGAGTCATAAGGGGAGTCCTTTCAAAGGGAGATTTCTTACCTTTTAGTTTAACCTTCAGGCTCTTATTTTTCAGGAAAACCGTCACGGTATCCACTGCAATAACCCAAAAATCCCCTAGTGCCTACACAACAACGACGCCCCGAACTTCAGTCAGAAGTGCGGGGCGTCTGTTCTCAATAATGCTCATGAACTTTTTGGGGCCGTTCATTGCATTTGTCACTGTCAATACTACAGGGCGCTGCTAATCGCCGCTAGTTTTCCGTCACCGGTGACGGAAAAACCGGCGGCGCAGCCGCCGGTTTCGCTCTTCCACAGTTGGCACGCATCAGCCGGTCACCTGCACCCACCTGTGGACAGCAACGGATGCATGATTCATTCCGCTTCGCTCCCTTCTCATACCCCGTTCCTGACACACGAGGTGTGCACAGCTTGACCGGCTTCTGCTGCCTGGAATGTATGAGAGCCCTGTGCTCTCTCTTTCCTCCCGCAAGCTCCTTCCAAGAGAGCAGAGCTCTCACGCACACCGGCGCCGCCTGTGGATGAGCGCGACACATACCGTGTCGGACAAAACCGTTCCGCATTTCAGCCTGTCCACCTGGTGTGTGCTCATTCTTCGCACCTGTGGAGCTGAACCGTTTCACTCTCTTTTTGTCACACCTCTTGCATCACATAAACAAGGTGACTAATCTGAGTGATTCGTGTTAATATATTGCCATGATGACCGTCCACAAACTCACCACCGGCGACGGCTATCGTTATTACATGAATGAGGTCGCCACTGGCGATGCTCTGCGCGCAAAAGACCGTGAAATCGGCGACTATTACGCCGTTCATGGCATGCCGCCGGGTCAGTGGATTGGCTCAGCTGCTGCATCTTTGAATCTCGATGGTGAGGTTTCTGAAGCGCACATGCATGCCTTGTTTGGGCAGAAATTCACCCCGGTTTCCACTGGTGAGGTCCTTGACACTCTGCACGGTTCACCCGCAGCCGAAGCCTATCAGCAGGTCTATGAGCAGACTCTTGAACAGCACCGTTTGCAGGCTGCTGAACGTGCCTGGGAGCTGTTAAGTCGTGCGCATGAGGGGATGAGTCAGCAGAAGATTGCTGATGAAATGACCGCACAGGGCTACCCTATGAGTCAGAAAACTGTGTCACGTTGGGTAGAGCGTTATGCAGAATCTGGTCAGGCATTCCACGCAGATCGTGATGAATTTGTAGCCCAGTATCGTCTCACAAGCAGTGAACTTAAGAGCGCTCATAGCGCAGGTAAGAAGGCACAAGAAGCCCTCTATGCTGAGCAGGCTGCACCGCATATCCACCCGGACTATGCGGGCGTGACGCCCTTCACCTTACGCGTTGAAGAGGAAGTTTCACGTCACCGCCGCATGCATGATGGCGCCGAACCGAGCACAGCTGAGATGAAAGAGATTCAGTTCCGTGTTGGCGCGCAGATGTTCCGTGATGAACGTGGAATCGAACCGAGCAACGCACAGCTGGTGCAGTTCGTGGCTCAGAATTCTAAGGCGCCTCAGAAGGGCGTCGCCGGATTCGATCTGGTCTTCACCCCGCCGAAAAGCGTCTCTATTGCCTGGGGTCTTGGAGATGAGCAGCTACGCCGAGGCATTGAGTCAGCGCATGAACGTGCCATTCAGGACGTGATTCGTCACCTAGAAAAGAACGTTGTGATGACCCGCCGTGGCCGCAATGGTGTGCGTCAGATTGAGACGTCTTCCGGCGTGATTGGTACAAAGTTCCGTCACTGGGATTCCCGAGCAGGAGACCCGAACCTGCACGATCACGTCGTGATCGCCAACAGGGTTCAGGGCGTTGATGGTCAGTGGTCCTCGATTGATGGACGCATGATTTATGCGTACGGTGTTGAGGCATCTGAACTTTATAACTCTCTAGTCCAGCAGTATGTGACTGAATTGACTGGCTTGCAGTTTGAGGCACGATCCCTGAACGGGAAGAAACCTGTGCACGAAATCGTCGGGATTGATGATGAGATGGTGCGGGCTTTCTCGTCGCGCCGGGGTGAAATTAGTGCCGCTCTCGAACAAGTGACCGCGAAGTTTGTTGAAGAGCATGGTTACGCACCGAGTGAGAAGCAACTGATTCAGCTGGCTCAGCAGGCGACATTGGCGACCCGTCCGGCGAAGGATGGGGTGCACTCTCTGGAAGAACTGCATGCTGAGTGGGTTGCGCAAGCGCACGCGCTGCGTGAGCAGGGTGTGGACCTTCCGGTTGAGGGTGCCCTGGCTGAGAAGTTGAAAGCGGCATCTGAAATATATGAGCAGCAGGTGTTGCAGGCGAAGCGTCAGCAGGCGTATGAGTCGCCCGTGCAAGAGCACGCGGCGGCTATTGTCGCGCGCCTGGAAGAGTCCCGTTCGACCTGGCGACGCACTCACGTGAACGCTGAAGTGTTACGCTATGGCCGCGATTTGGGGTTGAACGAGAAGCAGGATTCGGTCCTGTTGGACTCGATTCGCGAGCACCTGAACGCTGAGATGCTACCCCTACACGCGCAGAGCCAGCGGCTGACTCCGCGCGAGTTCATGCGCGCTGACGGGGTGAGCCAGCACCAAAAAATCAACTATGAGCTGTTCACTTCCGAACGTGTGCTGGACGCTGAGAGTGCCATTTTGGACGCCGCAACCCAGCAGGTTATTCCCGCTTCGAGTCTTGACGTCTTTGAGATGGAAGCTGAAAAGCGTCGCGCTGAACTGGCTCTACAGGGGTACGCCTTGCCCGAAGGTCAGGAACGCATGGCCCGCGAGTTCGCCACCAGTGACAAGCTTCTAGTGGTTGGCATTGGTGCCGCCGGTGCGGGTAAAACCTCATCCACTCGCCTTGCAGTCAATGCTATTGAGGCCTCTGGCGGGCGCGTGGTGGGCATGGCGCCGACTGCCGCTGCGGCGGCGGTAATGCGTGAGGAAATGGGCATTGAGGCTGATACGGTCGACAAGATTTTGTCTGACTGGAAGAACGGTGCTGCCCTGAATCTGAGTGCTGGTGATGTTCTTCTGGTTGATGAGGCCGGCATGGTCTCCACCCCGAAGTTCCAGCAGATCCTGCAACTTGCGCAAGAGCGCGGCGCACTGGTGCGCGCGCTGGGCGACTACAGGCAGCTTTCTGCTGTTGGTTCTGGCGGTGCGTTGCGTTTGGTGGACCGTGAGGTTGGCGCCGTTCACCTTGATGAGCTCTTCCGTTTTAAGAGCCCGGATGAGGCGGCTGCGACCTTGGCGTTGCGTGAGCCGCCTCTGGTTGGAGACGATAAGCCGTTCGACTGGTACAAGGATCAGGGCCGGGTTGTTGCCGGTGAATCTGATGTGATGGTCGAGCAGGTCTTCACCGCCTGGCGTGACGACACCACCGCCGGGAAGCAGTCCATCATGATTGCTTCGACCAATGAGACCGTGGGCAAGCTGAACGATTTGGCGCAGGCTCATGCCATGGAGCGCGGTCACGTGCACCCTGAGCATGGTTCGGTGCGGTTGCATAATGAGGCCCGCGCACATGTGGGTGACGTAATCGTGACCCGCCAGAACGCGCGCCGCCTGACTGTTAATAGTGGTCAGGATTTCGTGAAAAACGGCGATTTGTGGCGGGTTGCCCAGGTGCACGATAACGGCGCTATGACCGTGCAGCATCTTGAGCATGGCGGCAAGGTGACACTTCCTGCTGCCTACGCTGCCCAGAATGTTGAGTTGGGGTACGCCGCAACGATTCACCGTGCCCAGGGCGCTACCGTGGACACCGCACACGCACTCGTCGATAGCAGCACCGACCGTGCGGGCGCGTATGTGGCGCTCACTCGTGGCCGTGAAAGCAATACGCTCTATGTCTCTTTGGGCGACGGCCAGAAGCGTGATGAAGTTCTGGAACAAATCGCCTCCGCATACGAGCGTGATTTGACCGTTCATGAGAGCGTAGACGCCGTACGCGCCGAACACAACAACGTCGCTGATTTGATTGCTCAGCACGAAGACATCAGTGAGCTGGCGGTGCAGAAGGTCATGGCTGCTGCCGTGCATGAGGGCATGGGCCGAGTGTCTGAGCACCCGGTTCGTGATGGTGCCTCCGGCATGGTGACTCATCATGTACCTGCTGACGCTACTGCTGATGCCGCTGAGGTTCTGTCCTCTGAAGCATGGGGTGCGTTGGCTCATGAGCTGGGTGAAGCAGCCCGTGAGGGCTTCGACCCTGCCGAGTTGATGGAGCGCGCCTATGGTCGTCGTGCCCTGCATGATGGTGATGCTACTGCGCGTGATGCTGCCGCCGTGATGGCGTGGCGTGTGGGTCAGATTCGCCAGCAGGCCCAGCAGGTGCGCTCTGATCGCCCGCTGGCGTCGTTGTCAGATGAGCATCTGGAGCGCCTGGTGCAGCAGGCGAAGAAGAAGACCGCCCCGGTAGAGGAGCGTTTGACGGTTGAGGACCCGTGGTGGTTCACGAATCCTTATGCCATGACGAAAACCGATGAGTTGCTGGCGATGCGTGCCCGTACCGTCAAGGCGCTCAACGCGAACGAAGGCGATACCACCGGCGTTTACGCGCAGATTAAGGAGAATCTGGGCGACATGGACGCCGAGATTACGCGCCGCCGCTGGGAAATCAGCGGGGATCAGCGTGAGCTGGAGCAGATTGTGCGTGGTGAACGTGCCCGTAACGGTCACCAGTTCACGTTGCATCAGGTGCTGTTGGAGGAGCAGAGGATTCGTCAGTCTCTGCCTTCTGGCCCGGCTGCGGTGGACCCGGCGAAGGTCACTTCAGGCGGGGTCTCTGGCCACACACTCGATAAGTTCTGGGAGCAGCACCCGGCGGTTCGTCAGGGCCGACTGGGCACGATTCTGCGTGCTCGTTCGCGTGAGATTGGCAAGCTGACTCGTGCTCGTGGTGAAGAACTGGCACGTCAGGTGCAAGCTGGTCAGGCGCCGGCATGGACGCAGGCTTTGGGTCCGGTGCCGACCCGCAAGCGTGCTTTCCGTCAGTGGGTGCGTGTTGCTGGTGAGGCTGACGCACTACGCAAGAAGTACAAGGTGCCGGAGAGTGAGCCTGCTGTGTTGCCGGACCAGATGGTGCATGAGGCACGTCAGCGGGTGAATAATGCCCGCCTGGCATCTGAGGGTGCGCCGGTGGTGGTGCAGTCTGCTGAGAAGACCCGTGCGGCGGAGTCTGTGTTGGGTGTTCTGGAGCAGGTCAGGCGTGTTGCTAAGGCGGCTCGTCTGGCAGAGCGTGCCCAGACGCAGGCTCAGGGGCAGTCCCCCAAGCCGGAAGCAGGCGCGGAACCGCGACAGCAGCAGGCACCCGCGCCGCAGCAAAGCCCGAACGCGGCGGCGGCACAGCCTGAAACTCGAAAGGAGAAGCCAGTGAGTGAAACGGAAGAGAGGCTGCGTCAAGAGCGCGCCGCACGTGCTGAGAGGGCGCGTCAGATGATGGAGCGAACCCGCAGCTTGGATGAGCGGCTGAGGAATGAGCCTGCTCCCCAGGCAAGCCAGCAGCAGAGTGCTCAGCAGAATCTGCAACGCCAGCGTCAGCAGCAGGCGCAGCAGATGCATGAGCAGGCGCGTCGTGGTGTGCGCGGGCCTGGCCTTTAGCAAGATGGTGAGGGGGAGAAGCCCAAAATGGGCTTCTCCCCCTCACCTTTTAACGCTCCTGTAGGAACTCGTCAAAGCTAGGGTCAGTGGTGCGCTCATACACATCCGGTTCCTGATGCCCGGCTTTGCACTCAGCGAACTGCTTGTCCCACAGCCTGAGCACCACCGTGTGCAGCTTCTCATGCCACCACAGGGCGGCATCTGAGAAACCTTCGCCGCCGTCATCTGGGGCACGGTAGGCGGCCTCCCATGCAGCCCACAGTGCCGTGAGCTCTTCCACGGCCGCCGGGTGACGGAACCAGCAGGGGCGAATCGATTCCCAGGACGAGCCGAAATAGCGCACGTTCACCCAGTCCACCCATTCGCGCAACCGGATCCACAGGCCCCGCGCCTCAGCAGCGGAAACATACCGCCAGCAGTACGGCACATACGCAGCAGGCTCAGTTTCCTGCGCCTGAGCATCACCACTAGGCGCCAAAGCAGGCACCGGCCCGGTGCTCTCCAGCTGTTCAATGCGCTGCTGTTGCGCATCCATCGCATCGAGCAGCTGGTCAGAAAGCTTTTCGAGCGACTGCACCCTTTCGGCTAGGAAATCGTGCTGCTCAGAGACCACCGGAATCGGGGCGGTCATCGGCATCACGTCATCATCATCATCAAAGCCGTAACTCATTGCTCTTCACCTGCCTGATGATTGATAAAGGCCGCCGTGTCAGGCATCTGCATCTTGCCGCACAGCTGCCACGCGCGCATTTGGTCTTCCTTCAATTCCGCCGCGTCCGGCCTCTCCCACCAAGGGGTGAGGCCAAGGTGCATCGGCTTGAAATTCCGGTAGACCACCATCGCCGAGAAAGCGGGAATCTGAGTCATTGCGGCTGCTTCCATCACCGGCTTCTCCTCCGTGCTGTGAGAGGTCGAGGTGTTGCTCATCTTGCCGGTCGAGTGCGAACGGCTCACCCTTTGCTTCTCGAACTTTCCGAGAGCTTCAGAGACAGGCCTCATTGTTTCCACATCCAGACCCGGAAGGAAGTATTTCACGACCGAGTTGCCTGCAATCGTGCGGCCACCCTGTTCACCCCAGCGGTCAATGAGCTGACTCATGGACTGCGCAATCAAGATGACTTCCACACCACGCCCGTTAATGTCGGACATGATGGAGTCCATCTTCGGGAAAGCGGCAAGGTTCGGGGCCTCATCTAGCACCGCGCGGAAGCACGGCCAGAGACGGCCGCCGGGCTTTTCCTGGCTGAGCTCACGGGCAGTGTTAATCAGTTCGTTGGCGAACATTGAGACGAGCGGACCAGTCTCAACACCGGTTGCCGTATCCGAAATCAAGAACAGCGTGTTCGGACCTGAAAGGAACTCGCGCATGTTGAACGCATGGGCCGGGTGGACCATCAGCTGCTCACGAATGCGCGGCACCGCCAGCGGTTCGAGCAGACCGGACAGGGTCTGCTGAATTGAATCCAGCGTCTCAGCGGCCTTGCTTTCCTGTTTGCCAGCCAGGAACGTCAAAATATCAGGGTTGATGTGTCCGGCGTGCATCTCAGCGGTCTTCAACGCATCGCGGCCGCGCAGGTTCTGACTCCACGCAATCACATCATCCAGCGTCTTGCCGGAGACCGCAGCCACATGCAAGAAACGCGCGAGGAACGCGCCGGCCTGCTGGTTGAACCAGTCGCCATTTTTCGTGCCACTCATCGGCTGAGCGCCAGCCCACGCCTGAGCGCGGCGCTGCGCCACCTCGAAATTCTCACACCCGGCAATGGGGTTCCATGCTGCCTTGTGCGGCCAGCCTGACGAATCATCCAAGTCGAACGCAACGACCTGACCGGTCGGGTGCAGACGCTGACGGGTGCAAGCAGTCATCATCAACAAGTCCGCCTTCGTGCTGGTTGCCATCACTGCGCCGGGGGCGTCCAACACCAGGGTCGAGGCAATCGAAGTGGTCTTACCCGCCTGAGTCGGCGCCAAAACCAGCTTCGACTCCTTCGCTTCGCCGAAGATGGGCTTGCCGCCGACGAAGGATGAGGTGCCCTTCTTCTTCACGACTTTGCCGCCGAGCTTGCCCAGCTCAGTCACAAGCCAGGATTCGGGCATCTCATCGACCCACTGGCCAATCAGACGTGCGGACTCCTTCGGATCCGGTGAGACCGGAGGCATCGAAATCTTCGCCTTCTTTCGTGCCGCCTTCACTGCGGCATCATGACCGAGAGCCCCGGAAACCTGCCGGTAGGTGACCATGTGCGCGCCAGCCTTGTTGCCGCCTTCTCCTGATTTGAAGATCAGGATAAACACGGCGACTGCCGGAATGACAGAGAGCGCAAGAACGACCCAGAAAAGCGGGCCGACACCGTGTGCTTTCAGATGCACGAGAATTTCTTGAGCTTTCCACACCCCGGCTTCTAGCCCGGCGCCGAGGTAGGCACCTGCTGCGAGAATCAGGCCGAAAAACATGAGGGCGGCTGATTCGTGAGGACGCATGTCCATGTCTGGACTCCTTCGAGATTGAATGCAAAATCTTTGCTGGTTAGTGTTTCTTCACAGAGAGCGGCGAGATATTAGCGACCTTCGGGGCTTCCCCGGCACCCTCACGCGCGAGAGTCACCACGTACACCCCATCATTCGTGCTTACCCTCACGACCGCTTTTGTGGGGTCAGCGGAGAACTCTGTGTAGACCGCCGCCTTCACCTCACGCACAGGGTTCAAGGAGGGGTTGAACCTTTCGAGCTGCTGACGGTAACGGTCAGTCACCCGAGAATCCATGTATCGGTGCCAAGTTGCCGCGTCCGTGTCCATGGCGAAAACACGCATGGTCTGAACAGCGAAATCAGTTGCCGCCTGCTGCTCCTGCGGGCTCCAGCCCGCCGCATCAGATGCAGAGTCCAAATTTCCCGGCGCACCGTAGTGACCCCAACGAGAGGCTGACGGGAGCGCCGCGATAATCGTCGGTTCCGCTGATGCGGAGGCCGTCGCAGAAGGGGCCGGGCTTGTCGGTGATGCCGGGGTGGAGGTTGCCGCAGTGGATGCGGTGGTGCTCTGCGGTGCCAGTGCTGTGTCCGGGGTGGAGGCTGAGCACGCGGCTACGGACAGGCCCACAACAGCGGCTGCGGATAGTGCCTTGAGGTGACGGGGAATCATTTTTCTTCCTTCTTTGCCTTTTCACTGTCAGGGATGTGCAAATAGGTAGTCACACCGTCAGCGGGAATAGTGCGGGTGGAGTACTGATAAGGCGTCGCGCCGTTGTATTCCTCAATGGTGACGGTGCCATCATCATTCACCGACAACACGACAGCAATGTGACCGTAGGTTTGCGAGGCGCCGACCGCACCGGGTGCAAAGTGGGCCATGGCTCCCACTTCGGGCGTGTTGTCAGCAGGCCACCCTTTCGCACGCCAGGCGGTAGCCCAGTCGCCACCATTGCCCAGAGGCACGGAGGCGAAGTTTCCATTGGTGAATTTCGGGTGCTGCGGGTCGGTTGCGCCGACCTGCTGGTTGAGCCTCCACAAGGAAAAATCCGTACAGTTGACGTAGTACATGCCGGTGATGGAGTTCGGCCCTTCGGCGTATCCGCGCCAGGGGTAATCGTCCGTGCCGGTCACCTTGCCGCCGGAATAATTCTGAGACGAACAGTTATTAGAAGAGCCAGCTTTGTTCCCGGTGATGACGTTCGCAGTGTCATCGGTGTAGGGCACCGCGCCCTTCTCAACCGAACCGTCGCTCTTCCCGCCGACCTCAGCCCCATAGGTCTTGCTGTAGATAGTCGCCAGGCCGCGAATCCTCGAAAGGTAAGTCTGCGTCTCAGAGTACGGCGGCACACCACCGTAATTCTGAACGGCACCCGGACCCGCGTTATAGCCAGCCATGATGAGCTCGACCGCCATGTCCGGGTGAGCATCAATCACCGGCTTCAGCTGCGCCCGCAGATCGCGCAGGTATTCGCCCATGGCACGGATGGCGGCGACGGGATCGTTCGGGCTTGCCCCGTGACCGTAGACGGCCCAGGTGGAGGGGATGAACTGAGTCAGACCGGACGCGCCCGCGTGGTTTGCCCCGAGAGTCGGGTCCCACCCGGATTCAGCCTCGATCTGAGCCGCAATCCACGAGGTGGGAACACCCGACACCTTAGAAGCCCACACGACGTCCTGCTCCCAGCCGTTCGGAATCTTGCCACCAACACGTGAAGACTCATTCCTCACCGTGGCGGAGCCGTCGTCATCATAAATGGTCACTTCGGCCTGACCGCCGCCTTCACCTGCGGCACCGGTTGCCGAGGCTGAGGCCGACGCCGGGCGACACGCCGCCTTCGCACTGTCACCACCGAGCACGCCACCAAAAAGAATCATGATGCCAAAGATCGGAGCCATCGTCAGACCCAGAATGACCGCGACCGCACCCAGCAGCAGCGGGGCGGCGGACTTCTTCTTCTCGTCCATGCTTTACTCCTTCTTAATTAACTCTTGTTGAATCGCGTGTTCGTCTGGTGCAACCTCGCCAGAGTCGGCGGCTTGGGCGACTGCACCGGAATGCCCACACTCGAACCGACCTTCCACAGAGCGCGGCCTGCACCCTGCGGAGCGCCCGAAGAGCGAAGACCGCCGTGGCCCTTGCGGGCCGCCGCCGGGTTCAGACCGTCCGCACCTGAGACGAAGCCGGTCACCATGGCCGCCTCCCTCGTGGAGATGGGGCGAATCGTGCGCAGCACCTCAATGTCTTCAGGCTCCAGCGCCAGAAGCACCCACAGGCCGCACTTACCGATGAGCGAGTGAGCGATTTTGCGGTCAGCGGCATTCTCTAGCATCAGAAAATCTTTGGGCGAGTGTGTAATTTTCCACTCGCCGACGCCCACGGAGCGGTTGGTGCGCGAGAGTTTGTCGACCTCCTGCACCATTCCCGGGGCCATGCGCACCGGATACCAGAACTCGTCCATAAGCGAGCTATATCCGTGCCACGTGTACTGTGGGACATACACTTCACCCTCAGCCGCAGCTTCCGCTTCCTTCTTCGCCTCATGTTGGGAAAGCTCCCAGTGCGCGTCAATGGCGTTCATTCCCAGACGCCACGTGGTCATCATGACCGCTGAAATCATGTGATCCATGGAGTCAGGAATCGAGGACGAATCAAAACAAAAACCGCCCGGATTACCGGGATTGATCGTCATGCCCTCATCTGAAAAAATCGCCGACAAGTCACCAAAAACCAACGAGCTCAGCGACTCGAACAACTCGAAATAGCGGTCGCGGAACTGCTCGGGGGTAACATTGCCTGCCGCTGAAAGTGCCGTCTGCGAAGGGTGCTCAAAGAAGTGCAGCAGATGCCCCAGAGCGGGCTTCTTCTCCACCGCCAGCACCGCCTCCACCGCAGCCTTAATCATGGTGCGCTCAATATCGGAAACGTTCTGCTCACGTCCACGATTGATGCGAATCAGCGCGATAATGTTGTGCACGATGTTTGCCACGGCGATAGAACGCAGCTCCAGGCCGGTCTGCCCACCGATAATGTCACCGGCTGCTGCCAGCGGGCCAGCATCTAGCGGGTTGATTTTCGTGGAATTGCGGTTAATGCCAATGTCGAAAATATCCGCGCCGATTGCACGGGCCAGAGGAGTCCATTCCTCGCGTTTGAGCGGGTTGAAAATCGCCAAGGGGGAGCCCGTAGCGTTCAAATAAGCGGCAACCAGGCCCGAGATGCTGGACTTACCGTAGCCATTCAGGCCAAAAACCATGGCACTGGGCGAGGTAATCGCGCCGGACTCAAAGAGCGAGATATGGTCAAGGGCAACCGCCGAGCCCGAGGTGAGATCGAAGCCGACCGGCGCGCCGGTAATCGGGCGAGACGTACCGGTGACGAACGGGAACATGCCGGCATTTTCCCACGTCGTTTCCAGCCAGGTTCGCGGCTGAGCCAACTGACCCCAGGCACCACCACCGAAGCCGTGCTGACCGCGAACGGTGGTGCGTGCCTGCTCCACCACGGCGCCGCGGGCACGCTCGTTCTTCTTCTTCAAAGACAACATGCTAGTTCTCCTCTTCCTTCTGCTTCTTCTGCTCAGCAGCCTTCTTTTCGGACGGCTCAACCGCCAGCAGCGACAATGCCGGGGCGTAGGCCCACGGAAACAACCCCAAGGGCAGCGTCTGGTGGAACGCGGCATCTGCGCTGAAGTCAGCGAAACACCACTTTAGGCCGCCCATTAAAGCTTTGAGCTCATTTTCAGCGGTGCGTTGCGCCGCACGGTTCGGCTCGAAAGTGACGGTCACCATGAGTGCCCATTCCTGGATGACGGCGCCTTCCGCCGCCTGATTCATGGCGGCCTCAGCAGCCTTCTTCTTCTTGTTGTCAAAAGCAGTGAAGCGCTTCTTTGACGTCACCTCAGTGGTTGCTGCACGCGAGGCGGAATTGACGCGCGCATTCTGGGCGGAAGCAGGCACCGGCCTGTAAATCATGCTGACGCGCTTGCGCAGAAAATTCCTGTTCGGGGCGAACAGCTTCTCGAACGAGTGGTCCGTGATCTTGGACTTCGAGGGCTCAGTCATCATGATGGTCATGGACGCTACCCCGTCATGGAAGACCACGCGCGGATGAGAGGAGTTAAAATACGCCGGGCCGGCGCCTTCAAAAGACCTGTAGGCCGGAATATCGTCCTTAATCTCCTGCGCGACTTCCGCGTTGCGATACGGGCTGTACGCCATGTACATCATGTCGGCGTAATCCGCGTCACTCATCACCTGGCTGACTCCAGCACCAGCAGCAGAGAGTGCCTTCAGATGTCGGGGAATCATGGACAGCACCTCAGCGGCGGCGCCGTCCACGTCATCAGCAAGTTCCGAAATCTTGTAGCCAAGCACGGTGTAGGCGCGAACGCTTGCGACCCTCTCGGGAAGCATTCCGGCAGATTCACGAGCAATCTGCTGCGCCACCGCCGGAGCATCAGGCTTCAGATTCGACAGGATGGATTCAGCCAGCGGGGCGGCAGATTCAAAGACCGAATCAATGACCACCTGTGCACCGCGCAGACCGTTCTCACCAGACAAGGAAGAGAGCCAGGAGGCATAGTTGCTCACCAAATCGGTCGTCTTCGTCTGGGTGTTCATGGAGATGCCTGCCGGGGCGCTTTCAATGGTCACCGACAGCTGGTCAGCGCGCGTGTGGTGAATGAGCTGAACCGGGTTGCCCAGGCCGTCCACCTCATCACGCACCTTCAAGGTGGAGAGCACACCCGGCAGGGACAAGCCCTTATTCTGCGCGGTGAACGTGGAGCCCAGGAAGAGGGTTTCGCCCGAATTGACACGCTGCATGTGGGTGAGGCGGCGGCGGGCGCGAGTCATAAGAGTGATGTCTTCGGCGCCGAAGGGAATCTCAAAAATCGCAGTATAGACGACGGCGGCGACGGCAATCAGCAGGCCAAGAATAAATTCTTTGGTCAGGAAGCAGATGAAGACGACGAAGGAGGCGGCAACGAGGATGACGCCTGCACGGACGGGGAACCATCCGCCGAGGCGTATTGACCCGGAGCGAAGCGGGTTTCCATACAGGGGGGCTTTCATGAGATGTCCTTTCAACCACCGTTTGGGGCGGTTTTTGGGTGCGCTAGAGCTGACCCCATGAGGTGGGGCCTTGAGCGAGTGGGGTTTGTGGGATGTGGAAGAAGGAAGGGGGCTGTGATTGCAACGTGCAGTGACTGCAATCTGCTATGACTGCACTTTGCAGTCACTGCACTTTCTGACGCCTGACCAGGCGTTTTAATAGAGTCGGTCGAGGCTCTGCTCATCGAGCAGTGCCTCTTCAGCCGACTGTGAGGAGGGCATGTGATTCTCGGCCAGGTGTGCCATGTCCGCAAGACGGGAACCGCCGTCACCGGATTCAGCGGGGGCCGCCGGGGCTTGCGGGGCAACAGCTGACGAGTCGGGGACCGGTGCGGATGCCACAGCCGGGGCTTCAGACCCAGCAGTTGAGGTTGGTGCGGGGGCGGGGGCTGAGTCTGCACCTGATGCGCCAGCAGATGAGCCCCCCGTCGAGGCCAGAGCTGCACCTGATGGGCCATCAGATGAGGCCGCCGGAGCTGACCCACCCGAAGATGCCGAACCACCAGAAGAGGAGAAGCCTTCAGCACCAGATTCAGCCAGGGTCGGGCCGGGGTTAGCCGCCGAGAAACTGCCCGTTCCGGCAGCGCTTGCAGCACCTGCGGCACCGGTTGCCGCGACCGTGGCGCCACCGGTCGCCGCACCAGCGGCAACACCGACAGCACCCACAGCGACACCGGCCATGCCAGCCAGAGCAGCACCGGCACCATCAGCGCCGGTTCCCGCAGCAGCGGGGTTCACGATTTTCAGCAGAGCAGGAAGCGCGAACGGGGCCATGATCAGGATGCAGATTGCGGTGACGATGCCACCGATACCGTCGCCACCCTTGAGCTCTTCAAAACTGAAACCGTAGAGAACCGCGACGGTGGGCTTGAAGAGCACGAAGGCGGTCAGCCACTTGCTGACGCGGGAGAACCCGCGACCGCCAGAGGCAAAAACCATGCCTTCAGCGACCGGCCAGAACATCAACAGAATCGGCGTGGCAATGGAAACAAAAATCATAATGCACCACTGGACGATCACGACCAGCAGCATGATGCCGCCTGGCAGGAAGAGCATTGCGCCCATGGCGGCAACAGCCCTTCCTGGATCACCAAGAACCGCCGCCGTGTCTTTCTGTCCCCACGCTGTGGAGTCGAGGATGGCTGCGGCAGCTTGGTCACTAGCGGTAAGCAGCAGTGAGAAGACCGAGACGCCCAGACCAGAGACGACGATGAGCCGCCCCAAGCTTGCGAAGACGTAGCGCACATCTTCGCCGCGCTGATTCCAGGCGATCCTGATGCCTGCCCAGATGAGGCCAATCGTCACCGCAAGAGCGGTGAAGATGTTGACAATGCCGGTTCCCCATGCGAAGGCGGGGCTGGTTTCGGGGTTGATGATGGGGCCTGCGTGGAGCCAGGACGTGACGAACTGTCGGTAGACCCCGACGGTTCCTTCCCAGAAGCTGCTGAGAATTTCATTGAAGGTGCCGTCCGCAATCTTCTTTGCCACATATCCAGCAGGGTTATTAACCAGGTCCTTAGCCTCGTTAGTCACGAGTTCCGCGCCCTTATGGCATTTCTCAGCGAGATCAGGGCGCACAGCTTTGACGCCCGGGTTATTGTAAATTAAGTCGCAGTTCCAGTCCTGAATATTTTTAAAGAAGTCAAGATCGGCCATTACGCCCCCTTCGTCTTAAAGATCTGGCGGGCTAAATCGCCCTTCTCAGTCACAATCTGCGGGGTTAGCTCTGACTCGTTCGAGTCAAAACGCCAGTCGCCGTCCTCCCAGACGACGCGGACAGCGACCCGCGCCACGACCTTCTGAGAGAGAATGTCGATCTTGACCGTCGCACGATCAGGGGAGTATCCCTGAATCTCATATCCGAAAACCTGGGTATCAGCCTTTTTAGGCTGCGGAGCATCTAGGGGCTCACCCGCAAGGTGCTTGGAGAGCAGAGCGCGGCGCTCTGAATCGGGGGCCTGAGAATCGCTCTGAGCGTGCAGAGCTGCAATAGCGGCCATGGCGGCACCCGTAGGATTGTGAGCGAAGCACTGGCCTGTGTGGCCCACCTGCACCGTCGGACCGTACGATGCGCTCACCGGGTACCGCGCACCATCACTAGTCGCAGCCCAGGTGTAATCATCCGGCACCTCAGCGGAAAATTCCTTGCCCGCAGGCACCTTCACATCACACACCGCACGACCATCAGCCCCCACCGAGGCACTGGAGGGCACAACCGCCGACAACGACGGCGCAGCCGACGCAGACGCAGACGGCGCAGCCGACTCACGCGGATTCTGCGGGAAAAACAAAACCTTCACGGTCAACAGGCCGCCCAGAACCGCCACGCCCAGAATGAACAGCACTGACGTTTTGCGAGACTTCAACAAATTCTTCAACATGTTAACCACAGGTCAGGGTTGCGTTGATGAACAGACCGGTAATGAGGCTAGCGCTGCCGATGAGAGTCACGCCGATGCCCCACATGCCAATAGCCTTCAAAGTGAAGCTGCCATCTTCACGCTTGTGCGACGTCACCAAGTTGTAGCCAATCATCATCAAACCTGCTGCGGCGACGATGCCACCACCCCAGGTCATCACAGCGATGAAGGTATCAGCGCCGTCACAGACGGCCTGCGGCATCTGGAAGACCTTTGCCTGTGCACTCGGGGCGGCAATGGCCAGGGTCAACAATGCCAGCGCCGCTGCGCGAATCGTGTTCTTCTTCATGAGAATTTTCTCCGTTCTGTTCTCTGCAAGTGCAGTGTGTCCTGATTTTGGGTGCACGAAACATCACCCGGTGTGCCAACAATGCGTTGGCGGGGCGTTTGAGTGAGCGAGAGATTCCCCAAAATCGGGGGTCATGAGTGAGTGAAAAACTTATGTGTGCAGTGCGGGTTTATCCCGCCAGCCCCTCAATTTGAGCGGTGAGCTTCTTCAGCGCCGCAGCAACCGGGCGAGCTTCAGCAGCCTTCGCCAGAGCCGCATCATCACAGAGGCGAGAGGCCAACGCCGGGATCCAGGGGCACATCAGCACCGGATGGGCACCCGAGAGGACCTTCAGCTTCAGCTTGACGGTTCGCGGGGTGCGCTTGCCGTCAGTCGGGATGACGAGGATGCCGCCGATGCTTTCCAGAGAGGTTACCGAGCCCGGTGCTTCGGGCAACTGAGCCCGCAGGCGGTCAATGTGCGAAAAGACGGCAGCCATGCCCTTCTCAGAGGCCTCAACCACCAGCAGGAGCACCGCGTCATCTGGGATGTCCTGGCTCACCGGCACTTCCGGCAGGTGCAGCAGGCGCGCCATGGTGGAGGTGCCGATGTTCGGTAGCAGAGGGGAGAGGACAACTGCGGCGGTTGCAGGTTCCGTCTCCAGGGGTGCCGGTTCAGGGGTGATGAACTCAATCAGCGGTTGCGGCTTCTCGACCTCGACCGATTCGGGCGAAACTTCAACAGGGGCAGGCTCCGGGGCCTGCTGTGCAGGCGGGGCAACCTTCGGGGTCGCACTCTGCACGTTCGGGGCTTCGCTCTGCACGTGAGCCGGCGCTTCTGAGGCGGCAATGAAACCATAGCCATTGGCCGCTGGCACGAGCTCAGAGGCTGCGGGGGCACCGCCAGTGGTGCGTTGATGGAGGGGGTTCATAATGAGTCCTTGGGGTGGTTGGTGTTAGCTGGCGATGTTCTTGTAGCCTTTGCTCACATCTTTTTTCAAATGCAGGCGTATGCCGGTCAAGGCATTTCGTTTTCCGGGTGCGTCAACGCGCTCAACGCGAGCAATCAGCTGCGGGTCAATGGCTTTAATCTCACGAGATGCTTTGATAAACGCTTCGCGAAATTTCTTGACCTGTCCATCAGCTCCGAACTGAGATGCGAGAGAGTCCCATGACAGAACAGGGCTTTTGCCGTTGTCTGCGCCTTCAATTCGATGCAGACGATGCGACAACCAGAGAAAAACATCAAGCGTCAGGGGGGATTTCGTCGAAGCAACGAGCTGATCCCAAAGCTTTTTGTTGTGGGGGACAGGCCAAAGCGTCACGACTTGTTCCCAAAATTCTTGACTCAGAACGATGCGGGATTTTCGGTCATCCAGCGCGCCATCTTGTGTGAAGGTCAAATCAACGTCTTTTCCGACTACACAGCTGATGGTGCGGATGTTTGTGCCTTCTTCCGTCGGCGTGATTGTCGTTGATTCAAGGCGAAGTGCCAGCAGTGCACGCAATTGTCGTTCAACTTCACGTGCAGTTTTCGGGCTCCAGGTCAGGTGCAAGTCATTCAGGAAGCCTTTCCAGCTCGTGGAAAGTTCAATTTCCGGCCCTCCAGCAGCAATTGCTTCAGAGCAAAGAAAGTGAAGAATAAGTCGGGAATATTTGCCACTGGGCATCACAAATTCCCGGTGTTCTTTGCCTTCTTTATCTATCGTGGTGACGGCACCGGCGGTCATTGAGAGAATGAAATTGCCATTTCGACGCTCCCAAATGAGAGAAGGCACCGCCGTTTTCTCACCATCAGCAGTGCGCACCACTGGTGCGCGATAGGGTAACGAAAAAGAGATGAAAGTTTCGGGATAGTAGCCGACGCGGCGGCGGTGCGCCGGGATAATCGGGTGCTTGTCTTCATTGACATTCTGGGGGTTATTGGTAGACTCATTCATAGTCTTCCCTCTTTCTGCATTGTAGGGAAGGCATCGCCGTCAGGGCAGGTTCTTCAAACGCCCTGGCGGCATTTTTCATGCCTTCTTTGATTGGTTCTTCACGCTCACCTTAACACAGGCTTCTCTTTGGTGCAACCAATTTAGCAATGGGACATCAACACGGGAATATTGAGGGGGATTTAGGGGCTAGGTTGAGGGGGATTTAGGGGCTAGGTTGAGGGGG
>ERZ772987.51-NODE-51-length-21350-cov-7.3042_pt1 | contig 21350 bp, 16 predicted proteins | sample MGYA00511129_ERZ772987 | MGnify/ENA primary metagenome ERZ772987 (study PRJEB29015, sample SAMEA2738058) | human oral metagenome | biome: human oral; feature: human-associated habitat; material: saliva | place: China | collected 2222 ...
CTTCTCACCACCTTCCGGATTTTATGCAGGGTTTGATTTTTTCATCCTCCCGTATTTCTTTCCAATCGGTATGATTCCGCTCGGAAGACCGTTCCCTTTTTAGCTCCTCCCGTAAGGGCGCATCGACTGCGATCGTCGCATTAGGAGCGACCGTTTCTTCCGGTTTCACTTCGCTGTTGTCCTCTTTTTTGAGCGAAAGGGCGATCTTGCGATCCAGCTCCGCGGCCTGTCTCTTCAGCTCCTGCAATTCCTCCTCTTTCTTCCATACGGCAGAAACCATCGTTTCGAACGTCGGTATCTTGGCTTGTGTCGCAGCCAGTTCTTTCCGGTGACTCTCGACGACTCTGGGAATCTTCTCCAAGGCATTCAGAAAGTTCATGCAGGCCAGTTTGGGGTCTTCAGCCAAATGTCCGTTGTTGTAAGTATAATAGATGCTGCCACAACCTTTCACAAAGAACCGGTTATCCACGAAGTCGAAACTCTCTTTCATGGAGGCTTCGCTCTTGACGGATAATTGAAAGCCGTATAATTCGCCGATCGGCATGTGCTCACCGCCTGTCCGGGCTTTCTCTTCGTACTCTTTCAGCCTGCGGGCGATCGTTTTGATATCCCTGCCGTCTTCCACTCCATCGATCCGTATCGGGTTTTGGTATGTCCCGTCTTCGTTTTTCTTTACCCGCTCCTCGAAAACCGTCCGGTCTTTCCCGGCTTCAGCGATCTTCTTCTCATGAAACTCGACCGCGCCCTGAAGTTTCGCCAGTTGCGAACGGGCCGTGTCTCTTTCGTAAAGAAAGTTCTTTCGCTCGCTCTCCATCGCCATCACCTTCTTATCCAACCGGGCTTTCTCCAACAGGTCGGTATTACCGGATAGCACGGCTACATATTCGGAAAAGTTCATGCCTGTTGCTTCGTCCATGCCACCTTCGTCGATGCTTCGACTTCCGAGGGAGTTTGTCTTCAGCTGATTGATGAAAAGCTGCTTGTTGTGCAACAGGTTGAACTTGTAGCTGTCGAGCGACTTTTCCACGGCGTAGATGATGACATCGACCTTGTTGCCGGCATGGAACCTGGCTACTTCATTGCCTTTGCGGATTGCCCTGCCATCCCGTTGCTCCAGGGCACTGGGCACCCAGGGCGTATCAAGATGATGCACCGCCACAGCCCTCTGCTGGGCATTGACGCCCGTTCCGAGCATTTCGGTGGAGCCGAACAGGACACGTATACTGCCGGCATTCATGCCCGCGATCATCGCTTTCTTGGCAGCCTCCGTTTTGCATTCCTGAATGAAACGGATTTCCGACGCAGGGATGCCGTAATCATCGGTCAGTTTTCGTTTGATTTCGCTGTAAACGTTCCACTCGTCCGGCTTGTACGTACCCAAATCCGAGAAAACAAACTGGGTACCTTTCTCCCGTTCATATTTCCGGTAATAATCGTGGATCAGTCGGGCGCAGTGCGAAGCCTTGTTGTCGATATGGTCTTCGTAAGAAGGAGAAATCATCCGCATGTCGAGCGACATCTTCCTCGCGTAGTCGGTGGCGATAAGCATCTTCGCCTTTTCTTCCCGCTCGGAGAGTTTCTCCCGACCCAATAGCTCGGCATTACCGGTACGGGCAAATTCCATCAGCTTTTGGATAAAGGCTTCCTGCTCGGGCGTCGGCGGAATGTGATGCAGAATTTCATGCTTTTCCGGACGGTCGATCCCGATGTCCTTCGCCGTGCGGAAATCGCAGATTTCGGCGTAAAAGTAATGGGGGTGAATGTAATCGACTGATTACTAATAAAAAGCAGAATATATAATCTGATAAGGTGAACGACTAAGAAACGAGCGAGTTTCTTTCCCTTTCTTTATTCTGCAAAGTCTCAAAGAACTCTCTGTTTGATGTTGCAAAGATAGCGATATAATTCATATAAGCAAAGTATTTACGTTGTTTTTTCAATGAAAATCAACCTTAGACATTTCTAATTCTATAAAATCGCCATTTTAAGGTATTGCATATATCTATGAACAATGGTAATTTTGCAAAATGATAATCAAAAGAATTCTTTTAATCTTCATCATTCTACTTCTGCTGTTTCCCACTGCTAATGCTACTATTTTGAATTTAGTTGTGGGTGATACTATATACCCTACTCGAAAACATGTTTCTTCATTACATAAAACGATAGAACTCGATGAAGTTCAAGTTATTGGACAGCGGAAATTGTTTTCCATAAGAAAAGACACCACGTTTATCAATACTGATTGCCTTCGAGTAAGGAAAGGTGCTAACTTGGAAGACTTAATCAGGAATATTCCGGGCATGGAATACGACAAGGCGAACAGGCAACTATCATTCAAAGGAAAGCCATTGAACGGCGTAAACATCAATGGCGAGACCTTTATGGGCAACGACATTATCGCAGCGTTGGAGAATATGCCAACCGATGCAGTGGAACTACTGAAACTGTATGACATGCTCAGCGCATTGGAGAAAATGACGGGAGTAGATGATGGTGCCGACAATTATGTGCTGGACATCAAGACCAAATCTACCTACAATGGCAGCCTGACAGGAACACTAACGGCTGAACACGGCAATCGCGACAGACGCAGGGATGAGGTACAGGGCAATCTATTCAATGCCGATGGCGAAAACACCTCGCTGACTTTGCGCTCTGACAATCTTAGTAATATGAACATTGGGGGAAACAATTTCCAAAACATATTGTCGGGCAATATCGTGAAGAAATTTGGTAAGAAAATTACGCTCAATGCAAGCCTCTCACTCAATGCCTTCCACAATGGAAGCGAGAATCATGACTATGATGAGCAATATCTTTCATCGGGAACAAAATATCGGGAATCAATGCTGCTTTCCTTGAGCAAGAATCACAGTAATGCCGCAAACATAAATCTGCAGTATAACATAGACAAAAAGACTTTGCTGAATATAAGTGCAAATGGAAACTTCGGACGGTCAGACAACCTGACTGACAACACAACATACCTATATGAGCGCAATACGGCTGCGGACACGCTGACCTCGGGAACGCTGCGAAATAACACAAAAAGCAATGGAAAGAATTACCATGTATCTGCCGACCTCACACGGCGGATTGGCAAGGCTGGGGCATCATTTACCGTGAAGGCGACACTTGGCGGTAACTCGAATGAAACTAATAATACCAGCCTTTCACTGACGAAATTCCACCACCTGCGCAACGCTGTGGGCGGAGATTCACTACTGTTGCGCAATCTTTGCCAACAACTGCCCACCCTGCGCAACGAAAGCAGAATATCATTGCAATATACCCATCCTTTTGGCAAACAGTTGAAATTGCAGACAGGGTACGGACTGCATCACGAAGAGGATAGAAACACAAGCAACACTTACGACTATACTATACCGAATAGACCATACATAGATAGCCTAAGTTATGAGAACACACTATCTATATGTGGGCAGGAACTCACCCTGAGAATGGATTATAAGGGTAAGCAATGGAAGATAAACAGTGGCATTGATGTAGAATGGCAACGCAGGAATATCTGCCGGCAACACAATTCGGAAACAGTGGACTATACAGTCAAGGCTACGGAATACAAGCCCAAGTTCGGCGCAAAGTGGAACAACGGAAAAATAGAAGTTGAACTGCGTTATAACGGAAACACACAACAGCCTTCCATACAGGCTTTGCTGACACTTGATGACAAGAGGCACATAACAAACAAATTGGCAATAGAGCCGGTGAAGTACTTCTATTGAACTTTTGTGCAATGTTGAAGATTAGTAATTCTATTCAACATTTGTGCTAAAAGTCGGCTCCATCGCCAATTTGCCAGCCGTTATGCGGCAGCTTAAAAAAAGACGACACCAAACCAAAAAAATCATCTTGACAACCACCCGACTTTGAACTACGAAGGATGAAATTTTTCAGGGACAACTTCCAGCATTTCCAAAAAACAGTTTAACCATTGACTTGGAGACAAACAAACAATTTGAGCATTAAGGTTTAAACCGAATTTTTCCGAAATTGACCTGACCTGACTTTTCCTGAAAATCGACTTTAAAGCTGTTTTTACAGATAAATCAGGTTTCTCTAACAGACAGGAAATAAATGCTAAGTATTTGGCTTTAAACTTAAAATCAAAAAATAAGTGTTTTCTTTTAATGTTTAACAGGGCTGATTTGACAGTTGGCGGTGGCAAGAAACTTTCAGGACCTACCTCATAGACAAGTTTCAAATCAAAAAAAGTATGATAGAAAACGGTATATGGATTGTAAAGCTTCCTCGAAAATAACTTTTGTGTAGGTTCTAATTGAAGGATAATGGAACCTCCCAGAAAATTTCCAAGACTCTCAAACATCAGGATTTTGAAAATATCGGAAGTAATGCCATAAGGAATATTTGACACCACTTTGAAAGGAAATTTCGGAACTGCAAAATTCCTAAAATCACAACCGACAACTTGAACATTTCGGGCATCAGAAAATAATTTTCGTAAATGTTCAACCAAAGCTGTGTCGTTTTCAATAGCAACAACATTGTTGGCGATTTTTAATAAATGAACAGTAAGAAACCCCTTGCCTGCCCCAATATCTAAAACCGTATCCTGATTACTTATATTTGCTTGTCTTATTGCATCTTTTATTAGCACTTTATCAATAGTAAAGTGCTGACCCGTAAAACGAACGGGCAATTTCTTTTTTGTCATTAGTAACTTCTTACAGGTGAATACTTCTTGAGTTCAACTTATAAATGCAACTTTTTGGGTGCGGATAATAAGCAATAAAAACATTTATTTTTCAGAGAGGAAAGAGAGACAATGTCCCCCTTTCTCTCACTCTGAATGGATAAAGTTTGCTATCTTTGCTTTAATTGTCCGTCCAAAGAAAAAAAAGTTGCAGATGAGCAAACATATAACCGAGGAACAAAGGTATGCAATTTTCTATGATGTTGCAAATACCGATGAGCAAAAAAGCAATAGCGGAAGCTATCGGAGTAGATAAAAGCACTGTTTACAGGGAGATAAAGCGCAATTGCGACGCCCGAAGTGGTAGCTATAGCATGGAGCTTGCCCAGCGAAAAGCAGACAGGCGCAAGCAGCAAAAACATCGCAAGGAAGTGCTTACACCGGCAATGAGAAAACGGATAATAAAGCTGTTGAAGAAAGGATTCAGCCCGGAGCAGATTGTCGGCAGGAGCCGCTTGGAGGGAATTGCGATGGTATCTCACGAAACGATATATCGCTGGATTTGGGAGGATAAGCGGCGGGGTGGCAAACTGCACAAATATCTTCGCAGACAAGGTCGCAGGTATGCCAAACGTGGTTCTAAAAATGCAGGGCGAGGATTTATCCCAGGCAGGGTGGATATTGATGAGCGTCCCGAGATAGTGGAACTGAAGGAGAGATTTGGTGATTTAGAGATAGATACAATTATTGGTAAGAACCACAAAGGTGCCATTCTTACCATTAACGACAGAGCAACAAGCAGGGTCTGGATACGCAAGTTGTCGGGAAAAGAAGCCATCCCGGTAGCTAAGATTGCAGTATGGGCACTGCGGAAAGTGAAAAACTTAATACACACAATTACGGCTGACAATGGAAAGGAGTTTGCAAAGCACGAGGAAATTGCGCAAAAATTGGAAATAAAATTCTATTTTTGCAAACCATACCACTCATGGGAACGTGGTGCCAATGAAAACACCAACGGGCTTATCAGGCAGTATATCCCAAAGGGTAAGGACTTTAGTGAAGTAACCAACAAACAGATTAAGTGGATTGAAAATAAACTCAATAATCGACCTCGTAAAAGACTTGGATACCTCACGCCAAACGAAAAATTTAAACAAATTATTAATCAGAATTCTGTTGCATTTGCAAGTTGAATTCAGCTTATAATAAGAAAGGAGATGAAGAATTTACTTCCCAACAGGACATTTTATTCCCTAAAGTGTTTGATGTTGATGGCATGCGAGTTTTTATTTATTGGAAACTTCCACATCCTGTGGAAAAGCTCTATCCATATGTTGATTACAAAATACGGAAAATTTCAAAAGATACGTTAGTTATAGGGGATTATACAGACTTTGTGTTTGTTAATGGTCATGGTAATGCCCCAAATCGGGAATTGTCAAAATAAAAAAATAATAAATGTGGGGTAATACTCCAAATCGGGAGTTATTGAAATAATTATCTGATTATCAATGTACTTTCCAAAAGATAAAGTATTAGGGCAGAGTGGAAAAATCGTTGAAACTGGTCCTATGTAATCGTTCAAAGTGACCCTTTTGTATCATCCAAAGAGGGATTGGACATTCGCGGTACGATACGAGTATGGGTGTTATGATTTATCAGCATTCATTCTTCTCTACTCCCAAAGGATTTTGTCAGTTGTACTGCTTGCTGTTGTAGTCTGATGAGAATTTGGGAATAGGTTTCGAGTTTGCCGAGCAGTTGTTGAGCAGTGGCAACAGAATGATAAGTATTGAGGACTTTCACGACTTCGTTGTACAGAACTCCTATCTTATGAGCCAAGGCAACGATTTCTGAGAGTTTCTCCAAGTAAGGTTCTTTTGCAGGGTCTTGGGTGATGACCTTAAAAGATTCACCAAGAAGCCTTGCTCGGACAAAGTCGCTCTTTGTCTTTGCTCCCGACTTGCGATAGAGTCTGATAAGTTTCTGCTGGTCTTCGGAATTAGGTATTCTGATGTGCCATCTGTCCCATCGTGGGCAGGTGGCACATCTGCCGTCTGGCTTCTTTTGTTTTTGCTTCTTCATTGCTTTCTAATCACGACTTTGGAGTGATTTAATCCCCTTTCGGGGCAAGGGTCTTTGTGGTACAAATGGCAATTTGTGGTACAAAGACACACCTTGCTGATGTAGAAAATGGGATTATAAGCCCCTGCTGTGTTACTGCATTCATTGAATACAGTAACTCGGCGTAGGCTTGCATTCGAGGAATGCAGTAATTCAGAGTTTCCTCCATCTTTCCACATCTTCCTTGTATTGGTCGAGGTGTTCCCGCAGTACCTGTTCGACATATCCCGAAACGCTCGCTCCATGCTCACCGATTCTCCGCACCACGAAGTCTAACTTTCGTTGGGTTTCCTCTGATACATACACGGCTTTGCGGTGGCTGTTGCGAAAGGGCTGGAGATATTTCCCCTGAAACTCGGATAATTGCTTTCTGTCCTTTGTTTTTCCCATTCTTTGATGAAATTCTTCGGTAGAAGTAGCCCTTTCTGTTGGCGACAACGCTGTTTCTTGATAGGACGGTTGAGAAAAATCCTTGTTACTCTCCTTGTCATTTTGTTCCTCAACTTTATCAACAGGCTCAAACCTTCTCTTTTCCTCTTCATAATCGAAGGGCTGGTCAAAATCGGGTAACTCTTCGGGCTTGCGGAGCTTAACGCCATAATTTCCCATATCTCTAATGGCTTGTTCCAAGCGTTGTTTCCTTTTTTCATCTATTCTTGCCATAATTTCTTGGGTATCGGGTTATAGTGTTTTTCAAGCATGGCTTGTATGTCGCTCTGCTTGTAGAGTATCTTCCCTCCGATTTTGTAGAAAGGAAGCGTTCCTGAGTTTCTGTACTCTTGGAGCGTGCGTGTGCTGAGCCGTAATTGGCTGCAAACCTCCTCACCCGAAAGGTAAACCTCACCATTCAGCATCGGACGGGCGGTAGAGCAATACCGCTCCAACTTCTTCAAAGTGCCTTCCATCAGTTGTGAAAACAACTGCATCTGAGGGTCTTCCCGCGTAATGATTTCATTCTCTGCCATAATTCATTCATTCTTTGATTTCAATCCTTGACTGCATTCAGCATTTCACAGATGTCGGTCTGTTTGTAATAACACTTATGTCCAATCATGGAGAAAGGGATTTTGCCCGTATCTCGGTATGATTGTAGGGTACGCTTGCTGATGCCTAAACGCTTGCACACGGCTTCGTTGTCGAGCCATTGCTCGGTCTTGGGAGGATTACCGATGAGTTTTTCCACACGATGGATAAAGTCTGCAAATTCGGAGCGATGTCGCTCCCACGCTTTGCGGTCGATGATAATGAGTTTCATTGCCTTAATTTTGTTTTGATTACTTTATTGTTACTCAGCAAACAAACTGTTATGCAGTCCATTGCCGTACTTCTCGGGTGCAAAAGTAACCCCTCGGAAGCACCACTGCAAGAAATGAGGATAAGCAGGGAAATAGAGAGAAAGCAATAGAAAAACAAAGGAAATCCGTCTGTGTTATTGCGGTAATGAGATGAGGTGCCGGCTCGTTCCTTTTATTATCTTGTTGTTTTATCGATAATTCGATAGTTCGACAAATCGAGATGTCGAAGTGTCGATAGATAGTTTTATCGATAGATTATTTTGACGATATATAGTTTTGACAACAGATAGTCATGACAACAAATTGTACAAACAATAGATTGTCCGTATTATCGTCAGTCCTATCTGTTGTTAGTTGTTACGCCTTGCGTCCAAAGAGCCTGAGTATGCCGTATTCTTGTCGTGCCTATACTCTCTACGGCAGCCCAGCCCTGCAAGGTTGGGAGAGATGAATACGACCGCATGGATATAGAAAATGGCAATACCACCTTGAAACAGAGAAATCCTGCGGTGGAGATTCTTCTCTCCATCCGCAGGACTCGACCTTGTCAGGGCAGACAGGCTGCCGTTGTACCTTTGCACGATAAGAAACGGCATCAGGAACTTTGCGTGCGCCGCCTTTGCCTACAACGCCTTCAGGCTTGCTTCCTCCGTCAGTCTGACCGTTGGCAGATTGTTGCTCTCGATGAGCAGCACTATCGTGCCTGTCAGTTCGGTGTAAAGACGGCCGTATTGCTCGTCAGAAGCCAATGTGTCCGTCAAACCGAACTTGTCGAATGTGGCTTGAACAGCCTTGTTCGACAACAGTATAGGTACGAGTTTCTCTGGGAGCGGTGCAGGAAGTTCCCTTTCAAACTCGTTTTCCAACACGGATATAAGCGTATCGTACTTGGAAAAGTGCAAGCCTTGATACAATGCCTCGCTTGCCATGCTCTCCGCTTCAATGTGTGTAAAGCCTTGTGCTACAGCATCGCAGTAAACTGTGAGAGCCATATCTGCCCGTGCAGTGATAAACTCCGTATCTTGCAACTTTTCGGGGTGATGCTCACTCATGTAACTTCTTAACTTCAATCGGAAGTAGGAAAGTTCCTTTTTGTTCTTCTGTTTCATTGTTTTTCTTGTTAAAAAGTTGGACTTCTTTTTTTTGAATCATTCATTACGGCTGTTACATCCCAATTATGGGACTTGACTTTTTCGGTGTTCTTGACGGACACAGCCGTAAGGCTTTACGCAGTACCCTTGTATGCTCACTACCCATCAGGGGTTGCATTTCCTTGGCAATCTTGCTCTTGGTCACCCGTGCATAAATCTCGGTCGTGGAGATGAAGCGATGCCCCAGCATCTTGCTCACCGTCTCTATCGGAAGTCCGTTCTCCAGACAGATGGTCGTGGCAAAGGTGTGCCGTGCGGTGTGCGAGGTCGCTTGAGTATGCGGTGGCAGTCCTGCCTTAATACATATCTCCTGAATAGTTCTATTGAAATTACTGTTGCTGGGAAACTCTCGAAAGAAAAGCCCCTCCCTTCGTCCGTGGCTCACAATGGCGAGTATTTTCTCGGCAACGGGCAGCAACGGGACAATACTTCTGTTCTGTGTCTTTGTTCGACAGAGCGATATGTACCTACGCCCATCCCCGAATGTATAAACATCGTCCATTCGGAGTTTCTTTAAGTCTGAGAATGCCAGCCCCGTGAAACATCCCAAGAGGAAAATAAGTCTGCAATGGTTATCTGTCGAGCGGTGCGGACGGTAAGCCAAGAGTTTTTGCAGGTCGTCCGCCGTAAGTGCATTGCGCTCGTAGGTAGGCGTTTCTATGTCTATGAGTTCAAAAGGGTCTTCACGAACGTATCGCTCCTGCAATGCCTTGCGAATGACCTGATGCAAGTGGCGTAGGCGGTTGCCGACACTGCTTTCCTTGTTTCCCAAGTCCCGAAGCATAAAAAGGCGATAGTCCTCAAGCAAAGTCTTGTCCACCTCTGTGGGCATACAGTCTGCCCTGTCCCTTACTTGCAGGAAATGAACAAAACTCTTGTAGCTGTCCTTAAAAGCCCTGACAGTTGCCTTGCTTAATGTTCTGCCCTGCAATTCCTCCTTGTATTCACAAACGGATTGATATAGCTCCGTAAGTGTTGGCATGGGGCGACTTTGCTGCATATAACGCTCCTTGAGGTATTCCGCCGTGATATAGTTTTCTTCCCTTAATGTACGTTCATAGAGTGAATGCAAGCACTCTTCTATTGAGTTCAGTTGCAGATTGATGCCGCTTGAATTACCTGTTGTCGCCTTGATGCACCCTTTTCGGGCAAGCCACTCGTCGGGGGAAGTTTGCAACTGCGTGGAAAACGATGAGGACGTTCCATTACAGGTGATACGGCAACGGATTACGCATAGTCCGTCTTCATTGGTCTTGCTTCTATCTATGTAGAATAGTATGGCAAATGTACTTTTCATTGTTCTGCGGTTTTAGTTGGTCAGTTGATAATGTGCGAGTTGTGGAAGTATTTTCTCTATGTCCAGAAAGACACGCTCGGGAGATGTCTCCGCATACACTTGCGTGGTTTTGATTTGACTGTGTCCGAGCATTTTGGAAACGCTCTCAATGGACACGCCCTCCGACAGTGTCATCTGAGATGCGAAGGTATGCCGTGCCATGTGATAGGTCAGCGTTTTCTGAATACCGCAAAGCCGTGCTATCTTTTTGAGGTGTATGTTTACCGTGTCGCATCCGGGTATGGGCAGCAGATACCCCTTGGGCGGTTCGTGTCGGAAAGCCCTCGTGTGAATGCCCCGATAACGCTCGATAATGGCAGTGGCTTCGGGAAGTAGGGGGATGTGGCACACGTTGCCCGTCTTTATTCTCGGCTTGCGTATCCAAGTCATTCCCGCTTCGTGAAAGACGTGCTGCTCCGTCAAGTGATACACGTCGGTATAGGAAAGCCCCGTCAGGCAGGAGAAAAGGAACATATCCCTCGACACTTTTTCATAGCCTTGCAATTTATCTTCTCCCAAGGCTGCGATAAGACCTACCTCCTCCCTTGTGATGTAACGTGGAGTACCCACTTCCCAACGAATGGAATGGTTGATGAAGGGATAGGTGTCAATGATGTGCCGTTTATGCAGGTCTTTGAGCAAGGAAGCCAGCATGGAGAGATAGCCAGCCGAAGTGTTGAGCTTGAATCCCTTTTCTTTGGCGAAGTAGTCCTCCAAGTCTTTGATAAAGGCGATGTCGGCTTTCTGCACGGGAATATCCTCCACACGGTAGCGATACCTGACGAAGTTTGCCAGATGCTTGTGAAAGAGCAACAGGCATTTTAGTCTGCGTTCGCTGCGGTCTATGCCCACACGCTCACGGAAGCGGTCGATATACTCGTCTGTATGATGCAGCAGTCCTTGTGACTCACTGTTCAGTCCGAATACAAGCTCCCGTACTCGCTCTGCCGTGATGGGAGCATCGGATTTACCCGAAAGAGACTCATAAACCTTGTGTATGCTCACCTGAAGGCGGTCAAGTTCCTTGTTTACCGATACGGCTTCGGCACTCTTGCCCAGCAGTCGGTTTTTGCGACTGTCCCACAAACGAGGAGTACACGAGCATTTGCAACTGAACTGTACCATAGAGCGTCCTGCGCTGATGCGTCCCATGATGGGACTTTTTCCGTTTTTGTCCTGCGTACCTCTCTTGAGGTAGAAAAGCAGCTTGAATTTTTCTTTTTCCATTGTTTTTTACTTGCAAAATTACACTTCTTTGAGGAACTTTGAACGATGCAAAACATTGATAATGAAAGAGAAAACTCCGTTTTAGTTACCACTTTCAGCCGTCCTTTTCCTTTCATCGTTTTTCGAACGATTTGGTAACTGAACTCCCTCCTTTTCGCTCCCTTTTCTGCCTGTTTCCTATGATGCAACCCTAAGAAGAAACAAGCAATATCCGCTGTATTTCAGTCAGATATGAGTTTTATGCCATTTTCTGCTTTCTACTCCCATACTTCCGCATAGAACGCTCCCAATTCGGGGACTTTGATAAAGGTGCGGAATCGCTCCTTCTGGATAATCTCGTTGGTCACCGAAAATTCATAGTCGGTGCTTTTCCTGGCAAAGACGGCTGCCCATGCGTCGAACGTTCCGATTCCCTGCTTTTCGAGCGCTTGCGGTCTCAGGTATTTGAACAGCAGATACAGCTCGGTCAGACTGTTGGAAATGGTCGTTCCCGAAAGGAAGGTCGCCCCTAAATCTTTGCCCGTGCGTTCCTGAATGGTGCGGATGGCAAAGAGCAGGTTCAGGGCACGCTGACTGCCTTCGCTGTTGCCCAGCCCCGCTATCCGGTCGTGACGGGTCGTAAAAGTCAGGTTCTTGAATTTGTGGCTTTCGTCCACAAAAAGGTGGTCGATTCCCATCCGTTTGAAATCGATCGTATCGTCCTTCCGTTCGGCGATGTCGTCGGCAATCCGGGTGAGTTTGGCCTCCAGATTCTTTTTCCGGATTTCCAACCCTTTCAACATTCGTCCGGAAATTTCCCGTCCCTGCTGACGGAGCACTTCCAGATTCTCTTCCACCGAGTCGAGTTCTTTTTGAAAAATCCCCTCCTGTATTTCGAGCGATTGGGGAATGGCTCCGAACTGTTCGTGGGTCAGGATGATGCAATCCCAGTCGTTGTTCCTGATATCGCTGAAAATCCTTGCCCTGTTTCGGACGGTGAAGTCGTTTTTGCCGGGATAGAGAATACGTGCATTGGGATAGGCTTTGCTGAATGTGGCGGCAATATCGTACACATTGGCCTTTAGGCCGATAATCATCGGTTTGTTCGCCAGACCGAGCCGTTTCATCTCGTAAGCGGCTGTACACATGATCATCGTTTTGCCGGCTCCCACCTCATGGTCACAAATGCCGCCGCCGTTCATCTTGAGCATCCATACGGCATCTTTCTGGCTCTTGTACAAATCCTCGAATCCCAATGCCTTTACGTCCAGACCCGGAAAGGTCTGATGGCTGCCGTCGTACTGCGGTCTTACGAAACAGTTGAACAGCCGGTTGTAGCGGTCGGCAAGCTTCTCCTTGAAAGTGTCGGGCTGCCGGACAAGCCATGCGCTGAACTGCTCCCGCATCTCTTCGATCTTTGTATTGGCCTGCTGGATGGCATCCCCGTCCCGTACTTTGATCTGCTTCTCTTTTCCGGTTTCTTGGTCAAGAACCGTTTTCGACTTGCTGATATCGGGAATGGTATTGTGAAGCGCATGTTTCATCAGATTGATTCCGTCGTAGGTTTTGAACTCGCCTTTGACCGCATAAGTATGAGATATTTTCGGATTCTTCGTCGGAGCTTTGACCGTGTACTCGTCGGCCGGTGCGCTGTATCCGATATGAACCTCGGTTTCGAAGAGTTCCGATGCGAATCGGGCATAAATGCCTGCCGGAATCCATCGTTCTCCGAAATTGAAGTCCAGATCGGCAAACGGAATGGGTGTCGGAATCGCTGCCTTCAGGGCCGAAAGGCTTTTCTTGACAGCTTCGTTCTCTCCATGCTGTAACACCCATTGTTCGATTTCTTCCGCTTTTTCGATAACATTTCCGGAGATAAACCGGTCGGCGATTTGATAACCTCGCTCTATGGGATGATAGTATATACGACCTTCGAGCGCGGCGACAATCTCGTCTTCTTCCTGTTCCGGCAAAAGAGAGGCCATGTAAGCGAGACGGACTTCTCCGTATTTGTTCAGCGAAGCGGATAAGGCCTCCAACGGAGTCTCCGCCGTCCGGAGCGCCGTTTGGCTGAAAGCCGTCGGATGGTCGAAGATGTCGGCTTTGATATACTGCCCGTCCCGGCTTCGCTCCAGGAAGAAGATGTCGGAGCTTCCGGTATCCATACGCAGGAGTTCGGCGTTTTTACGGGCATTGAGATGTCCGTAAGCACCGACGAAACGGTCGTACAGGGTATTCAGGCGGTTTCGGGTTTCTTTGTCTTCGATCTCCCGGGTCGTTTCGTAATCATAAAGGCGGTGGTAGGTGTCGCGTAAGTCGATATAGAGCGCCAGCCTGCCGATTTGTGCCGAGGGTAGATCCACGGGATGAAACAGAGGGTTACCCTCCGATACCTGCGAGAGGTAGCCGATCTGCTTGCCCTGGCGGACAATGGAACCGTCACGCAGGTGTTCGCCGATAACCGAGAGGTAAGGGCGAGGGGCGGTATCGAACGAAGGCGGTGCGGGCGGTTGACGAAACTGTTCGGTCAGTGCGGGCGTATCCCACAGACCTGAAAATAAATCGGGCTGACCGGATGTCGGTTGCTGTTTCCGGCTTGATGGGCGTTGGGTACGAGGTTTGACCGGTTTCCGTTCCCGTTCCACTTCATTGAAACGCTCTACTTCCCGGTTCCATGTTTCAATGGCGCCGGTGGGGAAAAGGGAAGGTACGTCAAGATCCACCGACTCTACCGGATGATGTTCTTCATCGAAATAGACTGCTCTTCCGTTCATTTCCCGCGGGCTTTCCACATCGGTGCGTATTTCTCCCCGCACAGGGCGGTTCGGGGTATCGTACTGCCTGAACAGGGTCATGACCGGAACACCATCGGGGGCCTGTTCTTCAACTGCTTCGGACGTTTTTTCCGCCGGTTCGCTCGCAGGAGCGGGAAGAATCGGTTGTCGATCTCCGATGGCTTCGCCTGAAACCGGATCGAAGGTTTGTGCATGGATGCCGTCGCGGTCGAAAGTCAACCGGTGTTTCGTGATCCGGATATCTTCGGGAGAGATGTCCGTTTCTTCTTCGGCCGGATATGTGCCGGACAAGGCCTTCGCTTCGGCTTTATCCGTTCGGTGCACAATTACCTGTTCTTCCGTATGGGTATACCGTTCTCCGATATATTCTTTCAATTCTTCTACCAGATGCAAAGCCTTTGGCGTAAAGTGTAAATCCCGTTCGATCCCCAGGCCCATTACCTTGACCTCTTTCATTTCGTCCAAAGACATATAGCCTAACTCCCAGCCATACCCCATCGTGACCAGGCCGAATCCTACACGTTCTTTCGGATCGTACTCCAACAGATAGGCGGTATAGGCGCTCATGGGATGGAAGTAGCGGGCACAGGCTACCTTGTCTCCGACAAGGCTTTTTTCGGTAGCGTACAGTTTGGGAAGCTGTCCGGCAAGACTTTTGGGCATCAGGTCATAAGCCTGACGTGCCTCTTCCCGCCCGGCTTCTCGCTCCCGTTCATCCTCCGTGTCGGAGAGAGCGCCGTTTTTTTTCGTTTTTTCTTCGGGATGATCCGGTTCTTTTTGCTCGGGGGAAGACACGTGTTGCTTCTCTTCCTGTTTGTTTTCAAGCCGATCGGCTATCGCTACGCGATGACCGGCTCGAACCAGCACGGGAAGGTATTGATCCAGTTGTTGGTTGTGAAAGCTGCAATATGGTTCTCCGGAGCGGTCGGACAGGCGAAGACCACAGGTATCGGACAAACGCCTGGCTGTCGCCCCGATCGTTTCGTAGCGGTCTCCGTTCCGTATCAAAATCAGGATCGTTTTATCCTGCTGTTTGCTTAAAATCTTTTCCTGTGTCTGTTTCAACTCTTCCATGGGAGACGGTTCCGAGTCGGGTTCGGGGTAGAGCAGCCGGTATTCCGCCGCCGGCAGATTCCGTTCGTTCCACTCCTGTTTGGAAAGCCCCTCGAGTTCCCGTATGGCACGGATAAGTCCGCTTTCGATCCATTCGGCCTGCATAGCGGACGGACGACGGATGTACCCCCGTTTCTCCGCTTCCGCCAGAATACGCTCCGATGATGCGTCCGTCGGTCGTTTGACCGCCTGGTTGATCTGCATCACACGGAGTGACATCCGTACGGGATAGATAGCCGTTATATCTGTATGAGGGATGGTAATGAGCCCTCTGTTCTCTCCGTCCGGATCGGCATGGATAACTGCCCAGACTTTACCATCTTCCCGTTTATACGGACCTTCGGTATAGACGGCCAGCGTTTCCGTTCCCAAAAAACGAATATGCATCATATCGCCCTCCTTCACATGCCGGAGATCCTCACGGGGAGTCGTAAACTGCGTACGGGCCAGTTCATCGAGCAGCCATTCGTTGGTGATGAGCCGGTGAGCTGTTGCCAGATGAGCGGGAAGTTCGGGTAAAGAAAGACGGCCCGCCTCTTCGACAGGCTGCGTTTCCGGTTGTGTGGTGGCCTGATCCGGCCGGTCGATTTCCAAACGAATGGATTCCGCTGTGGTTCGGTCGGGTGTTTCGATTTCGGAGGCTGTAGCTGGTTGTACGGTCTCTGCTCCCGTCAGATAGAATTTCCGGTCGAGATGTTGCCTGATGTCTGCCGACAGTTTTTCACCCAACTCCTTTGAGATACCGTCGATTCCTCCGTCATGCGTATAGACCATCGCAGGTTTTCCATAAGCATCCGTTCCGGGCAAGCGCCGGGTTGCAAGCACATTTTCGGCATTTTCTCCGGCAAACAGCGGATTTTCCGTGAATGTTTCTCCCTGATAAGAGACCGTGGCACTTTGGGTAAAGGACTTTTCGCTCTCTGTCCGTATCCCTTTGCCTGTTTGCTTTTGCAATACGATCAAATCACTTCCGGCCTGTGTTCCGGCATTTTCGGAAAACATTCCGTCGGGCAGGCGAAGTGCGGAAATAAGCCGGCTGTTTTCCATCAAATAACGACGAATCGATTCGTTTTTCGGACTGTCCGACAGCCCTCGCGATGTGATGAAAGCCAACAGCCCGCCTTCCTTGAGCGTATCAAGTCCTTTGACAAAAAAGTAATTGTGGACAGCCCGTGTCGATTCGTTTTTGACCGTATCTTTCCCTTTGGCATACGACCGGTCATAGACGACAAAATTTCCGAATGGAATATTGCTGGCCACCAGATCGTATGTTCCCATCTGTCGTTCTTCGATCTCTTCGAAGCCGATGATACGGACTGTTTGTTGAGGATTATCCGCCGATAACAGGCGCAGGATGCGCCCCGTAGCTTTGTCTTTCTCCAAAGCTGTCACTTCGGTATGCTCTCCTGCCAGTATGCGGGAAAAAACGCCCATACCGGCCGAAGGATCCAATAGTTTTCCGACAGGAATCCGATGGTCCCTCAAAGCGGAAGCAATGGCCCGTACGATCCGTTCATCGGTATAGAAAGAGGTAAGCACGCTACTTTTGAGACTATCCCACAGGCCTCGGGCTTCGCGCTCGCTTGCGCTTTCCCCGAAGATCAGCTGCTTCAATTCCTGTACTATCGGGAAGAGTTCCAGTTCTGATTTGACCCAACGGGTACGGTCGGCAAGCGTATCGATCGGCTTGAGAATGCACGCGAGGCCGCCGAAACCGTTGTACCGGCTCAGAACTTCTCGCTCAACCGGTGTCGGCAGACGGTGTTCCTTCTCGACCGCAAGCAAGGTGCGGATGGCTTCGATATTGCCTCGGAGTGTCTCTTTCTTGTGGTATGCCATACGTTTTATGTTTGAGGTTTACGGGGTTTGGAATCGAAGACGAAGGAGGTGCCGCCATCTTTGTCGAGCTTCAGGCGGGCATTGAAGGTTTTTCCCGATTTGCCGGTCAGCCGACAGAGTAGCGGAGTGCATCCGTCAGTCATCAGGGCATGAATATGTTCCTTGCTCAGGAGGGTGCCGCAAAGCTCCCGGAAGACTTTGAACCCACAACCATCCGTTACGCATTTGACGATTTTGGGAAACACCCGTACCGAATCGTTCCCGCATAGCGGGCAGCGGTAAGTCTTGTAATGAGCATCCGTGTTTCCGGCGGCTGTCGTCAGCAGTTCTTCACATATTTGACGGGTATAAACTTCGATGCTCTTCCCGAATGTCCGTTCGTTCATGGTGCCTGCTTCAATAGCAGCCAGAGCGACTTCCCATGCTCCCGTCATTTCGGCGTCGGCGATCTTTCGTCCGGCGACCAGTTTATAGACGGAAAGACCTTTTTCGGTCGGGATAAGCATCTTCTTCTCCCGGCGGATATATTCCCGCAGGATCAATGTCTCGATGATGGCCGCACGTGTGGCAGGCGTACCGATGCCGCAACCGGCGAGGGCTTTGCGGGCTTCTTCGTCCGCAACTTCCCGTCCGGCGTGCTCCATGGCCGACAGCAGCGTGGCTTCCGTATAAAGGGGCTTGGGCTTTGTTTGATGTTCGGTCATTTCGAATCCGAAAACATCGAGCCGGTCGCCTTCCTGCCATTCGGGAAAGCTGTCCACAACGGTTTCTCCTTCTTCTACAGGCTCTTCCATCGATCCGCGGATGGCTTTCCAGCCCGACTTAACCCGTCTCTTCGCCTTTATCCCGAAACGATGCTCCCTTTGAGAGAGTATCGCCGTCAGCGTTTCTTCGATGGCGGCTTCGGAAAAGGATTCCAGCATACGCACGGTGATCATTCGGTAGAGCACCTCCTCGTCGCGGGTCAGGCTGCCGGATTTTTCTCCGGTAAGGAGAATGGCATGGTGGTCGGTTACTTTCGTATCGTCCACGCTCCGGCGGTTAAGTGTACCGGCAGTGAGCTTTTCGACGTAATCGCCATAATCGGGATCATCTTTCAGACTTTCTAATAGCGAAGGGATCTCTTCAAAGATGTCTTCGCTGATATACCGGCTGCCTGTACGGGGATAGGTGGTACACTTTTTCTCGTACAGGCTTTGGGCCAGAGAGAGCGTCTTTTCCGCCGTATATCCGTATCGCTTGTTGGCTTCTTTCTGAAGAGCGGTCAGATCGTAGAGCAAAGGTGGTGGCACAGGATTCGTTTGTACGGAAACGGACAAAACGGTGAGTGCTTCGCGCGGATCCAGATCCTCCATCGCCCTGTCCGCCGCTTTGCGGCTCCGTTGGCCTTGACGGAGAGGCCGGTGGGCAGCGCATGGATTTTCCAAAACGGTACGGACCGGAAATCCCGGTGCTCGATATAGCGGCGGCAAATCATCGACAGAGTCGGTGTCTGTACTCTTCCCAGAGAATAAGCGCCTCCGCGGGCGATGGAGAGGGCGCGGCTGGCATTGATACCGACAAGCCAGTCGGCTTCACTGCGAGCCTTGCCCGAGAGATAAAGGCGGTCGTACTGCCGGCCGTCAGCCGGACGGGACAGTCCCTCACGGATAGCCTTATCGGTGAGGGAGCTGATCCACAGGCGGTCGAAAGGTTTGCGGCAATCCAAATAAGCATAGATCAGGCGGAAGATCAACTCGCCTTCGCGTCCGGCGTCGGTGGCGACGATGATGCGATCGCTCCGGTCGAAACACTTGCGGATGATATTGAGTTGCTTCAAGGCGGACGGGTCGTCCGTATAGGTCGTTCCTTTGCGGATCTGTCGGACGACTAACCGGAAAGGATCGGGGATAATGGGCAGTTGCTCACGGCTGTACGTCGGGAAGCCGTATGCTTCGGGCATCGCAAGGGTAACGAGGTGTCCGAAGGCCCAGGTAACCACATGGTCGTTTCCGGAGAAACAGCCCTCTTCTTTGTGCGTTGCACCGACGATACGGGCTATATCGCGGGCGACCGAGGGTTTCTCGGCAATGATACATTTCATGGGATACGATGGTTAAGGTTGAGATAAAATAACCGGCCGAACGGTGGCGTCCCATCCGTCCGGCGGTTCATGAGAGCGGAGAAAAAGGCTACATCCTGCGCCCTCTTTTGCGAGGCTGCTTCTGCTCCTCGCTCTCCTGTTTTGCCTGTTGTTTTTCGGCAGGGCGCACCTGACCGCTTTTGAGGGGTTCCTTGACGTGCCCGGTAGCTTCGTTCGTCTTACCTTCATTGTTGACGGCTACCTGTGTCTTGTGCCCTTCGGCCACGGCTTCGACCTGTTCCTGCTTTTTGTCCGGATTATAGCGATAAAAACGGGGACGCTGCTGCTCCTTGTCGTAACGGACATAGGCACTGAAGATTTCGCCTTCCTTATCCACCATATTTTTCAGATACAGGGTGCGTCCTTCCGAAAGGGCTTTCTGCTGTTTCTCGGTCAGCTGATACTTGCAGAGGGTCGCCGGCACACCGTACGGAGAATCCGCCTGCGGCTTTTGAGAGAGTTGCCTGCGTTCTTTGAAGGAAAGATTGTCGTTGAAGATAAACTCGATGCCTCTTTTCTCGGCATTGACCTGAAGCGTGGCATCGAACGGTTTGCCGCCACGCGATAGCATACCTTCTACTTTCACGGGCTTACCTTCGGTCAGGTCCCGATGCTGCTGTTCGGTCAGCAAGACGCTTTTAATCTCTTGCGGAATGATCACGCGGTCGGCACGAAGGGCGACCAGTTCATTGGTCAACGGGTCGATTGAGACGTAGCCTTTGAAGGGCTCGCCGTTTTTGGGGGTCAGCTCCACCTGTTTCCCCAGATTGCCCGAATGCAGCAGCGTCGCTTTTTCGTCCTCGCTGAAACGATAGCCCATATAGGGAAAATCGAGCTGCGGCTTTTTGCGGATGCTGTGGATGGCCAGCCCCAGACTGCCGTCTTCGCTTTGACGCAGAGCGATGCGTGCTTCGGTATAGATGGAGGTTTCTCCGAAAGGAACGGAGATTCCGACCAGACCCGTTTTCTGCCGGTTGAGCAATTTGTTCAGGTCGCCGGACTGTTCGAGCCGGTCACGACTCAATCCGAGACGTTCCAACTCTTTCCAGTCGACTTTGGACTCGTCGATGGCGGGTGCTTTCTGTGCCGGAGCAAACTCGTCGAGATTCATTCGGATACTTTCCAGCATAGCCTTGTTGTGAGGTTCCTCACGTCCGGCAAGCATGTTTCTCAGTTCGGCTACCGACTCGACGGCACGGTCGGAAACCAGGCGGTATACTCCGAAATGGGTCGGGTCTTTGAACTGCTTGACTAAATTCGACAGGAAGTTTTTGAGTACGCTGTCGTTCTTCTTGAATTTCATGAAAGCCGTTTGATTGGCTTCCGTCGGTTCGACGGTCTTGATCCGGCCGGCTTCATCCATGGAGGAGACGACGGACAGGTGTCCCGCTTCGGTGGGGGATTGAACCCTGCTACGATCCTCCAGAACGAGTACGTAGCTGTCTGCATTATTTTCCATATACTACTGCGATTATAAGGTTATCGCAGCAAAGATACGTGAGGCAAACAGGAATGATGCCGATAGGTTTCTTAGCGTTCCTTAGAATGGATTAGAATGGAAATATCTTCAAAAATACATTGCTCACATATATCTAGCAAGTATTTTTCTGTTGAAAAGAAAATCTTAGAAATAGAAAAATAGTAATGAAACAATCTTCTAACTATACTTTTTACAAACGAAAGAGACA
>ERZ772987.53-NODE-53-length-21022-cov-4.9606_pt1 | contig 21022 bp, 20 predicted proteins | sample MGYA00511129_ERZ772987 | MGnify/ENA primary metagenome ERZ772987 (study PRJEB29015, sample SAMEA2738058) | human oral metagenome | biome: human oral; feature: human-associated habitat; material: saliva | place: China | collected 2222 ...
TTGGAAGATATGTTGGATTTGCTAGAAACGGTGCCAGATAGTCAATTGACTTTAACCCATTTTGACGATAGTCGGGCGACTGATAAAAGCGTGCTGAAAGAGACAGCCAAGTCTAGAAATCTCAATTACCAAAGTTGGCAGGATTTTCTAGAGCAGAAATTGACAGATAAAAATGAAGAGAAACAAACAGTTAGGATTGTCACGGGTTCCTTGTATTTCTTGAGCCAGGTGAGAGCCTATCTAATGGAGAGGAAAAACTAGAGAATGGATACACAAAAGATTGAGACGGCTGTAAAAATGATTATCGAAGCGGTCGGTGAAGATGTTAATCGCGAAGGCTTACAGGAAACTCCTGCACGTGTAGCTCGCATGTATCAGGAGATTTTTTCAGGACTTAGTCAAACTGCGGAGGAGCATTTGTCAAAATCCTTTGAAATTATCGACGATAATATGGTAGTGGAAAAGGATATTTTTTTCCATACCATGTGTGAACATCACTTCTTGCCTTTTTATGGGAAAGCTCATATCGCTTATGTTCCAGACGGACGTGTGGCAGGTTTATCAAAGCTTGCACGTACTGTGGAAGTTTATGCTAAAAAGCCACAGATTCAAGAACGCTTGAATATCGAAATTGCAGATGCCTTAATGGAGTATTTAGGTGCTAAGGGAGCATTTGTTGTTATTGAAGCGGAGCATATGTGTATGAGTATGCGTGGTGTTCGGAAACCAGGAACTGCAACTTTGACCACAGTGGCTCGTGGAGTGTTTGAGTCAGATAAGGACCTTCGAGACCAAGCATATCGTCTCATGGGGTTATAAAAATCGATTCAAACGATTTTTCTAGAAAGGACTAGTTATGGATCAATTGCGCATTAAAGATCTAGAAATTTTTGCTTATCATGGTCTTTTCCCGAGTGAGAAGGAACTGGGCCAAAAATTTATCATTGATGCAAGCTTATCCTATGATATGACCAAGGCTGCGATAGAGTTGGATTTGGAGTCTTCTATCCACTACGGAGAGCTATGTCAAGAATGGACAGCTTGGTTTCAGGAAAACACTGAGGACTTGATTGAAACAGTCGCCTACAAACTTTTAGAGCGTACATTTGAGACTTACCCTATCGTTCAAGAGATTGAGCTGGAGCTGAAAAAACCTTGGGCACCTGTTCATCTACCCTTGGAGACCTGTTCGGTAACTATCCATCGACGTAAACAGCGAGCCTTTATTGCATTGGGAAGCAATATGGGAGATACAAAGATCAATCTCAAACAAGCTCTTGAAAAAATAAGTGCTCGAGGGATTCGTATTCTCAAAGAATCTAGTGTGATTACAACTGAGCCATGGGGTGGTGTAGAACAAGATAGTTTTGCCAATCAGGTTATTGAAGTGGAAACATGGTTGCCGGCTCCAATTTTATTAGAAAACTTATTAGCTATTGAGTCTGAAATGGGACGGGTCAGAGAAGTGCATTGGGGACCTCGTTTGATTGATTTGGACTTGCTTTTTATGGAGGATCAGGTCATTTATAACGATAATCTCATCTTGCCGCATCCTTATGTTGCTGAGCGACTCTTTGTCTTAGAGTCGCTGCAGGAAATTGCACCTCATTTCATCCATCCAGTCCTAGGACAACCGATTCGTCACTTATATCAAGAATTGAAAAAATAAAAAAACCTAGTCTCCTAAACTAATTATTAGGATGCTAGGTTTTTTAATAAAGTTCATTTTCTTCTGGGAGAAGGATAGTTTCCTTTCCATCCATATCTAAGACAATTACTTTAGGTGGATAGAGGGGATCAAAAGGGTGGGTGAAGTCAAAATCAATGATTGTAGGTAGATGTTGACTTGAAAATCGAAAGGTAATAGCTCCATTGCTATTTAAGAGTCGAAACTCTAGCTCATCTTCTAACTCAAAAACATGTTTTAGGAAATGGTCAATAATATACCAAATGGAGTCGATGACATCGTCTGGTAAGTTAGTTGCGATACCAAAACTTGCACAACGTCTATGAGAATCTGTAAAAGCCATCCATACCTCCAACTCGTTTTCTTATTATCATACTGTAAAATGGTGTAAAAATCAAGAAAAGTTTGTTGTAAAAAACTGAAGGAAATAAGAATTTTAAATAAAAATTTATTAAATGCTTGAAAATGCTTACAACAAGTGATAGAATGAAAATGGTACAAACATGAAAACAAAATTTTCAATAGAGAAAGGAACCGGAATGAACACAGATGATACAGTAACAATTTATGACGTTGCCCGTGAAGCAGGAGTTTCGATGGCGACAGTTAGTCGTGTTGTTAACGGAAATAAAAATGTTAAAGAAAACACTCGAAAGAAAGTCTTAGAGGTTATTGAACGTCTAGATTATCGTCCTAATGCAGTAGCTCGTGGCTTGGCAAGTAAGAAGACAACAACGGTTGGAGTTGTCATTCCAGATATTACAAATACATTTTTTGCGACTCTAGCAAAAGGAATTGATGATATTGCCGAAATGTATAAATACAATATTGTCCTTGCTAATAGTGATGAAGATGATGAAAAAGAAGTATCGGTGGTTAATACCCTCTTCTCAAAACAGGTTGATGGTGTCATCTTTATGGGCTATCACTTAACAGAAAAAATCCGTTCAGAATTCTCACGTTCACGAACGCCTGTAGTTTTGGCAGGAACTGTGGATGTAGAGCATCAACTTCCGAGCGTTAATATTGATTATAAGACTGCTACTGCAGATGCTGTTCGTCATTTGTTGAAGCGCAACAAAAAAATTGCCTTTATCAGTGGTCCATTAGTAGACGATATTAATGGGAAAGTGCGCTTGGTTGGATATAAGGATGCATTGAAAGAAGCGGGTATCAACTATAGTGAAGGTCTTGTCTTTGAGTCAAAATACCGCTATGATGATGGTTATGCTTTAGCAGAGCGTTTGATTTCTTCAAAAGCAACAGCAGCTATTGTTACAGGTGATGAATTGGCTGCAGGAGTCTTGAATGGATTGGCCGACCAAGGAATTTCTGTGCCAGAAGAATTTGAAATTATCACCAGTGATGATTCACAAATCGCACGCTATACAAGACCAAATCTAACGACTATTGCTCAACCTTTGTATGATTTAGGTGCAATCAGTATGCGTATGTTGACTAAGATTATGCACAAAGAAGAGTTGGAAGAAAGAGAAGTACTACTTCAACATGGCTTAACAGAGCGTCGATCAACTCGTAAAAAATAAAGAAATAAACTCAGGAAATTGTTAAGTTTCCTGAGTTTTTCTTATCCTTCCATATATTCTCTAAGTTCATCACCTTTGAGTCCAGCATTAATCGCGATAAGGAGTTTTAGGCGAGCTTTTTGAGCATTCAACTCTTTAACGAAAAAGACACCTGATTTTCGCAAACAAACCCCTCCTCCGTCGTAGGCATAGACAGGTTCGGCAATACCATTAAAACAGCGAGAAACTAGAGCGATTGGTAGACCTTCTTGAATGAGGGAGTTCAATTTTTGCGCAGTTTCTTTTGGAACATTGCCAGCTCCAAAGGCTTGAATAATCAGCCCGTCTAGTTGGTCAATAGGAAGTAAATCGAGCAGTTCGTCGGTCATGCCTGCATAGACTGGAATGATAGGAACTAAACCTTTAATAGAATGAAGGTCAAAACGAACACGAGGTTCAGCAGTTTTGAAATAGAGAATTTCCTGTTTCATAATGAGTCCAAGGGGGCCATGAGTCGGCGTTTGGAAAGTCCCAACATTAGTAGTGTGGGTCTTGGTAACATACTTGGCGGCGTGGATTTCATCATTCATAACAACCAGTACACCTTTGTCGGTTGCTTTCTCATCACTGGCCACTCGTAAGGCGCTTAGGTAGTTATAAACTCCATCACTTCCAAGTTCATTGGAACTTCTCATAGCTCCAGTTAACACGATAGGGATTTTCGGAATATCCATAGTATCAAGGAAATAAGCTGTTTCTTCAAGGGTGTCAGTTCCATGTGTAATAACCACTCCATCAAAAGATGCCGCCTCTTGCTTGATTTTATGATAAAGGGCTAACATATGTTTAGGTGTAATGTGGGGACTGGGTAAGTTTAAAAAATCTAGGGAATGGACCTGGATACCTTCTAGGGGATTTAAGACATGATTCATAGGATTGTCCAAACTAGTTCTGACAGCACCTGATTCGTCTGCTTGCATAGAAATAGTGCCACCGGTGTGTAAAACGAGGATTTTCTTTGTCATGATTCGCTCACTTTTTCTGAAATATGGTATAATCATTGTATCATAAAAGAAAGGAATGAGACAGTCATGGAAGTCAAAGCAGTATTTTTTGATATAGATGGAACGCTGGTAAATGATCGTAAGAGTGTTTTGAAATCCACAAAAGAAGCCATTAAGATTGTAAAAGAACAGGGTGTCCTAGTTGGAGTAGCAACAGGACGAGGACCTTTTTTCGTTAAAGGTTTGATGGATGATTTAGATTTAGATTTTGCAGTTACCTATAATGGCCAATATATCTTTAACAAAGACCGTGTTCTCTTTGCCAGTCCTATCGATAAGGGAAGTCTCAGACAAATCATCTCTTATGCAAAGGCAAATCAAAAAGAAATCGCTATGGGAACTAGACAAGCAGTTGTTGGTTCTCGAATCATGTCTTTTGGTCTCAGTCCTTTATCACAATTGGTCAGTCGATTTGTACCTAAGTTTTTGACTCGAACAATCAGTAACTCATTCAACCGTATGGTTAGTAAAGCTGTCCCTCAAAAAGAAGAGGATTTGCTAGACTTAATCAATCAACCGGTCTATCAAGTTCTGATGTTGATGACTCCAGAAGAGTCTAATCAAGCAGCTACAGAATTAGACCATCTCAAATTCACTAGAAGTAATCCTTTTGCAGCGGACATTATCAACCAGGGGAATTCCAAGTTAGAAGGGATTCGCCGTGTCGGAAAAGAGTATGGTTTTGATCTTAATCAAGTCATGGCTTTTGGAGACTCTGATAATGACTTGGAAATGTTGGCTGGTGTTGGGATGTCTGTTGCTATGGGAAATGGTAGCAGTAGTGTTAAGGAAGTAGCAAAACACATCACAACAAGCAACCAAGAGGGAGGTATACACAAGGCCTTGGAGTACTTTGGTGTATTGTCTTCTGAAAAAGTATTTGTGAGTCGAGATTATCACTTTAACAAGGTTAAAGCCTTTCATCATTTGATGGATGAGAGAACTCAGGAAGAGCCTAAGGCTTGGGATGTAAAAGGAGCAACTCATCGAGCTGCATTCAAAGTTGAAGAGTTAGTTGAATTTGTTCGTGCTTCTAGTCATTCAGAGGAAGAATTCCAACAGGCTATTAGAGATTTGCATCAGGCCCTTGATATATCAGCAGATAAAGTTTCTCAAAAAATATCGGCTGAAAGTACTTTGGTTGGGCAAGTCGATGCCTTGATTGATACTCTGTATTTTACTTATGGTAGTTTTGTATTGATGGGAGTGGACCCAGAGCGTATTTTTGAAATTGTCCACCAAGCCAATATGGCCAAGATTTTCCCAGATGGTAAGGCCCAGTTTGATCCAGTGACTCACAAGATTCTCAAACCTGAAGATTGGGAGGAGAAACATGCCCCAGAACCAGCTATTAAGAAGGAACTTGAACGCCAAATCAGGGCTTATGAACGCCATAGAGAAAGAGAAAATAAACAATAAAAAGGAGCGCATTGGCTCCTTTTTTAATTCTTTTTAAAAAGTTTTATCTGTGTCTCTAACAACCAGGAGATCGACACTGGCATGGCGTAAGATATATTCTGATGAAGAACCGACAAGTAGACGCTCGAAGGCATTAAGTCCAGTTGCTCCAACTAAAATCAAATCGACTTCTTCTTTTTCAGGAATGGTTTTAGCTAATAGAGTTTTAGGATTTCCCATTTCAATCACAATTTGGATGTCATTGAGCCCTACATCCTTTGCACGCTTTTCATACTCTGCCATCAAGTTTTGAGCTTCAAGTTGTAATTCTTCATATACTTGAGCATCATATGTTGAAATACTTTGAAGGGCACGAGTGTCGATTACATGGGCAATGGTCAATTTAGCTTGATTTCGTAGTGCAATGTGAACACCTTTGACAAAGGCCAAATCAGCTTCTTTAGAACCATCAACAGCGACCATAATGTTTTCATAACGTTGTGTCATAGCAAAAACCTCCTTAGTTTTATCACCTTCATTGTAACCCTTTTCACTAAAAAAGTAAAGTAAAAAACAATAGGAAAAGACGTGGTTTTTGATTTTAAAAAGGGGTTTGGTATAATGAAATCAGAGAAAAACAAGAGGAAAAATCATGACAAAAATTGCGGTACTTTCGGACATCCATGGGAATACAACAGCTCTAAAAGCAGTCTTAGACGATGCTCGAAGACTAGAAGTCGATGAGTACTGGCTATTAGGAGATATTCTCATGCCTGGTACAGGTCGAAAAAACATTCTAGAACTATTATCAAAATTACCGATTACTGCTCAGGTCTTGGGAAATTGGGAATATAGTCTATGGCGGGCTTGTCATCGAAAATTAGATGAAACTAAACCAAGTCTGCGTTATCTTTTACGCCAGTGTCAGTATATCATGGAGGAAGTTAGTGTAGAGGAGATTGAAGCTTTACAAAAATACCCTTTGCAAACTCATCGTCAATATGGAAATTTGACTGTTGGGATTAGCCACCATTTGCCGGATAAAAACTGGGGGAGAGAGTTGATTCATCTGGGTAAGCAAGAAGACTTTGATCGTTTAGTAGTCAATCCAGACTGTGATATAGCTGTATACGGTCATATTCACCAACAGTTTTTGCGCTATGCAAGTGGAGGTCAACTTATCTTAAATTCAGGATCAATTGGGCAACCCTTCTTTTTATCAGACAAGCTCCGAAAGGATCTGCGTGCCCAATACATGATTTTAGAGTTCGATGAACAAGGTTTGAAAGATGTGGACTTTAGGCGTGTGGAATACGATGTTGAGAAAGAATTACTGTTGGCAAAGGATTTGAATTTACCCTATTATCAAGTCTATTATGAAAGTTTAGTTAATGGAATCCACCATACCCATAATCAAGAGTTTTTGCATGAGATTGCTCAAGATCAGGGACATGATGAAGAGCTTGATGATTGGCTTAGTAGTAACTATTGACATTACAACTAGATGGGCTATAATAAATAAAGGATATCAGCTCAATAGGAGGATAGAACATGCAAATTTCAAGTCGATTTACCATTGCGACTCATATGTTGATCATTATTGCCCTAAAAGGGAAGGAAAGCAAGGTGACTAGCGATTTTCTAGCTAGTAGCGTCGGTGTGAATCCGGTTATTATCCGTAAAACCCTGTCCCAACTGAAAAAGGCAGAGTTAATCTCAGTCGCGCGTGGAACTGGTGGAGCAGAGATTATCAAAGACCTAGAGGATATCAATCTTTTAGATGTTTACCAAGCAGTTGAGTGTTTAGGGAAGAAAGGACAACTCTTTAGTTTCCATGATAATCCTAATCCTGACTGTCCAGTAGGAGCTAACATCCATGGGGTTTTAGATGAAAAGTTAGATAAAATTCAAGAAGCCATGGAAGAAGAATTAAGCCAAACTAGTCTGGCTCGAGTGGTGGCAGATGCAGAAGCAAGGATCTAAAGTTAAGAGGACCTAAGGTCCTCTTTTTCTATGCGGATAATGATGATAAAATAGAATCATTATAGTAGGAAGAATCTATCTCGTTATAGGAATTGTATTAGCCTTTATACTGTCATTCTGGAAGGATAATAGAAGTTTGTGGAATCCAGTATTATTTTTATTATCCCTCATTTCAAGTTATTTTTATCTATCCTACCTTTTTTATAAAAATGGGTATGAGAATGTTCAGTAGCTTTTTATGTATTAGCCTTTGTCTTGCTTCCTTTTTTGTTTTTCTGAGTGGAATCTTTTTAGTCTATAATGGGGTTATCCTGGAGGACCAATCAAGAACGACCTATGAGAATCTTCTTTATTCTAAGAAGCTTGGCGAGAAACTGGTGGCAAGCCCCCAATTTCTTTTTGTGACCAATGATTATCATGTTTTTAGAACAAGTACCTATGCTCGTAAGCTAAAAATGAAAGGTGATGGTCTAGGTTGTCGGACAGCTGGCTATTACATTTCGTCAGCCTTTATCCGTGAATTTGTAGCTCTATGTGTGAAATTGAAGTGGATCTTTGTGTTCTTCTACGGATTATTATTCCTAGCTCTTCTTTTATCCTATAAGGGAATTCTTTGGTAATAAGAAACTCTCCTTAATTTTTTAAGGAAAGTTTTTATGATAGAAATAGTTGAAAAAAGTAGACTAAAAAGCTTGATAACTGAAGAAAAAATGAGGAAAAATTATTTCAATGCTTATTCTAAGAACTACTTATCTTATCGCAGATGTGAGAAATAGTTGAGAAGGTTTATCAAGGAAAAGATGGTCGGAACTATAAAGTATTTGTGTCTGAATGTCTGAGAAACCATGATTTTTAAGAGTCTCCTCAAGTTTCGAAATAATAAAACCATGGTTTTCTCCATCTGGTACGGTATAATCAGCGATAAATAGTTGTCCTCCGAGAGTCAAATGTTCTTTGAACATAGCTAGACTGGAATCAAGATGAGGCATGTGATGAAGAACACGACTAATGATAATGAGATCGAATGTTTGCTCTAATGGCTTAAGCACTAAGTCTTGTTGAATCAAGTGTAGATTTTTAAGTTTTTGTTTTTCAACCTTGATACGAGCTTGCTCCAGCATTCTTTCTGCGATGTCAACCAAGGTCACTGACTTGGCTTGTTTGGCTAAAGGAAGAGCGATAAGTCCAGTTCCTCCTCCAAAATCCAGGATTGATTTGGTGGATAGCTCAGAGACTTGTTGATTTATCTCTGCATTTACAAGGTCTGCTAGAAATTGATTTTTGGGAGAATCGAAAGATTCTGCTCGATGATTAAAATGATGTTCCATATCAATAGTGTAGCATAAAGAGAAGATGTTTTAAAATTTTGGCTACGTCTTGTTGAAAAAGTATAGAATTATCAACTGGTGTAAAGCTTTTAAACTTTGATGAGAACAGGAGTTTTTTGGGATTTTGATTGAAAGAGTTAAGAAAATAAAGAGGAGAAAAACTTGAAATCATGTTATAATAAAGGGATAGAATCGTAAGAAAGAGTGAATGAATTTTGATTATTCCGACTTATAATTGGCAATTTGCACCTCAAGTTGAGGATGCAGATTTTACAAAAATCGCCAAGAAAGCTGGGCTAGGGCCTGAAGCTGCTCGTCTATTATTTAGCCGTGGTATTAAGGATGAAGATAGTTTGTCTCGTTTTTTGGCACCAAGTCTAGATGATTTACATGATCCCTATCTTCTCCACGATATGGACAAGGCAGTGAATCGTATTCGTCGTGCTATAGAGCAGGGGGAATTTATTCTCGTTTATGGAGACTACGATGCGGATGGGATGACATCAGCTTCAATCCTTAAAGAAACATTAGAACAATTAGGAGCCGAGTGTTTAGTCTATCTTCCTAATCGTTTTACAGATGGTTATGGTCCTAATGCCAGTGTCTACAAGTACTTCATTGAGCAACAAGGGATATCCTTGATTGTAACCGTAGATAATGGAGTTGCAGGTCATGAGGCTATTGACTTGGCTCAATCTATGGGAGTAGATGTTATTGTAACGGATCATCATTCTCTACCAGAGGTCTTACCAGATGCTCATGCAATCGTTCATCCGGAGCATCCTGAATCAGACTATCCTTTTAAACATTTGGCGGGTTGTGGAGTGGCTTTTAAACTAGCTTGTGCCCTCTTGGAGGAAGTGCAGGTTGAGTTGCTTGATTTGGTTGCTATTGGGACAATTGCTGATATGGTCAGTTTGACAGATGAAAATCGCATCATGCTTCAGTACGGTTTAGAAGTTTTACGCAACACTCAACGAATCGGGCTTCAAGAGTTATTTGAAATAGCAGGGATTTCTAGCAGTGATGTGACAGAAGAAACTGTTGGTTTTCAGTTAGCACCACGATTAAATGCCCTAGGACGCTTGGATGATCCTAATCCTGCTATTGAGTTACTAACTGGCTTTGATGATGAAGAGGTACGTGAGATTGCCCTCATGATTCAAGATAAAAATGAAGAACGTAAGGAAATTGTTCAGGCTATTTATGAAGAAGCTAAAAGCTTGGTAGACCCTAACAAAAGTGTTCAAGTTTTGGCCAAGGAAGGTTGGAACCCAGGAGTTCTTGGGATTGTGGCTGGTCGCTTGTTGGAAGAATTAGGGCAGACAGTTATTGTTCTGAATATTGAAGATGGCCGTGCCAAGGGGAGTGCTCGAAGTATTGAAGCAGTCGATATCTTTGAAGCCTTGAATCCGCATCAGGAACTTTTTATCGCCTTTGGTGGACATGCAGGCGCTGCAGGGATGACTTTAGAAGTTGATAAATTAGAAGCCTTGTCAGAACTTTTGGAAGTTTATATCACAGAAAAAGGATTGGATGTAGCCACCAAAAACAATTTGCGTCTAGATGAAGACTTGGATATAGAGGCTTTAACGATTGAGACAGTAAAAAACTTTGAACGCTTGGCGCCATTTGGAATGGATCACCAAAAACCTGTCTTTTATATAAGAGATTTTCAGGTTGAGAATGCACGTACTATGGGGGCAGGAAATGCCCATCTGAAATTGAAGATTTCAAAAGGCTCAGCAAACTTTGAAGTTGTAGCTTTTGGCAAAGGATCCTTGGCAACAGAGTTTGCTCAAGTCAAAGATTTGGAGTTAGCAGCAACCCTATCCGTAAATCAGTGGAATGGACAAACGGCTTTGCAGTTGATGATGGTTGATGCGCGTGTTGATGGAGTTCAACTTTTTAACATCCGTAGTAAGAGTGTAGAGCTACCAGAGGGAGTACCTGTCCTAGATTTTACCAGTAATTTGCCAGAAATGTTTTCTGGCCCAGCAATTGTTGTAAAAGATATTCCCGAGGATCTCAGTCTTCTCAAACAAGTGTTGCAAGAACAGGATTTCTCTGCTATTTACTTTAAAAATGATATCGCTAAAGCATACTATTTGACAGGTTATGGAACAAGAGAGCAATTTGCTAAGCTCTATAAGACTATTTACCAGTTCCCGGAATTCGATATTCGCTATAAATTAAAAGATTTATCAGCCTATCTCAAAATTGAGCAAATCTTATTAGTTAAGATGATTCAGATTTTTGAAGAACTTGGTTTTGTCACAATTGAGAATGGTGTAATGAAAGTAAATAAAGATGCTGCCAAGCGGGACATCGCTGAAAGTCATATTTATCAACAACTAAAACAAACTGTTAAAGACCAGGAGATGATGGCACTAGGTACGGTGCAGGAAATTTATAATTTTTTAATGGAAAAGTAGAAGAAAGGAAGCTGAGATGAACAATCTCAGCTTTTTTAATTTCCCTTATTCCCCTTAAATTTCATGTATTAAAAATATAATTATTTGTAATATGACTAAAATATAACTCTAAAATATCTGACATGTAAATTAGGTATGATTTCCTTATAAACAACAAAAACAAATAGGAATTATTAAAAAGGGAGAAATTCATTATGAAAAAAACAGTTGCTAAACTGACTCTTGGTTTGACATCTACTGCCATTTTGGCGACAGTTGGTGCCCAAACTGTTAGTGCAGACTCTTACGTTGTCCAAAATGGGGATTCATTTTTTGCTATTGCTACTGCACATGGTATGGATCCTTATGTGTTGGCCGCTAACAATGGGAAAACCATTTTTGCCACTATCCATCCAGGTGATATTCTGGAAGTGAGCGGTTTATCTCAAGGTAGTTTTTCATATAATGCTCCGGCTTCTGAGGCAACTAGTACTTTGAATCCTGCTTCAGATGATGATGTTGTCGTGAATACTCCGACAGACTATGGGAACTCATATCCTGTTGGTCAGTGTACATGGGGCGTAAAAGAATTGGCTCCTTGGGCTAGCAACTGGTGGGGAAATGCTAATACTTGGGCGATTTATGCTAGTGCTCAAGGTTATCGTGTAGGAAATGTTCCAGTAGTAGGCGCAATCGCCGTTTGGGACGGTGGTGAATATGGACACGTTGCTTATGTGACAGATGTACAAAGTGAAAATTCTATCCAGGTATTGGAAGCGAACTACAAGCGTCAAAAACAAATTGCTAATTATCGTGGCTACTTTAATCCCAATGAATTTTTAGGTAGAGTCACTTATATCTACCCAAACTAAAAATGACTAAAAAAGATTTAGAATTTCTAAATCTTTTTCTTTTTTGGCAATTCCTTATGCTGAGTATAGAACAAGTAAGAGATTACTGAATGTTTTAAGACTCTATAATGGACAGAAGCTTTGATCGTTTGAGAATTCAATCGTTCAATTATGTTTGATAGAGTACTTAAAGATATAAAAATCAATTCAATTTTTAGTGGTCAAGAATCTCTGGTTGAAATAAAACCTTCATTTTGAAAATCGGTAAAAAAATGGTATAATGAAAGGACATAATTCGGTAGAAAGTAGAAGATACTTTCAGAATAAGAGAGCTTTTAAAACTCTACAAACTAGTTATTGTAATACCTCGGAGGAAAAATGACCAATATTAAATTAACAACTTTAGGTGGTGTCCGTGAAAACGGGAAAAATATGTATATTGCGGAGATTAACAACTCAATCTTTGTTTTGGATGCAGGTTTAAAATATCCTGAAAACGAGCAGCTTGGAGTTGACGTTGTTATTCCAAATATGGAATACTTATTTGAAAATAGTGACCGAATTGCAGGTGTCTTTTTAACGCACGGACATGCGGATGCGATTGGTGCTCTACCTTATTTATTGACAGAAGCTAAGGTTCCGGTTTTCGGTTCGGAGTTGACTATTGAACTAGCTAAACTGTTTGTCAAGAGTAATGACAGTGTCAAGAAGTTTGATGATTTCCACGTCATTGATGAGAATACTGAAATTGACTTCGGTGGGACAGAGGTTTCCTTCTTCCGTACTACTCACTCTATTCCTGAGAGTTTGGGTGTCGTTTTAAAAACTTCAGAAGGAAATATTGTATATACTGGTGACTTTAAGTTTGACCAAACAGCCAGTGAGTCTTATGCAACAGATTTTGGCCGTTTGGCGGAAATTGGTCGTGAGGGAGTCTTGGCACTTCTAAGTGACTCTGCTAATGCGGACAGTAATATTCAAGTAGCAAGCGAAAGTGAAGTAGGTGATGAAATCACCCAAACAATTGCTGATTGGGATGGTCGTATTATCGTAGCTGCGGTAGCGAGTAACCTTTCCCGTATCCAACAAGTTTTTGATGCGGCTGCTGAGACAGGTCGTCGTGTTGTTTTGACTGGTTTTGATATTGAAAATATTGTGCGAACAGCTATCCGTTTGAAAAAGTTATCGCTGGCTAATGAAAGTTTATTGATTAAACCAAAAGATATGTCCCGTTTTGAAGATCATGAATTGATTATTCTTGAGACTGGACGTATGGGAGAGCCGATTAATGGACTTCGTAAGATGTCTATTGGGCGCCATCGCTATGTGGAAATCAAGGATGGCGATTTAGTGTACATCGTTACAACGCCATCAATTGCTAAAGAAGCTGTTATGGCTCGTGTAGAAAACATGATTTATCAAGCAGGTGGTATTGTTCGACTTATTACATCAAGCCTACGTGTATCAGGGCATGGAAATGCTCGTGATTTACAGTTGATGATCAATCTTTTGAGACCACAATATCTCTTCCCTATTCAAGGAGAGTATCGTGAATTGGATGCTCACGCTAGAGCGGCAATGGCAGTTGGCATGTTGCCAGAGCATATTTTCATTCCCAAAAAAGGAAGTACTATGTCCTATGAACATGGTGACTTTGTTCCGTCAGGTGCTATCACTGCGGGAGATATTCTGATTGATGGAAATGCTATTGGAGATGTCGGAAATGTTGTTCTTCGTGACCGTAAGGTCTTGTCGGAGGATGGAATCTTTATCGTTGCGATTACAGTTAACCGTCGTGAGAAGAGAATCATTGCCAAGGCACGAGTGCACACACGTGGATTTGTTTATCTCAAGAAGAGTCGTGACATCTTGCGTGAGAGCTCAGAGCTGATTAACCAAACAGTTGAAGACTATCTACAAGGTGAAGAATTTGAGTGGTCAGAGCTCAAAGGTAAAGTTCGAGACAGTTTGTCCAAGTTCCTCTTTGATCAAACTAAGCGTCGTCCAGCAATCTTACCAGTAGTTATGGAAGCAAAATAATAATTAAATAAAGATCTAGAAAAAGTCGAATTTCGGCTTTTTCTTATCTTAAACCTAAAAGGAGAAAATAATGGCAGTAATGAAGATTGAGTACTACTCAGAAGTTTTGGATATGGAATGGGGAGTCAATGTTCTGTACCCTGATGGCTCTAGGGTAACAGACCCGGATTGCACAGATATTCCTGTCCTCTATCTCTTACATGGGATGTCTGGCAACCATAATAGTTGGCTCAAACGTACCAATGTTGAGCGTTTGCTACGTGGCACTAATCTTATTGTTGTTATGCCTAATACTAGTAATGGATGGTATACCGACACCCAATATGGATTTAACTACTATACTGCCTTATCAGAAGAGTTACCTAAAGTCATGAAGCGCTTTTTCCCTAACATGACTAGTAAACGTGAAAAGACTTTTATTGCTGGACTATCTATGGGCGGTTATGGTTCCTTCAAATTAGCTCTGTCAACTAACCGTTTCTCCTATGCAGCTAGTTTTTCTGGTGCCCTTAGTTTTCAGGAATTTTCTCCAGAAAATCAAGATTTAGGGAATCGGACATATTGGCAAGGTATTTTTGGTGAGATTAAAAATTGGGAAAGTAGTCCATATTCACTGGAAAGCCTAGCTGAAAAGTCAGATAAGAAGACAAAACTCTGGATTTGGTGTGGCGAACAAGATTATCTTTATTCTGCTAATAATCTAGCAGTTAAAAATCTCAAAAATCTAGGTTTTAATGTGACCTATAGTCATAGTCCAGGTGCCCATGAATGGTATTACTGGGAAAAACAATTGGAACGATTTTTAGCTACTCTACCTATCAACTTTATTTTGGAAGAGCGCCTTATATAAGAATTAAAGTTCTGTTTAGGTGTGAGAACATAATGATTCTATATTTCTTTATTTTTTAATAAAAAAGTAGTAGAATAGGTATGTTATAAATTTATTAGGAAAAGGACCAGCCAATGTATCATTATCAAATAGGTATCTCACCTGAAATACATGATGAGTTTGTCAAAAAAAGTGATTTGGCAAATCTTTTACAAAGTAGTGCTTGGGCTAATGTAAAAAATCAATGGGATAACGAGATAGTTGGCTTTTTTAAAGACGACCAGCTAGTGGCTTCAGCCAGCTTGTTATATAGGTCTTTACCTTTTGGTTTTACCATGTGCTATGTTGCGAGAGGTCCAATTTTGGATTATAAAGATAAAGAGTTATTACAATTCGTTTTTACCTCTCTCAAAACGATCGCCAAAAGGAAAAAGTCACTATTCGTTAAATGTGATCCTAGTCTTGTTTTAAGTAAAACTGTAATACATAAGGATTGTACAACTTGTTCTAGTCCGGAGACAAAAGAAATCATCCAGAGTTTACAAGCTATTGGGGTAATTTGGTCTGGATTATCAACAGACATGTCTCAAACTATTCAGCCAAGGATTCAGGCTAAGATCTATAAAGAAGGGTTTGAAGAAAACTTACCGAAATCAACCAAACAAGCGATTCGTACAGCTTTAAATAAAGGAATCGAGATTAAGTATGGAAGAGAAGAGCTATTAGATGATTTTACGACTTTGATGAGAAAAACAGAAGTCAGAAAAGATATTCATCTGCGAAATGAAGAGTATTATCATCAATTATTAGCTGCGTATGAAAACTCTAGTTTTATTACAATGGCTTATTTAGATTTAGAAAAACGATTAGAAGAATTAGAGTCTAAATTAGCAAAAAACAAGCTAGCTGCAGAAGCTTTCTCTCAAGATACAAAACCAGGTAAAATTAAGAATAATGGAGAAGAGCGGGAACGCTTAGTTCAAGAGATTGCATTTTTGAATACTTACATTGAGTCTGGAGTGAAGGTGGCTCCACTTTCTGGAACATTAACAATAGAATTTGGTACTACTTCTGTCAATTTGTATGCGGGAATGGATGACACCTTTAAACAATATAATGCGCCTATTCTGACTTGGTATTCTACAGCTAAACAATCTTTTGACCGTGGAGCTTTATGGCAGAATCTTGGAGGAGTTGAGGGAGATTTTAAAGGTGGTCTATATCTTTTTAAATCTAAATATTCTCCAACAATTGAAGAGTATATTGGGGAATTAACAATACCGATTCATCCTCTATATCCTTTAGGTGGACAAATTTATAAACTTAGAAAAAAATTAAGAAAATCGATATATAGAAAGAAATCCTAATGGTTTTAACTTCAATTACGAGTACGGAATTTCAAAGTTTTGCGGATACAATTTCAAATCGTTCATTTATTCAAAGTGAGCAAATGGGCGTTTTGTTAGGAACTCGAGGTGCAGATGTTACCTATTTGGCATTGAAAGAAGATGCAGAAATTTTAGTTGCAGCTTTAGTGTATACGTTACCGATGACCGGTGGACTACATATGGAGATAAATTGTGGCCCTATCTATTCGGACTCCAGCTACTTAGAGGCTTTTTATAATTGTCTTAAAGAATATGCAAAGAGTCGTGGGGTGCTTCAATTAATCGTAAAACCTTATGATACTTATCAAACATTTGATAGCAGTGGACAACCTAGTAGCGAAGAACAAAAAGAGATAATTTCTACTCTTACTAATCTTGGGTTTCAACATGATGGTTTAATGACTGGTTATCCAGGGGGTGAGCCAGATTGGCTTTATCTTAAAAATTTAGCTGGAATAACAGAAAAAACACTTCTTACTACATTTAGTAAAAAAGGTAAGTCTTTGGTAAAGAAAGCCAATACATTTGGTATTAAGTTGAAGAAACTTCAACGAGAAGAGTTAGCTATTTTTAAAAAAATCACTACTAAAACATCTGAACGAAGAAATTATAGTGATAAGAGTCTGGAATATTATCAACATTTTTATGATTCATTTAAAGACAAGGCTGAGTTTATTATCGCAACTCTTAATTTTAACGAATACTTAAATAGATTAGAAATAGAGCAGAATAAACTACAAGCCAAGATAGAGAAAATTAAAACGAAGCTACTTGCAAATCCTAATTCTGATAAAATACAAAATACATTAAGAGAGTATAATAGTCAGTTTGATTCTTTTGAACTTCGCAAAACTGAGGCAAAAGAGCTAGCTGAAAAGTATGGAGATGAAGATGTTGTGTTAGCAGCCAGTCTCTTTGTTTATATGCCGCAAGAGGTCACCTATCTGTTTAGTGGCTCCTATTCAGAATTTAGTAAATTTTATGCTCCAACAATTCTCCAAGAATATGTCATGTTAGAATGTATAAAACGAGGGATTCCTAGCTATAATTTATTAGGTATCCAAGGTCTCTTTGATGGTAGCGATGGAGTTCTACGCTTTAAGCAGAATTTCAATGGCTATATTGTTCGTAAACCAGGCACTTTCCGATATTATCCAAATCCGTTCAAGTTTAAGTGTTTACAAGTTTTGAAAAAATTAATGGGGAGATAAGTAAAAGAAGTACTTTTAGATTTCTTTTAGTTTTCTCCAGTAAAATAGAGAACCTATCTTTAGAATGGCTATCCATTACTCAAAGATGGGTTCTTATTTTTTTAGAAAGGTGGGCAATTATGGGCTGGATTATTCATGTGTTATGTCGGTTTTTACTAGGGATTTTGCGTATGTTTTGGCGCCTTGTATGGACGCTTATCTTCTTAATTCTCATCACTTTTGGGATTCTCTGGTATGTGACAGGTGATTTACCTGCTACTTTAAATCAAGTTAGCAAAGTGGTCCAAGTCGGCCAAGCAGGTTGGGATCAATGGCAAGGAACTGGTAAGTTGCAAGGTTTGTCTCAGACAGATCATCATCAAGATTCAGGAGCAAAATGGTCAAAGGCGCAAGCAACTATCTATATTGATCCTCAAATGGATGCCACTTTCCAAAAAGCCTACCTTGAAGCTATTGCTAGTTGGAACCAGACAGGGGCTTTTAACTTTGAGTTTGTAACAGAAGCGGACCAGGCCAATATTTTCGCTACTGAAATGAATGATGGTTCGACAGCTGTAGCAGGTGAGGCGGAGAGTCAGACAAATCTCCTAACCAAACAATTCATTTCAGTGACCGTTCGCTTGAATCATTATTATTTATCCAATCCAAACTATGGCTATACCTATGATCGTATCATGCATACAGCAGAGCATGAACTAGGTCATGCGATTGGTTTGGAACACACCAATGAAGTTTCGGTTATGCAACCAGCAGGCTCCTATTATGGAATCCAAGCTCAAGATGTAAAAGAAGTTCAAGAACTATATGAGTCTGGGGAATAAGTGATTTTCTAAGGAAACTGGAGCTCTCTGATTTAAGCAATACAGGGGGCTTTTTGCTATAATGGAACTATGAATAACTTAATTAAATCAAAACTGGAGCTCTTGCCGACTAGCCCTGGTTGTTACATTCACAAAGACAAGAACGGTACTATCATCTATGTGGGGAAGGCTAAAAATCTGCGCAATCGGGTGCGGTCCTACTTCCGTGGGAGCCATGATACCAAGACAGAAGCCCTGGTGTCTGAAATTGTGGATTTTGAGTTTATTGTCACGGAGTCTAATATTGAAGCCCTCCTTCTGGAAATCAACCTCATCAAGGAAAACAAGCCTAAATACAATATTATGCTCAAGGACGATAAGTCCTATCCTTTCATCAAAATCACCAATGAGCGCTATCCTCGCTTGATTATCACCCGTCAGGTCAAAAAAGACGGAGGTCTCTATTTTGGTCCCTACCCGGATGTTGGGGCAGCCAATGAAATCAAACGGCTATTGGATCGGATTTTTCCTTTTCGCAAGTGTACCAATCCTCCTTCCAAGGTTTGTTTTTATTACCATATCGGTCAATGTATGGCTCATACAGTTTGTCGAAAGGATGAAGCTTATTTTAAAGCTATGTCCCAAGAAGTCTCTGATTTTCTCAAGGGACAAGACGATAAAATCATTGATGAACTCAAGAGTAAGATGACTTTGGCAGCTCAGAATATGGAGTTTGAACGTGCAGCAGAATATCGAGATCTGATTCAGGCTATTGGGACTCTTCGGACCAAACAAAGAGTCATGGCTAAAGACCTCCAAAACCGTGATGTATTTGGTTACTACGTGGATAAGGGTTGGATGTGTGTTCAGGTCTTCTTTGTCCGTCAGGGAAAATTAATTGAACGGGATGTCAATCTCTTTCCTTACTACAACGATCCTGATGAGGATTTTCTGACCTATGTGGGGCAGTTTTATCAAGAAAAATCTCACTTGGTTCCAAATGAAATTCTGATTCCTCAAGATATTGATGACGAAGCTGTCAAGGCTCTAGTGGATACCAAGGTCCTCAAACCCCAACGAGGGGAGAAGAAGCAACTGGTTAATCTGGCTATCAAAAACGCTCGTGTTAGTTTAGAGCAGAAGTTTAATCTGTTAGAGAAATCAGTTGAAAAGACTCAAGGAGCTATTGAAAATCTTGGGCGACTTCTACAAATTCCAACCCCAGTCCGTATCGAGTCTTTTGATAACTCTAATATTATGGGGACTAGTCCAGTCTCTGCTATGGTTGTTTTTGTCAACGGAAAACCGAGCAAGAAGGATTACCGTAAGTATAAAATCAAGACTGTGGTCGGACCAGATGACTATGCAAGTATGCGAGAGGTCATTCGTAGACGTTATGGACGGGTCCAGCGTGACGGTTTGACACCGCCAGATCTAATCGTCATCGATGGTGGTCAGGGACAGGTTAACATTGCTAAGCAGGTTATTCAAGAAGAGTTGGGCTTAGACATTCCCATTGCAGGACTTCAAAAGAATGACAAACACCAAACTCATGAGTTGCTCTTTGGAGATCCTCTTGAAGTGGTAAAGTTGTCTCGCAATTCTCAGGAATTTTTCCTCCTCCAACGCATTCAAGATGAGGTGCACCGTTTTGCCATTACCTTTCACCGGCAACTTCGTTCTAAAAATTCCTTCTCCTCTCAATTGGATGGAATTGAAGGTTTGGGTCCCAAACGCAAGCAGAATTTAATGAAGTATTTTAAGTCTCTAACAAAAATTAAGGAAGCCAGTGTGGATGAAATAGTGGAAGTTGGTATACCAAGAGCTGTTGCAGATGCTATTCATAGACAGTTAAATCCTAAGGACCATGTAAATTATGCTCAAGTTGCTGAGAAACTTGCCAACTACGAAGAATAACAAGCAAAAAAGGTTTGTAGTCTAGCGGGTGCAAGCTTGTCAGAATTATGGTAAAATAGATAAGATATGACTAAAGAATTTCATCATGTAACGGTTATGCTTTATGAAACAATTGATATGCTAGATGTAAAACCTGACGGTATTTATGTTGATGCGACTTTGGGTGGAGCGGGCCACAGCGAGTATTTATTAAGTAAACTAAGTGAGAAAGGGCATCTGTATGCCTTTGATCAGGACCAAAACGCTATTGATAATGCGCAAAAACGTCTAGCTCCTTATATCGAAAAAGGGATGGTCACTTTTATTAAGGACAATTTTCGTAACTTAAGGGTTAGATTGCATGAAGCTGGGGTCCAAGAAATTGATGGAATTTGTTATGATTTAGGTGTGTCAAGCCCGCAGTTGGATCAGCGTGAACGTGGTTTTTCCTATAAGAAGGATGCACCACTGGATATGCGCATGAATCAGGAAGCTAGCTTGACTGCTTATGAGGTCGTTAATCACTACGACTACCATGATTTGGTAAGAATCTTTTTCAAATATGGAGAGGACAAGTTTTCCAAACAGATTGCTCGAAAAATTGAAC
>ERZ772987.54-NODE-54-length-21015-cov-8.94394_pt1 | contig 21015 bp, 25 predicted proteins | sample MGYA00511129_ERZ772987 | MGnify/ENA primary metagenome ERZ772987 (study PRJEB29015, sample SAMEA2738058) | human oral metagenome | biome: human oral; feature: human-associated habitat; material: saliva | place: China | collected 2222 ...
CGCCCAGCACCTGGAAGATCTCGTCGAGGAGGACCATCGGCTCGGCCGTGCCCGCCGCGAACTCGGGGTGGCGGATCTCGATGGCGGCCATCCCGCGCGGGTCTGTGACCGGCTCGGTGTCGAACTTCTCCGACAGTAGACGGTTCGCCTCCTCCAGGTCGGCGGGGGAGCCGAAGGCCCAGGTCACAGCCTTGTTGCCCGCCCCCGTGGGGGTGCGATGAATGTACATGCGCGTCATGAGGATTCGGCGCCCGTGACGGGGGAACACGTCTCCCACGCGCATGAACAGGGCGATATCGGCCAGCTCGCCTCCCAGCGACGAATCCACGAGCGCGTACCCGTATGCGCCGATACCGCGCAGGGTCAGGGCGTCCGCGAGGAGGCCCATGACCTCGTCTCCGAAAGGTTCGGGCTGGAAGTACACGCCCTCGCCAACCTCCGGCGCGTCCGGGCCGAGCAGCGTGATGTTGAAGCCGGCGTCCGCCAGCGCGTCCCGCACGAGCGCCACGTTGTGCTCCGGGAAGGGGTGCAGCGCGGCCGCGTTCGCGGCGATGCGCTCGATAAACACGTAGGTGGAAAAACCAAGCTCAGCCATGCGCTCATTGTAAGCGCCAGGCCAGCCGGTCATGCGACGAGGCCGTGGCATCCCGGGCGGTCGGGTGACCACGAGGGGAGGCCACGGCCTCGTCAATGACGGAGAGTCAGCGCAGGCACAGGCCCTGCTCGTTGAGGACCTCCATGATGGGGGAGACGTGCGCGCCGCCCACGCCGATGTTGGTGGCGACCAGGTGGGTGAAGGATTCGAGGCGCGAGCCCGAGCGCAGGTCGTAGTACTCGGTGACCTCGCGGTCGTAGTCGGCCAGCGTCTCCATGTAGGACTCGACGCGCGGATACGTGTTCTTCGCGGTGACGACCGACAGGGGCATGCGCGGCTTCTGGCCGGGCTCCTGGTCCGCGTGCCCGACGAGCAGGCCGACGATCGGGAACGTGAGTTTGGGCAGTTCCAGCACCTTCACGACGATGCGCGGATCGGCGAGGATCGAGCCGAGGTAGACGGTGCCCAGGCCCATCGACTCGGCGGCCACGACCACGTTCTGAGCGGCCAGCAGCGCATCCTCGAGTGCCGTGAGGAACAGGTTCATCGAACCCAGGGCCTCCGAGGAGACGCCCTGCTCGGCGCGGATGCGGCTGTTGCGGTACAGGTCGGCGACGAAGATGAACAGGTCGCCCTTCGTGCCGCCCACGTAGGGCTGGCCGGACGCGGCACCGATCGCCTCGCGCACCTGCGGGTCGGTGATGTGCAGGACCGTGCACGCCTGCAGGAACGAGGAAGTGGCCGTGTGGCGGGCCACGTCCATGAGGGTGGTTACCTCCTCCTCGGTCAGGGGCTGATCCTTGTAGGCGCGGATCGTGCGGTGGGCGAGCTGGCTCGCAATCGTCTCGTTTGTCATGCGTTCATTCTACGATTGGGTGCATGAAACAGATAGACCCTTTCGGTCCTTTTGCGCTGGACTCCCGCGTAACTGCCGTGGCCGTGCCCTCCCCGGCCGGCGAGCTGAGCGGCCTGCTGACCGGCCCGAGCGCCCCCAGCCTCGTCGACGGAACCCCCGCGATCTCTGCCGCCTCGGCCCCGGGCGCCGCGGGGGAGAACCGCGCGCTCCTCGTCCCCGGTTACACGGGCTCCAAGGAAGACTACGCCCCCGTCCTGCCCTTCCTCGGGGAGGCGGGCTGGGACGTGCTCGCCTACTCGCAACGAGGCCAGGGCGGGTCCGCCGCGCCAGTCGGCCTGGGCGCCTACGGGATGAGCGACTTCGTCGGCGACCTCATCGCCGTCGCCGAGGCCTGGGCCGGGACCACGGGTCGCGTGCACCTCGTGGGCCACTCCTTCGGCGGCATCGTTGCGCGCGAGGCCGTCGTCGCCCGCCCCGACCTCTTCGCCTCCGTCACCCTGTTCTGCTCGGGGCGCGCCGTCCACGACCGGATGAACACTTTGACGATCCTCGACCCCCTGCCCACGGGCCCCGGCGCGCGCCAGCAGGTGCTGCGCGCCTACTTCCCGGACATGAACTTTGAGGAGCCCGGCGTCGGATGGGCGGAATTCCAGCGTGTCCGCGCGCTGGACACAGCCTCGGAAAACCTGGTGGGCATCGCCCGCATCCTCTCCCAGCTGCGCCCCGACACCCCCGCGCTCGCGGCCACGGGCGTGCCCGTGCACGTCCTGTACGGGGACCAGGACGAGATCTGGCCGCCCTCGTGGTACGCCGAGGAGGCCGCAGACCTGGGGGCCCGCGAGAGCATCATTCGCGGGGGTGCGCACAGCGCGCAGCTGCAGTTCCCGCAGCAGTGGGCGGACCTCGCGCGAGCGTTCTGGGCGGAGGTGGAGTCGGGGGCGCTGGTCTGGTCGCTGTGACCTATGTGTACGTTGTCCCAAAAGGTGGCATGGTGGCGCAGCGTTGTGAGCTCCGCTGCCTATGATGGGGGTATGAACAAGCGTTCCATCCTCACTGCAGTGCTCGCACTCGGCCTGGGCGTCACCGCCCTGACCGGCTGCAACTCCAACACCGGCGCCAACTACGTGACGCCCAGCAACGTCGAGACCATCACGAACACGATCGCCGAAATCGGCGATCAGGGTGTCAAGGTCCCCGAGAAGCGCGACCTGAAGGTCGTGCTCCCCGAGTCCGACATGGCAGCCGACTACAAGGTTGACATCTCGGACCCCGAGACCCTCTCCGCGGGCAAGCCCGACAAGAACATCATCACCCTGCATCCGCTCAAGGTGACCGGCGAGGACGCGGACCCCGTGACCGTGACCCTCACCGACAAGGACGGCATCACCACCGACTTCAAGGTGACCGTCACCGAGGGCGCCAACTGACCTGGCACCATTGACACTGACCCTGTGAGGGCCCGGGATCGCAACGATCCCGGGCCCTCCCGTATTGGTGCCCGATCGGGCATCTCACAGAGCGTCGATGAACTCCCGCATAGCGCGCAGCGGCAGCATGAGGTGGTTCTCCGCTCCGGGGCAGGGTACAAACTGCGAGCACTGGTTGAGGTAGAACTCGCGCGCGTGGTCGTCCGCACAGTGGACCAGGAGGGCGGCAAAACCGGCGTCGTTGCTGACCTTGTAGGCTCGCAAGAGTGCGTTTTTGAGGAGAGCTGCGCCTATACCTCGTCCCTGCGCGCGCTGATCGACGGCGAGGCGCGCAAGGAGGAGTACCGGGCAGGGCTCGGGGCGTTGACTGGGTTTCAGGGCATCTGGAAGTTTGCTGCGCTGCACTGCTCCCATCGATAGGGCGTAGAAGCCCAGTGTGTCGGGTTCCTGTGTTGTGACGAAAACGCGAGCGTTTCCGGCTCGGTGATTCTGCCACGCGAAGCGGTGGAACCAATCGTCGATCTCGGCGTTTCCCGACTGGAAGCGTGACCGGTCATCCCTCCGCTCAAGGGGGCGAGGCTCCTGCAGGACTGTTGTGTACATCAGTGGTCGGAAGCGTTCGGTGCACTCAGGTTGATGTGAGTGCCGAAGGGCGAGGGGCGATCAAAGAGTTTGCGCAGCTTGGGATCGTCCGTCGGCGGTGCCTGCAGAATCTCTTCGAAGCGGGCGTGCTCCTCTTCGTTCAGGATGAAGAAGCGCTGGTCGGCGAGACGTCGCTGTGCCTCCAGAGTGGCGGCGGAGAGAACGAAATCGCTGATGCTACGGGTGTCCTGTTCGGCCGCCCGACGAATGAGCGCATCCTGTTCTTCGGTGAGGCGCAGGTCCAGGCGTCGTGTCTTCGTGGTGCTCATCGGTTGTCTCCTCTCATCTGTACGGAATATATCCGTACAGATCGTACTCTAGCATGTCGGGACGAGGCCGTGGCCACCTTCCGGTTCCACGCGCGGATACGAGAAAAGGGGCTCTTTGCATGTAAGGGTGTGGGAGGTGTTGGAGTGGGCCGGGGTGCAGGTGGTGGCGTGGGCGGCGTGCTCATCCTGCTGCCAGTAGGGCCTAGCTGCGCATGGAGGGGTGTGGCGGTGAGTGGTTCGGTGTGTCAGTTCCGCGTTTGTTCTTGTTTGTTGGGGCAGTGCACCTGATCCGTAGGCAATGCACCTCTTCTGTTCGGGTGTAGTGCCCCATATCGGGTGCAGTGCCCCCGTGCTTGTGGCGGTTGTCGGGGTCTTCTGGGCTTGGGCTGTCTTCCGCTTGGGTTGTCTTCTGTTTGGGTCTTTGTGGCGTCTCATGTTGTGGTTCCTCAGAAATGTCGCACGTAATTCCCCGACATGTATTTCAAACATTGAAATCACATCGTTGAAATTCTGCGGTTTTCTCGATACCTATGAAAAGTTAGGGTACCCAAATTACGTGCGAGTTTTGGTTGATGAGGCGCCCCAGGCGAACTCCTGTGTTCGGTCGTCGTCCCACGACACTGCCCACGATCCCCGGGATGCTTCGAACACCACCCCCACACCCCACAATGCGAAGAGCCAGAAAAGGGGACAACCGGCTGTGAACCGGTCGCCCCCCTTCCGTGTCGCTCAGGAGTTAACGCAGGATGCGCGCCAGGAAGTCCCGGGTTGCCTGATCGCGCGGATCATCAATCACCTGCTCCGGCGGGCCCTGCTCGACGATCTGGCCGTTTTGCAGGAACACGACGCGATCAGCCGCCTGGCGGGCGAAGCTGATCTCGTGCGTCGCCATGAGGATGGTCGAGCCCGCCTCCTTGATCTCGCGCACGAGGTCCAAGACCTCGCCCACGAGGACCGGGTCCAGAGCCGCGGTGATCTCGTCCAGCAGCAGTAGCTCCGGGTTCGTCGCCAGAGCGCGGGCAATCGCCACGCGCTGCTGCTGGCCACCCGACAGGCGATCCGGAAACTCCTTCGCCTTGTCCTTCAAGCCGATGCGCTCCAACAGCTCCATGCCGCGCTCGTGCGCGCGGTCCTTCTCCCAGCCGTGCACCTTGCGGGCCGCCAACGTCACGTTGTCCAGCACCGACATGTGCGGGAACAGGTTGTAGTGCTGGAAGACGACGCCGATGCGCGCGCGGATCTGATCCGCATTCGCGCGCGGGTCCGTAATGTCCTCGCCGGCCAGGAAGATCTGGCCGTCGTCCACCCGCTCCAGCAGGTTCGCGCAGCGCAGCAGCGTCGACTTACCCGAGCCGGACGCGCCAATGAGAACCACGACCTCGTGCGAGGCAACATCCAGGTCTAGGCCGCGCAGCACGACGTTATCGCCGAAACGCTTCACGACTCCCACGGCACGCAGGACCGGGGTGCCTTCCTGCGCAGAGCCAGCCAAGGCCTCGTACGTATCGGGAACCGACATCAGACGGTACCTCCCATCTGCTCGCGCTTACGCAGCCGGGCCGTGTACCAGTCCGACAGGCGAATGAAGGGGAACGACAAGATGATGAACAGCAGGCCGGCGACCACGTAGGACGTCATGTTGTAGGTCTTGGCCTGGACCATCTGCGCCGAGCGGATCGCGTCCACCGCGCCCAGGACCGAAATCAAGCCCACGTCCTTCTGCATCGAAATGAAGTCGTTCATGAGGGCGGGCGTCACCTTGCGGATCGCCTGCGGCACGATGATCATGCGCAGCGTCTGCCCGTGGGTCAGGCCCAGCGAGCGGGCCGCGTAACGCTGAGAGGGGTGCACCGAGTCCAGGCCGGCGCGCAGCACCTCGGCCACGTACGAGGAGTACGTGAGGACCAGCGCGACCGTGCCCAACACCGCGGTCGGTATGCGCGTCGTCGGGTTCAGCGCGGGGATACCGAAGCCGATCAGGTACAGGACCACCAGGAAGGGCACGCCTCGGAAAATATCCGTGTACGCCGCCGCCAGGAAACGGATCGGGAAAAAGACCGGCCCGCCCAGCGTGCGCGCGGCCGCCAGGAGCGTCGCGAACACGGCGACGCCGATCACCGCGACCAGCAGAATGCGGATGTTGAGCCACAGGCCGACCATGACCTGGGGCAGAGCCTCGACGAAATACTTGCTGCTAAAGAAAGTCTGACGGGTCGCCTCCCACCCGTCGGAGTTGACGACCACGGCGACGAGGATGCCCGCCACCACGATCGTCGACGCCAACGAGACCAGGACCGAGCGGACCGTCTGCTTACGCCGATAAGTGCGCCGGCCACGCTCCACCGCCGAAACGGGGGGCGTGGCCAGCGCATCACTCGAGTATTCACTCATGAGCTCGGGGCCTCACTTGAGGATCGGCACGTTCTGTGCCTCGTTGAGCCACTTCTCCTGGAGCTCGGCGAGCTTGCCGGATGAGGCCAGGCTATCAACGGCGGCGGACACCGTGGGGGTCAGCTTAGATCCCTTGGGCAGGACGATGCCGTAGTTCTCGCCGTCCTGAGCGTCCGCGAACTGGCCGACGACCACGCCGTTATCGACCTGCGTGGCGATCATGTTGAACGCGGTGGGCAGATCGACGACGATCGCGTCCACGCGGCCCGTCTGCAGGGCCAGGACCGTGTCGTCCGAGGAGTTGAACATCTGCAGCTTCTGGGACAGGCCCGGCTCCAGGGTCTCGGAGGCGAACTGCTGCGACGTCGTGCCCGCCTGGACGCCGATTAGGACGTCCTTGAGGTCGGCGATGGACGTCGCGTTGGCGGCGGGGGTGCCGGCCTTGGCGATGATGGCCTCGGAGGTCGTGTAGTACGGGGACGTGAAGTCGACGGCGTTCTTGCGCTCCTCGGTGATGGAGAACTGCTGGATGTTCAGGTCCCAGTCCTTCGCGCCGGGGGTGATCGACGACTCGAAGGTGGCGCGCACCCACTGGACGTTGTCGGCGCTGTAGCCCAGCTCCTCGGCCAGTGCGTAGATGACGGCCGACTCGTAGCCTTCGCCCGAGGCCGGGTCGTTGTTCAGGATCCACGGCGAGTAGGCGGGATCGGAGGTGGCGACGGTGAGCTTGCCGTCCGTCACGGTCGGCAGCGCGCCGGGACCGTAGGTCTGCTCGGCATCGGAGGAAGAAGAGGAGCTCGTGCCGCTCGAACAGGCGGCGAGGCCGAGGGCCGCGACGGCGGCGACGGCTGCGAGGGAACGGACAGAGCGGCGCATGGGGCCTCCCTTTGTGGCGTGGGAATCCCGCCCGTGAAGCGGGTCTGACTCGATGAGCGTATCGACGCGTCGCGACCTGCGCTGATAACGTTTCGAGACACGAAACAATGAAACACGACAGAGCGGGAAGGATCGTTGAAACAGCGCGGATCATGGGCGCTTAGGGAATGGGCCACAGTGACGCGGAGGTGCACAAAGGGGGCCGGGCCGCGGCCCGACCCCCTGAGCGTGTCGTCACTTCTGGAACTTGTCCTTGAGACCGGAGGCAACCTCGGTCGCCTTGTCCTTGGCGACCTCAACGATCTTCTCGACGTTTTCTTCGCCGATAGTTTCCTTGGCCTTCTCGAGGCCTTCTTCAGCCTGCTTCTTCAGATCTTCCAGACCCATGTGTCCTCCTTGAAATCAAGCCGCCCGAGTGATCCGGGCGGATGCGCTAATCCTAGGGGCTGTGTGCCCGTGGGTGCGCAGTGAAAACGCCCGCGTCGCCGTTGGGGGCGCCCCTGCACGGTGGGGGAGGAAGGGAGGTGGGCGCGTTGGCGTCAGTTGGCCTCGGCGAGCATCCAGTCGTCAAACGTGAACTCGGGGGAGACCACGCAGGTGGCCAGCGCGTAGTCGCCGCGGGCGAAGGTGCGCTGCCAGGTGCCGGCGGGCACGAGGATCTGCACGGGGTTGGACGCGTCCGAGGCCTGCCCGCTTGCCGGGGAGTCGAGCGTGACGATCGTGGGGTCGGCCGAGGGGGCGTCACCGCTGCCTCCCAGGTGCACCTCGAGGGCGCCGGGGCCGGACCAGATCCACAGTTCGTCGGAGTGGACGAGGTGCCAGCGGGCCTCCTCGTCGCGGTCGAGGAGGAAGATGATCGCGGAGGCGCTGTGGCGGCTCCCGCGCGGCGTGTCCACGCGGGCGGGCGCGGTCCACGTGCGGCGGTAGTGGCCGCCCTCGGGGTGGGGCGCGAGGCCCATGGCGTCAATCAGCGGGGACACGTCGGTCATGCGACACTCCAAACGAAGGGGAAGGGAGGCTGATCGAAAGGGAAACGAAGGAGTCAGCGCGAGGCCGAGTAGCGCACGCGCCCGGACACGACGGTTTCGATGACGCGACCGGCGCCGTGGCGGGCGACGGTGTCGATGGTCTCTACGATCGAGGTGACGGGCACGTCGACGACGCACATGTCGGCGACTGCGCCCGACTGGAGCTGACCGAGGCGGTCGGGGCCGGTCGCCAGGCCCATCGCGGTGGCCCCGCCCAGGGTCGCGGCCTGCAGGAGGCGGCGCGCCAGGTCCTGGTCCGCATACCCCTGGGATCGCGCCAGGTCGAAGAGCAGCGCGACGTCCTCGAGGAGGTCGAGCGACGGCGAGGAGGATAGGGAGTCCGTGCCGACCGCGATCATGTTGCCCTCGGCGAGATAGGCGCCGACCGGCGGCGCGTCCAGGCCGATCACCCGGTTCGAGCGCGGGCACAGCGCCACGGCCGTCTGGCGGGCGCGCAGTCGCCTGCGGTCGTCGGCGCGCATGTACACGCCGTGGGCGACGTGGCAGTCGGGGCCCAGCACGCCCAGCTGATCGACGAATTGCGTCGAGGAGAAGCCGCCGCCGCGCGAGCGCATCGCCGTGAACGACGAGGAATGCTCGCTCTTCCACAGGTCGGCAAGTGCGGTCGTGCGCGTCTCGGACCATTCGGCCTCGGAGTGGGACTCACCCAGGTGGATGTGGATGCGCATGCCGCGGCGCCTGGCCATGTCCGGCAAATCCAGTAGCGGCTCGGCGTCGAGGGAGTAGGGGGCGTGCGGGGAGATGCCCACGGCCGGAGGGGTCGGCATCGCGTCGAGGGATGAGGAGACCTCGCGTTCGCCTTGGGCCCGCCACTCCTCGTTCGACCAGCCCATGACCTCCCAGTAGGCGACGCCGTGCAGCCCGGCGTCGTGCAGCGCCGAGGCCGCATCCGCGTCCGTCACCACGTCGGCGGCGGCGGTCGTGCCGCCCTCCAGGAGCAGGCGCGCGCCCGCTGCCGCGTCCCCTGCCCAGTCCAGGCCGCCCGCGTCGTAGACCTCGTCGAAGGCGCACGCCCAGTCGTCGAAACCGCGGTACTGCCCGGCGCCCACGGACGCCATGCCCGTGTACTGCAGGTGCGTGTGCGCATTGACGAGGCCGGGGAGCAGCACGCCGTCAAAGTGGCGTTCCGTGAAGGAAAGGCCGCGCTGCGTGAGCGTGTTGATGACCCAGCCGCGCGCTCCCACGTGCTCGATGCGCCCGTCGCGCACGGCGACAGCGCCGTCGAGGATCGAGGGGGCGGTGATCGGGATGACCATGCCGGCGGACCAGACGACCACGTCGCTCATGGGGGACCTTTCGGTGGGGGACGCTGACTAACAGTGTAGGAGTGGGGCGGGTGCGCTCGCCCGCAGGTGGGCGCGAGCTGCGACTATGACAGGGACAGTGCGTGCAGCGCAGCCGCCGCGACCGCGTCGTCGGCCTCGCGCGGCAGGTCATGCACGCCGGGGGCCAGCTCGCCTTCGCGGGTGAGGAGCTCGCGCAGGGACGCCAGTTGCACGCCGAAGCTCATGTCCATGATCTCGATGGGGTTTCCCTCGCCCGCCGTGTAGTTGATTCCCTCGCCGCGTTTGAGGACGCGCAGGGTCTTACCGGAGGGGCTGGCCAGGGTCTGCACATGGGGATCACCCGACTCGGCCATGACCCAGGAGGCGGCCACTGCCTCGTCGATGGACACCTCACCGTCGACGCCGCCGGCGACCGTGACGATCGCGCCGCCCGGTGCCGCTTCCAGCGCGCTCAGCGGGATCGTCGAGCGCTCGCCCGTCGCGGAAATCAGCATGCCTGCGCTCGCAGCTGCCTCCTGAAGTGAGGCCACGGCGAACCCGTCCATCGACGCCTGCAGGGCGCGCACGGGGTCCAGCTCCACGACGGTCACGCGGGCGCCGAGCGCCGCGCCGAAGCGCGCGCAGCCGCGACCCACGTCGCCGTAGCCGATGACGACGACGCTCATGCCCGCCACGGGCGCACCCACGCCGCGCGGGTCAATGAGATCGAGGATCGTCGTCCAGCACGACTGACCCGTCCCGTAGGCGTTGTCGAACAGTGTCTTCGAACGCGCGTCGTTCGAGGCCAGGACCGGAATGCGCAGGTCGAAAGAACGCAGGGGGCGCAGCCCCGAGGTGGTCTCCTCCGCCGCGCCGACCAGCGCGTCCAGGACACCCGGGCAGCGCTGGGTATCGTGCGCCAGGCGGATCAGGTGGGAGCCATCATCCAGCAGGAATTCGCTGCGCTGAGCCAAAAACTCGCGCGCGAGCTCCCACTCGCGCTCGCGGGAGGCTGCCGAGTCCGCGAACACGGGGATGCCGGCGTCGCGCAGGCGGGCCGCGACGTCCTCGCGGGTCTCGGACGCCCAGCCGAAGACGCTGACGCGCGCCCCGGCCTCGGTAAGCATGAGGGCCAGGGCGGCCGTCTTCGGCTCGAGCACGAGGGAGAGTCCCACGCTTCGGCCGCCCACCAGGGGAGTGAGCGCTCGCGCCGCCGCCTCGGTGACGGGCATGTGGGCGCGCGCCCACTCGATGCGCTCCTCGTCGCCGGGGCCCGTGATGGTGCGCCCGTCGGGTGCGACGACGGTGCGGAAGACGCCGCCGGGCGCCAGGACCGTGATCGCCCCGGGCCTCGGAGTCGCGTCCTCCTCGAGCGAGAAGACGACCGGGGACGAGGCCGGGGTGGCCTCGGCGCCCGACAGCGGGCGCACGTGGGCACCGAAGGCGCGCAGCAGGGCGGCGAGCGTCGGGTCGTCCGTCGCGAAGGAACGCCCCGCGATGAGCATGTTCGTGGCCCGCGCGTAGGCGCGTAGCAGCAGCTGGGCGGCGAGGGGATCCAGGGCGCGGTTCATGCGTCAAACGTAGCAACTGCGGCGTCGATGTCGGGGATGAGCCAGGGGGCGACCAGGGCGGTCCCTCATAGAAATGCGTGGGGCTGCGGGCCTATCGTTCACACATGACACACGACACGGCGGGTCTGGTGACCCGAGCACTGACGAAGACATACATGCGTGGGAACACGCCCGTCCACGCCCTGGCAGGCGTCGACCTGACCCTCCCGCAGGGCACGCAGGTGGCGATCATGGGCCCCTCGGGCTCCGGTAAAACCACGCTCCTGCACTGCCTGGCGGGCGTGCTGCGCCCCAGCTCAGGGTCCATCACCCTGGACGGTGAAGAGATGACGACCATGTCGGAGCGAGTGCTCTCCAACCTGCGCCTGCGCCGCTTCGGCTTCGTGTTCCAGGACGGCCAGCTCCTGCCCGAGCTGCCCACGCAGGAGAACATTGCGATGCCCCTCATGCTCGCGGGCACGCCGAAATCGCAGGCGATCGCTCGCGCACGCGAGATCCTGACGAACCTCGGCCTCGACGGCGCCGGCCCCTACCGCCCCGGCCAGCTCTCGGGCGGCCAGGCCCAGCGCGTCGCGATCGGGCGCGCGCTCGCCACCAATCCTTCGGTGATTTTCGCGGATGAGCCCACGGGCGCCCTCGACCAGGCAACCGGCGGCGAGGTCATGTCCCTCCTGACAAGCGCCTGCGCCTCCACCGGCGCATCCCTCGTCCTCGTCACCCACGACCCCGCCGTCGCTGCGCGCCTGCCGCACACGATCCACGTACGCGACGGCCGTATCGCCCTCGAGGGACGAGGCAGTGGCGAGTCCAGCCCGGCCCCGGCCTCGTCTGGGATGACCCCGGGCACCCCCACGGTGGCCGGCGCGGCGGGCCAGGGGGTGGCCCGATGAGCGCCGTGCGCACAGCCGCCGGAGCGCTCCTGCGGTCACGCGACCGGGCGACGAGTGTCCTCACGGTCGCGGCCTTCGCCCTGCCGCACGCGTTCCTGCTCGCGGTCACTGGCGGCGTCATGGCCTTTGGGGCGAGAGCCGCCGTGGCTGCCACGTCCGCCACGGGCGATGACCCGTCGACCCTCGACGGGATGGCGCCCTTCTACGTGATGCTTGCGTACTTCGCGGCCACCCTGCTGATCGTCCCCATCATCTCGATGGGGGCAGCGGCCGCGCGCCTGGGCATGAGCAGGCGTGAGCGCGACCTCGCGGTCCTGCGCCTCGTCGGCCTCGCGCCGGGCAAGACGAAGCTCGCCTGCATCCTCGAAACCTGCGTGTTCGCGATTGTCGGCGTCGTCGTCGGATCGATCCTGTACGCCGTGACGCTGCCCGCGTGGGGCGCCCTGTCCTTCCAGGGACGCCCGATGGGGGCCAGCGAGATGTGGGTGGGGGTCGTGGCCCTCCTCGTCGAGGGGCTCGCCATGATCCTCCTGGCTGCCCTGTCCTCGTGGCTGGCCATGCGCAAGGTCGCGATCACACCCCTGGGCGTCGCACGCCGCACGCAGGCGGGCCGTGTGAGCGCGGTCGGCCCCGTCCTCGGCCTGGTCCTCCTCGTCGTGTGGCTGACCGTCGGCACCCTCGCGATGAACCTGGGGACTGCTATCGGCATGGCCGTATTCATGGGCTTCATGGGCGCGATCTTCCTGATCGTCAACCTGGTGGGCGTCTGGTCGATCAGCCTCATGGGGCGCTTGATGGCTCGGGCTTCGCGCAGCCCCCAGATGATGGTGGCCGGGCGACGCATGGCCGACGACCCGCGCGCCGTGTGGCGCTCCTTCGGGGCGGTGGCCCTCGTCGGGTTCCTCGTGGGCATCATGTATCCGGCCTCCTCCGCGATCTCGATGAGCGGGGATGGCGCGGACGAGGTCGCCCGCATCGTCATCGGCGACATCAACAGGGGCATGCTGCTGACCTTCGCGATCACCCTCGCCCTGGGCGCCGTGTCGACGGCGGTCAACCAGTCGATCCGCGTCCTCGACTCCGCCGACCAGGTACGAGCCCTGTCCTACATGGGTTCGCCGAGGGGATTCATGGACCGCAGCCGTCGCCTCGAGGTCGCGATCCCCGCGTTCGTCATGATCGTCGGCTCGATGCTGCTCGGCATGGTGTTCATGTCGCCGATGCTTGCGGCGGGTGCGGGAAAGGGCTTCCTCGTGGCCCTCGCCTCCGCGCTCGCGGGTGTTGTCCTCATCGTCGCCGCCTCCGAGGCGACCGTCCCGCTGCGTCGCCGCATCCTGGCGGGCGTGCGCGAGGGACGGGAGTAGAGCGCTCCTCGCGATTCGCGCGGGTCCGAGCTGCGGGGGAATGCAAAACCGTCGGGGGCGCGAGTGCATGGAGAAGGGGGGCGAACCTCTTGGTTCGCCCCCCTTCTGGTGGCTCACTTCTCGAGCTCGTCCTTGACGTCTTCGGCCTTGTCCTTGGCGTCCTCGGCAATGTCTTCGGCCTTGTCCTTGGCGTCCTCGGCGATGTCTTCGGCCTTGTCCTTGGCGTCTTCGGCGACGTCTTCGGCCTTGTCCTTGGCGTCCTCCGCCTTGTCCTTGGCGTCGCCAGCGAGCTCAGCAAGCTTGTCCTTGGCCTCTGCAGCCTTCTCCTTGGCCGTGTCGACGGCCTTCTCGAAACCTTCTTCGGCCTTCTTGGCCAGATCTTCCAGACTCATGGTTCTCTCCTTGAAATGCGATTGTCGATCAATTTAGGGGTGTGGCCACGATAACACATTGTTTGTGATGTGGCGCATTAAAGTGTTGGCCTTCGATTGGGTCTCCGATGTCAGCTGAGAGCCATGCTCGGGGAGTGGGCCGCGGTCGCCCGAGCGACGATCCGCACAATTGCAGTGTCAAACCCCGGCGGCATGCGTCTGGGCTGCCGTAGCATCGAGTTGTATCGGAACGCGCGACCTCCACGCAGGGTGTTGGCTTGATCTTGTGTCCCTCTCGTTCGTCGTTGAAGGGCGGGGACGTGAGCATGGATTGTGAGGGACCTGCGTTCCGGTTTTTGTAGGAATCAATCCATTGCGAACGAGGAGGTTCGACGATGAACGATGACACGATGAGGACGCCCCGCCCAATACCCGCACAGATGCCGCCGATGGGATTGATCCAGCCCCCTCCCGGCCCCGGTAGGCCCGTCTCGGACATGGCGTGGCAGCCGGGTTATGTTCCTCCGACTCTGCCAGCTCGCCGTGTTCGAACAAAGCCGCGGGTGCCCAAGATCTGGCTCATCTTTGCCCTCTTGACAATCCTGCTCCTCGTGAGCCCGGCAATCGTGAAATTCGTGCTCGACTTGCAGCCGGGGGATCACACTGACAACGGTGACGGAACATACTGGCTATACGGGCTGCACTTGGTCTTCGTTATATTTACGGCTCCCCCGCTGGTGGCCCTGACGTTGTGTGTCGCGATCACTGAGGGCGTCATGTGGATGGTAGACGAATGGCGGATACACGGTATAACCGTCCGACTGTGGCTGCTGCCCCTCCTGGTCGTAGCCGCGCTGGTCGGCGGCGTCATGTACTTGTTGTATGGCTACGACCTCGTCCTTATTTGACGGCGATAGAACCGAGCATCGCGGGGGCGGCGTCGGCACTTCAACGGGGCGGTGCTACCCGTTCAGGCTCGTGACCAAGGCTGGCCTCGTCCCCGGGCGTGAGCACCCGTGCCCCCGGTCAGGCACAATGGACGCATGATGACCCCCACTGACCCCGCGCGCTACGCGGGCGCCGACCTGCGCCTGGCCGCCGTCGACATGGACGGCACCCTCCTGGACGACGACAAGAACTTCCCGCCCGGCATGGACGAGCTGCTCGACCAGATGGACGTGCGCGGCGTCACCTTCGCACCCGCGTCGGGTCGCCAGGTGTGGACCCTCATCGACATGTTCCCCGGGCGCCCCGGCATGACGGTCATCGGCGAGAACGGTGGCATCGTCATGCGCGACGGTGTCGAGGTCTCCTCCCACCCGGTGGATACCCCCACGGTGCGCGAGGTCATCCGCCTGGTCCGCGAGGCAACCTCGGGCCCGGACGGGATCGACGGAGGCCTGGTCATGTGCGGCAAGCAATTTGCCTACGTCGAGCGCACCGACGACCGTTTCGTCGATGGCGTCATGCCCTACTATCACCGCACCAAGCGCGTGGATGACCAGGTCGCCATCATCGACGGGATCGAGGCCGGCGAGATCGACGATGCGATCGTCAAGCTAGCGGTCTTCGTCCTTGGCCCTGTTGAGGCGCTCGCGGAGGCCACCCTGGCCAACTTCGCCGACACGCATCAGTACGCTATTTCGGGCGCGAATTGGGCGGACCTGCAGATCCGCGGCGTCGACAAGGGCAGCGCCGTGCGCGACCTCCAGCGCTTCCTCGGCGTCGAGCGCTCCCAGACCGCCGTCTTCGGCGACGCCGGTAACGACCTGTCCATGATGAGCGAGGGGGACCTGTCCTTCGCGATGGCCAACGCCTCCCAGGATGTCATTGAGGCCTCGCGCTTCATCGCCCCCTCCAATAACGAGGCCGGGGTTGCGCAGGTGCTGCGCGCTCTCCTCGGGTGAGTGCCCGTTGCGCGGGTAGGACCTTACCGTTAATCTCAATTCTTGAAAGACTTTTCGGTACGGGGGATGTGTGGGTTCTTCACAGTCTCGTTGCCGCATGTCGGTGCAATAGAGGAGGAATCTGATGAGCACGCCTTATTTTCAGCAGCCTGCGGGGCAGCCCGCGCCGCAGGGAGTTCCCCAGATGGGAATGCCCGCGCAGCCCGCGCCGCAGGTTGTGCCCCAGGCGGGCGTGCCATATTCGCTGGCGCCCCAGCGCCAGGTCCCGGAAAAGATCAGTAGGCTGTCCTTCATTTTTGCGATCATCGGACTGGGTGTCCTGGTTCTGTCACTCCTGTTCTGCGCCTATATCGTTTTCACTGCTGTGCACAGTGATCATCCCGAAGGCGGTGGTTTTGTATGGATCATTCCGTTCGCTGTATACATGTGCCTCCTGCCACCCATCAATCTCGCCGGTCTGATTGCTGGCTTCCTGAAGGTGGGGCCCTCGGTCTCTGGCCGACAGCGGATGTGGAGCCTGCTCGGTATCGGCCTGAATATTCTTCCCTGGGTGATCGCTGCAGCTCTTCTTGCCTGGATTCGCACGTCGAGCTTCCCCGGTGCTGCTGGCGCCGTGATGGCTCTCGGATGACTATTGTCTGCGAATAGCGCCCATTGAGTGGAGGAAGCAAATGAGTATGCCTTATCCTCAGCAGCCTGCGGGGCAGCCCGCAGTTCCCGCGCAGCTGGCGCAGGCCGCGCAGCCGGCATATCAGGGGGTTCCCCAGGCGGGAGTGCCATATTCGCTGGCGCCCCAGCGCCAGGTCCCGGAAAAGATCAGTAGGCTGTCCTTCATTTTTGCGATCATCGGTCTGGGTGTCCTGGCTCCGTCACTCCTGTACTGCGCCTATATCGTTGACAGTGCTGTGCACAGTGCCCATCCCGAAAACGGTGGCTTTGTATGGATCATCCCGTTCGCTGTGTACATGGGCCTTCTTCTGCCCATCAATCTTATTGGTCTGATTACTGGCTCCCAGAAGGTGGGGCCCTCGGTATCCGGCCGACAGCGGATGTGGAGCTCGCTCGGTATCGTCCTGAATGTTCTTCCGTGGGTGATCGCTGTTGGTCTCCTTGTCTGGATTTGAATGCCTAGTTTTCCGGTACTGCTGGGGCCCTACTGACCCTCGGATGACTGTCGTATGCGAATAACGCTAATGAGATAGAGGAAGTAAATGAGTATGCCTTATCCTCAGCAGCCTGCGGGGCAGCCCGCAGTTCCCGCGCAGCCTGTGCAGCTCGCGCCGCAAGGGTCGCCGCAGGGAGTTCCCCAGGCGGGAGCGCCCGCGCAGCCCGTGCCGCAGGGGTATTCGACGGCACCTCAGGGATTTGTGCAGGGCTATGTGCCAGTACCTCAAGGGCCTGTGAAAGTGCGGGTTAACTACATCTCCCTCGTCTTTGGAATTGGTGTATGGGTGTTCATCGCGCTGTTAGTGCTGGACGCGTGGAGATTGATGCACTCACCAGACGTGTCCGCGAGCGGGGCGGCTATCGTCGGCTTCTATCCTCTTTTTGTGCTGGCCATCGGTGGTCCGTTCAACCTCATCGGTGTCATCGTGGGATCCTCAAGGGCGAAGGAGAAGCCGGCGAAATGGAAGCTCAACAGGCTGGGAATTATCCTCAATGCGAGCCCGTACGTCATCGGTTTGGGTTTTTTCTTTATCGCGTACATCGCCGGGGCTGTGGCGGAGTTTTTCTCGTAGGTCGTGAGCGTGCGCTTCTGGTGTAGCTGTTAGTTGCGCTGGTAGGAACTTACCGTTAGTTTTAATTCTTGAAATACCCGCTGGATGGAGGATCCTGTGAGCACGCCCGGATACACGCAATATGGAGACAGGCCGCCGCAGGCGGGCCCCGCACAGCCGTACGCAGCGCAGTATCCGGGGAATCCGACGGGAGGACCCGCCTACCCGGGTGGTATTCCACAGCTCTACGGCGGGGTGGGTACTGAGGCAAGCAAAAAGAAGATCCCGGCTGCCTTCTTCTTCGGGATCGCGACCTGGGTGGCGATCCTCCTGATCATCGGCGTGACGGCCTTGATGATAGCGAATTCGACCGGCGAGAGTACCTCCGCAGGGGGTGTGATCGCTATTATCCCGATGGTTGGGACCCCGCTTGTCGTGCTGCCCCTCGCCGTCTGCGGCCTGGCCACCGGCGTGTCAGCGAAGAAACGCCTGATGACGCGCAAGCAGCTGATCATGAACAGGATCGGTTTCTGGCTGAGCGTCGCACCGCTCGTCATCTTCCTCCTGCCCTCCGTCCTTGCCATGATCGACGCTATCGTCTCAGTGTTTTCACCGTCCTCATGATCGCTCTGATGTTTGTCAAGTGGGTCACTGAGGCGTCGTAAGAATGTCGTCGAGGACGATGCGCTTCCGATCGTCCTCCTTGCGTGAGCGCCTCCTCTCCATTAATCTCAAGTACTTAAAATACTTGTCGGAGTGAGGGGTGTTCATGGAAGCTTCCGACGGTAGCGAGTCTGTCGCCGCTCGGCGGGTGCGTACGCGCAGAACGTGGACCCTGGCCATGGCGTGCGGGGTCAGCGGCTGGCTTTTGATCGCCTGTATGATCGTCTGGGGTGTCGTCAACATCCTTATGGCCACGAACGAAGACGGGGCAACGCTTCGAGACTATGGTTTCGTCGTTGCCATTTTCCTCGTGCTTCTCTTGCTCTTCGTCATTAACGTCATCGGTGCTCTCGTCGGTTTCGTCGACCTCCTTCGGTGTCGCACCCGCAGAGAGGTCATGCAGAGCTGCCTCGCGCTCTTTCTCAATGTGTTGCCGTGGATCATTGTCGGCACCTGGACGTGGATGGTGTAGTCGCGTGACGCGAGGAGGCCTCATGCCTCGTGGCGCCCTCCAATAACGAGGCCGGGGTTGCCCAGGTGTTGCGTGCTCTCCTCGTGTGAGTGTCCGTTGCGCGGGTAGGAACTTACCGTTAATCTCAATTCTTGAAAGACTTTTCGGTACGGGGGATGTGTGGGTTCTTCACAGTCTCGTTGCCGCATGTTGGTGCAACAGAGGAGGACTTGATGAGCACGCCTTATTTTCAGCAGCCTGCGGGGCAGCCCGCAGCTCCCGGCGCGACCGCGCAGCCCGCGCCGCAGGGAGTTCCCCAGATGGGAATGCCCGTACAGCCCGCGCTGCAGGGGGCGAACCCGTACCCGGGTGCGGCGCCCTATCAGGGGTATCCACAGGCCTATGCGGTCGGCCCCTATGCGCAGTTGCCCCCGCGGGTCAACAAGCTGTCCGTTGGCCTGGGCATCGCCGGCTGGGTGATTATCGGCCTGACTGTGCTGCTCATGTGGTTGTCGATACTCGCAACCGAATCCGACCCGGATCCCTCGGGCAAGGAAGTCATCGGATTTTACCCGCTCTTTGCCTCGATTTTCTTGATACCCGTGAACCTGGTCGGCGGGATCACCGGGCTGGTGCGCGCGGGGGACAAGATGACGAAGTGGAAGCTGAACTGGCTCGGAATCGTCCTGAACGCGAGCCCGCATGTCATCTTCTTCGTCGCCATGCTCGTGTTGCCGTTGATTCCGTCGTAGCCTTTGAGGAGAACGTCGAAGCTCCTCCTCATGAGGCGATCATCACCGCCGCGTGAAGCGTCGTGCTAGGTGCAAGGGAAAAGAACATGAGTCAATGGCATACCAACGGGGTGGATCCACGCAATTATGGGGGTATGCCCTACCAGCCCGGCATGCCCCACCCGGGTGTCTACCAGAGGCAGGGGTTTGACCCTCGGCTGGTGAAACTACGTGCAAACGACAAGATTGGCGTCTGGTGTGGCATCGCGGGATGGGTGCTGATCGCCCTGCTCATCTGTGTCGGATTCTTCCTCTATCTGGCGTCACTAGACGGGCCGAATTCCGAACTCGCGATTCTTGCTTTCTATGTCCCCTTCGTGTGGGGAGGGGGTTTACTCTTCCATCTCAATCTCGTGGGAGGACTGAGCGGGCTGGTCGGCTACGGGTCGAGCATCACGCAGCGTCAGAAGTCCTGGTGTCGGTGGGGAGTCATCCTGAACGCTGCGCCATGGGTGATCGCTGTCGTTGGTTATATGCTGCTCCAGGTATACACGGCTACGAGGATTGGGTGACGCCGCCCCGGCCCCGGCCCGCTAGGGGCAGATCCGTCGGCGTTCAGTGTTGCTGCGGGCGCGCAGCGTTGCCGGGAGCTGAATGAAAGGTGAATCATGAGTGCTCCGAATACGCCCGCGGGTCCACACCACCGGTATCACGCAGGTCGATTGGGGGCTGAAGCGAGCCAGCAGCCGCATCCTGGCGGCCACTCCCAGCCAGCCACGCAAGTCCCGGGAACCTGTCGGCGCCAGTCGCGGGCGGGCGTAGTCGACATGGTCTCGCCGGGGTGCGGCATAGCCGGATTAGTCATCGTCGTGGTGCTGATCAGCATGCTGAGGACGCAGTTGTTCGGTGAGTTTTTCCTGCTCACCCTGACTCTCATTGCCCTGTCCGTCATCGGTTTCCTCTGGGGGTGCATCCGTCTGTTCACGTCCACGACCCGTACGCAAAGAATGATGAGCCTGCAAGGAATAATCCTGAACGTGATGCTCTGGCTCATCATGGGCGGAGCCTATTGCATCGTCGTGTTTGGCAACTTGTGAATCACGGTGCGACGCAACGGGTGGGGGCCGCGACGCAATGCGTCGCGGCCCCCACACCAAGCAGCTAAAACCTCGAAGCGTCAGTGCTCGAAGGTAGCCTTCTCGGCGTCCGTCTCCGGCACGAAGGAATCCGTATCCAGATCGGCCCAGTACTCCTCGGCCCACGGATCCTCGATCGGCTGCGAACGCTTCCAGAGGATGTAGCCCGCACCGGCGGCGGCGCCGACCAGTGCGGTCAGGCCGAAGGCGCGCAGGAAACGGCACTTGCGGCGCTTACGGGTCGGGGTCGTCAGAGCGACAGCCGACACCTCGGAGGCGCGGCGAGCGCGATCCGACAGCGAACCGCGAGCGGTCAGGGCGGCGCCCGCCTGGTTCACAGCGAGGGACGCGCGCGGCAGGTAGTCATCCACCAGGTGCTCGCGAGCGTTCTCAATCGCGGGGCCGGCGTGCGCGGCGGCGGCCTGCGCGCGAGCCGCGGCGTTCTCAATTGCGGGGGTCGCGTGCTCGATCGCGCTGGTCAGCGCAGCCTGAGCGCGCGGCGCTGCCCAATCGACGCCCTGATTCGCCAGATCGGCAGCCCGAACGGCAACCTTCCCGGCGTAAACGGCGGCGGCGTCGCGAAGCTGCTCAGAGGTAGCACGCAGCTTATCTGCATCGAAAGTCGGCGAGGTAGCCATGTTGTCTCCGATCCTGTCCACATTAACGGGGGCGCACATGCGCCACTCACGTCCTATTGTGCTACATCCGCCTGTGATGTGCAGCCCACTAGCGGGCGTGAGCTGAACGACGGTCAGGAAACCACCAGGAAAAGATGCGACCATTACAGTATGAAAGCTATTCTTCACACCTCCGCCGGCGACATCACCGTCGAACTGTTCCCCA
>ERZ772987.55-NODE-55-length-20674-cov-8.61632_pt1 | contig 20674 bp, 8 predicted proteins | sample MGYA00511129_ERZ772987 | MGnify/ENA primary metagenome ERZ772987 (study PRJEB29015, sample SAMEA2738058) | human oral metagenome | biome: human oral; feature: human-associated habitat; material: saliva | place: China | collected 2222 ...
CCGGCCTGGCGTGCGGGCGCCCGATCCGCGGAACCGTCATGTTCCTCGGCGGCCCTCTGCACTTCCTACCCGCTCTGCGCGAGGCCTACAAGGCCCTCCTGCCCAAGGCCGACTCGTTCGTCACCCCCGACGACGCCCAGCTGTACGTCGCGATCGGCGCGGCCCTCCTCGCGCAGAAGGAGGCCGCCAAGAAGGCGCGCCAGGCCGAGGAAGCGGGCGCGACCTCCGTCGAGACCCGCGGCGAGAAGCTCACCACCCTCATGGAGCGCCTCGCCGCCGCCCCCGTCCAGGTCGAGTCCCCGCGCATGGACCCCCTCTTCGCGACCCCCGAGGATCGCGAGGAGTTCATCGCCCGCCACAGCCTCGACGTCATCCCCAAGGCCAGCCTCGACGAGGCCGAGGGGCGCTGCTGGCTCGGCATCGACGCGGGTTCGACGACGATTAAGGCCGTCGTCATCGACTCCCAGGACCGCATCGTCTTCACCCACTATGCCTCCAACGAGGGCGACCCCGTGGCCGCGGCCGTCGACATCGTGCGCGCCGTGCGAGGCGCCCTCCCCGAGGGCTGCGAGATCGGCCGCTCGTGCGCGACCGGCTACGGCGAAGGCCTCGTCAAGGCCGCCCTCACCATGGACGAGGGCGAGATCGAGACGATGGCGCACTACCGCGCCGCCGAGTTCATCTGCCCCGGCGTCACCTCCGTCATCGACATCGGCGGCCAGGACATGAAGTACCTGCGCATCCGCGACCACGCGGTGGACTCCATCTCCGTCAACGAGGCCTGCTCCTCGGGCTGCGGCTCCTTCCTGCAGACCTTCGCGCAGACGATGGGCACCGACGTGCGCTCCTTCGCCCGCATGGCCATGGAATCCGAATCCCCCGTGGACCTGGGCACCCGCTGCACCGTGTTCATGAACTCTTCTGTCAAGCAGGCGCAGAAGGAAGGCGCGGACGTGCGCGACATCAGCGCCGGCCTGTCCTACTCCGTCGTGCGTAACGCCCTCTACAAGGTCATCAAGCTCAAGGAGCCCTCGGACCTGGGTGAGCGCGTCGTCGTGCAGGGCGGCACCTTCCTCAACGACTCGGTGCTGCGCGCCTTCGAGCTGCTCACCGGCCGCGAGGTCGTGCGCCCCGACATCGCGGGCCTCATGGGCGCGTACGGCGCGGCTCTCACCGCGCGCATGCATGACACGGGGGAGGGGACCTCGTCCCTGGCCACGATCGAGGCCCTGGAAGGCTTCAGCGTGGACACGACCCGCAAGACCTGCCGCCTGTGCCAGAACCACTGCCAGATGACGATTTCGACGTTCTCCAACGGCGAGCGCCACGTGTCGGGCAACCGCTGCGAGCGCGGCGCGTCCCTGGAGCGCGTGCCCAAGAAGTCGGAGCTGCCCAACCTCTACGACTGGAAGTACAAGCGGATCTTCGGCTACCGCCGCCTCACCGAGAAAAAGGCGTTCCGCGGCGACATTGGCATCCCGCGCGTGCTCGGCATGTACGAAAACTACCCGTTCTGGTTCACGATGCTCACCGCTCTGGGCTTCCGCGTCATGATCTCGGGCCGCTCCAACCATGACCTCTTCGAAACCGGCATGGAGTCCATCCCCTCGGAGAACGTGTGCTACCCGGCCAAGCTCGTCCACGGACACATCGAGTCCCTGCTGGACAAGGGCGTCACGACGATCTTCTACCCCTGCGTCGACTTCGAGCAGAAGCTCACCGAGTCCGAAAACTCCTTCAACTGCCCCATCGTGGCGACCTACCCCGAGGTCATCCGCAACAACATGGAGCGCCTGGCGGAGCCCGGCACCAAGTTCATCAGCCCCTTCGTCAACTTCGGCAACCGCGAATACCTGCCCGCCCACCTGTCCAAGACCTTCAAGGAATACGGCTACGACATCCCGGTCGAGGAGATGAAGGCCGCCCTCGACAAGGCATGGGAGGAAGATGCCGCCGTCAAGGCCGAAATCCGCGCGAAGGGCGTCGAAACCATCGAGTGGATGCGTGAGCACGGCGTGCGCGGCATCGTGCTGGCGGGCCGCCCCTACCACCTCGACCCCGAGATCAACCACGGCATCCCCGAGGTCATCGTGGGCCTCGGCATGGCCGTCCTCACCGAGGACTCCATCATCGACGCGCGCCTCGAGCGCCCCCTGCGCGTCCTCGACCAGTGGTCCTACCACTCGCGCCTCTACGAGGCCGCCGCCCGCGTCGGCGACGAGCCCGACCTCGAGATGGTCCAGCTCAACTCCTTCGGCTGCGGCGTCGACGCGATCACCGCCGACCAGGTCCAGGAGATCCTCGAAGGCCGCGGCGACGTACACACGGTCCTCAAGATCGACGAGGTCTCCAACCTGGGCGCCGCGAAGATCCGCCTGCGTTCCCTCGACGCGGCGATCACCGAGCGCGCTTCCCTCGCCTCCACCATCGACGAGGCCGGGGCCGGGGACGGCGAAAACGGCGCGGATGGAGCGGGACTGGCCCCCGCCTCGTCCGTGGGCCTGGTGTCGGGTTCCGTCGACACGGCCACCCTGCGCGACCCCTCCGGCGACGCCGCCCGCGAGGAGGAGGCCGGGCACATCAAGCCGCGCGCGGTCTTCACCGAGGAGATGCGCGAGGCCGGCTACGAGATCCTCGCCCCCCAGATGTCGCCGATCCACTTCCGCTTCCTCACCCCGCTGTTCGCGAGCGCGGGCCTGAAGGTGCGCGTCCTCGAGCATACGAGCCGCACCTCCATGGAGGTCGGCCTGAAATACGTCAACAACGACTCCTGCTACCCGGCGATCGTCGTCATCGGTCAGCTCCTCGACGAGTTCATCTCCGGGCGCGCCGACCCCGACCGCACTGCCGTGGGCATCACGCAGACGGGCGGCATGTGCCGCGCCAGTAACTACGCGGCCCTGCTGCGCAAGGGCCTGCGCGACGCCGGATACCCGCAGGTCCCCGTCATCGCCCTGTCCGTCCAGGGATTCGAGGACAACCCGGGCTTCCGCCTGGGCGTCACCCACATCCACAAGGCCATCCAGGCCTTCGTCATCGGCGACGCCATCCAGTCGATGCTGCTGCGCGTGCGCCCCTACGAGGCCACCCCCGGCTCCGCGATGGACCTGTACCGCACGTGGGACGGCTACGTCCAGGAGTGGATCACCTCGGGACGCGTGGCCGCCCTGGGTGGGCGCGTGTCCTACGGGAAGCTCATCCGCGAATGCGTGCGCGCCTTCGACGCCCTGCCCCTGCGCGACATTCCCCGCAAGCCGCGCGTCGGCCTCGTCGGTGAGATCCTCGTAAAGTTCCACCCCGACGCCAACAACCACGCCGTCGACGTCATCGAGGCCGAGGGCTGCGAGGCTGAACTGCCCGGCCTCATGCAGTTCTTCCACAACTCCGTGGCCACCGCCGCGTGGGACAAGGAAAACCTGGGCATCGAGGGCAAGCAGCGCTACATCATGCCGATCGTGCTGTGGGCGCTCAAGAAGTACGAGAAGCCCGTGCACCGCGCGTTTGCCGCCACGAACGGCAAGTTCGAGGCGCACCGGCCCATCGAAGAGATGATCGAGCGCTCCCAGGACATCGCCCGCCTGGGCAACCAGGCCGGCGAAGGCTGGTACCTGACCGCCGAAATGGTCGACATGATCGAACACGGCTGCCCGAACATCATCTGCGCCCAGCCCTTCGCGTGCCTGCCCAACCACATCGTCGGCAAGGGCATGTTCCGCGCGCTGCGCACCCGCTACCCCGAGGCCAACATCGTGGCCGTCGACTACGACCCCGGCGCCTCCGAGGTCAACCAGCTCAACCGCATCAAGCTCATGCTGGCCACCGCCCTGCAGGACCCGGAGGCGCGCGACAGCGAGATCCTGCAGCTCGTGGACGTTGAAGAGCCGGCGTCGTGCGGCGGGTCCAGCTCGGTCATGCTCGGCATGCCGACGATCCCGCGCAGGGGGGCGGCGTTCCGCTAAGCGGTCGTTTGCTATCGACGAGGCCCGGGCTGGTTTCCCGGGTTTCGTCGCCTTCGGTGGGGCCTCCCCGATTCCCGGCCACGGCCTCGTCGCTCATACACAGGCGTGGGGGTGACTCGTTCGAGTCACCCCCACGTCCGCGCTTCGGCGCGCCTTCGACGCGCCTTCGACGCGGCGCGCGCTACATCACCAAGCTTCCGTACGCGATCTCAAAGCCCGCCGACGCCCAGCCCGTGCTGTACGACAGACGCACCGAGACCTCGCGGATGCCCGAGGACGGCCAGGGCACCGGGAGGAAACCCGTCTCGCCCGGCGCGACATCCAGGGACGCCGAATACTCCCACGTTTCGTGGCCCTCCGCGACCACGCGGCACAGGAACTCCAGGTCCGCCGTGGACGTGAACGTCATGTGGTTGCGTACCGTCACCCCCGAATACGAGGGCGCCACCGTCACCGGCGCGTAGTGCAACTCCTCGCCTCTCACCTTGCGCAGGTCCGGGAAACGCGCTTGGGAGTACTCCGGGCGCGTCGGATCGAGAGCGTGGGCGGCGCGGACCTCGTCCTCCTCGTCCCCGATCGCCCAGGCGATGACGCTCGGGTGCGCGCGATCCCGACGGATCGCGGCCTCGATGGCCTCGTCGCGTGCCACCCCCGGGCCGTACAGGTTTGACGTGCAGTCGATGACGTACAGGCCGTACTCGTCGGCCAGATCCAGGAATCGGGCGTGCCCGGGCGCGTCAGCGATCACGACCGTGTTGACGCCGTGGCGCTTACACCACACGATGTCGTCGAGCATCTCCGGGATGTTGACGGCCAGGCCCGTGCGCCCGTCGCACTCGTTGCGGGTCACTCCCCGCAGGGCCAGCGCCTTGCCTGCCAGGCTCACCCCCTGGGAGGTCGCCTCAACGTCGCGGAAGCCGAGGTCAAGGGAGACCGTGTCCTTGACCCCCTCCTCGTCGCGCAGCGTCACAATCAGCCGGTACAGCGCCGGCTCCTCCGCGCTCCACGGGATCACGTCCAGACCCCGCGCGGTCACAACCTCATCAGGAGAAGCGACCGCAGACCACAGCCTCTTCTGCTCGGTCTCGTTCACGAGCGCGGCGTGAACCTCGACCCCACCCGTGGTCTCGACGCGCAGCGTTAGCGCGCCCGCGCGACCATCGTGGGACGCCACCGGCACGAGATCCACGATGTGAGCCGGAGGCCTGGCCTCCAACGACACCTCGCGGAACAAACCGTGGCAGCACACCGGCGAATCCATCAGCAACACGACGAGCGTATGCGAGTGAGTAGGCTGCAACGCGTCGGTCACGTCGAAGGTCGCAGGAATGAAACCGTCCGCGCAGAAACCAACGAACGTTCCATCAACCCACGCATAGAGAGGCCCCGAAAAACCCCCGAAGGTCACGGTCATCATCCAGCCGCGTTCAACCGCCTCTTTCAGGGGGGCGTCACAGATGAACTCGCGGCGCAGAATCGACGCGCGCACCAGGTCGGAGGGCTCTTCGTCGCCGACATGGGAGGCGTCCTCCTCGCGGGCCTGACCCTCACCGCGTATCCACGAGCCGTCCAGCTCGAGGACGCCGGGCACAGATGTCGCGCCGAAATGTTGATAAGAAGGAGCCCTCTCAATGAGCTCCGAGGCGGTGCCAGTGGCACCGGTAACTTGCCAGGTGCTTGAGAGCAGCTGGAGTGGCCTGCGTGACCTCCACGTCGCGTGCACCGTCAAACGGTTCACCGACGCCCCTGGGTCCCGCAGCCACGTGACGTCCGGTTCCAGGATGTGTCTCATGTTATTAAAGTATCATTATTCAATTAGTCAGCAAAGCATCAATTTTGCTGGAATGCAGTCAAATATGCCTTGACATGCAGTTAGTTCTCAGCTGTCAAAGACACTCGGTGTTCACATCGTGAGATTTTTGGCCGCCCGAATGGGCACAAGTTCGCGCCCGCCGACAGGCGACGAGCGCATCACGAACCCCGGCCTCGTGGCCCGGGCGAGCGCATAAGGAACCCCGGCCTCGTCCATGATGGACGAGGCCGGGGACAGGTCAGCGATCAGGTCAGCCCTCAGCGGCCTACTCGGCGGCCTTCGCTGCCGAATCGCGATCCGCGTCGCGCGTAATCCTGCGCGCGAAACGGTAGAGCATCGACGTCGCACCCGCGAAGAAGACAATGCCGATGACGGTGGCGACCGGCTCGAAACCATCGCCGATGAAAGGCAGCGCCAGCGGCGACTCCGAGCCCGTCGCGCCCGCGATACCCGCATAGACGACACCGAACAGAGACTCGCCGACAATCAGGCCCGTCGCCGCCAGCGTGCCGAAACGCACCGCGCGATCCGGATCCGCCTGCTTAGCCGCCCAACGGTTGTACGAGAAGCCAATCATGCCGCCAATCGGGATCATGATCGTCAGCGACGCCGGCAGGTACATGCCCATGCCCACCGCCAGCGGAGGCAGCGCGCGCTTGCCGCCGCTCACCTTACGGAGAACCTCGTCGATGATGATCACGACGACGCCAATCGCTGCGCCGATGCCCAGGAGATTCCAGTCGATGCCGCCGCCGAGGACGCCCTTGGCGAGCGAGGAAATCAGCGAGGCCTGCGGCGCCGCCAGCGGGTCAGGGCCGGCGCTCGGCGCACCCTGGAAACCAAACGAGTTCTGCATGAGCTGCAAGACCGGAGGAATGATCAGCGAGCCGAAGACAACACCAATCACCAGAGCAACCTGCTGCTTCCACGGCGTCGCCTGCACGAGCTGGCCGGTCTTGAGGTCCTGGAGGTTATCGTTCGAAATCGTCGCAATGCAGAACACAATCGCCGACGTGAACAGCGTGTACGCGATCAGCGCCGTATTCTCCTCCGTCGTGGAGCCTCGTCCGTGCACCACCAGAATGACGACCGCCGTGATGACGACAACCAACAAGCCCACGCCCGACACCGGCGAGTTCGACGAGCCAATCAGGCCCGCCATGTAACCACACACCGCCGCGACCAGCAGGCCCACCAGCAGAATAAAGAGAACCGAAATCGCGATCAGGACAGCCGTGTTGTGCTCAATCTGCGTGCCGCGCATGAACCACCACAGCAGGCCCGCGATCGGAATCATGGCCACGAAAATCGAAACGATGACCCACTTGCCGGGAATATCCTGCTCGGTGCGGTCGATCTGTGCGCCACCGTCCTGAGCTGTGCGCGAGGCACGCAGCGACTCGGACATGCCGCGGACGATCGGGCCCATGATCTTAATGAGCGTCCAGACAGCCGCGACCGCCATGACGCCCGCGCCGATGAAACGCACGTCCGACTTGAAGACCGTCGACAGGGCGTCGGTCAGGTCGCCCGCGCCCTCCAGCTGGCCGTTCGCGTACAGGGGCAGCAGGACGCCGTAGGAGATGACCATGCCGATGAGCATCGCGACGCCCACCGTCATGCCAACCAGGTGGCCCACGCCGATCAACGCCATCGACAGGGACGTCGAAATCATCGTGCCCGTCGAACCAATCTTGAAAGCCGTGCCCACCTCGGAAGCCGCCACCTTCAGGTAGCCCAGCAGCGTCATCGTGGCCGCCGCGACGGCGCCCCACGTGATCGCCAGGAGGCCTCGCTTGTTGTCCTCGCCCGCATCCTGGGCGTCGCCGACCTTCAGGATCTCCGCGCCGGCCACACCCTCCGGGTATGGCAAATCCGACCCTGTCACCAGCGCGCGGCGCAGCGGAATCGAATACATGACGCCCAGCGTGCCGCCCACGGCGCACACGAACATGGTCTGCCAGTAGGGGAAGCCCGTCCACCAGCCCACGATCACCAGGCCGGGGAGGACGAAGATGACAGCCGACAGCGTGCCCGCCGCCGACGCAATCGTCTGAACGATGTTGTTCTCCTGGACCGTGTGGTCCCCCCAGAAACGCAGGACAGCCATCGAAATGACAGCCGCCGGGATCGAGGTCGCGAAGGTCAAACCAACCTTCAGGCCCAGGTACACGTTCGCGGCCGTGAACACCAGCGTGATAATTCCGCCGATGATAATGCCGCGTAGCGTAAGTTCTTTGAGCGACGTCTCCTTAGTCGCATGTGGCGCAGACACGAATATTCCTCTCGCTGCGTTGAATAGATACCCTGCCAGCGTAGTGCAATCGTGTGGCCGAGCCAATGATGAACGGGGTGGTTATTAAGGTAAGCCTTCACTATCGGGTCCTGGTGTTGGTGCGGATGTCCGGGTTCGGGGCAAGCACACGGTTGCTTCTTCGAGCGTTGCGTGAGGGCCTGTGGTGTGGTGGGCGAGAGTGGAGTGTTGTGCGGATGCTCCTGGATGCGGCCGCAACTGCTGCCGGAGCGTTGCCGAGCACTGTCAGTCCTTGCCGGGACTCTCTGACGTTCGTGGTGGTCGCGGTGGTCGTGGTGAGTTGGAAGCGATCGCGTAGCGGCTTGTGCGTGTGGGTGCGCGGACCCGGGGCTTAGGAGTGTGGCTCTGCTCCCAGCGTGGGTGGTCGATTTGCGTAGTCGGGGGGTTCGTGTAGTAGAGTATCCGGGTAAGGTAGCGTGTCCGAGCGGCCGAAGGTGCAGCACTCGAAATGCTGTGTGGTGTCACAGCCACCCTGGGTTCAAATCCCAGCGCTACCGCCACTGCCGCCCGGCCCCAGTTGGGGCCGGGCGGTTTTGTTATGCCCGGTCTAGGTTCTAGTGGTGGTTGCAACGGATCTTGGTGAAGGAGTTCGGGTTATAGGGGTTATAGGACACTGCGTGTTGCTGGAAGGGTGGCTTTTTGGCTTTCTGGTGCGGGAAAGTTGGTATTTTAGTTGGTTGGGACCAACTATGAGGATGGATAGATCGTGTTGCTGGAAGGGCGACTTTTCGGCTTTGTAGCGCGGGAAAGTCACTTGTTTAGTTGGTTGGGACCAACTATGAGGATGGACAAATCGTGTTGCTGAAAGGGTGACTTTTTGGCTTTCTGGTGCGGGAAAGTCGGTGTTTTAGTTGGTGCATGTGGTCGTGCTGTCGTGTGGGCGCCGTTTGCGCACGTTGATCCATGATTCTGTGCGTGGGTCCGCAGATATGCATGCGGGTTGATGCGTCCCGGGCACCATGAAGAGCGTGTTGGACCGACGACCGAACATAGGAATTCGATCCACGCGCCTCGCAACCCAAAACTCGCACGTAATTCGGGTGCCCGAAGGTTCTGCGACACCCCCAAAACGTTGCAATTCCAACGATGCGATTTCAAAACTTGAAATACGTGTGGGGGAATTACGTGCGACATTTCTGAGGAACCACAGTAGCGTCCCGCATAGTGGTGTAGTGCTCCCTAACCGGTGTAATGCGTGTGGTGCCCTGTTGCCGCGTTTGTTCTTGTTGTCTAGGGGGAATTGCTACCATAGGGGTGCGACACGCCGGCGACACGCCGTCATGGGGGTTCTATGGTAGCAAAACCCCCCGTTGCGCAGCGGGGTTGTGCTGTGGATGGTCGGTGTTGTGCTCAACGTGCAGTCCACCTCGGCCGGATGCGCCGAAAAAGGGGTGTTTGGGGCGAAGTGGACGACGTTTCGAGCGTAGGTTCGCGATGCTGGGGGCGTGCCGTCGGGCCTCGTCAGTGTGGTCGGCCTGGTTGGCGTCGTCGGTGCGAGGGGTGGCTGGGCCAGGGGCGAATCGATGCAGGGTGCAAAAAGGCGGGACCCCGCAGGGTCCCGCCTCTAATGACGCCATTTCCCCCGTTGGGAGGTGCTGAGATCGCGGTTCGAGGTGGTGTTGCCGCCAAACTGCAGACCCATTGGGTGAAAACAGTTAAAAATAGGCCGTTTTGGCGCAATGGGTCTGCACTTTGGCGGATTTGGTATCAATCGTGGTGTGTTGTTCGCACGTGAACCCGCTGTTGCGAGCCCAAACCCGCAATATCGCATGCAAACCCGCAATTTAGCGCGTGGGTGGGGCTGTCCAGGCTCGTATTAGCAGGTCAATGTGCGTATTAGAAGGTCCGCACGTGGATGCTGGGGTGCCCTGGTGATACTTCGTGAGCTGCCAGACCGCGGTTCGGAGTGGTTCCCCAGCAATGTCGCACGTAATTCCCATGCCTGTATTTTAGGGTTTGAAATTCGATCGTTGGAATTGCAACGTTTGTGGCCTATCTCGAAAAATGACCGAGTTAAATTACGTGCGACTTTTGGAGGGGTGGTTACCTCCGTCACTTTCGGGCCCCTCTGTCAGGCCCTGCCCCTTCACAGGCCCTGCCCCTTCACTGGCTGCCCCTTCATAGGCTCGGCTCCTCTGCACCTTCAGGGATGCAGCAGTGAGGCGGGACCCCGCAGGGTCCCGCCTCACTGCTGCCGCGGCCAAGCTGCCGACGCGCCTGGCTCGTCGCTTGCGAGCCGCCGACCAGGGCCTGCAAGCCGCCGGTCAGCGCCTCAATCAGCGCGCCCCAGCCACGGCCACGGCCTCGTCACGAAGAACGCTCAGTTCTTCCACCAGCCCTTGACGGTGTCGACCGCGTGGGTGCCCAGGTCGGACAGCGCGGAGTGGGCGTTGACCAGGCCGGAGGACAGGCGGGCGGCCTGGAAGCGGGAGGCGACGTTCTCCCAGTTCACCAGGTTCCACCAGGCCTTGACGTAGTCGGCCTTGACGTTGAGGTAATCCAGGTAGAAGGCGTGCTCCCACATGTCGATCATGAGCAGCGGCACGGTCGCGACGGGGATGTTGCCCTGCTGGTCGGTCATCTGGTAGGTCACGAGGCGCTTGCCGACGGTGTCCCACGCGAGGACGGCCCAGCCGGAGCCCTGCAGGCCCAGCGCGGCGGCGGCGAACTGTGCCTGGAAGGACTCGAAGGAGCCGAAGAACTCGTCGATCGCGGCGCCGAGCTCACCCTCGGGGCGCGAGGCGCCCTCGCCGGTCATGTTGGTCCAGAAGATGGAGTGGTTGGTGTGGCCGCCCAGGTTGAAGGCCAGGTTCTTCTCCCACAGGTTGATCGCGGCGAAGTCGCCGGACTCGCGGGCGGCGGCCAGCTTCTCGAGGGCGGCGTTCGCGCCGGCCACGTAGTTGGCGTGGTGCTTGTCGTGGTGCAGCTCCATGATGCGGCCGGAGATGTGGGGCTCGAGAGCGGCGTAATCGTAGGGAAGTTCGGGCAGGGTGTAGACGGTCATGATGCTCCTCCTGGGCGTCTTCGTCGTTTTGTTGCTACCTCCAAGGGTAGTACTTAAGTCCCGACTTGCGTAGGGGGTTTGTGTCACCTTTCGCGGATTGCGATCAACGACGAGGCCGGGGCTGGTCCGCTCGAACCCGCCCCGGCCTCGTGACAAGAGAAGAAAATCAGGCCTTCCCGCGCACGCGACGCACGAGCGCCGAGGCGCCCACGACGATCCACGCGACGACCGCGCCGAGAATGACACCGAAGACGCCGGACAGGAGAGTCTCGACCAGCCAGGTGACGAAGCCGCCGGCCGACGCGACCGCGTGCTCGGCGGTCTCGAGGATGTGGTGGAAGAAGGGGACGCCGACCTCGGAGAGGTTTTCGATGACCAGGTGGCCGCCGACCCACAGCATCGCGACCGTGCCGACGACGCCGATCACGTTGAAGATGTGTGGCATGACGCGCACGATCGTGCGGCCCATGTTGTCGACGGGGCCGGGGCGGTTGTCCTCGGGCTTGATGGCACCCTTGGCCAGGTGGAGGCCGAAATCGTCCGCCTTCACGAGCAGAGCGACGAGGCCGTACACGAAGAACGTCATGAAGAAGGCGACCCCGATGAGGACGGCGACGCGCATCGCGCCGTGCTCATTCGATAGGCCCGCCATCGACACGAGCATGATTTCGGCGCTGAGGATCAGGTCGGTGCGGGTCGCGGAGGACACGATGCTCTTTTCGAGTTCCTCGGCGGAGGCAGCGCCGCCCTCCTCGTGCCCCTCGTGGTGGCCGGGCAGCCAGCCGAGTTTCTCGAGGACCTTCTCCCCGCCCTCGAAGCACAGGTACGCGCCGCCCACGACCAGCAGGAACGGCAGGACCCGCGGGGCGAACCAGGTGAGCAGCAGCGCGATCGGCAGGATGATGAACAGCTTATTAATAAGGGAGCCGCGCGCGATCTTGCCGATGATGGGTAGCTCGCGTTCGGGGCTCAGGCCCGACACGTACTGAGGAGTCACCGCCGTGTCGTCGATGACGACGCCGACCGCCTTCGACGAGGCCTTGACGGCGTTGGCCGCAACATCGTCGATGGACGAGGCCGTGACCTTCGCGAGGGTCGCGATATCGTCGAGTAGGGCGACAAGTCCTCCGGACATGGGTTTTCCTCCTATGGGCCTCGCGTGAGGGGCCTCGTGTCGTTACGCGCATTGTACGTGCGGGGATAGTCTAGAGTCATGACGACTTCCGCACCCGTTCCTGCCCTCGATCGTGACCTCATCGCCCGCCTGCGCTTCGACGTTATCGCGGCAAGCTGGACCACTGACACCCTTGAGACGCTGCTCAGTGACGGCGCCCTGTCCGCCCTCATGCGCGACTCGCGCCTGCCCGCCCTCGTCGAGCTCGCGGGCGTCACCGACCCGGCGGCTACCCTCACGCGCTTCTTCGTCCTCGGCCAGCCAGAGCGCGCCTCGGCCCTGGACGCGGCCCTGCCGACGCTGGGCGCCGCGGGTCTGGAAACCCTTGGTCTCGCGGCCACTATCGACGAGGCCGAGGCCACTTCCGCTCTCGTCGTCACCCGCGGGTGCGGCAAGTTTGCGCCCAAGCGTGAGGATGCGCAGGCGGGCGAGGGGGCCTCGTCCCCGAAGACGCCGACCCTGCCGACGATGCACGACCCTGACGAGGAGGCGCCCGAGCTCGAGGTGGAGTCGGACCCGTGGATGAGCGCCCTGTACGACCTGCGCCCCCACGCGGCGACCCTGCCCGGTGGGGACCGCGACTGGTGGGTGACCTCGGACCCGGGGGAGATGCGCACCGGCAAGCCCCTGGCGGACGATCACGTGATGGGCGTCGGCGGGGCGACGCGGACGCTGCTGGGCATGACTGTGCGCGAGTCTGTTGACTCCGCGCTCGACCTGGGGTGCGGCTGCGGCATCCAGGCCCTGTACCTGGCCACGCACGCGCGCCGCGTCGTCGCCACCGACCTCTCGGCGCGGGCGTGCGCGCTCACGCAGTTCAACGCGGCCCTCAACGAGGCCGTCATCGATGTCCGCGAGGGCTCCCTCTTCGAGCCGGTCGTGGGCGAGACCTTCGACCTCATCGTCACCAACCCGCCCTTCGTGATCACTCCCGACTCGGTGCGCGGCGCGGCCGGCCTGCTCGAGTATCGCGACGGCGGCATGGACCGCGACAACCTGGTCCGCGCGGTCCTGCGCCGCGCGCCCGCATGCATGAACGAGGGCGGCACCCTGCAGATGCTCGCCAACTGGGAGATCCCCGTCGACCGCAACCCGGACACGCAGTGGTTCGAGCGCGTCGACGCGTGGCTTAAAGACCTGCCCGTGGACGCGTGGGTCGTCCAGCGCGACGTCCTCGATCCCGCGCGCTACGTGGACATGTGGATCCGCGACTCGGGTGGCCAGCTCATGGCCCGCGCCGACTACGAGCGCGCGTTCACCTCGTGGCTGGTGGATTTCCGTCGCGCGGGCACGGGCGCGATCGGCATGGGTTTCGTGGCGCTTCGCAGGCTCGACGAGGCCGTGGCCGCCTCGGGTGGGGTGCGTGCGTTTGATCTGTCCCTCGATGGGCACGCCCCGCGCGGGTGTGACGTGGCGTGGGCGCTGGCCTCCCTGCGCGCCCCGGAGCTGTGGGAGGTGGCGCTGACGCGTGCCTCGGATGTGCGCGAGGAGCGCCACTACGTGCCGGGTAGCTCGGATCCGGAGCTGCTGATCCTGCATCAGGGTGGGGGATTGGGCCGGTCTGTGCCGGTCTCGTCGGCCGTGTCCGCGGTCGTGGGAGCCTCTGACGGGGAGCTGACGGTCGGGCAGATCGTGGCGGCCGTCGCGATGCTTACCTCCGCCGAGGTGGACGACGTGCGCGCCGAGGTCGAGGCGCCCCTGCGCGACCTGATCCGCTGGGGGTTCCTGACGTTCTGAGCGTCTTGCCTGTATGCGGGGTGCCGCGGCCGTGATCGGTCGCGGCACCCCGCATTATAGTCGCGATTTTTCGTTGCTATTCCGGGCTTTTGGCGAGTGTGGTGGCGGGTGCGAGTCGGGCTGGCTCCAGATGTGGGACCCCTGTGTTAGCCTGGCGCCACGATTCAGCGAAGGAGCGACATGGACTACGAGTTCGCATACCGCTACGCGGCGGCCTCGCGCCTGGATGAGGGCGGTGGCCTCGAGCTGGCGACCTCGGGAGGCTCGACCCCCGAGGGGGAGGCGGCGCATCCCTTTTTCTTCTCGGGCTTCATGGAGCGCCCCGACGTGGTGGCTGCGGGGCTGCTCGCGGTCGCGCGCGTGGCCCGCACCCGCTTCTACGTGCCGCCCGGCATGGTTCCCACCCCCGGTGGGGGATTGACGCGGATCGGGATGCTCGACCCGGTTGTGACCAGCACGGCGGAGGGCCTGCGTTTTGAGTCCTTCAGCGTGTGCTGCGGCGTGTACGCCCGGCTCGACGTGGAGGCCTCGGCCCTGGACGCCACCCACCGCGCGGTCGGCGTGACCAATGTGGACGTCAACCAGCCGCTGCGCGCCGCCCTGGCGTCGCTCCGCGCCGGGGAGCCCCTGCACCTGGATGTGGGGTCGGAGGGCCTGACAGCCACGACCCTGGATGGGGAGGTGAGCGAGGAGCGGGTTCCCCTGTCCCTGCGCTGGCTCAAGGGATTCGCGGAGACCCAGATGCTCTCCTCGGCGATGATGCCCCTCCACGTGTTGAATACTGCGCAGGCACGCGCCTTCGTTCGAGGCCTGCCCAGGTCCAGCGCGACGGGCACGGTCATGTGGGCGGGTCGGGCTGTGCGTGGGCTGCGCTTGGGAACCAGGCCCGCGCCGGGGGCGGCGTGCGTGGCGGGGCCGGAGCGCCTGCGCGTGTTCGAGCCGCTCCTGCACCACATCAGCAGTCTTGAGGCCTACGGTCCTGACGTGGACGCGGGCAGCGAGCCGGTTGCCTCCCTGTGGGTTGCCCGCATGCCCGGCGCGCGCCTCTCCATTGGGCTCAGCCCCGCCAAGTCGCGCGGATTCTCGGGGGAGGGCGCGGTCCTGGCCTCCCTGGGGGACCCGTGCGTCGAGGAGGACGCCGACATGCTCTCCGCCCTGCTCTCGTTCGAGCCGCGCATCGACACGCAGCTCATGGCCGCTCGTGCAGGCCTGGCCCCGGATCGGGTCGCCGGGGGCCTGGCGCTCCTGGCCTCAAGCGGGCAGGTTGGCTTCGACGTGACTGAGGGGGCCTACTTCCATCGGCCCCTGCCCGTGCGTCCCGACGCGCTCACCGCCATGCATCCGCGCCTGGCCGGGGCACGCGCGCTCATTGAGCGCGGCGCGGTTTCGCGGGAGGAGGGCGCGCGATTCCGCGTGTCCTCGGGCGCGAACCGCTACCGGGTGGAGGCGCCCGCCGACCCTTACGCCATCGGTGAGTACCGCTGCACCTGCCCGTGGTGGATGAAACACAGGGGAGGGCGAGGCCCCTGCAAGCACGTCCTCGCCGTCTCCACTCTGATCAAGGAGGATCAATGAGTCAGACATCGGATAAGAGCTGGCGTCCCGAGACCCTGGAGGAATGCGCTGACTTTTGGAGGCTGCACCTGTGGATCACAGATCACCCAGGCGAGTGGACGCTCGACCAGGTCTACGCGCGCATGCTCGAGCTCAACGAGGGGCCGCCCACGCTCTATGACCTGGACGTCAGCTCCAGGGTCACCGGTGCCTGGCTCAAGGGGATCGGCTTCTTGCGTCTGGCTGAACTGCGCGGCGACCTGGCCCTCGACCATGACGAGCGGTACCTAACGGCGCTGATCGCTCTCGAACCCGGGCTGCAGTTGCCCCTCATGCGCGCCGATCGGGAGCTGCGCGAGGAGCTGGTGTGGGGGATGCTGCGTCAGGAGGGCAACCGCGGCGTGTCGCTGTCCTCCTCCGACCGTTCTGCGACCATGGGTTCGGAGCGGACGCCCGGCTGGTCGCGCACGCTCGCCGCCAGCATCGACGAGGGCCTCATCGAGCGCGACCGCCTGCTCGACGCCCTCCTCGACATGCTCGCCGCAGACCTACCGTCGGGGCGCGCCGGATGGTATTCGCGCACACTGCGAATGCTGTCCATGACCCTCGACGAGGCCGGGGCGCGTCAGGGGGCCCTGTGTGCCCTCATGTCCGCGCCCGTCGGGGCGACCGTCACCCTGGCGGTCGGGCAGCTGAGCGCCCTCGCGCGCGCCGGGCGACTCGACCTGGAGCTCTTTGCTCGCAGCTGCGAGGGTGCGCTCATGGGGTCGAAGGCCAACGCACTCGCAGCCTTGACAATCCTGCGCGGTGGCCTGTCATCCGCAGAGTCCGCCGACCTCGAAGGACTGCTCGGCGTTGCGTTGTCCTTTCCGCACGCGCAGGTGCAGGCTCTGGCCATCGACTTGGCGAGTGACGCGCTGCGATCGGGCCTCCTCGGCTCCGCAGTGGTCGGCCGCCTCCTGTCGGACGCGGAGTTGGACCCGCTCGTCGTTGCCACGCTCGACCTCCTCGACCCCGGGCACACGGCAACCGACCAGGCCGACCCCGGCCTCGTCCCCGAGGATGACCCGGGCGAGCAGGCGCCCGCCGCCTTTCTGCCGCCGCCCCGGGAGGTGGCCCACCTGATTCCCATGAGCGCCGACGACGTGAGCGGGAGGGTCGGCGTCCTGGCGCAGGGCGCGCAGATGGGGCTCGAATACGAGGCGCTGCTCGCGTTCCTGGCATCCCCCGAGTTCGACCCGAGTGCGCTGGAATCGTTGCGCCCGCTTGTGCGGCGTCTGACCACGCGCAGATTCGGGTACGAGCGAATGCTCGGAACTCTCCTGCAGATAGCCCTCGATGGGGGAGGGGAGGGCGCGGAGAACCCGCTGGCCGCTGGCACCGCCTGGTTGGAATCGGAAAATATGCCGGCCCTTCTGCGAGAGCGCATCATCGAAGTTGCGGGCCTGGTCGAGCGCGGACGGCGCTACCACCTCCTGGCCACGCCCACCGACGACCGGGGAGCCGTGAACCCGCTTGTCCTCGTGCGCCGCGCCCTGGACAACGGGGCTGCCTCGCCGCTTCGAGCCGATCTCACCCAGGCGCTGCTGCGCGTGGACGTCGAGCACCCGGACTGCGCGGCCGCGCTCGCGCTCGTGGAGGAGCGGGAGGCGGAGCTGCCCGCCGCTGCCCGCATCCGGCTCGCGCTCACGGGCGCGGTGCGCAGACGCGCCGAGGGCTACCTGTCCTCCCTCTCCGTGACGTGGGAAGGGCGCCCCGCCTATGAGTCGCGCAGCGGGAAGCCCAAGATCGCGCGCGACGGATCGCCGGTCTATGCCTTCTATGTCCCGCGCGTTGTCGGCGCAGATACGGGCGCGACAGGCCCTGAGCTGGGCGCGCTCGCGGATATTGCGAGCGCCTCGGGTGATTTTACTGCCCACCGATATCTCTACCCCGCGTCGGTGCGTCACTTCGCCGTCTGCCTGATCGCCTCGCAGTGGTATGTGCTTGACAGTACGCAGCTGACCGCTGACTGCTATCGGGCCCTGTGTGAGCACGGCGGGCGCTGGGATTCGCTGTCCGCCCAGCTCCTCGGCCAGGCGATGGGCGAACGCGAGGTCGAGTCGCGCGCCCTCGGCGTCGAAACCCTCGCCTCTCTGGTGGCGCGCGAGGACCTCGCCTTTGACGAGGCCGTGGCCGCTTTCGCGGCCGTGGCACACACCGTGAAACTGAATCGGTGGGCGCAGGCCTTCGAGGATCTGGGGGACGTGGATCCGCGCCTCGCGCTGGACCTGGCGCTCGCTTTGCTTCCTGGGCTCGAGCGTGGACGCGCGGGCATCGGGCAGCTGCTGGGCGTTATCACCGCGCAGTACGCGCGGGCGCAGGCCGAGGGGTGGGCGCCGCCGCTTGGTGAGGACCTTATCGGCTGGCTTGGCCTTTTCCGAGGCTCCTCACAGGCGGCCAAGTACGCGCGCACATTGAAGGAGATGGGTCAATGAGTTCGCCGATGACGCTCCCCGCCCGCAGGGCGGCCCTCAAGCGCCTCCTCGCCTCCGGGGAGAGCGCCATCGATGCCTACGAGGAGGTGTTGGAGGGGGCCTCGGAGAAGGACCGGCGCTCCCTGTTTAAGTCCGTGCCCTTCGCTCGCCTCGTCCCGCCAGCCGTCGAGTGGGAGTGGGACGCGGTCCCAGAGGACACGGTGTGCATGTGCGCGTTCCTGCGCGCCGCCCTGGCCGGGAGCGATGACGCCGGCGACGACTACGGTGCCCGGTGGTCGGGCCGCCGCGGCGGTGACCCGCGCGAGGGGGCGGACCTGGAGCGTCTGCTCGCCGCCCACAGGCGCGGCGCGGCTGGACGCAGCGGTGAGTGGCTCGAGGAGGCCGCCGGGAGCCCCGGCGGCATTGCCTTCTGGCACACCTACCGCACTCTCCTGGCCGAGCGTGGAGCGTTCCTCACCTCCGCTCCCTCTCTGGAGTACTTCGCGCGCAGGATCATTCCCGCGCCCCACCCCACCTCGGATGAGACGCAGCGCTTCTTCGAGGAGAACCCGACCTTCCTCGACCACGAGTTCTGGCAGTTCTTCCGCGTCGAGGGCGCCCTGCCGGGCTCCGCCCTCTTCGTGTGGATGTACCGCGAGGACCCCTCCGCCCCAGGCGGCGACTTCGAGCGCCTACACAGCCAGGACCTCATCTGCTACATGGCGACGCGCCTCCCGCAGCTGCGACCCCGCATCCTCTCCGAGTGCCTGGCCGCCCAGCGGCGCGACTTCTCCGCGTACAATGCCCGTGCCTTCTCGCTGGCCTGGGAGGCGCTCGAACCCACGCGTGAGGAAAAGCTCGCGGCGGCCTCGGACCTCATCGCCTTGCTCGGGGCCCTGCCTTCGCAGACGGTCACCCTGGCCCACAAGGCCCTCCTCGGCCTCATCGGGGAGCTCGCGGTGGAGCAGGTGGACGCGCTCGTGCAGGTCAGCGCCCAGGTCCTTGCCCGCTCCGAGAAGAAGCTGCTGCGCGCGTACCTGCGCCTGCTCGCCGCCCTCGTCAAGGCCCATCCCGGCTGCGCGTCCGCGGTTAGCGACGTGGTCGCTGAGGCCGAGTTCCCCCTCGACCTGCGCGACCGGGCCGCCGCGCTCATCGTGGCCCCCGACGCTTCCGATGACTGCGCGGACGAGGCCGGGGCTGGGCCCGCGGGTACGGTCGCCCTCGGTGCGAGCGCCCAGGGAAGCGAAACCGGGGTGGGGGCCCAGGCCTCGTGGACGTTCCCGGACACCCCCGCCGCCGACCTGCCGCGCACCGAGTGGGTCGCCGAGCTGCCCGACGATAACGACGCGGTCGTCGCGGCGCTGCACGCCCTCTTCGAGGACGCGGCCGCGGGTGCCGCCCTGCCCGCGCTCCTGACGCGCATCAGCGGCGGGGGCATCGAGCTGGCGGAGGCCGACAAGGCGCTGCTCGCCAAATACTGGCGGAGCGCCCCCAACTGGAAGGGCGCCAACCAGCTGTCCTACCTGGCCTCGCGGATCCTGGACGGAGTCGAGGTGAAGGACGCGCCCGAGGCGGGGCACTTCCGCGGCTACCGGCGCAAGGGCAGCGAGTGGGATCAGCACCGAGGCCCGGTCCGCCTCCTGCACGAGCAGCTGCGCGTCGCATTGGGTGATAAGCCCTACGACAAGCCGAACGGTCAGGACGCGTACCGCTTCGACCCGATCCTGACCGCACCGTTGGAACCGATCCACCCGCAGTGGGAGCGGCAGATCATTCGGGCTCCCTACCAGAAGCCGATTCGCGTCGTGCGCGGCGATTACGACAAGACCGACGACATGCACGAGACGTGGGTCATCCCCGGTCAAACCCTGGCAACCGGCGAGGACTCGCTGGCGGGTGCCCTCGCCAACGTCGCTGGGGTGGCTCCTGAGTTCACCGGGCGTCTTCTAGAATCCGGGGACTACCGGTCGAGCGGCGTCGCCTACGCGTGGGCTGCCTGGGCCCTCCAGCACAACCCGGACATTCTGGCCGCCCACGCAATGCCCGTCCTCCAGGGGGCGTTTGTCAAGTTCCCGCAGGTGATTGCACCCTTCGAGGTGATCGTGCGCGCGCTGGGGGAGGGGTGGCGGGCGCCGGGTGCGCCCACCTACTCCGCCCTGGCGTGGGCGTCGACCGCCGCGCAGGCACCCTACCGGGCCATCGCCGCCGAGGCAATCGCGGGCCTCGCCGACACCGGGCGATACGACCCGGCGGCCATGGCTGGTGAGTTCGGCTACCTGCTGCGCAATGGGTGGTTCGGTCCCGGGCGGGTCGCGCAGACGCTCACCGACTGCGCGTCCGTCTCTGCCCTGGCAGGCTACCGCGTCGCTCAGACCATTGCGGCGTTGCTGCCCTCCCTGGCGGGGGTGCGGGCCTCTAACAGTTTGGTCGAGGCCCTGGTGGCGCTCGCGGGCGACTACGGCATGAGGCCGCCCGTGCCCGATGAGCTGCGCCCGAAGATGAAAGGGTCAAGCGCGATGGCCAAGGCCCTGCGTGCCCTGGACGCCCTGCCCCACGCACCCACGCGCCACGCCTGCGAGGCGGCGGAGGCGCTTGATGCGGCGCGTGCGCGCCGGGATCGAGGCACCCCTGCGTGACCTGATCCGCTGGGGACTCTTGACGTA
>ERZ772987.56-NODE-56-length-20607-cov-3.06165_pt1 | contig 20607 bp, 16 predicted proteins | sample MGYA00511129_ERZ772987 | MGnify/ENA primary metagenome ERZ772987 (study PRJEB29015, sample SAMEA2738058) | human oral metagenome | biome: human oral; feature: human-associated habitat; material: saliva | place: China | collected 2222 ...
TTCCGTCCGGTCTCGCGCTTCTTCGACCGCATCAACCGCCCCGAGCAGCTGATCCCGTCCCTGCTCAACGCCATGCGCGTGCTGACCGATCCGGCCGAGACCGGCGCCGTCACCATCGCCATGCCCCAGGACGTACAGGCTGAGGCCTTCGACTGGCCGCTGGAGTTCTTCCGTAAGCGCGTATGGCACGTGCGTCGCCCCGCCGTCGAGAAGGCCGCCCTAGAGCGCGCCGTCGCCAAGATCCGCGCCGCCAAGCGCCCGCTGATCATCTCCGGTGGCGGCACCATCTACTCTGAGGCTTCCGAGCAGCTGCGCGAGTTCGCCTCCGCTACCGGCATTCCGGTGGCTGACACCCAGGCTGGTAAGGGTGCCATCAACTACGACCACCCCTGCTCCGTGGGTGGCGTGGGCTCCACCGGTGGCGACAGTGGTAACCACCTGGCCGACAAGGCTGACCTGATCATTGGTATTGGTACCCGCTACTCTGACTTCACCACCGCTTCCAAGACCCAGTTCAAGAACCCCGACGTACAGTTCGTGAACATCAACGTAACCGCTTTCGACGCCGCCAAGCAGAGTGCCGAAATGGTTGTAGCTGACGCCCGTGAGACCCTAGTTGCCCTCAAGGAAGCCCTGGCTGACTACCACGTTGACGCCGCCTATAGCGAGGAAATCACCGCTGAGCGCGAGGCTTGGGCTGCCAAGGTAGACAAGTGCTACCACCTGGGCCACGGCCCGCTGCCGGCCCAGACCGAGGTATTTGGTGCCCTCAACGAGCTGCTAGGTGAAGAGGACATCGTCATCAACGCCGCCGGCTCCATGCCCGGTGACCTGCAGGCTCTATGGCAGGCCAAGACCCCGGTGCAGTACCACGTCGAGTACGCCTTCTCCTGCATGGGCTACGAGATTCCCGCTGCCCTGGGTGCCAAGCTGGCCCGCCCGCAGTCCGAGGTAGTTTCCATCGTTGGTGACGGTACCTACCAGATGCTGCCCATGGAGCTAGCCACTGTGGCCCAGGAAGGCATCAAGGTTATCTACGTGCTGCTGCAGAACTACGGTTTTGCCTCCATTGGTGCCCTGTCTGAGTCTCGCGGCTCCCAGCGTTTTGGTACCAAGTACCGCAAGCGTGGCACCGGCTCGCACCTGGAAGACGAGCAGAACATTCCTGGTGTAGACATCGCCGCCAACGCCGCCAGCTGGGGCATTGACGTAATCGAGGTCTCTACCATCGAAGAGTTTAAGGACGCTTACCGCAAGGCTGAGGCCAGCGACAAGGCCACCATGATCCACATCGAGACCGACCTCTACGGCCCCAACCCGCCCGGTTCCAGCTGGTGGGATGTGGCAGTCTCTGGCGTTTCTCGCCTAGAGGCCACCCAGAAGGCTTACGAGGACTACGTGCGCGACCGCAAGCCGCAGCGTCACTACCTGTGATGACTCTTTAGTGAGCTTCACGGGTTAGCGACGACGCCGCGTGAGTGGCTAGCAGTGGGCCGGCACTCAAAAATGGGTGCTGGCCCACTATTGCGTCATAAATGTCTTTAAGTTCGGTGCTGATGCGCTAAACTAGGGCTTAAGGCTCAGAGACTGAGCGAAAGTTAGTGACTAGCCGACACAAAGCGTGCTATATTTGTCCTAACAAAATTAACCGGCTGTTCGTCGAAGAACAGTAGAAAGAGGAGATCATGGCGATTTCACATTGGGTGGACGGTAAGCCCTACACCGGTACTTCAACCAAGACCATTCCCGTCGAAAACCCGGCCACCGGCAAGGTTGTTGACGAACTACTCATGGCCAGCAAAGAAGACCTGGACCATGTAGTTGAGGTAGCCAAAGCTGCCCAGGCCAAGTGGGCCCGCGTTTCCCTGGCTAAGCGCGTAGACATCATGTTCAAGTTCCGTCAGCTCATGATCGAGCACGCTGACGAGCTGGCCGACATTATCGTGCGCGAAGGCGGCAAGACTCACGGTGACGCCCTGGGTGAGATTGCCCGTGGCCGCGAAACCGTGGACTTTGTGTGCGGCATTAACGCTGCTCTCAAGGGTGAATTCACCGACCAGGCCTCTAGCGGTGTAGACGTACACACCATGCGTCAGCCGGTCGGCGTCGTCGCCGGCATTTGCCCCTTCAACTTCCCGGCCATGGTGCCGCTGTGGATGCACCCGGTAGCCCTGGCCACCGGTAACGCCTTCATCCTCAAGGTAGCCTCCCCGGTTCCCAGCGCCTCGCACTTCGTAGCTCGCCTCTACCAGGAGGCCGGCCTGCCCGACGGTCTGTTCAACGTAATTGCTGGTGACCGCAACCTGGTGGGCGACATCCTCACCCACCCGGGCATTGACGCCATCAGCTTCGTGGGTTCCTCCCCGGTGGCTCACATTGTGCAGGACACCGGTGTGGCTCACGGCAAGCGCGTGCAGGCTCTAGGCGGCGCTAACAACCACGCCATTGTTATGCCCGACGCCGACATCGACTTTGCTGCTCAGCACATCAGCGCCGGTGCTTTCGGGGCTGCTGGTCAGCGCTGCATGGCTCTGCCGGTAATCGTTGCTGTGGGCGGCATTGCGGAAAAGCTGGTCCCGGCCATCAAGGCTCGCGCCGAAAAGATTGTGGTTGGCCCCGGCACTGACCCGGCCTGCGAAATGGGCCCGGTTATCACCCGCTCTAGCCAGCAGCGCATCACCAAGTGGATCGATGAAGCTGAAGCTAATGGCGCTAGCGTGGTGCTCGACGGTCGCGGCTACAAGCCCGAGGGTGAAGAGTATGCTGACGGTTTCTGGCTGGGCCCGACCATTTTGGACAATGTGGATCGCAAGCTGGATATCTACTGCGAGGAAGTTTTCGGCCCGGTGCTGGTAGTGGTGCACGCCGACACCTACGAAGAGGCTATTGAGATCGTTAACTCTTCGCCTTACGGTAACGGTTCTGCCATCTTCACCTCAGACGGCGACACCGCCCGCCACTTTGTGGTTGAGGTTGAGGCTGGCATGGTGGGCGTCAACGTGCCGATTCCTGTGCCCGTGGCCTACTACTCCTTCGGTGGCTGGAAGGAGTCGCTGCTGGGCGACACCCACATCCACGGTCCCGAGGGCGTGCGCTTCTACACCAAGGCTAAGGTTGTCACCACTCGCTGGCCCAAGCGCGGCGAGAAGGTTGGCTACGTCGGCATGAACTTCCCGACCAACGGCTGATTTCAAAGCGCCAATACCTTAAGTTAGCTTAGGCTACACAAAAGGTATAAGGTCCCATAAAAAGTAACAAAACCTATCTTGAGCTGCCTAAAAAGTGGTTCAGGATAGGTTTTGTGTGTTACGGGTATTTTCGGGTAAAAACGACGACGTCGCTCGGGCGTGCCCGTGGCGTTGCGAGGGTGGGTGTCTCTGTTTGTATGGGGGAGGAGATGGTGGGGCTAGGTTGCCGGCAAGGGTTGAAACTTTGTGCATTTCGAAAAGAAAAAATTGGTTTAGATTTTCTTGATGCGCGTTAAAAGACCTGGCTACAGTCAAGTCAGGACAATTGATTACCCGCGTTAGCGCTGCCAGCTAACACAGGTTTTTCCTAGAAAAATAAACAAAAAAAGCTTTTCAAGCCGGCGCTGGCTGCATAGTATGAAGCCACCGAAACGTTTCGGAATCTGCTGTAACGACTTTAAGAATCGAGGCAATGATGACAAAGGCAGTCAACACCTCCGACCCGCGCTACTCCAAGCTGACCATCGGCGTTTGCCCTGACCAGTGGGGTGTTTGGTTCCCGGAGGACCCCAAGCAGATGGACCCGCGCCAAGCCTGGCAGGAAATGGCCGAAGCTGGCTTCTCTGTAATCGAGACCGGCCCCTTCGGTTACTTCCCCACTGACCCCAAGGAACTGCAAAAGTGGTGCGACGAATACGGCATGCGCGTCGTCGCCGGCACCGGCTGGGGCATCTTACACAAGCAGGAAGCCTGGGAAACCACCCTCAAGACCTTCCGCGCTATCGCCGAAACCCACGCCGCCGTCGGCGCTGAGTACATCGTGCACTTGCCTCCCCTCTACCGTGACGACAAGACCTGGGAGTGGAGCGACGACCGAGTCCTGTCCGACGACGCCTGGAAGCTCTACGTAGAGCACGCCAACGCCCTGGGCCAGATGCTGCTAGATGAGTACGGTCTGAAGATGGTGCTGCACCCCCACGGCGACTCCCACATCGAAACCCCCGAGGAAATCGGCCGCATCTTCGACGCCACCGACCCCACCTACGTAAACCTGTGCCTCGACTCTGGCCACGTCGTCTACGGCGGTGGAGACCCGGTAGAGCTGTGCCGCAAGTACCCCGAGCGCATCACCTACGTCCACATCAAGGCATTTGATGAGGACATCACCCGGGAGGCACACGAGAAGGACTGGCCTTTCGGTGAAGCCGTAACCAAGGGTGCCTCGGTTTGCCCGCCGGCTGGTCTGCCTGAAATGCACGAGTTCGTAAACGCCCTGGCTGACCTGAACAAGGACATCTACTGCATCTGTGAGCAGGACTGCTACCCCTGTGAGCCGTCCTTCCCCAAGCAGAACGCCATCAACATGCGCAAGTACCTGGCCAGCTGCGGCCTGGGTGAAGACTGAGCCTGCAGCAGCTAAACACAGCGAATATTCATAGCAAAGAAGCTTTAAGGAGAAACATCATGACTGTACGTATCGGCCTCATCGGTGCTGGGGGCATGGGCCGCGCTCACGTAGAGCGTATCGAGAAGGAACTAGCTGGCGGCAAGGTTGTAGCTGTTGCTGACCTAAACCTAGAAGGTGCCAAAGCTGTAGCTGAACCCCTGGGTGCCAAGGCTTACGGATCCGGCGCTGAGCTAATTGCCGACCCCGACGTCGACGCCGTACTGATCGCCACCTTCGGTAAGGTACACGCCCCTGACGTGCTGCGCGCCGTCGCCGCTGGCAAGTACGTTCTGTGTGAAAAGCCCCTAGCCACCACCTCCGAGGACTGCATCTCCATCCTGGAGGCCGAGGTAAAGGCCGGCAAGAAACTAGTAACCGTGGGCTTCATGCGCCGCTTCGACAAGGGCTACCAGGAAATGCGCCAGCTGCGCGAGGGCGGTGAGCTGGGCTACGCCACCCTAGTGCACTGCCGCCACCGTAACCCCACCGTGCCTGAGGGCTACACCACCCGCAACATGATCGACGACACTGCCATCCACGAAATCGACACCTGCCGCTACCTGCTGGGTGAAGAAATCGTCTCGGTACGCATCGACACCCCGCGCGCTACCTCCCACCTGCAGGACCCGCTAGTGCTGGTGGCTAAGACCGAGTCCGGCGTCCTGATCGACGACGAGGTCAACGTCAACATCCAGTTCGGCTACTCCATTGAATGCGAGCTGGTCCTCGAAGCCGGCACCATCCGCCTAGGCGACCAGGAGCACACCTACGTACGCGACGGCTACGGCAACCGCAACGCCATCTGCTCCAGCCACATTGACCGCTTCCACGATGCCTTCAACACCGAGGTGCAGCAGTGGATCCGCGCAGTTGAGCGCGACGAGCACACCGGTTCTGACGCCTGGGATGGCTACGCGGCCACGGCAGTAGTAGAGGCCGCGCTGCAGTCCCTCGAAGACGGCGGCAAGGAATACCCCGTGACTTTGGTTGAGCGCCCGGCTCTGTACGAGCGCTAAAATCAAGATTTAATGACGGGGCTCACATTTAGCGCTGAAGCAAGTGAGCGCCGTCGAACCACCATAGCGGCAGTGATGCCAGAAAGAGAAAACGCAATGGTCGATATCGCACTAGACCCGAATATGTACTACCCCACCCACAGTGGGCCGCAGGTACTGTACAAGGCTGCAGAGCTGGGCTTTAAGCATGTGGAGCTATCCCCGTTTGCGCAGTTCCATTTCTGGCACCACTACCCCAAGGCCGACGACGCCTTTGTGGCTCAGATGAAGCAGGCCGCACGCGACACCGGCGTCAACATCCGCACCCTGAACCCGGTATTTAACTGGTCCAGCGTGGATGAAGCCGAACGTCAGGCCCAGGTACGCAACTGGAAGCGTCTGCTGGAACTAGCTGACCAGCTAGACGTACGCGAAATTACCTCGGAGTTTTCCGGTGACCGCAACCGGGCCCGTGAATGTGAAGCCCAGTGGTACCGCTCAATTGAGGAGCTATCTCCCCTGTTTGAGCGCTACGGCATCCGCCTAAACATGGAAGCTCACCCCTACGACTTCATCGAAACCCACGACGAAGCCCTGCTGCTGGTACGTGGGGTCAACGCCGACTGGATCGGTTACGAGTACTGCTGCCCGCACACCTACCACCTCTCTGACGGCAAGGGTGACGTGGAGCGTATGCTGCGCACCGCCCACGAGGCTGGCAAGCTGCGTGAAGTACACGTAGCTGACGTGTTCAACCACAAGGCTAACGACGGCAACCGCTACATCATCAACCCCCCTGGCGCTGATGTCACTGTGCACCAGCACAACGAAATCGGTCACGGCGAGGTGCCTTGGGACGTAGTCTTCTCCACGCTACGTGACATCAAGTTCGACGGCGTACTAAGCGTCTGCGTCTTTGGCTGGCACGAACGCGCTGACGAGATCAACCGCGCCATGCTGGCGCGCCTGGAAAAAGAACTAGGCTGATGTGCAGATAAATCTGCACAGATAAGTGCGGGGGTACATCGCAGTGAGATTGGGATGCACCCCCAGTACCTAGCCGCAGTTACCAACGACGGTACTTATAGGAATACTAATGGCAAACAAAACAATTGACGACTACACCCCCGATAAGGTGCGTGAGCTGGTTAAATCCACTCCGCCGTCGGGCAAAAAACGCTCCCTAGGGGCAATTGCAGCCGTAGCCACGCTAGGCTCTCTGCTGTTTGGTTACGACACCGGTGTGGTGGCCGGGGCGCTGCCTTATATGTACATGCCTGGCCAGGCTGGTGGTTTGAGCATGACCACCTTCGAAGAAGGCTGGGTTGGCGGTCTGCTCTGTATCGGCGCTGCCCTGGGTGCTTTCTTCGGTGGGCGCCTATCTGACAAGTACGGGCGTCGCCACAACATCACCCTACTAGCCATCATCTTCCTGTTCGGGGCTATCGGCTGCGCCGCCGCACTGAACATCTGGATGCTTTACTTCTTCCGCCTAGTGCTGGGCTTTGCAGTTGGTGGTGCCTCTGCTACCGTGCCGGTGTTCCTGGGGGAGACTGCCCCCAAGCGTTTGCGTGGTGTGCTGGTAGCCACCGACCAGATGATGATCGTATTTGGTCAGTTCCTAGCCTTCTCCATGAACGCTGCCCTGGCTCACGCATACGGTGGCCCGGCAGTTAACACCAACGCCCAGGCAGTGGACTCCTCCGGGAAGGTGCTGGCTGAGGCTGGCGAGAACATCTCCTGGGACAGCGTTAAGGCTGCTGGCAGTGCCATGCTGAACCAGATTGTCACCGGCGGTAACGGCGACACCTGGCGTTACATGCTAATTCTGTGCTCCCTGCCGGCAATCTTCCTATGGATCGGTATCCGCATGATGCCCGAGTCTTCGCGTTGGTACACCGCTAACCTGCGCGTGCCCGAGGCGATCGGGGCCCTTAAGCGAGTACGTGACGACGAAAAGGACGACGTCGCCGGCGAAATCAACGAGATGCTGGAAGTTCAGCGCGCTGAAGCCAGCCAGGAAAAGTGGGGCCTTAAGCAGATCCTGGGTATTAAGTGGGCTCGCCGTCTGCTCTACATCGGTATCGTTTTGGGCCTGGCAGACCAGCTGACCGGTATCAACACCGCCATGTACTACACCCCCAAGGTACTTGCCGCCGCCGGCGTGCCCATGGAAGACGCCATCAGCCTGAACGTGGTTTCTGGAGCTATCTCCTTCATCGGTTCGGCTGTAGGCCTGTGGCTGGTAGCTAAGTTCGCCCGCCGTCACGTGGGTATGTACCAGGAAGCTGGTATCACCATTTCGCTAGCTGCCCTGGCCTGCGTGTTTGCTCTCTACATTCAGCCTTTCCAGGACGAGGACGGCGTCATTAATGGGGCCCCGAACTTCGCCCCCTGGTTGGTACTGGCTATTATCTGCATCTTCGTGTTCATCAAGCAGTCCGGTACGGTCACCTGGGTGCTGGTTTCCGAAATCTACCCGGCCAGGGTGCGTGGTACCGCTCTGGGTATTGCGGTAGCCACCCTATGGCTGGCCAACGCGCTGGTGTCCATTGCCTTCCCGCCGCTGATGGAAAACGTGGGTGGAGCTGGTACCTACGGTATCTTCGCGGCCATTAACTTCCTGTCGTTCCTGTTCTACTGGAAGTTTGTGCCCGAAACTAAGTTCCACTCTCTAGAGGAGCTGGAGCTGAAATTCCAGAAGGACTACTCCTGATTTGCAAGGACTGCTCCACAAAGAGTTACTTCACAAGGAGTTAGTTCAAAGGGAGCTAGTTCAAAAAGGACTACGCCTGATTTAAATGCAATGGTTCGGGTGGCTGCGACTATAGCCACTCGAACCATTGTTTTGTCCAGATAAAACCCTCGCGATATATTTCCTAGGTACAACCGACAGCCGCAACGTCGCCTGCTTGCCAGTGTCTTGCCAGTGTTGCTTGCGTGCTAGCGCCAAAGGAGGATGGCCTTGAAACTAGTTCATATTGGACCGGTTTACTTGCGCGTATATGCCTGGCTAACTGGCTTGGTGCTGGGAGCTGTTGACGCCGTCGCCGCAGTTTACGTGCTAGCCCATCCGCAGTGGCTGGGGCATATGGTGGCCTGTCTGTGCCTAAGCGGAATCTTGGCGGTGCTGGTGACGCCCCGCCTGGCGGTGGTTACCGGCAGGCGCCCAATTAACTTTATGGCCTCCCTGTTTATGCTGGCCGGGGCTTGCATTGGCATGGTTGATGCACACGTGGCCCACCTAATTGCCTTCGCGCTGATGGGCTTGGGTTACGGAATGAGCTGGGCTAACTTCCCCTTTAGTGTGCACGAGCTGTCGTTGCGTGGCCATAGGCGCCTAACTCCGCAGGTAACCGCCATTATTGGGATCGGTGCTGGGCTGGGGATCGCGGTGGCCTGGGCGGGCTGGCTGTTTACCGGCAGTTATTCACCTACTTTCGCGCTGGTGGTGCTGGCGGTGCTAAGCGCCGGATTGTTGCTGCTGGTGGCCACTTTGCCGGAGTCGCCGGTGTGGTATGCCCTCAAGGGGCGCGACGAGCAGGCCTTTGCGGCGTTAAAAGCGCTGCACGGGCCGCTGGAGGCCGCCGTCGAACTTGACTGGGTGCGCATGGACTCCCAGATGCTGGCCGAGCAGCAGCCCCTGCGCTGGGCGGATCTGAAACTGCCCCAGGTGCGCTCCTCGCTGGTAACCGCCATGATTTTGCTGCTGGCTCAGGAAAGCCCGGGCGCGGTGGCGCTGGTAGTGCTGACTCCGTTGGCACTGGTGAGCGCGGGCGCCGCTAGCTGGGCGGTGGGCGTGTTTGCGCTGGGGTTGGCCCTGATTTCGGCGGTGGCCTGGGTGATAGTGACTCGCTCATGGGGCCAGCGCTATCTGCGAGTGCTTTTTGGTTGCATTGTTTTGGTTTTAGCCTCGATGACGGCCCTGGCCACTCTGCCTAAGCTGGGTTTAGACGCCTGGGGTGGGCTGCTGTTAATAATCCTGGTGAGTGCCTCTTTGGCGGTGCAGCGGTGGCTGATTTACCCGGCTTGTCACGGGGCTATTGATACCCGTGTGCCGCCGTGGCTGGTTAACTGGCAGCGCGCTCAGAGCGCTTTGGCTAATGCCCTGGCCCGCTTTGTGGTGTTGGGTGTGGCCGCACTGGCGGTTGAATTTAGTTTCAGGTCGCTGCTAATGGCGCTGTTTGTGTTCTATCTGTGGGTATTTATGCTGGTTATGGTGCGTATGCCTCGCGAGTTGCGGATGTAACGACGACGCCGGTCGGTTACTGCGGGCCGGCTGTGGCGCCGTCACACGCCACCCAAGCAATGGACCACATGGCTTAAGGCGTCCTGTGCGCGGCTTAATAATGCGCCAATTGAGCCCAGACGTCCTAACTGTGCAGCTGGGACCTACTTCCCAAAAAGTTGCACGAACTCCCTAGCCGGCGCAATTGACAGTGCAAATCCTCAATTCCGAAGCTATATGTAACGACAAATCGGTGTGCCTGGGGTAGGCTAAAGCCACTGCACCGGCAGGTGCCCAAAATACGTATCACACAGAGAGGTGGGCCGTAATGGCCAACGAGAGCGTCGTTGAGATCCCCGAAACTATGCGTGCGGCAGTGCTGCGCGACCCGCAGGTAGGCCTGCAGGTAGAGACCATCAAGACCCCCCGTCCGGGCTTCGGCGAGGTGCTGGTTAAGGTCAGCGGTTGCGGTCTGTGCCACTCTGACCTGCACGTAATTGGTGGCGCCATTGCTTTCCCGCTGCCCGCAGTGCTCGGCCACGAAGTAGCCGGCCAGATCGTTGAGGTAGGCCCGGGTAACGAGTTCACCGGTCTGGAGGTTGGCCAGCAGGTTGCCGGTGGCTTCCTAATGCCTTGCGGCCGCTGCCACCACTGCAACTCCGGCCACGACGAGCTATGTGAGCCCTTCTTTGAGCTAAACCGCCTAAAGGGTGTGCTCTATGACGGTAAGACCCGCCTAGAGTCCCTCGACGGCGAGCCCATCTACATGTACTCCATGGGTGGCCTGGCTGAGTACGCCGTAATCCCCGCCACCGCCGTGGCCCCCGTGCCCGACAGCGTTGACCCGGTTACCTCCGCCATCCTGGGCTGCGCCGCCATGACCGGTTACGGCGCTGTGCGTCGTGGCGCTGACCTGCGCTTCGGTGAGACCGTGGCCGTGGTTGCCACCGGTGGTGTGGGCTCCAACATCTGCCAGATCGCTAACGCTTTTGGTGCCCGTCAGGTAATCGCTATCGACGTCGACGACGAGAAGCTCGAAGCCGTCAAGAAGTTTGGCGCCACCGCTGTGGTCAACTCCGTCAAGCAGAACGCTCGTGAAGAGGTCCTCAAGCTCACCGACGGCAAGGGTGTAGACGTGGCTTTCGAGGCCCTGGGCATCCCTGCCACCTGGGCCACCGCCATGGACGTACTAGCTGACGGCGGTCGCATGGTTCCGATCGGCCTGGGTGCCGGCCGCCAGACCGCTGACGTTGAGATCAACCGCACTGTGCGCCGCAGCCAGAAGATCCTGGGCTCCTACGGTGCTCGTACCCGCCAGGACCTGCCGGCCGTGGTAGACCTCGCCGCCCGTGGCGTAATCGACTACAACGACCTGGTCACCCGCCGCTACAAGCTGGAGGACGTAGCCGAGGGCTACGAGGCTCTGCGCAACCGTGAAGTTCAGGGCCGCGCCGTCGTGGACATGTCGCTGTGACGCTTTTGGCCTGCTAGCAGGCCATTGATAACAGGCTAGACGGTGCCCGGCACATTAAGTGCCGGGCACTTTTGTATCTTGGCATCTATGTTGTTAACAGCGTGAGGGGTTTTGCGCAGCCACTTCTAGAATCTGGCCGCAGGGGAGTGGTTTGGGAGGCAGCCGGTTCTGCTGGTGGTGGTGCTGCTGGAGGCGGTGCTGCTGGAGGCGGCGTCGTCGTCAAAAAATAAAAAGAGTGAGCGAAAGTGGCGGGCAACAAAAAAGGACGCTGCGAGCGTCCTGGGATATTCGGTTAGGTGCCAAGCTTAGGTCTGCCGCCAAATGCGGTGCTTACTACTAAGCGCGGTGATTACTGCTGACGCGTATTTATCGGGCGGCGCGTATCTACCGGGTGAAGGAAACCCCGGAGGGTGGCTGGCGGCGGCTATCTAACTACAGTGGCCACCAGCCACCTGAGGTTTAGTCAGCGGTTAAGCAGGTTAATGCCGGTGTACACACCGATGAAGGTGGCGGCGCTGGCAACTAGGCCGGCGGCGATGGTGATGATGGCGGTGCCGGTGACGGCGCCAACTAGGGCCATCAGGACAACCATGACGGCGATAGCGCCCATGGCCATGGTGAAGCTGTAGAGGTCGGCGTCGCGGGTGTCGTTCTTGGCGACGGACTGGGTGGAAGTAGTGGTGGTGGTGGTTTCGAGTACAGCGGTCATTTTCGTTATCTCCAGGGGTTTGTATGTATTTGGGAGGCTTGGGATCAAGCTTTCTAGCAAGTTACTGTAATCTGTTTCAGAAAATCTTCCGAAACGTTTCGCGCCTCGCTGTTGATGAATACATTACCCGGTCTGAAAAGATTTGTATGCACGAATTTTCGTGAGCTGCGGCATACGTCTGCGCACTGTCGCTAGGCGGTATGGCGGGCGTCAAAAAAATTAGGTTTTATTACTGACAAACCTAGAGGATTGTTCCAATTAAACGGCACTGGGCGCTCTTCAGTTAGTGACTGAGCGAACGCTTGTGTGATCACTTGCGCAACAATGGCGTCTTGCAGGGTGGCTGGCGGGGTTTCCTCGCTCTCAAGAGCACTCAGGAAACCCTCTAGAGAACTGGCAAAAATCGGGGCGATACGCTCATGCCAATCAGCATCAACATAGCGTTTTACTGAGCGTTGGGTCTGGTGCAGGCGCAGTGCCACGCTAGAACCACGTTGGGTTTCGGCGGCGGCAAAGGCACCGCGCGCACTTACTCGCTCGTCATAGCTCAAGCCGTCACGCATGGAGGCGTCCAACTGGCACAGGGCGCCGTTGGCAAACCGCAGCGTGGCCACACAGGTGTTGATGGGGGAGTTGGGCGCATTTTCAAGCCGACTGGAGGCTGCGTAAATATCTACCGGCAGGCTGTTAAGTAGCCAGGTGGCCAGGTCAAAGAAGTGAAATAGGCGCTCACGCAGGCGGGCCTGGCGGTGTCCATAATTCTCAAAGGGGGACAGGGAAATGCCGCGTGAAGAGATCTGCAACAGCTCAATGTCTCCTAAAGAGTCATCACAAATACAGGTGCGCAGCTGAATGTAGTTGGGCGCAAAGCGCCGGCACAGATCTGGCATGGCTAGCAGGTGTGCATCGGTGAAGCGCTTGAAGTAATCGTTGCCGCTAAGTGCCGAAGTGGTTAGAGGCATCTCAACCAGTACAGGCTTTTGGTGCTCTAACGCGAGATCGAGTAGTTCGGCATGGGAGTCAGTGGTGGACGCGATAATTACCGCATCCACGCTGGGATCGGCAAAAACCTGGCGGGCGCTAGAGGCGGCAATGCCGTGATATTTGCGCGCGGTTAGTTTAGCCAGCTCGCTCTGGGGGTCAAATACCCAGCTCAGTTCTGCGTGCGGGTGCACGGCTAGGTTGGCAGCGTGGAGATTCCCAATGAAGCCTGCACCCAAAAGCGCGACGGTTGCCATTGGGTTAATCCTTTCTGCTAGTGGTTGTAAATAGATGTCGCAGTATTGAGGCAGGTGGAGGCTAAATGAATTAACGACCACGATTTTGAGGTTGGTTACAAGATCAGGGGCTGTGCTGATGCTGTGAAGCCCGCCTCACTAAAATTATTTATCTGCCAGTTTTCCTTGTCAATGCGCCAAAAAGTCCGTATCTGTAGGGAGCTGCCAGGGGGAGTGTTGCAAGCCGTCGTGGCCTGCATTCTTATGTAAAGCCTATAAATCGAAGGTGGAAAACTTCTATTTTAATAGCTCTTGATTTTGCAAGAAATTGCAACTCAGCGGGTAGGTTTTGGGAGTTTTGGGTGTTTGCGGCGTCGGGTGCGGGAAAGCAGAACAAGCGGAACTTACGCCCTGGGCAGGAGAGGCGCGGTGGCAACAGGGAGTAAGGGAAGCGGAACTTATGCCTTGGACGGGAGGCGAGCGACGGCGTCGGGCACAGGGCTGAAAACTTTAGCGGCGGGCAGGTAACCTAAGAAGGTGACCGATTCTGTAAGCCCCGCCGGCGGCCCCAAGCCGGTTCTTGTGGTGGACTTCGGTGCCCAGTACGCGCAGCTAATTGCCCGACGTGTACGTGAGGCCAAGGTTTACTCCGAGATTGTCCCGCACACCATGAGCGTCGCCGACATGCTGGCTAAAGAGCCGGCGGCGATTATTCTTTCCGGTGGCCCTTCCTCGGTTTATCAGGAAGGCGCCCCGAGCGTAGATCCGGCCATTTTCGATGCTGGCGTTCCGATCTTGGGTATCTGCTACGGCTTCCAAACCATGGCGCAGGGCCTGGGTGGGCGCGTGGGCCGCACCGGCACCCGCGAGTATGGACACACTCCCGCTGAGGTGGACTCCAACTCCTGCCTGTTCGCCTCCACCCCCGCAAACCAGGTGGTGTGGATGAGTCACGGCGACTCGGTGCAGTCCGCCCCTGAAGGCTTTGTGGTTACCGCTTCCACCGCCGAGACCCCCGTGGCCGCTTTTGAAGACCGCAGCCGCCGCCTGTTCGGTATGCAATGGCACCCTGAAGTGCTGCACAGCGAGTTCGGTCAGCGCGCCCTGGAGCACTTCCTTTACGACGGCGCCGGCCTGGCTGCCGACTGGACGCCCGGCAACATCATTGATGAGCAGGTTGAGCGCATCCGCGAGCAGGTGGGTGATGCCCACGTAATCTGTGGCCTAAGTGGTGGCGTGGACTCCTCCGTGGCCGCCGCGCTGGTGCACAAGGCCATTGGTGACCAGCTCACCTGCATCTTTGTGGACCACGGCCTGCTGCGTGCCGGTGAGCGCGAACAGGTTGAGCACGACTACGCCGAGGGCATGGGTATCCGCGTAATCACCGTGGATGAAACCGAGCGTTTCCTCTCCGCCCTGGCCGGGGTAACTGACCCTGAAACCAAGCGTAAGATCATTGGCCGCGAATTCATTCGCTCCTTCGAGGCGGCTCAGCGCCGCGTCATTGAGGAGGTTGGCGCTGCCGGTGGTGAGATTAAGTTCCTGGCGCAGGGCACGCTCTACCCCGACGTCGTCGAATCCGGTGGGGGCGAGGGCGCGGCCAACATCAAGAGCCACCACAACGTGGGCGGCCTGCCTGACGACCTAGACTTTGAGCTAATTGAGCCGCTACGCGAGCTGTTCAAGGATGAGGTGCGCGCTATTGGGCGCGAACTGGGTGTGCCCGAGAAGATCGTGGCACGCCAGCCCTTCCCCGGCCCCGGCCTGGGCATCCGCATTGTTGGTGAAGTAACCGCAGAAAACCTACGCGTACTGCGCGCCGCTGACCTGATCGCCCGCGAAGAGCTAACCGCTGCCGGGCTGGATGAGGAAATCTGGCAGTGCCCGGTAGTGCTGCTAGCTGGCGTGCGCAGCGTAGGCGTGCAGGGCGACGGGCGTACCTACGGTCACCCGATCGTGCTGCGCCCGGTTTCCAGCGAGGACGCCATGACCGCCGACTGGACCCGCCTGCCCTACGAGGTGCTAGCGCGCATCTCCACCCGCATCACCAACACCGTCCCCGAGGTCAACCGCGTGGTGCTCGACTGCACCTCCAAGCCTCCGGGCACCATTGAGTGGGAGTGACGCTTTTAGCGGCTTCCTAGCTGAGTAAAGCTGACTAAGCTGGCTAAAACTGGCCAGAGCAGCTGACTAAGCTGACCCAAATAGCCGGCTAGAGTAGCGGGCCCCGGCCTCGTCCCTGATTCGTGGGACGAGGCCGGTGTTTCTTTATTGGGCGAGCGTGGTGAGTGTCAGATCTTCCGCGCTCGTTGTGGCCAATCGATTAATCTGATGCCATATTCTGGCCATAATTGTGGCTAGAATCGAAAGGGGTAATATGTCGGCTCTTACTATGGGGCTCGCCGAGGCGAAGAATAACTTTTCGAGAGTGACGGCAGAGGTGAACCGGACGGGGAAGCCTGTCACGATCCTCAAGAACAACAGGCCCTGGGTGGTTATTCAACCGGCCCAGCAGGTGGCGAGTGCTGTCGACGTCGCTGTCGACTTCATGGATGCTTACGCGGACGTGTTTGAAGAACTTGCCAAGTGAGCTCCGTAGTTTTGTGTCTCTATGGAAAGTGGTAGTTACGCTGTGGTCCCTTACTAGGGGCTGAAGCTGCGGATTTCTTCAAATTTGCTCTTGCGGATTTCATGCGGGGGGGGGGGGTAGCCTTAAAAGCGATTCGGAAGGGGTAATTCGATGAAGAAATTGTCGATGTTTATGGCCATGGTTATGTGCGCTACGTTAGCGTTGTCTGGTTGTGGTAATAGTGTTTCGGATGATAGGGCGCAGGCTTATGCTTCGCTTTCGTCTATGACCAACTTGGAAAAGGACCAGGTTAAAGACTATAAGCAGCGGTTGACTGTGGCTCCTGACTCGGCAGCGATTAAAAGCGTTCTAGCTGACGCTAAAGCAGCTAACGACAAGGTGGCTAGCGATAACGCAAAAGCGGATAAGGAAGTTAAAGAGATTGAGGCTGCTATTACCGGGGTTAAGCTAGTTGGTACTGATGATTGCGCTGATGTGACTTTAGTGCTTAACGCTGACAAGACTTGGCAGATCAGCGGGGAAAACGCGGACCAGTGCTTTTTGCCGCACGATCTAAAATACTGGACTGTTGCACGCTACCCAGACAGTGGGATACCCTACTTCGTTCAAAGTGACACTAAAGATAGCGGTATTTATGGTACCACTTCTGAAATAAGGCTGAGCGAAGATAAGCGCACAGTTAAGTTTGTGAATGGCCCTGCATTTTACGAGTTCACTATCACCAAGTAGATCAGCTCAAAGCTTGTTTGTGGGGACGCCAGGAGTCTGGTGTCCCCACGCTTTTGTTTTCAGTGTATTCTGATTATTTAAATAATTAATGCAGCATGTACATAATAGGCTGTAATTTAAACTTATTGGCTACGTTGTAAGATTTAATTAGAAGTTTGTTCGGTTGTAAATGAGCTTGTGGGTTTACCGGCAATTGAGGGGCTAAGGTGTTTACCCGAGTAACCCGTGTCTGATTCTGCTTCTAGCGCCCACTGTTCTATGTCTTCGTCGGTGAAAACAATGCCGTCAGCGCTTTTGTAGGTGTCCATCTGATTGCCTCCTTTGCTTGAGCTTTACTCGATTTTACGATAGGTGGCGCTAGTTTAACGTTCCAGAATTCCTGGTAAAACGTTTCCGGGCTTGACCTGCTCGATGGTCTACGCGGCCTCTATGCGCACTCATAGACCTACCTCATGCTTGTGTATTTGGGTCCGCGTGTGTGCGCTTTGCGGGAGGGGGGCTGTCCCTTGATAGACGTTTATACATCAATAGCTGTATTTTGTTGTATAGACGTCTGCTAATTTTCGCATAACAGTGCGTTGTATCTAAATGGATTATCAGACAGGCTTCCGACAGTGCAGTCTGTGACCGTGCCTAGGGGGTATAACCCGGTCAGGCTGATTGAGGAGTTTCCAGGCATTCAGATTCACTGGGTTCGCCCTGATATTTACGAGCTTGGCGCAACAAATATTATGACGCCGTCAGGTAATAGGGTCAGGTGCTATAACTCTGAACGTTCGATCGCTGATCTGATTAGGCAAAGGAAGCTGGGTGGCGTTGATGCGCAACTTGTGCGTGACGCTATTGGTGGATACTTCAATAGTCGTGACAAAGATCTTCATGAGTTGGCGTGCATGTGTGAAGCGCTCAGAGTAAGGCGCGAGTTACAGGTATACCTAGAGGTGTTGCATTTGTAGGTTTGTAGCCTACAATTGCAACATGGTTCGAGCGAATCATCTGGAAGCTATAGCCCAACTCTCAGAATCTGAGGGCGTCTTTACAACTGCCCAGGCTGAACGCATGGGCATACCGCGCGATGCTCTGCATGATGCAGTTGAGTCTGGTCGACTTGAGCGTGTCATTAGAGGTGCTTATCGCATGGTCGGGGCTGGCTCCTCATATACAGATGAGCTCGCAGCTATTTGGAAACTGACTGCGCCAGAAAACTTTAGTTATGAGCGGATGCGTAGCTCGAATTGGGATGGCATAGTGATTGGGGGCGCCACTGCTTCATCACTGCTTGAGCTGGGTGATCTGCATCTGTCGCCTTACCGCATTTACGCTCCAAAGCGCATAAATTCGCGAAAAACTGTTGCTAGTTTTGTGAAGAGGAAAGTTGCTCGGGATGAGGTGACTTTTGTGCGGGGGCTGCCTGTTACGCGTCCTGAGCGCATTGTGTTTGACCTTGTGTTAGATGATGAAGATCTCTCGCTGGTTGCTGATGTGCTGAGAGAAGCTGCCTATGCGAATCGCGATTTTGATTTTAAAAATCTGGCAAATTATCTGCGTGATTACTATTCTGCTAGCCAGGCCAAGGAAATATATGAAGGTCTGCTTGCAGATGCAGGCTTGTCGGAAGTTGTAGTTAGATGAATTTCATTATCGTAGTGCCTCTTGCCTTTAATCTACTATAAGGACTTTAATTAGTTATCGTTTGTGCCTTATTAAAGCCTTTTGTGGCGATTTCAGTAACTGTGGCTACGGCGTTTACTGTCGAGGTAAAGTCAATGTCCTTGGCGTAAGAATGCCTTAATTTGTAGTTTTCCCACTGACTTAAGAGTCCTGCATCTTTACGCATTTCCTCCAAAAGGGAATTGTATGATTTCATGACAGAAACACTATTTCGTTTCTTGCATGTGGCAAAAAGGGCGTTTCCTAGTGTTTCCTGATCTACTTTGTCTGCTCTCAGATGCCAGAGCTCATACACGTCATAGAAATCTCTGATTCGTGTGTTTGCGATACTTCTAGCAAGTATTGTTTCCAGCTTTTCCGCGAGTACTGTTTCTAGTGGATAGGCTAATACAGTCGAAGATCCTTCACTGAAAACAAAGGGGTAGTCGTAAACGATTGCTGATGGGGTAATCTTGTCTCCTGTTGTGACATCAACAGTTATTGATACGTCAAGAGGTGCATATTTTGCTTTTAAAAATACGCGAATTCCAGGATATTCATCTATTTCCCGTATGTCTGCAGTTCTAACTAACTCGAACTCTAGAGAGTCGTCGATTTCTATGGCGCAGATCTGTTTGAAAACTTCAGTGGCTTTTTCGTGTGTGAGTTCAAATCCGGTGACGGTTGTATCCAAGTCTTTCGTGGTGCGACGTTCCACCCCAATTAATGATCCGATAAGCATGCCTCCTTTAACAATAATGCTATCCCTCCAAATGGAACGAGAGATCCTGTCTATTAGCCGCTCCAACATGTAATTTTGCAGCATTAGCTGTGGTGATACTCCAGCTGCTTTTGCTTTGTTGTTTATGAGTGCCTTTAACTGCATTGCATTTTTAGTCTTCATAAAAGCACCTCCAGATACTTTCGGATTTTGTTTTTAGTGCCTAATACTTCCGCATATTCAAGCAGTTTGGGTAAGCTTCGAATACTTGAGGTTAGATAAGAACGAATTGCCGGGTTGAGTCTTTGGGTATCAGGACTGATAGTTCCTCTTAGCATGTCGCACAAGGTGCGCTCGGCGTCATATGTACGTACTTTATTTCCGTAAGGTGTCCCAATCTCTGTGATTCCTAGTTCGTGGAGACCTTCAGGTGAAGATTTAGTAATTATCTCAGATTTTTTAGCTACAGAAGTGTTGTACCCCTGAGGGAACGATAATGTAAGTTTTTCTGGGGCTTGATCGGAAAGTGATAGTAGATAAAGTGCAGTGTCGTGGGAAAACACCCCTCGTGCGAACCGGTGTTGTGTAACTACGTATTCGTCTTCCCAAGCTTCGGGTGTGCGATATAAGCCGCGTTCAACTTTGACTAGACGGCCTTCCTTCACGGCGCGAGTGAGTTCGCGTCGCTGGATGCTGCAGCTAGTGACGTTAGCTGTCGTAATGAATCCGTTGTTGGATTCTGCTATCTCTATCAAGCGGTCCGTTTTCTTACTCCTGAACAACTAAGCTATAGAATTAAAATTATTATAGCATCAATGTTCAAGTGGCTTTGACTACCTCGCAAGATGAAAGTCAGTATCACTCTGGCTAGATGAATTTGGGGGTGAGGCTGGTGGGGCAGACCTTGATTTGACTGGAGCCACTAGCGGCGTCGGGCATTACCCTGGACGCAAAGCAGCAGGCCAATGAGGGTGGTGGCGCCAATTGCAGCCACAAACGCAACGTTAGAATCCAGTTTCAAAGCGGGGATACCCATAAACATGCCGCAGAAGTAGGGGATAAGCCAAGCCAGCCAAACCCCCACGCTGAAACGGTGGAAACGCTCCAAGCGTTCACGGTTTTTCTTAACAAAAACCACGCTGGCCCACAGCGCGTGAATCACCATCAGCACGATCGCCAATGCCCCGGTGATCGCGAGCGCCGGGCTGGCCGAATTACCCTGAGCAATAACCTACATAACCGCCGTCCCCGCAGTGTCGCAGGCCAGGCCCAGGTAGAAAAACATGATGTGGCTCAGCTTTAGCGTGCCCGCACGGCGCTCGGCAAACACGCCGATCGTGTAAAAAACCAGCGCGAACGTAATAGCACTTGAAGCGATAGCAACCATGAGTGACCATCCTGACGGTGTCGTGGCAAAACCCCAGCGGTGTCAGGGCAAAACCTTTGGCGGACTGTTCACAATCAATGCTAAAAACACCTGCGTGAACATCAATGGTGCTGTGTTCACGGCCAGAGGGCGTCTTTACTTCTCGCCGTCAACGTCAGGGACGTGAGTGGCGAAGAACTCCGCGACGTCAGGGGGCTGGATTCTAGTGGTGGTTGCAACACGGTCTGATTGATTGGAGTGTGTTGTGGCTAATCTAGGGCGTGTTTATGACG